>Ga0315336_1001127_pt1 | contig 57096 bp, 53 predicted proteins | sample ASW5metaG_FD_204512 | JGI IMG/M metagenome (GOLD analysis project Ga0315336, IMG submission 204512) | Ammonia-oxidizing marine archaeal communities from Monterey Bay, California, United States - ASW #5 | ecosystem: Environmental > Aquatic > Marine > Intertidal zone | place: USA: California...
ACCGAATGCGCGCTGATACCCATGATGGCCCGGAGCAAAGAGGCTCCACATTGAGGCCGAATACATTTGTGCAGGACCGCTTGCCCATCACAAAATTGTTCTTGCAACGCACGGTCGGTCCATACATAAGGGTCAACGAACTGCCGAACCGGTCGCGCCGTCCGCCCTAATCGGAAGCGGGCGCTGTGTCCTATCCGCTGAAATGGAGATTTGCTCGCAGAAGTAGCTTCCTGAAACGGTGGTCTATGCCGGCCGGATACCAGTGCCTTCCAAGCGGGTCGGCGCGGCGCGGCTGCCGGAGCCGCGTTGCGGCAGGTTGGCGAGCGCGTAGCCCTGGGTGTAGCCGAGCCGGCAGAGCATCATGTACTTCCAATAGATTCCGCCGGCGATCGCCGCCAGGCCGCCGATCGCGGTAACCACGGCCAAATCGGTGTAGAGCAGGCCGTGCGCCCAAAAGATCGCCGGTACGGCATGCCCGATGGCGTGCATCGGCAGCGTCATCTTGGCCATTTCATCGCGCGCCAGCGGGCCGATGCCCGCGGCCTTGGCGGTCGCGCGATACGCGACCCAGAGTGCGGCCGTGATTAGGGCGGCGGCTATGCCGCACCAGGCGAAGGCCCGCGTCAACGCGATATCGCCACCGAACAGCGCCGCCAACACGGTGAGGGCGCCGAGCCCTTCCAGCAGGCCGGTCGCGATAATCATCCAGGGCACCAGAGGTGCCCGCCAGGCGGGGATGCCGCGCGCCAGATGCAGGATCTTGGCCTGGCTGGCGAGAAAGCCGGCGGCGCCGATGCCGGCGATGGCGATAATTACCGGGTGGGGAAAGAAGAGCGCGATCAACACCGCCGGGAAGAAGACCACGGCGACATAGAGTTCCCGGGTCATCCAGGACGATTGCGGCCGCAGGGCGGCGCGCCAGAAACGCATCTTGCGGCCGATCTTCAAAAACACGAAGAACAGGCCGAGCGCCAAGGAGCCGGCGGCACAGAAGAGCGCGATGCGGGCACCATCGGCACTGACGGCGCCGGTCAGGGTGCCGATCCAGGCAAACAGGCCGATGCCGCCGCCGATGCCGCCGAAACACCAGTTCATGGCGGCGCGCCAGTCCCAGAGCGTTTGATGCTGGCCAGTCAACGGATTGGCCAGGTCACGCAGGCGGTCTTCATCATCCGGTGCTTCGGTGGCGGCACGGCCGGGTACCGCCGGCGTGGTGTAGAGATATTTTATCTGTGGGTCGGTGCCGAGCTCGGCATGCATCTGAAAACTCGGGTTGTCGGCGACCAATTGCGAAACGTTGGATTTCGGATCGTTGTAGTCGCCGAATTGAATGGCTTGCGTAATACAAGAAGCGGCACAGGCCGGTGTTGCGTCCGGGTCGACACCGGGTGTCAGGCCGGCGGCGAGGCCGTCATCGATACGGTGCTGGCAGAAGGTGCATTTCTGCGCGACGCCAATCCGGTCCGGATGGGCTGTCGCCCGTTCTTGGATCGTCGTACCGCCCGGCCCAAAATAGGATTGCGGCTCATGCACCACCGTGCGCGCCTGATAGGGGCAGGCGACCGCGCAATAGGAGCAGCCGATGCAGACGTCGTAATCGATGGTGACCAGGCCGTCTTGGCGCTGGCTGGTGGCGCCGGTCGGGCAGACCGGCACGCACGGCGGTTCGGCGCAATGCTGACAGCCGACCACCATGAACTCGCGCTGCACGTCCGGAAATGTGCCGTGTTCGACGTCCAGAACCCGGCGCCATTGCACGCCGGGCGGCGTGTCGTTGGTGTGTTTGCAGGCAATCGTGCAGGTCTGGCAGCCGACGCAGCGGTTGAGGTCGATCACCATGCCCCAGCGGGCCGGCAGGCCGGTCTCGGTTGTTTGGGTATCCGTCATTCCGCGGCGACGCCTTTCGCTTGGCGCCGGTCACCGGCCTTATAGAGCTTGACCCGCATGATGTCGGAACTGGAGCCGGTGGAATCGGTCAGGCTGAGCGCGATATCGGTCACCGAATTCAGGCTCGGCAGGCCGAGATCCTTGGCATAGGGCGTTTTCCAATGGTCGAACTGTCCGATCATCAGCACCGTGTCCGGGCGGATGCCTTCGCGCAGCACGGCGTTGCCCTGGGTCGTGCCGGAGACCGATTCGATGACCACCGGGTCGCCCTCGGCGATGCCGAGCTCGTGGGCGCGGCTGCGGTTGATGATGACGCCTTTGTGGCCGGCGATGTTTTCTGCCACCTCGTAGATCATCGGCAGACCGACATTGGCACCCCAGCTGTATTGCATCGACCGGGCGGTCAGGGCCCAGAACGGAAACTCGTCCGGATCGCGACCATACTCCTTGGCGTAATTCAACCAGATGTCGGGGAACGGCTCATAAGTCGGCATGAACTCATACTCGCGCAGCTGCGGCTTCCACCATTCCACGCCAGCCTCGTTCAACCGGTTGCCGAGCTGCATGCCGTGCCGGGTCATGCGCTCCTGATACGGCAGTTCGAAGCGCAGGTTCTGCTCGACCATGCGCGGATAAAGGTACCATTCAAGCTGGGCAAACGGCGCCAATTGATAGCCGTTCTCCTTGAACCAATCGAGGTCATGCACGTCCTTGCCGTCGGACATCGACCAGCTGGCGCTTTTGCAGACCGCGTCCCAGATCGTGTCCCGGTCGTGGGCGACGTCGGGATCCAACGAGTAATCGAAATCGTCGCCATAGAGCCGGGCGCCGGCGGCGCCGCGGTTGATCGCCGTATTATAGGCATCCAAGATGCCGGCTTCCTCGGCGAAGCGGGTGGCGATCTCGGTCATGTCCAAGGCGTCGACCACCGGATTGGCGACCGGCTGGCGAATCGCCCAGCCTTGATGGCGCCAGAAATTCTGATTGAATTTGGTGCCGCCGATGCGGATCAGTTGCAGGCTTTCGAGATCAGTTGCCTCCGGCAGCAGGATATCGGCCATATGGTTGGTTTCGTCTTCGGTGTAGGCGAAGCACACCGTGAAAGGAAATTCGGCGACGCGCTTGGCGACTTCCGGCGCGTTCCAAGACGATATCGCCGGGTTGGAGCGATAGCAGAACCAGATGTCCGGCTTCGTCGCTTCCGGCCATTTGTCGGGCTGGTGTTTGTGGAACAGCCAGGGCAAATGCGCCGGACCGAGCGCAGGCGACCAGGGCGAGTTCGAAACCAACGGCACCAGGGTCTGATAGGCGTTGCGAATTTCCGGGTTGGACATCCAGCCGTTGCGGCTGGTTTCGTTGAACTGAAATTGCATGAAGCCGTCGGGGCCGGGCAGGCAGGATCCGGTGCGGCTATGCGCCGGCCGCACCAACTTGACCGCGGTGCCGAGCGTGCCGCCCGGTACTTCCAAGGCACCGACCAGGACTGCCAGCATGGTACGCGCCCAGCAGGTGTGATAGCCGCCCCAGCCGTTGTTTACGCCCTTGCCCAAAAGCACCGCGACCGGGCGGTAGGGCAGCGTCTTGCCTTCGACTTCGATGGTTTCGCCGATGCAGGCGTGGGCGATATATTCGTCGGCGACGCGGCGGATTCGTTCGGCCGGCACGCCGCATTCCGCCGCCGCCCAATCCGGGCTGTAGCCCTTGGTGTGATCCAGTAGTTTCTGGAAGGCCGGTTCGACCGCGATCTGGTCGTGCTCCCAGCGGTCGGCGTCGGCACCAAGCTCGATACCAGAGACCGTATAACTGCCGGTCAATGCCGGGTCCTGGATATCGGCGTCATAGGGTTTGGCCTGGCCGTCGGCCAGATCATAGATCAACGGTTTTTCGGTCGCCGGATCGCGCAGGAAGAAGCCGTTCGGGCCGACCAAATAGGGCGAATTGGAGCGATCTTTCAAAAACGGCAGGTCGCAGCTTTCTTCAACGTCACGTTCGTGAATGATGCGATGGATCAGCGCGAACAGAAAAGCCGCGTCGGTCTTCGGTTTGATCGGCACCCATTCGGCCGAAACAGCACCGGTGATCGACAAATGCGGCTCGACCTGGACCCGCTTCACGCCGCGTGCCCTGGCGTCAGCCTCGCGCCAGATGCCGACGACACCCGACGACGCCTCCGCATTGTGGCCGCAGTTGATCACATAATTCACGTATGGCGTATCGGGCGAAACGATAAACGCGCGATGCCAAAGCTCGCCGTAGAGATGTTCGGAATGGTAACACTTCACGCCTTGGCCGGCGCCGTAGCTCTGGTCGACCGGTCCCCAGGCGGCCAGAAAAGCCGGAAACGAGCCCATGAACTGCACCGGCGTGCCGCCGCCGCCGGTGGTCCAGGCAAAGCGTGGATAGCCGGCGTCGTCGCGCAGCCCTTTGGCGCGGATGTCGCGGAACTTTTCACCGACGATGCCGAACGCGTCGTCCCAGCTGATCGGCACGAACTGCGGATCGTGTTCGCGGCCTTTTTTCGGGTTGGTGCGCTTCATCGGCTGTTTGATGCGGTGGGGGCTGTAGGTTTTTTGGATCAGGCCGTAGGCCTTGACGCAGACCCGGCCGCCGCCGGGATGGGCGTCGGCGATGTCGAAATTGGATTCGATGCGGGTGGCGACGCCGTCCTCGACCTCGACCTTCATCAGATCGGGGCCGGCGACGCATTGATTGCAATAGACCGGGACGGTGCGCTTTTCACCCATGATGCGATCCTTTAGGTCAGCTCAATTCGGCGACTTTCGCGGCCTTCTTCTTCAGCCGCACCCCTTGTTTTTCCGTGTCCATGGCGAACCGGACATGCTTGGCCTGACCGACCTTGTCGAGTTCGTCGTGGACCACCACCTCGAAACTGACGCGCGGGCCGTCGACACCGGTGACCTTGGCATCGACGGTCACCGTCTGGCCGGCCAAGGTCGCACCCAGATGGTCGATCTCGACACGCACGCCGACAGAATCCTCACCCGCATCTGCATGTTGGATCATTAGGTTGCGGCAGGTTTGCTCGATATCGGTAACCATGTTCGGCGTCGAATAGACACGCAGGTCGTCGCCCATGAAATCGATGCATTTTTCCGGCGTGATCAGGATTTTTTCCTGATGGGTCAGTCCTGCAGTCAGGCTGTCTTTCATGACTCCGTTTCCTCCAAGTCTTGGCAACGCCGTAGTCTACCGCCGACACCGGTCCGGCGCCAGCGGCGTGGTGTCACGCCGGTTTGTTTGGCAATTCCGCGACCGACGTCGCAAGGATGGACAATTCGTCGTCCTGATTGCGGCCTTCTTGGGCCACTTCGACGCACGCGGCACCATCGTCGGCGGTGAATTTTCGGGTCACCTCACCACTGAAGAACAGCGTGTCGCCTTCCGGGTTGTGGCGCCGGATCTTCGACACCGACGACCTTAAGAAGCCGTCGTCGCCGATCCAGTCGGTCATGTGGTGGGTCACCCAGGAACAGCGCTCGGGGCCGTAATCATAGGCGCCGGGGGCGCCGACCATGGTGGCGAACTCGTTTTCCCAATGGACCCGTTCCGGGCAATCCGGGATGTTGAAGCGGTTGGCGATGCCAAGGCCGGGATGCTTGTGGATCATCTTCCAGGCCAGGCGGTTGGCGCGGATATAGAGGCCGCCCCAGCCCTGGGCGTAGGCAATGAAGCCGGTGATCGTCATCGGCCCTTTGGGCATGACGGCCAAGCGGTCGCCGACGGCAACGTCCTCGAAATAGCGCGGCGTGGCGCCGCGAATGTCTTCGTGGGCGTAGTGGCGATAGATGTCGGTCAGCTCTTCTTGGGTGTAGGTCTTCGGTGGCTTCGATCTCAAGTCGTCGTATTTCGTGCCTTGCTCCCGGGCGATATCGCGATCCGTGCGGAAGCACCAGCTGTCGGCCTCGGCGACTTTGTCGCCATCCTGGCCGAAGAAGTCGACATGATAGATCTGCTGCACGGCGCGGCCGGAGAAGCGGGTGTCGTGTTCGATCAGATCCTTGAGCCAGGCCTCGGTATGGATTTCCTCGTTGCGCCGGACCATGCGGTGCCAACGCCAGTCGGCGCCGGCCCACATGGCGTGGACACCGGGCAGACCGCCGACATAGCCGGAGATGATGCGGTTACAGGCGAACAGGAACGACGGCGGTGCGACGATGGTGCCGTATTTGCCTTGACCAGCGTAGTCGGGATCGCACCACAGCGGGTTGTCATCGCCGATGCCGTGGGCGTAGTGGCGGATATTGTCGCGGGTCGCCTCGTAGCACCAAGGCTCCAAGGTATTGCCGATCTTGACGCCGATGCGGCGACGCAGATCTGTCAAACCTTGTTCGGTGATCTTTGGGAACAGTTGTGTGTCTTGCTCGGTCATTGGCTCTCCGCCTGAGTCTCGAGGTCGCGCAAGGCCTTGCGGTTGACCTTGCCCGCGGGGGTTTTCGGCAATTCGGCCACAAAGTCTATCTTTCGGGGGTATTCGTGCTGGCTGAGCCGGTCCTTGGTAAAGGCCTGTAACTCGGCCGTGAATGCTTGCGTGCCGGACCGGCCCGACACTACGAACGCCTTGACCACTTGGCCGCGTTCGTCGTCGGCGACGGCAATGACCGCTGTTTCCTCGACGTCGGCGTGTTTGAGCAGGATATTCTCGATCTGGATGGCGCTGATCGTCCAGCCGGCGGATATGATGACGTCGTCGGCACGGCCGTCGTGATAGAAATAGCCGTCGTCGTCCGTGTGGCCGCGGTCTTTGGTGTGATACCAGCCGTCACCGCGCCGGACCATGATGTTGCCGACCTGGCCGGCCGCGCAGGGTTTGCTGTCGTCATCGAGGATGGCGATTTCCTGACCTGGCGCCGGCTTGCCGAGGGCGCCGGGGCGAACTGCATGGTCCGCGGCACCGGGAAAGTCGAAGATGATGGCGCCGATTTCGGTCGTGCCATACATGCTGCAAGGTGCCTTGCCGAAAGTGCGTTCGACCCACGAGGCGGTGTCGCTGTCAATCGGCTCTCCGGTAAACGACAGTTTCTCAAGGGCGAATTGGCGGTCGCCGATACCGGCGTTTTTCATCATGCGATAGTGGGTGGCGGCGGCCGAAAGATTGCTGATCCGCAAATCGACCAAGGCCTGCAATAGCCGTTCGGCACGAAAGCGACCGGCATAGCTGGCGATGGTGACGCCGAGCGCCAGCGGTGCCAGGGTGCCATGCCAAAGGCCGTGACCCCAGGCCGGCGAGGACGGGCACATGAAGCGGTCGCCGGGCCGGACGCCGGTGCCGTAAAGCGCGGCGATGGTTACCGTGACAATGGCGCGGTGGCGGTGTTTGACCGCCTCAGGCAAGTCGCGGGTGGTGCCGGAGGTGTATTGGTACATGGCCATGTCGTCGGCCCTGCTATCGACCTCGAAGTCGGCGCTTTCCTCGGCGATGTGCGCCAGTAGGGCGTCGTCGCCGACAAAGCTCTTCAGGCCCGGTAATCCGGCGGCCAGGTCGGCCTTGTGCGGCGCCAGGAACAGGATCTTGGGCGTGCAATCCTCGACCCGCATGGCAAGGCCGTCCGGGCCGAACAACGTGAACAGCGGCACCGCCACCGCGCCCGCCTTCATGGCGCCGAACAGCACCGCGTAAAACGCCAGCGAAGGATCCAGCATGATCGCAACCCGATCGCCCGGCGCCACGCCCTGGCGCACCAGAAAGTTGGCGACGCGGTTCGACCAGAGCGTCAGATCGCCAAAGGTTATGTCTTCGTAACCGCCTTCTTCATGGGTGATGCGCACCGCCATCCGCTCGGCCGGGTGGCGGTCGACGCATTCATGGGCAATATTCAAACGATCCCGGACACCGTCGAACAGGTCCCACAGCGCCGGTTTGGAAAACTGGCGCATGGCATCGGCGTAGCTCGTGTAATCGGTCAGTTTCGGCATGAGACTTTTCGCGGGCGATTGTCGGCCCACAGGATAGTCAGCAAGACGACCGGCGCAAGATGCTGCCTATTGAGTAGGCGCTATTCCATCCAGTTGGCGCGCCAAGTCAGCTGGTTGATTGACGGGAAAGCGGCAAAGCCGGCGGCGGCAGACATAGGCCGTCGGCTTGTCGTGCAACAGCGGCCGGGCGGCGAGCAAGGGCCAATCGGCATTCGTCTCCGCGGCGTCCGGCGGGATTACAGCCACCACGGTTGCCGGCATGAGACGACGTCGGATTTCCGCCAACAAATCTTGGGTCGCCGGGTCTTCACGGGCACCGACAATCACGATCTCCCGCGCGGTATCGTCGAAACCCAGCACGGCGACCAGGCTCGGTGCGGCCGCCACCTGTTTCTGAAGATAGCCTTGTAAACCGCGCAAGATGGCCTTGGCTTCCGTCTCGAACGGATCCGGATCGGCGAACAGCGCCAGGCGTCGCATGGCGAGTAGGGCCGCCGCATTGCCGGAAGGCGCACCGTCTTCGGTCAAGACGGTTTGCGGCGGTAGTGCGCTGCCGGCGGCGACCGGCGCGAATTGAAACGGTTGTCCGGGTGCCGGTTGGAAGCGATCGATCATCTGTTCCATCAAGGCACGGGCGCGATCGAGGTGATGGGGTTTGAAAGTCGTTTCATAGAGGTCGATCAAGGCCAGCACCGCAAACGCGTAATCGTCGAGGAAAACGACCTGGCCCGCGCGGTCGCCGAGGCGTGTATGGATCAGTCCGGGCTTGGTGGCGACGGTGTCAACCAATTGTTCGGCGAGCTGCGCGTCTTCAAGGCTGCCGGTGATTTGCGCCGCCCTGGCGAAGGCGCTGGCGGCCATGGCGTTCCAGTCGGTCAGCACCTTGTCGTCGCGGGCGGGTCGGGCGCGGCGGTGACGGGCGGCCAACAGCCGCGTGCGGCTTTTTGCCAAGCGTCGTTCGGTCGCGATCAGGCGCGTGCCGCCGGCCAGCAGCCGCACCACAGAGCGACCGTCGACTTGGCCGCTCGTTTCATCGAGATAGGCGTCGGTGAATGCCTGGGCGGCCGTGCCGGGCAACGCGCTTTCGATCTCCGCCACGGTCCAGGTGTAATAACGCCCCTCGCCGCCGCCGCTGTCGGCATCGAGCGCCGATGCGAGGCCGCCGTCGCTGGTCAAGAACGACATCCGCACCGCATCCAAAATGCCGCGGGCGACCTGTCGATAGCGCGGTTTTCCCGATGCCTGGTAGGCGTCGAGGTAGAGGCGCGCCAGCAGGGCGTTGTCGTTCAGCATGATTTCGAAATGCGGCACCCGCCAGGCCCGGTCGACGGCATAGCGGTGAAAGGCACCGCCCAACTGATCGCGCAGACCGCCCGCGGCCATTTGATCCAAGGTCGCCAGCACCTTTTGCAGCAGGCCGTCGTCGCGCCGGCGTACCGCTTGATAGAGCAGCGACGATAGAACGTTTGGGTGAGGAAACTTCGGTGCTGGGCGAAAGCCGCCGTGGGTCTCGTCCAATTTGGCGAGCCAAGCGTCGCGCGCCGTTTCGGCCGGGTCCGGCCCGTTCGACATGGCGTTCAAGGCGGGTCGGCGAAACAGCACCGCGAGTTGGCTTTTAATCCGATCGACCGATTGCCGGATGGCGCTGCCTTGGCCTTGCCACTCAGATGCCAAGTATGTCGCGATCTCGATCAGGCCGGGCCGTCCGGCGGATGAATTGGCATCGAGAAAGCCGGCGGCAAAGAGCGGCACTTGATCCGGCGTCAAAAAGAAATTAGCGGGCCAGCCGTGCTGGCCTTCCATGGCGTCCATGATGGTCATGAAGTGATGGTCCAGATCGGGACGCTCCTCCCGATCGACCAGGATCGAGACGAAATCGGCGTTGAGGCGATCGATTACCGCCGGATCCTTGAACGTCGTTCGGGCCATGACATGGCACCAATGGCAGGCGGCGTAGCCGATCGACACGTAGATCAGCTTGTTTTCCCGCTTCGCCTGGCGCAAGGCGTCTCGGCCCCAGGGCTGCCAGGCGATGGCGTCGTCGGCATGACGCAACAGATAGGGGCTGGTGGCGTTGGCAAGCGGCCCGGCGCCGGCACTTGAACCGACCAGTTCCAATGCTACGATTGCCGCTGTCAGGGTTGCGCGCAGCGCAATCATTGGGGCTGGTCCTGGCCGTCCTCCCGGACGGCGGATAGGGACACGGCTTTCGGGTCGAGGATGCAAGCTTCCCGGCATAACGCGCAGCCGGTACAGAGGTCCTGATCGATCTCGGGCCGTAGCCGGTCGTGCCAAATCAGCGCGCCTGGCACCGGGCAAGAATCGGCGCAGGCACCGCATTCCGGCCCGAGATACGGCAGGCACCTGCTGGTGTCGATTTCCACATCGGCGAATTTGACCGGTGGCGGTGCCTCATCGTCTTCGGTTTTCGGCAACGCCAACGCTTTCGGCTCACAGGCCTGGACGCAAGGCCAGTCGGCGCATAGGTGACAGCCCCGGTTAGCCAAATCCATCGCCGGCGTGGCCGTCACTTGGGCGCCAAACTGGGCCGGCAGTCGAAACAAGACGTCGTGGGGGCAAGCCTCGATGCATTTGTCGCAGCGGCTACACAGCAGCAGGAACTCCAGCTCGTCCTGGGCGAACGGCGGACGCAGCCATTTCCGTGCCCGTCGTTCAACGCCTTGCGCCGCCAGCCGGTAACCCAGTTCCGCGGTCTTGTGGGCGGTGAGTTTGAAAAAGTCGCGGCGTTTCATCAGGCCGGCCGATCGCGCGCGGCGCGCACCTTGCCGGTCATGGCGCGACGCCGCTGAATGACCGTGACGCCGAGGCCAAGCACCAGAAGCACCGCGACGCCAATACCGATCGGCCCGATCGGCGTCGGATCGCCGATCCGCATAGCGAACTCCAAGTGCATCGGCTTGCCGTTGTGGTCGAAGGTCGCGACGATCAAATAGTCGCCGACATCGGGAAATTGAAAGCCTTGACGATAGACGTTGTCGTCCAATCGTTGCTTACCCAATTCGTCGCTGTGACCCTGCCGGCCCATGCGGGTCGCCCAAGAATCGTCCTGCGCGGAGAAGGTGACCACGCCGTCGTAGGGCGTGCCGTCGGCAGTGTTTTTGACATAGAGGTTGATCCGGCCCGGCTCGCCGGGTTTCGGGAACGCCGGATAGACCATGATGTTGACGAACAGGTCTCCAACCTGGGATTCGTATTGCATGGCGGGTGGGGTGTTGGAATCTTCGTTTAGGCCGTAGGCCGGCCGCCCAAGGATGTGGTGGGCATGGGCCGGTGCGACCGATTGGATCCAAGTCGCGGCGATGATCAATAGGGCACAGTGAAATCCGACGCGACGTCCAATTCGAAAGGCATACTGCAATGGCCTAGCCATGTCTTAGATCCTATGATTGGCGATCGCGCCCTGCGACCGCTCGACGATCCAAATCGGTTTGCTCGGATGCGGGCAGACCTCAACGCAGAGGCCGCAGCCGACGCAGCCATTTTCGACCTCGGGCCGGTAGAGATTGGCAAACCCGAAGGTGATGGCGCGATCGCCAAGCGGGCAGATGGTGACACAGGCGCCGCAAATGCCACGATCGACCCAGGGATAGCACGCAGTGCGGTCGATTTGCGCCAACCCCATGTCGATCTTGTCCAACGCCACCCTGGTCAGCGCTTCGGTAGGGCAGACGTCCATGCATTTACCGCAGAGCGTGCAGGCTTTTTCTTCGGCGTCGATATATGGGGTCAGTGCCGCGCCGCCGCCGTCGCGGTCATGGAACAGAATGCAGGTCGGCGGGCAAACCTCGCCGCAGAGGCCGCAGCCGATGCAGGCGGCGACGAACGCGGCGTCGGTTTTCAAGGCACCGGGCGGGCGCAGATAATTGCGGTCCGGCCGGTCTTGAGCGGGCACCAGCATGCGCCAGAGACCAAAAGGCGCCGCCATTGCGGTAATGGCGGCGATGCCACCGAGCACGGTCTTTAGCAAGTCCCGGCGCTTCATGACGCCGCTCGCCGGGCCGGCTCGGGCGTGATCATCGGTTGCCGGCGATAATGCTTGCCGAGATGGCCCGGACCTTGGTCCGGACCATCGGTCGGCCGCAGCACGAAGGTCATGGCATCAGTCGGGCAGACGGCGATGCAGGCGCTGCAGTTGTTGCATTCCTGGCCGAAATTGTCGCGTTGCGGGTTGAGGTCGAACTCGCAGACCGCGTTGCACTTGGCGCAGTCATTGCAGGTCTCGACGATGCGGCGAATGCGGACGATGCGATAGCGCCCGAGCAGCGAATAAAGCGCGCCGCCGGGGCAGAGATAGCGGCAGAAGCCGCGTCGCGCGACCAGCAGATCGAACAGCATCGTGCCGAGGAAAAACACCATGCCGACGCCGAAGCCGTTTAAGGCGATCGCATAATAGATCTCGCGGCCGAGGATCGCCGGTGGATAGATGGCGCCGACCAGGATCGATCCGCTGACGGCGGACAAAACCAATCCGAGGGCCAGCACCCCATATTTGATGCGCTTGTCGAAGTGCCGTGTACCGGTGCGCACACCGGCCCAGCGAAGCCATGCCGCCAGGTTGGAATTCAGTTCATAAAGCAGCGTCGCCGGACAGATCCAGCCGCAAAAGAACCGGCCGAAGATCGCGGTCAAGGCAATCGGAATCAGTGCCGTGAGCCAAAACGGCCAATAGACGATACGTCCGGCCGCAGTTTGACCGAACGCCGCCAACGGGTCGGAAAGCTGCAGGCCCCAGAACGTGCCCGACCATGTGGTGCCCTTGACCGCGTCGAGATCTTCCGCCGGGTCGTTGGTGAAGGGTTGGCTGATGGCCTCCATGACGTCGTAGAGCCGTTGCTCGGAAGGCGCCAGCAAATCGTAGGCATGAGCGGCGACGAAGTTTTGATAAACATGCAAATACGGCACCAGCACCAGCATGGCGAAAACGGTGACCAGGGTCAGCCAACGCAGCTTGTTGAGATGGCGCCAAAGGAAAAACGGCTTGTGCGGCAACAGTGCCATAGCGTGCCATCCTCAGCCGTAGTTCGGAATGATGCGGATGGCTTGCGGCATCTGGATGCAAGACCGTTCGCACAAGCCGCAGCCGACGCATTTGTCGGTGACGTGCGGCTGCTCCAGCCGGCCGACGGTGATCGCGATATCGGGCAACGGGCAGGCGCGGTAACAAACCCCACAGGTCTTGCCCTGATAGGAAAGGCACAGGCTTTCGTCGACCACGGCGTGGCCCATCGCTACGTTATCGACGATCGCTTGCGCGTCCCGAACAATCTCGCCGATCGCGTCAGTCGGACAGACCTCGCCGCATTTCATGCACAGGATGCAGGCTTTCTCGCGCGGTGAAATGTAAGGCGTGTCGACGGAGCGTGGGCCGTTTTCATAGGAAAAATAGTTGATGCAACGGTTCGGGCAAATTTCGCCGCATTGACCGCAATGGATGCAGCGCTCGAGAAAATCCGCTTCCGCCAAGGCCCCGGGCGGACGCAAATAGCGCCGGCCCGACGGGCCCAGGGCGGCGTCGGTGCGTTCAGGTAGCGCCGCCACCGCGGCGGCGGAGCCGAGCCCTTGCATGAAGGATCTCCGTCGCATCACGCTCGATCCTACCAACCTCAAGCGGCCATCAGATTTTCTCGATCCGACAGGCACACTTCTTGAAATCGACTTGCCCGGATACTGGATCCCAAATTCGGCTGGTGATGCCGTTGGCCAGCCATTTGTTCTTCTTCGGATCGGCACTGTCGGCAACCGACAGGTTCCACGGCCCGAACATATAGCCGCGCGGGACATTGTTGCGCGCCGGTTTTACCAAGCTGTTGGTGCCGACCTGGGCGCGGGCCTCAAGCGATCCGCGCCGGGTCACCACGCGGACTTTCTCGCCGTCCTTGATCCCGAGATCGCCGGCATCCTCGGGATGCATCTCGACATACATTTCCGGCACCAGCCGACGCGTCGTCGGCGAACGGTTGGATTTCGCCGTGTGGAAATGCTCGTAGACCACGCCGAGGCCCATCCAGTAGGGGTACTTGTCCTTCGGCACGTCTTGCCATTTCTTGCCGCGGTGATCCTCGTCGGGCAGGTCCGGGGTCATACCGGTATCCCGCGCCCGGACCATCAAATCCTGATGATCGATTGTATAGAGCCCTTCCTCGGCGCCGAAGCGCATCAGTTCTTTGGTCAGCGCCTCGCGGTCGGAATAGTCCTGTTTGCAGAGCTTCATATGGACCTTGCCGTCCTTGGTGCGAAAATAGCCGTAAGGCCGATTTTCCCAATCGCCTTCTTGAAGCATGAAGCGGCGTTTGGTGCCGCCGTTCTGGGCGATCTGGTAGGTCGGCGCCGGCCATTGGATGCCGCGCAACTCGGCGAGCTGTTCATAGGGCGAGATTTCATCCAGCTTCTCGACTTCGAGAATGCCGGTGAGGTCGGTGTCGGTGCCGGCCGAAGCACGGATGATGTCGCGCAGCACTTCTTCTGAATCGTAGGTGCCGTCATCTCGGCGCTGATAGGGCAGGATCTTGTCCATATCAAGTCCGAGCAGGTGGCCGATCTCCTTGGCCTTGTCGATGACCATGTCCATGTCGGGGCGGCAGCCTTTGGGCGGCTCGGCCGCTTTCTGGCAAATATTCAGGCGGCGCTCGGAGCTGATATAGACGCCGGACACCTCGCCCCAAGTCGCTGCCGGGAAGATCACGTCGGCGTAAAGGTTGTTTGGCGCGTGGCGGTAAATCTCTTGCACCACGTTGAAGGTCTTGACTAACGCCGGTCGTACAAGATTGTACTGATCGGGCAAATCGATATGTGTGGCGTAGACCAGGAACATGGCCTTGACCTCGCCCTTCAACGCCCGCTCCATCATACCGACGGCGTAGCCGGGATTCTTGGAGTTCATCGCGTTGACCAGGTTTTGCTCCGGCACCCGCCAGTGCTTGGCAATGTGCAAGCGATGGGCATCGTCGGAAAGCGGTTTGTTGAACGGTAGACGCCCGGTCAAGCCGCCGGTAAAGCGCTCGCCCATGGCATTCGGCTGCCCGGTCATCGAGAACGGGCCGCAGCCCGGCTTCGCCAGGTTACCGGTCAGGGTCAGCAAATTGATGATCGAAATGACGTTGTGCTGACCGTGGATGTGTTGATTGTAGCCGATGCCCCACATGATCATGACGCCGCCATAGCCTTGGCCGCTTTGCTTGCCTTTGCTACGCGCCAGGCGCTTGCGCGTGGCCTCGGCGAACATGCCGGCGATGCGGCGGATCAAGGCCGGTGAGACGTCGTGGTTGGGGCCGCCCATGCGGTCTTGCACTTGCTCCGGGCTGTAATCGGCGAGCACGCCGTCGACATATTCCTTCCAGCCCGAGGTATGCGCTTTCACGAATTCCCAGTCGATGACGTCCTCATGGTCTTTCAACAGCACATGGGCGATGGCGTTAAGAAAACTGATGTCGCCGTTGAGGATCGGGACATGCACAGTATTGTCCGGGTTGATGTCTTCATAGCCCATGACGGTGCCGGTCCGGCGCGGATCGACAATGATCGTCGGGATGTCCTTTTTCTGCTTGTGATCGGCGGCGCGCCAGAAAATTATCGGATGGGATTCGCGGGCGTTATGGCCGAAATGCATGATCATGTCGCATAGCTCGATGTCTTCGTAAGCCAGCGGCGGCGTGTCGGAACCGAGGGTTGCGAAATAGCCGGTTACCGCAGACGTCATGCACATCCGGGCATTGGCCTCGATGGTGTTCGAACCCAGCACGCCTTTGAGGAACAGGTTTTCCAGATACTGACCTTCCATGGTGAGCTGTCCGGAGCCGTAAAGCGCGATCGAGTTGCCGCCATGTTTCTTGGCCAAATAGGCGACCTTGTGGGCCACCAATTCCGACGCCTGCTCGTAGGGCACGCGGGTGAAATGTTCTTCGTCGAACGATCCCTTTGTCTTGGTTATATAGGCCAGGTCGCCGTGGTCGGGCTTATTCCATTCTTCCCAGACATCGGTGCGGACGTAGGAATCGCCTTCCATGCGATCGACGTACATCGGCTCCGCCGCGGTCAGTCCTTTGATGCATTGCAGGCCGTAGTTGGTCGGATGGTCTTTGTCCGGGCGCATCGAGACGATCTTGCCGTTCTCGACCTGGATAACGGTGCCGCAACCGACCCCGCAATAGGGGCATTGTGCTAGCGCTGTGGTGCGGCCGGCTTCGGCGCCTTCGTCATCCTCGGCGGCGTTCGCAAGCTCCGGATTGGCTGCCACCATTAGGTCGGCGCCGACGGCTGAGCCGGATACGAATGCGCTGGTTCTGAGAAAATCCCGGCGCGACATGCTGCTTTTGCTGCGTTTCATGGCTTATATCCTCCAAGCGCTCAGTTCTGCGCCAGTTGTCTGAGATAGACGATGATGTCGTCGATTTCCCGGTCCGACAGTGCCGCCAGCCCTTCGACGCCGGCAAAGGCGCGCATGCGGGTGTTGGAGCGGCCGACCTTGATGGTTTCCCGAATGAAGCCATCAGACGCCTTGTGCAGGAAACCCGGCAGGCCAATGGCGGTGCCGGTGCCGCCGGCCTCGTAGCCGTCGCCGTCGAGGCCATGGCAGGTCGAACAGATGTTTTCATACCAAAGCTTGCCCAACCGCGGGTCACCATGCGCCTCGGGTTGAGCGTCAACCGCGTCCGCTCGATTGGGCTTCTTCTCATGGTCGCGCAAGAAGGCAACGATGGCGCGAACACCCTTCCGGCCGAGATGGGCGAAAGGCGGCATACCGGTATCCTCACGGCCGTCGCGGATCGTCGCCTCGAAGAACTCGTCGGAGGCGATCTCCAACAGCTCCGGATTGGTCAGCGACGGCGCGACGCCGGGCTGACCGATGGCATCAGCTTGATGGCAGGCCTCGCAGTTTTCCTCGAACAAGGCCTTGCCCTTGCTGATGGTCGCTTTCGATGCCGCGGCCGCCGGCCCCGACGATCCGGCGACAACGATGATCAAGCTGATGGCGCCTGTGATGGCCATGATCGATGCACGCATTCTTCCCTCCAGTTTTCCGTCCGCGTTGGCCTAGCCCGGCTCAGTCCCAGCCTTGGCCCTTTGGCGGCGCTGCCATGCCTTTGTGGCAAAGTCGACAGCTGATTTTTTCCTCTTCCATGCGGTCGTGCAGCATGTCCATTTCCGCTTCACGATCGAAATCGGCCGGCAGACTATGGACAACACCTTTGTGGCAGCGGATGCAGGTGTAATCCCATTTGTCGGCCAAGCGATGCAGGATCCCTGCACGAGTCGCTTGCCGATCGGCGTCCATGAAAGCGAAGTCATGGCAATTGCGGCATTCACGCGAGTCGGTATCCGTCATGCCTTGCCAGACCAAGCGCGCCAGTCTTGGCCGCCTGGCTTCGAATTTTTCCTTGGTGTCGATCGTGCCGCGCGCCCATTGCAGCAGCTCATTGACCGCGTGAATCTTGCGAACCACCTTGTGCACCCATTCCTTCGGAACGTGGCAATCCGGACAGGACGCGCGCACGCCGGTTCGGTTCTCGTAATGCGTCGAGGTGGTGTATTCTTTGTAAACGAATTCCTTCATCTCGTGGCACGAGACGCAGAACGTTTCGGTGTTGGTGAGCTCCATGCTCCAATTGAATCCGCCCCAAAGCAACATTCCGGATACCACCGCGGCAGTGAGTGTCATGATCGGCCACGACCGCACCATGCGTGTGATGGGTGCCATGATCTCCAGCAACCGGGTCATCATTGGCCATGACGATGGTTGCTGTTGAATCTCACCGCTCCTCGCCAGTGCGCATTCGTATTGGCGCTAACTAGAATATAGTCGCTTCTAATCTGGGCTTGAACGGGAATCCGGTCACTGCGTCAATCTAACGCGGCCCCGGTCTTATCTTGTTGCTGACATTATGAAATTATGGAGTCGCGACAATAGTCGGTAGTTGATCGTTCGTAGTCGCTACTAATTTGACGACCAAAATTCACGATACCAGGTCGAATTCCTCCAGCACCGGATGGTCCATATCGGCGCGGAATTTGTCGAACGTCCAGGGCCACATCGCCGGATTGCCGTTTTTGTCGAGATACCAGCTTTGGCAGCCGCTGACCCAGACCGTGCCTTTCATCGCCGCCTTGATCTCGGCGTTGAAACGATCGGTCGCCGTCTTGTTTGCGGCAATTTCGGTGCAGGCGCCGGCGCGCAGCAGGTCGATCAGCTGCATCACGTAGCTGAGCTGCAGCTCCGAGATGTCGATCAGCGAATAGTTTCCGATCGGACTGTTGGGGCCGACCAGCATGAAGAAATTGGGGAAGCCGGGAACGGAGACTGACCGATAGGCCTCGTTGGCGTAGGACCAGGCGTCATCCAGGGTCAGGCCGTCTTTGCCGGTGACCTGCATGGGCCGCATGAAGCGATGGCCGTCAAACCCGGTGGCCAGTACCAAAACGTCCAGTTCGTGCAGAACGCCGTCCGTCGTGCGCACGCCGTTCGGCTCGATGCGTTCGATGCCTTCGGCCACCAGGTCCGCGTTCGGTTTCTGGATCGCCGGATAGAAGTCATCGGACATGATCAGGCGTTTGCACGCCGCTTTGTAGTTCGGCGTCAGTTTCCGCTTGAGATCCGGGTCCGTGACGTTCTCGTCGAGATTCTCCTGACAAGCCTGTTCGATCGCACGCAGCTGTTCTTCATCGCCGACGACAGCGCGGGCAAAAGTCTCCTCGAAACGCCCTGAAATGAATTTGTGCAATTGCTTCATCAATTTCGGCGATTTGCGGAACTCGGCTTTTTCCTGTTCGCTATAGGCCGGGTTGGGCAGCGGGAAAATCCATTGCGCGGTGCGCTGGAACAAACAAACCTTTGCCGCTGTGTCGATAATCGCCGGCAGGATCTGGATGGCGGTGGAACCGGTCCCGATGATGCCGATGCGCTTGTCTTTCAACGCTACGCCGTGGTCCCACCGGCCGCTGTGAAAAGCTGGGCCGGCGAAGCTATCCAAGCCTTCGATGTCCGGATAGACCGGGTGATGCAGCACCCCGGTCGCGGCGATGACGATGTCGAATTGGTCACAGTCGCCGTCTTTTGTGTCGATCTGCCATTTGCCGTCAATATAACGGGCGCTGGCTATTTCCTTGTTGAAGCAGATGAACGGCTCGACCGCGTATTTCTTCGCCACGCCTTCGAAATAGGCTTGGATCTCGGCGCCGGGCGAAAACCGGTGGCTCCATTCCGGGTTCGGCTCGAACGAATAATTGTAGAGATGGGACGGCACGTCGCATGACAGACCGGGGTATGTGTTGTCCCGCCAGGTGCCGCCCAGGCGATCGGATTTTTCGTAGATCGTGAAATCCGTCAGGCCCGCTTGCCTCAGCTTGATACCAGTCAAGATGCCGGACATGCCGGCACCGATGACGGCAATCTTCAGGTGTTTGGTGTCCGCCATGGACCTAACCTCCGATCCAGCCCTGGGCCACCGCGGCCTCTTGCCGGCATTGCTCCGGCGCGCCCAGCAACTGACGGTCCGCGCCGATGCGTTTCAGCCAGTAATGCAGTCCGAGCAGATCGGTGAAGCCCATGCCGCCATGGCATTCCGTCGCCATGCGGGCAACGTCGCGGCCGACTTCGCCGAGATGGGCCTTGGCGTGGCAGGCGGCACTCCGTGCCTCCGGGTCTTTGGTGTCCTGCACATAGGCGGCATACCAGACCAAGGCGCGGCAGGGCTCCAGCATGCTCACCATTTCGGCGCAGACATGCTTGACCGACTGGAAACTGCCGACGGCCCGTCCGAACTGCTCCCGCTCCTTCACATAGGCGACGGCGTCGTCGATCATGCGTTGCGCGGCGCCGAGGGTGTCGGCGGCGAGCATGACGCGGCCCGCGTCGATGACACTGTCAACGCCGGCGGCACTGTTGCCGACCAGGATTTCGGCATCGGCGCCTTGGATTGTCGCCGTGGCTACCGGGCGCGTGCGATCAAGGCTCGGCTGCAGTGCGATCGAAACATTAGAATCGTCAGCCGAAACGCATGCCGCCCGGCCGTCGCTCGCCAGAACCAGCAAATCCGTGGCGCCGCCGGCATCGATCACGGCATCGAGCTCGGCAGAAACTTTGTTGCCCTCAAACCGCGCATCGCGCTGCAGGCCAACGGCAACCCGCCGCTCACCGCCGGCGATCGACGGCAACAGCGCCGATTGCTGCGCCGGGCTGGCGAGCGTGGCGATGGCGAGCGGCGCCATGACCGAGGTCGCCGCGAACGGCAGCGGCGCGGCGCCGTAGCCGAGCGCTTCCGCCGCGATTGCCGCCTCGAAAACCCCGAGCCCGACGCCACCATGCGCTTCGTCGATGACGAGACCGGGGACACCCAGTTCGGTCATCTGTTGCCACAGTTCGGGGTCAAGGCCGGTGCCGGCCTCAGCGACCGCGCGGATCTTGTCCAGATCTACCTGATCGTTCAACAATGCACCGAGCGTATCGGTGAACAAACGTTGTTCTTCGGATAGGTCGAATTCCATTGTTCTATGCCTTCGCCGCGGCCACCTTCGGCTCGCGCGGCAGCCCGAGGCCGCGCTCACTGATGATGTTCTTTTGAATCTGTGAGGTACCGCCGCCGATGATCAATCCGATGTCATACATATAGTCCACCAGCCAGGTGGTCGCATCGCTATCCTCGAGCTGTTCGCCTTGCGGGTCGTAGACCAGGCCGGATTGCCCTAGGACATCGACGGCCAAGGCGGACAGGCGATGGGCGACCATGGTGCCGGAATATTTTACGATCAAGCGCTTGAGGCCGGGATCGACGTCTTTCGCCTGCTCGGAGACGATGCGCATATTGTTGTACTTCGCCGCTATCACCTCGCCCTGAAGCCTGAGCAGTCGGTCGCGCCACTCGGCCCGATCGATCAGGGCGACGTTGTCGATCCGAGTCTCGGTCATCATCTGGCGGATGCGTTCGAGGCGGTTCATCAGTTTTTCCGGGCTGCCGAGCAGCATGCGTTCGTGCTTCAAGGTGTTGTTGGCGACCCGCCAGCCGTCGCCGCGGCCCATGACGATCTGATCGGTCGGCACCCGGACGTCGGTGAAGAAGGTTTCGTTGAATTCGGCGCGCCCGGTCATCGAGACCAGCGGCCGCACCTCGATGCCGGGGCTGTCCATCGGCACCAACAGGTAGCTCAAACCGTCATGTTTGCCTTTGTCGACCTCGGTGCGGCAAAGCAGGAACATCATGTCGGCGAAATGCGCCGAACTGGTCCAGATTTTCTGGCCGTTGATGACGAAATCGTCACCGTCGACCAAAGCCGTGGTCCGAGCGGCGGCGAGATCGCTGCCGGATCCGGGTTCGGAATAGCCCTGACACCAGAAGATGTCGCCGCGAATGGTCGGTTTGATCCAACGCTCCCGCTGTTCCTCGGTACCGACCTCCAGCAAGGTTGGCACCAGCATGCTGATGCCTTGATTGGAGAGGCCCGGCAGCGCGCCGGAACCGGCGAACTCCTCGGCGATGACGGCGGCCTCGAGAATATCAGGCTCGGCGCCGAAGCCGCCATATTGGGTCGGCACGGTGCGGGCGCAAAAGCCGCGCTCCAACAACATATGCTGCCAATCCAGGGTCCGCTGGTCGGGCCGCTTGCGGCCGCCGCCTGGCTTCGGCGACTGGGCGCCGAATTCGTCCAGAAAGGCACGAACCTCGGCGCGTAAGTCTTCGTGGTTCTTCGAATAATTCAGATCCATCCCTCTGCCTCCACGTCGTCTGCCCCCCGGCTAGAGCAAGTTTCGACCATACGGAATCATTTGATGGGTGCAACTCGGCATTTCGGGCAGGCGCGGTGCGCAGTGCGATGTGGGGCATCGGGCAAGCATCGCAACGCACCCGAAAAGCCGATTTGCCCCACCAAAGGCCGGGTTCTTTTGCGTTGTGCCGGCGTCGCGTGTCTTATCCGATGTCCCACATCGCATGGCGACGCGCTCCTTGCCACAACGCAAAATAATCCCGGTCAAATGTTTCCGTATGATCGAAATTTGCTCTAGATCGGCCTGAGTATGCCGAGATCCGGCCGCTTGCCAAGGGGCCTCGCATGGACAGCGAGCGGCTACGCCGCTATGCACTCTGAATCGACCACGACACAAATGAAAGCGGCAGAGATGACAGGCACCAGGCAAGACATTGATACCGGCACCGATGAGCTGTTGTGCCATACAGAGCAACTGGTCGGCGTGATCACACTCAATCGGCCGGAGGCGCGCAATTCCTTGTCGGACAATCTGTCGCCGGCCTTGCGGCGGATGATCGCCGAGTTGGGCGCTGATGCCTCAGTCGGTGCGGTGATGATCACCGGTGCCGGGACCGCGTTTTGCGCTGGCGGCAACGTCAAAGGCATGGGCGACAACCGGGCGCCGCTGTCGATCGAAGAAGCCGAGGAGCGGCTGAAAGAACGCCAGCGCACCCTGACCGGCGCCTTGATGGCCATGCGCAAGCCGACCATCGCCGTCCTGCCGGGGCCGGCGATCGGCGCCGGGCTCTCCTTGGCGCTCGCCTGCGACCTCCGCATCATGGCGCAATCGGCCTTCGTCGGCACCGGCTATGTCCGCGTCGGCTTAAGCGGCGATTATGGCATTGCCTGGATGCTGACCAGCCTGCTGGGCTCGGCACGGGCGCGCGAGCTCATGTTTACCGGCGCCCGCGTCGATGCAGCGACTTGCGAACGGCTCGGCCTCGCCAACCGCATCGTCGCCGACGATCGCCTGCAAGAAGAGGCCTTCGCCTTTGCCAAGGAATTGGCCGACGGGCCCTCGGTCGCGCTTGGCCTGATCAAGGACAACCTCAACTGGGCGACGGGCCACGATTTTCTCTCCGCTCTCGACCACGAGGCCGAGAACATGATCCAGGCCGGCCGCACGGCGGACCACAAGGAAGCGGTGCGCGCCTTCATCGAAAAACGCAAACCGGTGTTTGGCCAAGAGTCTAGTTGAGCTTGAAGAAAAGTCCTTCGCTACGCTCAGTGTACTTTTCTTCAGTTCTAATATTGCGTTAGCGCATCTTGAGGCGGCTCTGCGATGCGCTAACAGATTTTTGTTTGCAACAGATTACGCCTGAAAGGCGTAATCTGTTGCGGACTCTGATCATGACCAAATGTCATGATCAGTTAAAGAAATGATCAAATCAGCCCGCCGGGCCGCCCCAAGGGCTGATTTGGCTATATTTCACCGGCAAAAAGTACACCGAGGCGAAGCCGAGGGACTTTTTGCCGATTGTTACTTAGCGCAGATAGCCTTGAGCGCTGCCCACTGCCCAGGGTCGAGCGCCAAGCGCGTCGGCACGGCCGACTGCTGCGCCTTTGCCGCGCGTTCGGCGGCGGCGGGATGGGTACTGGCGTAGGCTTCGATGGTCTTGATCCAATCGCCTTCGGCACGGTCCTTGTCGCGGCGGCCGAAAAAGCGCGCCATGCCAGCGCTACCGATACCGGTTTCCTCAAGCAGATCGTGGGCGTAATGATCCGCCACGGTTTCCTGGCCGCGTCGGTATGACAGGAAATATAGCACGCCGCCGATCTCAACCAGCCGGTCTGCCACCGAGGAGCTGTCGCCGGTCAGCACGGCCGACAGCACGGTCAGGCCGGTAAGCCGGACGATCGCCTCCATCGGGTGGTGGTGGGCGACATGACCCAGTTCATGGGCGAGGACGCCGGCCAACTCGTAGGCGCTTTGGGCGTCGTCCAACAAACCGCGCAGCACCACGATTTGCCGGCCCGGCAAGGCGAAGGCGTTGATCGTCGGCGCCTCCAGCACCAGGATCGAGACGTCGGCCAATTCCGCTCGCCGGCCGGCAACGGCGATGTTGAGCGCGGCGAGTGCTGCCGTGCCGGACGGACTTGCACAGTGTCGTTTTTCGCCGAACAGGCGGTCGCGCAAATTGTCGCCCAACGCCGACTGCCATTCCGCCGGCACGATCCAGACAATGGTTTGCGTGAAACTGGTCGTGGCGAAATAGAGGACGGTGACCAACAGAACCGCCACGACTGCCAAGATTGTGGCTTTGCGCTGCGTGACCAGCCGGCGAAGCGGCGGCACGAAGAGGTGCGGCGCCGCCCGGCGCAGCTCTGACAGGAAGGCCAGATCCTGGGTGGCGATACGGGCGTCCGGCGCGGCGTCGCTGCCAAGGCGAAGCGTGCCGTCAGTTGATCCGTCGTCAATCAGCCCTAGGCTGTGAAACTCCCACTCGATCAAAACGGGAGACGTATCGCGCGCAATCTCTACCGACGTTGCCGTCAAACGGACCCGGACTTCTTGGCGCGCCGCCGTCTTGCCATCAAAGAAAAAGGCATTGTGACTTGTCATACCGCGCCGAGATCGAACGCGTCGGCCAAGCCTTCGCCGATAGCGGGTTGTTTTGCCGCGGACTGGCGTATGGCCTCCACGTCCAACGACCCGGTAACCGCCAGACGGCCGCAAAAATACCGCGCGGCGCGCAGCTGGGCGAACGGGTAGCCGAGGCCGAGCGTGGCGATGGTGATCAGGAAGTTGCCGAACAACAAACCGAACAGGCTCGCCGTGCTGGTCTCAAGCGCGAACCGAAGCCCTTGGTATTGGACGCAGGACGCCATCCAGCCAAATTCGCGGGCACGGTAGAAACTCAGGATCAGAAAATACACCACCAAAACGGGGACCAGAATCAACAGAACTGTTTTCGAAAATAAGGCGGCCAGGTAGATTTGCGCCGTCATCTCCTGCACGGATTCCGCGGCGCTCCCTATCACCAACATGAAGAACAATGCCAGCGCGCCACCGAGCAAAAGGATGATTAGCAGCCAAGCGATGAGAAAGCGCGGATAGAGCGCGCCAAAGCTGCCGGTGACCCTGGGCGATCCATCGCCGATCGTGATGTCCGCGACCCGTATCTTGAACAAAGCAAATCGCGAAATCGGATAGGTCAGGCCCAAGGTCACCGCGTTGAGGATCGTGAACCCGAGATAGAGCAGACCGTACAGCGCCGCCGATCCGTCCATGCTGCCGCGGATGCCGCGCCATAGCGTGCGGCTTAGCCGATAGCGTTGCGCCCGATAGCCGGCGAATCCGACCAGGAACAGGATGACGATACCGATGCTGCCGTCCAGAAATTGGTTCGACTCGCCGGTGCCGGACAGCAGCGAAATCACGACCTGGAGCAGAACAACCGGAAGGATGAACACCACAAGCACCAACAGAAACCCAAGAAACAGTTCCTTGCCGGTGCCGGTGTATTCGAACGGCTCGTCGAGGAAACGGGTGTACCGCCAAAGGTAGCGGCGGACATGGGTGCGTGCCCAGAACCGGTAGAACGTCAGGGTCAGGATGGTGAGCAGGGCGTTCTTCAGGACCAGCGGCCAGAACGTATCGAAACCGCCGGTGTGTTTGACGTCAAGCGGTTGCTGTTCTTCTAAAACTGTGTCGGACATCAGTTGCGGTAAACCGGCGGCACGCCGGTGACGCTGACCCGCCAGAGACAGCGCCGGTCACTGTCGCCGGTCGCCGGCTTCTGCACCTGGGCCTTATGCAGGGTCGAGAAAGTATCCCAGGCGGCGACGTCGCCGACCGTATAGTCCCACCTGTTGCGGTATTTCTCTTGGATGCAGTGCTGCGCCAGTTCGTCGAGCAGGGCAACGGCCTCGTCGTCGGGCCAACCGATGATGCCGAAGGACGAGCCGGCGGCGCCGTAGAGGGCCTTGCGGCCGGTGACGTGATGGCGGCGCACCAGCGGCATGTGGACGTTGGCGACGGCCTGTTTTTGCGCGTCCGTCAGGCGCTCGGCCGAGGTCGGCGACTCTTCGTCCATGTCCCAACGGTTGCCGTAATGGTGGATCACCGTCAGGTCGTCGATGCGGTTTTTCATCGCCTCGGGCAAATCGTCATAGGCCGAAAAACAATCGGCGAACTCGGTCGGACAGCCGCCGTCGGGGCATTCCAGCGCGTAGACGATGGTGGACGAGTTGGGCGGGTCCTGGTAGGCGACGTCGGTATGCCAAAAGGCGGCGCCTTCATAAACGCCGAGCGGTTTGCCGTCTTCGAACAGGTTGGACAGCATGAGGATCGCCGCGTGACCGCGCAGCCGCAAATGATCGAGGAAATGCGGCTTCTGATCGCCGAACTCGCGGGTCACGCGGTCGAAGTCTTCGAATTCCAGGGCCTGGTCGCGCAGCACCACCACCTGGTTTTGGTGAAACGTCTCAAGCAATGATTTGAGGACCGCCGGTTCGAGCGGTTCACGCAGATTCAGGCCTTCGATTTCGACGCCGAAATTTCCCGGCAACGGTTTGGTCGAAAACATGCTCGGCCTCCCTAGGTCACATACCCATAAATTTGATTCCCAAACGCCATGATATGTGATTCAAGATTCCAAACAATTGGAGTTTTGAAATGGCACGTTTTGATTTGACGGATTTCGAGTGGTCTGTGATCCAGCCGTTGTTGCCGAACAAGCCGCGCGGAGTTCCGCGTGTGGACGACCGACGTGTTCTAAACGGCATCTTTTGGCGCTTGCGGACAGGCGCGCCGTGGGCCGATATCCCGGCCCGCTATGGGCCTCACACGACCTGCGTGAACCGCTTCAATCGGTGGCGCCGTGCGGGCGTGTGGGATGATCTTTTGGCCGCCGTATCAAAGGCTTATGACGGCGATATTCAGATGATCGACTCGTCGTCGATCCGAGTTCATCAGCATGCCGCAAACGGTAAAAAAAAGAAACTCGATCCCGTTGCATGGGTCGCTCGCGGGGCGGCTTGACGACCAAGATCCATGCCCTTGTCGACGCCATGGGGCTGCCCATTGCGCTGAAGCTCACCGAAGGTCAAGCCCATGACGGCCGTAGCGCCGAGGATATGTTCGCCACCGTGCAAGCCGGAAATATTCTTTTGGCTGACAGAGCCTATGATTCCGACGCCCTTCGCGAGCGGCTCGCAGAACGCGGTGCGTGGGCAAACATCCGTGCCATGCCGCAGCGCATTGATCCGCCTGCATTCAGCGAGTGGCTTTACACGCAGCGTAATGAAGTCGAGCGTTTCTTCAACAAACTCAAACATTTCCGCGCCGTCGCCACACGCTACGACAAACGAGACGACAACTATCTCGCTTCCGTTAAACTCGCTTCAGTGCGAATATGGCTCCGATTTAATGAGTCGGTGACCTAGAGCGGATTGCAACTATAGCACATTCCGATCCTTAGGCGATTGCACGCTCATATGACGCCGTCCTCGGCCAGCTTGGCAATTGCCATGGCGTCGAAACCGAGGTCGCTCAGGATCTCGCCGTTGTGTTCGCCGACCGCCGGCGCCGGCCGCCTGATCGCGCCCGGCGTCGCGGTCAGGCGCGGCACCGCGCCGTGTACCGCCAGGTGGCCGGTATCGGATTCGCCGTCCGGGATGTCGAGGATCAGACCGCGTTCGGTAACCAACGGATGCGCGACCAGGTCGCCGATATCCAGCACCGGGCCGACGGTGACGTCCAAGGCCTCGAACCGGGCGAGGTTTTCGGCGATCGAACGGGCGCCGATCCAGCCGCCGATCTTCTGGTCCAGGGCCACAACGTTGGCGACCCGGTCGGCGTTGGCGAGAAAGCGCGGATCGCTGATCAACGGCTCCAGGTCGATGGCACGGGCCAGGCGTTCCCACATGCCCTGGGTCGAGGCCGACAAGGCAACGAAACCGCCGTCGCCGGTTTGATAGACGCCGCGCGGCGCGGTGATCGAGGAGCTGTTGCCCATGCGCGGCGGCACCTCCCCGGTCAATTGATGATTGGCGGCGAGCGGCCCGAGGATGGAAAACAGCGGCTCGAACAAAGCCAGATCGACGACCTGGCCCCGGCCGTTGTTGACCTCGACCTCGCGCAAGGCGACCAGGGTCGCCATGGCACCGGATAGGCCGGCCACCATGTCGGCCAACGCCAAAGGCGGCAGCACCGGCGGCCGGTCGGCGTAGCCATTCATCGCGGCAAACCCCGACATCGCCTCGACCAACGAACCGAACCCAGGCCGTTGGCGATAAGGCCCGGTCTGGCCCCAGCCGGATACCCGGACAATCACCAGCGCCGGGTTCAAGGCGTGCAGGTCCTTAGGACCAAATCCCATGTCTTCCATGATCCCCGGCCGAAAATTCTCGACCAGGATCTGTGCGGTCCCAACCAATTGCCGGAGCACGCGCTTGCCGGCGTCCTGCCGCAAATCGAGGCTCAGACTCCGCTTGTTGCGGCCATAGGCCTTCCAGAACGTCGAAATGCCCTTGACCCGCCAATTGCGCAGATCATCACCACGCCCCGGCCGCTCGATCTTGATCACGTCGGCGCCGAAATCGCCAAGGGTCACAGTCAGCGCGTTACCCGCCACCACCCGGGTCAGATCGAGAATCCGAACGCCGGCCAAGGCGCCAGTGGCCGCTGGATCGAATGTCGTCATAGCGTGCTCCGTTAGTGGTCCAGGGTAAGATGTTTCTTGCAGGCGCTGGCGTCGACGTCAATTGCTGCAGCTTGCGTCACATAACCCGACGCTGTGAAATAACGGTGGACCAACCGCAAAGGGAGGACGACATGAGCGATGATTTTCCGCAACCAACAAGAGGCGGCCTGACGTTCGATGCGGAAGGCCAGGAAGGCGGTCCGTTCCACAGCCGTCATTTTCATGTGCCGTCGTCCGTCTCCGGGCTGACCATTGGCCGGGGCTACGACATGAAGCTGCGTTCGAAAACCGAGATCCGCGACGATCTGGTTGAGGCCGGCGTGGACCTGGCCATGGCGGCGCTGATCTCCCAGTCCGCCGGCATGAAAGGTGATGACGCCGAAGAGTTTGTTGCGGAAAACGATCTCGAGGACTTCGAGATCACCGTGGAGCAGCAGCTCGGGCTGTTCGACGTCGAGTATGCCCGCCAAGAGGCCGACACCAGGCGTCTTGCCACCAAGGCGGATGTCACGCGGGCCTATGGTGCGACGGACTGGGAGGCGCTCGATCCGACGATCAAGGATGTCCTCGTCGACCTGCGCTTTCGCGGCGACTACACCCCGACCACGCGGCGGTTTCTGCAGCGTTGTGTCGCCGCCAACGATCTGGCGGCCTTCGCGGCGGAGATCGGCAACCAAGCCAACTGGCCGAGCGTGCCCCAGGATCGCTTTGAGCGGCGCAAGGCTCTGTGCGACGCGGCGCTGGTGTAATCGGCTGCTAGCGGTTACCGAAGCCGCGCGGCGGCAGGGTTTTGAGGTAGGCCCAGAGGGCCTCGACTTCGTCGTCGGTCAGTTCGGCGAATTGTGCCGACGGCATGACCGGATCCAGTTTGCGGCCGTCGGGGCGGACGCCGCGGCGGAGTGCGGCCTCGAAATCGGCGGCGCTCCACTTGCCCAGGCCGGTATCGGGATCGGGTGTGATGTTGCTGGCCGCCGGCCATTCCGGCGGCACGCCCGGGATCTTGCCACCGGAGAAGCTCTCGCCGTGACAGCCGGTGCAGCCGACCGCGAGGTAGGCGCCGTAGGCGGCGGTCGGCCCTGACGGCGGCGCCGCCGGCCGGGATGCGGCGTGATCGATCATCCGGGCGGACAGCGTGATCTCGCCGATGCTCAACAACAGCCGCGCCATCGGTCCGAGCGTCGTCGGCCGGGCCACGCGATCGACCGGCGGTACCGTTGTCATATAGGCGATCAAACGGCCGAGGTCGGCATCGCCCATCGGGAAATATTCGAAGGACGGCATCAGCACCAGCGGCCGGCCGTTGGCGCCGACGCCATGGCGAATGGCGCGTTGCCAGTCGGCAACATCGTACTGGCCGGCGATGCCACCGGATCCCGCGGTCAGATTGCTCGCATAGAAGACGCCCATCGCCGGATCGTCGACCACCGCCCGGCCGCCGAGATCGGCGCCGTGACAATCGGTGCAGCCCCGGGTCACGGCCAGCCGCCGGCCCTCGGCAATGTCCGCGGGTTCGGTCGCGACGGCGACCGGTTCGACCGCGATGTCGTAGCTTTCGCCGAGCCAAACTTCGGTGATCGCATAGACGGCGGTGGCCGCCAGTACCGCGATGCCAAGCAGCACCGCGACCAATCCCGCGAACCATTTCAGAATGCGCATGACAGCGCTCCAATAGGTAGATCGTGAAGCAAAGTCCCTCGCTACGCTCAGTGTACTTTACTTCAGTTTCAATAAAGCGTTAGCGCATCTTGAGGCGGCTCGGCGATGCGCTAACAACATTATTGTTTGCAACAAATTGGGCCTGCAAGGCCCAATTTGTTGCGGACTCTGATCATGACCGTAGGTCATGACCAGCTAAAGAAAAGATCAAATCAGACCGCCGGGCCGCCCCAAGGTCTGATTTGGCTTGATTTTCGTCCGGTCAAAAGTACACCGAGGCGGAGCCGAGGGACTTTTGACCGATGAACTAATAGCAGGTCGGCCAGTAGGCCAATGGCTTCGACTGGCCCCAAGGCGGCGGCTCCACATGCAGCCGGGCGATTTGCGTGGCGAGCCAGGCGCGGGTCTCGGCCGGATCGATGATTTCGTCCAAGGCCATGATGCCGGCGGCACCCTCGGGGCCGGTGTTCTCGGTCCAGTCGGCGGTCAATTGGGCGCGCGCGGCCGCCGGGTCGTCGGCTTTGGTGAGTTTGTCGCCATGGACCACGTTGACGCCGACTTCCGGGTCCATGAAGCTGATTTCGGCACCGGGCCAGGCGGCGACGGCGACGCCGTCCATGAACGCACCGCTCAAGGAAAAGAAGGCGAGGCCGAAGGCCTTGCGCAACACCACGGTGAGGCGCGGCACCCGGCAGAGCGCCATGGCCTCCAGGAACATGATGGCCCGCGACAGGATGCGGTCGTGCTCGACCTGTTTGCCGACCATGAAGCCCGGCGTGTCCTGCAAAAACACCAAGGGAATGTTGAAGGCGTCGCAGAGGCAGAGGAACGACGTTGCCTTGTCGCAGGCGGCCGGCGTCAGCGCACCGGCATAGATCAAGGGCTGGGAGGCGACGAAGCCGACGGTGCGGCCCGCCATGCGGCCCAAGCCGGTGATCAGGGCGCGGCCGAAGTTCGGTTTCAATTCGAAGAATTTGCCGTCGTCGGTTAGCCGCCGCAGGACGCGACGCATATCATAAGCGCGCTGCCGGCGTTCGGGTACGATGTCGTAGAGTTTTTCGTCGCGCTCAGCCTGGCCGTCCCAAGGTTGGGTCGGCGGTTGTGACCAGGCATTGTCCGGCAGATAGGACAGGAACTCTTTGACCAGGGCGATGGCCTCGTCCTCGTCCTCGGCGACGCGGTCGAGCTGGCCGGTCAAACGGTCATGGACGTCGACGCCGCCCAGTTCCTCGAAGCCGATGGATTCCGAAGTCGCGATCTCGATCACCCGCGGGCTGGTGACGGCCAGGCAGGTGCCTTTGACCTGGACCACGAAGTCGGAGAACGCCGACATGAAGGACGAGCCGCCGAAGCTTTCGCCGGCGATGATCGTGGCGAGCGGGATGGCCCGGGCGCGGCGGCCGGTTTCCATGCTGGCTTGGACTTTGACGAAGCCTTCGCTGCCCAGGATATCGGGCAGCCGGCCGCCGCCGGTCTCGCCGAAATAGACCATGGGGTGACCGTTCTGGAGCGCTTGGTCGAAGATCCGCCGCAGCCGGCGGCCGCCGATCACCGAGCTCGAGCCGCGCTTTACGGTGACGTCATCGCCGGCCACGGCGACCGGCCGGCCGTTGACCTCGCCGAGGCCGCCGATCTTGCCGTCGCCCGGTGTCGAGCCGGCGTCTTCGGGCCGCTCGGAGCGCGCGAAGGTACCGATTTCGTGGAACGTACCGGGGTCCAACAGCCGGTCGATGCGCTCGCGGATAGTATAGCGGCCCTTTGCGTGTTGGCGCTCGACCCGGTCGGTACTGCCCATTTGGGTGCGGATGCGGTCGCGCTTCTGTCGAAACGCCTCGCTCGATTCCTTCAGGCTCATGACGGGTCGTCCTAGTTAAGTGGGCTCAAAGCCCCGATGACCTCGGCCGGCTTCTCGTGGGTGACGAGATGGCCGGCGGCGGCGATATCGACCAGGGTCGCATCGGTGATGGCGTCGCGGAAAGCAGTGCCGTAGGCCGGGTCGATCAGTTTGTCTTCGGCGCCCCAGACCACCACGGTCCGGGCCTTGATGCGGTAGAGCCGTTCGGCCAGGCCGCGTTCGGGGATCGGAAACAGGATCTTGCTGGCGGTGCCGAGACGGCGGCCGTTCATAATCAGAAATTCCTTCAAGAACTCCGGATCGTCGAGGTCGAGCCCGGCGGTCATCAGCCGCGCGCCCAAATCCTGATCATGGAACAACAATGCCGGCAGCTCAAACGGCAGCTTGGTGAACAGGTCGGGGATCGGATGCGCGTCGTCCCAAAGGCCGGCCGGCGCGATCAGGCCGAGCCGGTCGATGTCGTTGGGCGCCACCGCCGCCATTTCGGCGGCGATCATGCCACCCATGGAATGGCCGACCACGAGCGGCCGGGTGAGGCCGAGCCCATCCATGACGTCGAACGAATGCAATACGAAGTCCAGCATGTCGTGCAGACCGTCCTCGCCGTCAGAATCTTCGTAGCCCGGCAGCATCGGCGCATAGACGTGGAAGGACTGAGCCAGCGCGGCGAAGAACAAATCGTCGGGCATCAGGCCGCCGGCGCCGTGCAGATAGAACAGCGGCGGGCCGTCGCCGCCTTCGTGAACGCGAATGTTGGCGCCAGTCGCGGTGGTGATCTTGTGGGTTTGCATCAGGCGCCTCCCGCGGCGGCGATCGGCTGCGGCGCCACCGGGGCGGCCATCGGGTGGGTCCAGAAACGGTCGTCGTCGGTGTAATCCGGCCAGATGTTCCGGAGATGCGGCATCACCTGTTCGGCAAATAGCTTCGTCGAATGCCGGGTCTTTTCATCCGGCATGTTGCCGATATGCAGAAGGCAGAAGATATTGCCGACACGCAACCCCTTGATCAGCTCCTCCATCTGCTCGCGGACCGTGGCCGGGCTGCCGGCGATGACGTAGCGGTTGTCGACGATTTCCTTCCAGCTCAATTGGCCGATCTTGGCGAAGCTGGCGCGGCTATATTGTGACAGCGCGCCGGACTTGATGGTCTTGATGGTGCGATAGCCCGGCGCGTCGGCGAAGCCCGGATAGACGTGCAGGCACCGGTTATAGAAATAGCTCACATGCTCTCGGTAGAGCTCCTCGGCTTCCTTGTCGGTCTCGGCGACGCAGATGGTCTGGGCGAAGCCGGCACGGTAGGGCGAGAGGTCCTTAGCCCGTTCGGCGACCCGCTCCCAATAGCCCTCCATCAAGGCTTGGGCACGCTTGTAGCCGGTGAAGCTCAAATAGCAATAGACGTAGTCGTTATCGAGGCAGAAATCGTAGGTCTCGAGCGAGCCGCCACCGGGAATGAAGATCGGCGGATAGGGCTTTTGAATGGGCCGCGGCCAGCAATTGACGTAGCGCAGTTTGGTGTAGCGGCCGTTGAACGGGAACGGCTCGCGCTCGGCCCAGGCGCGCATGATCAGCTCGTGGGCCTCGGCGTATTTCTCCCGCGTCAGCGCCGGGATCTGGCCGTAGGCATAGTTGGTGTCCATCGAGGTGCCGACCGGGAAGCCGGCGACCAGGCGGCCGCCGGAGATGACGTCGAGCATGGCGAATTCCTCGGCGACCCGAACCGGCGGGTTATAGAGTGCGATGGAATTGCCGAGCACCACCAGCGCGGCCCGGCTGGTGCGCCGCGCCAGGCTCGCCGCCATCAGGTTGGGTGAAGGCATCAGGCCGTAGCCGTTGGCGTGATGCTCGTTCACGCCGATGCCGTCATAGCCCAAGGTCTCGGCATATTCGAGCTGATCGAGATAGGTGTTGTAGACTTCATGGCCCTTCACCGGGTCATAGAGACTGTTCGGGATGTCGACCCAGACCGACCGGTGCTTTTCGCGAAAGTCGTCCGGCATATGCGGCCACGGCATCAGATTGAACCAGGTAAATTTCATCCCTCTATCCCTTCGAACTTCGCGCTGACGGTGCAGGGTGCGGTCGGCTCACGAATGTGTCAACCGAGCCATTTCGGGTTGTTGATACGGAGCGCGTCTCGGCTGCTCTGGCGGAGATGTTCGAGCAGGCCGGGTACCGTCGCGTCGATCTCGCCGCGCTTTATTTGCTCCGCCAGTTGGACCGCCAGGTCGTCGGTCGTGCCGTCCGTGCCCAGCAAAGCCGCAAGCCGCTCTTGCTCGGCGCTGTCGATTTCCGGACCCAAGGTCAGTTCCCGTTCAAGGGTCTGCAGCAGCCGAATGGCGACCCGGCATTCGAATCGGGTGGGACCCTCCAGCTGGTCGAGCAGGCTATCGGAGAGCCATGCGCTGATCGCGGCGACGATGTCCGGGGCGGGTGGTCGGCTTGACGGCATGGTCAGTCTCCGGGATAGGCGAGGTTCAGAAAATCGTGGAGCGGTTCTTCGGTGCGTCGGCCGATGGCGGCGGCTTCAACGTCTAAGCCGCTGGCCAATCCACCGCCGCGGCGATAGGCCTGGCCTTTCATCATGCAGATGATCGCCCATTTGATGCAGCCGAAGCCTTCCCAGAACCGAACCTGGTCCGGATCGACGGGCCCGCCGCCGGCCTGCTCGTAGGCACCGAACAAATCTTCGCGCCGGCCGACGCCGCCGACCGGCTCAGTACCGCCAAAGCGCCAGGTATTGACGCAGAGCCAGCCCAAGTCCTCCATCGGATCGCCGAGATGGGCGATTTCCCAATCCAGGATGGCGCCGATGCCGGCTTCATCGACGATCATGTTGCCGTTACGGAAATCGCCATGCACGACGCAGGTCTCGGCCCGCTCGGGCAGATGATCCTCCGACCAACGCAGGCCGAGCTCCAGCGTCGGTTGCGGGTGCTCGAAGCTCTCATAAATCCGGCGATAGATCTCGACTTGGCGGGCCGGCCCAAGAACGTTGAGAAACGGCAGCAGAGCTGCATCCATGGCATGCAGCTTGGCGAGATTTTGGCCACATTGCGCGGCAAAGACTTGGCGCGCCTTGGTCAGTGCCGGCGCCACCACCATGGCGCGGCCCAAGCTCTCGCCGGGCACAAAATCGGTGACCACGCCGAGGCTTTGGCCGCCGTCGAGCGCCAGGACGCAGCGGACATGGGGCACGGCGATGCCAGCCATGGCGGCGGCCTGTTGAATGGCGGCGTCCTCGGAACCCGACAGTAGCGGCAAGTCCGCCTGTGGGTCGGCGGCGCCATCATTCGTGATGCGCGGCCGTGAGATCTGCAGGATCAGGGGTTCTGTCTTGCCGCCGAGTGTGGCCTCGAACGCCCAGGTGGCCTTGGTGGCGCCGGCGGTCAGGCGGCGCAGGTCGCCGACCGCGACCGGACCGCCGGTTTCCTTGGCCAAGTGCTGCTGTCAGCTCGGCGGCAATAGTATCTGGATCATTCATCGCGGAATCGTTTGGTCGCTGGCCATTTGCCTGTTGGCCCACGATATGGCGAAATGCCGGTTCAGGGAACAGAGCGACAGGGACGGGACAATTATGGATTTCGATATTCCGGCGGACATCGCCGCCAAGCTCGCCGACCTCGATGCGTTTATCGAGGCCGAGATCAAGCCGCTCGAAGCCGAGAACATTCAATATTTCGATCATAGGCGGGAGCATGCCCGCACCAATTGGGACAACGACGGCCAACCCGAAGATGCATGGGAAGACCTGCTGGCGGAAATGAAGCGCCGCGCCGACAAGGCCGGCCATTTGCGCTTCGCCTTGCCGCGCGACATCGGCGGCGCCGACGGCAGCAACCTCGCCATGGCGATCATTCGCGAGCATTTGGCGACCAAGGGCCTGGGGCTGCACAACGACCTGCAGAACGAGTCGTCCATCGTCGGCAATTTTCCGATTGTCCATATCCTGCACAAATACGGCAGCCCGGAACAAAAAGCCGCCTATCTGGAAGGCATGATCACCGGCGAGCATCGGATCGGCTTCGGCCTGACCGAGCCGGAGCACGGCTCCGACGCGACCTATATGGACACCAGGGCGGTGCAAGACGGCGAGAACTGGGTGATCAACGGCGCCAAGCGCTTCAACACCGGCATGCATACGGCAACCGTCGATATGGTGTTCGCGCGTACCTCCGGCCAACCGGGCGAGGGACGCGGCATCACCGCGTTTCTGGTGCCGACGGATACGCCGGGCTTTGGCGTCGACCATATGTGGTGGACGCTGAATATGCCCTCCGATCATGCCGAGGTTGGCCTGAAAGACTGCCGCGTGCCGGCCAGCACGATTGTCCACCAGGAAGGCGAGGGCCTGGCGCTAGCCCAGCATTTCGTGCATGAAAATCGCATCCGCCAGGCCGCCTCAAGCCTTGGTGCTGCGCAATATTGCATCAACGAAAGCGTCGAGTATGCGCGCGGCCGGAAAACCTGGGGCAAGTCGTTGGCGACCAATCAGGCGATTCAGTTTCCCTTGACCGAGCTCCATACCGAAGCCGAGATGGTGCGCAACCTGGTCTACAAAACCGCCTGGCACCTCGACCGTCAGGACCACATGCTGGTCACCAATCAGGTCTCCATGGCCAACTACCGGGCCAACCGCCTGGTCTGCCAGGCCGCCGATCAGGCGATGCAGGTGCATGGCGGTATCGGCTACAGCCGGCACAAGCCGTTCGAGCACATCTACCGCCACCATCGGCGCTACCGTATCACCGAAGGCGCGGAAGAAATCCAAATCCGCAAGATCGCCGGCGCCCTATTCGGCTTCACCGGCCACAATCGATAGCTCGGCTATCTAAGCTTGTCGGGCTTGGTCCGGCTCATGGGGCATAAGCACCGGTTCGACTTTAGGTCGCGCGGTCCGGCGCCGGGGTTTGCGTGCCGCGGGTTCCTTAGGCGTCGTCGCGGGCGCCTTGCGGCGCACGAACGGCGTCTTGATGGCGCCGTAGATCAGCCAGCCGATGAAGATGCCGGCGATGCCGTACAACAGGCTGGAGGCGTCGAGCGGCAGCGCCGGCTGGAACGCCGACATGGTGCCGAGCGCCACGTCGTCGTCGAAATTGCGGAAGAAGGCGACCGGTCTGGTCAGGATGCCGGCGTTGGTGATGGCGTCGACGGCGTCGCGCAGATCGGCTATACGCTCGGCCGCGGACTGGGCGATTTTCGCCCGGGTCGCTTCGCCGACGGAGGCATAGAGCGCGCCGGTCTGGATCTGTTCATGCTGGCGTTCGGCCTCCGAAAGATGCCCGCCGAGACGCTGTAGGTACTGTTGAATGAAGGCAAATACCTGGGATGCCGCGAGCCCGATGGTCGCGGCAAACAACGTGCCGACAAAGGAATCAAATTGCCGCAACAGCCATCGCATACGTCTTCCCTCCGAATCGGCGACAGTCTGGACTATTTTTCTGCCAAGAAAAGGGCGAAATTGTGGAGCGTGCATTTGCGCTCCATCGAAGATGGCGAGAGGCGATAGGGAATGACGAACACCAAGGACTTGGGCGCCAGTCTGTGGGCCCAAACGGCGATTGACGCGCCGGATACCACAGCGCTCAACGGATCGGAGAAAGCCGACGTGGTCGTGGTTGGCGGCGGCTATACCGGCCTGTCGGCGGCCCTGCATCTGGCGGAACGCGGCACGGACGTCGTCCTGGTCGAGGCCGAAGAACCGGGCCATGGCGCCTCGGGCCGCAACAACGGTCAGGTCATTCCGGCCTATAGCCGGCATAACCCCGATGACGCGGTCGCGGCATTTGGTACGGAACGCGGCGAACGCTTGAACGACTGGGTCGCCGGCTCGGCCGATCTGGTGTTCGAGCTGATCCGCCGCCACGGCATCAAATGCGATGCGGCGCAGGCCGGCTGGCTGCAGCCGGCGCACGCCGAAAGCCGCCTGACCGGGGTCCGGGCCAAGCACGATCAATGGGCGGCGCGCGGCGCCGATGTCGCGCTGTTCGACCGCGCCGAAGCGGCCGAGCTGACCGGCAGCCCGATCTATTGCGGCGGCTGGATGCACCGCCGCGGCGGCCATATCCAGCCGCTCGGCTATGCCCGAGGCTTGGCGTACGCGGCGATCGGGGCGGGCGCCCGGCTTTATTCCCGCTCGCCGGCCCAGGCGATCGATCGCGCCGACGGCCGCTGGCAAGTCAAGACGCCGGCGGGCGCGGTCACAGCCGAGCATGTCATCCTCGCCACCAACGCCTATTCCGGCGCGCTCTGGCCGAAGCTCCGGCAATCGATCGTGCCCGTGCGCTCTTTCCACGCCGCCTCGGCGCCGCTCGGCGACAATGTGGTGAAGACCGTGCTGCCCGGCAATCGCGGCCTGTCGGATACCCGCCAGGCGCTTTGGGCCTTTCGCCTGGACCGGGACGGGCGGCTGGTGACCACCGGTGCGCCGCTGTTCACTGCAGGCGCGGTCCAGGCCGTCGGCCGCACCACGGTCGCGCGGTTGCGCACCGCCTTCCCGCAGATCGACAATCCGGCGGTCGACTACATCTGGGAAGGCAACATCGCCATGACCGTGGATCGCCTGCCGCGCTTTCACGTCTTGGCCGGCGGCGTCGCGGCCGGCCTCGGCTATAGTGGCCGCGGCATCGCCATGGCGACAGCCATGGGCATCCAACTGGCCGATCACGCGAACGGGACCGCGGTCGAGGACCTGGCGCTGCCGCCGGCGCCGGTCAAGCCGCTGCCCATGCACGGCCTGGTGACACCGCTCAGCCGAGCACTGGTGCTCTATTACCGCTGGCGCGACGCGCGGGCCTGAGTGCTCTGGCGATCCACCGGGCTTTCGGTCATGCTGTCGCCTAGTAGAAAATAGAGGATCCGAGGAAGGCCATGGGCAAACTGGACGGAAAAGTCACCATCGTCACCGGCGCCAGCCGCGGCATCGGCCAGGCGATCGCTGAGCTGTTCGCCGCCGAAGGCGCCAAGGTGGTGTGCGCGGCGCGTACGCTCAATGAAGGCGATCACATGCTGGAGGGGTCGCTCGGCCGCACCGTGGAACAGATCCGCGTCGCCGGCGGTGAGGCAACGGCCGTGACTGCCGATGTCTCCCATGAGGCGGAATGCTTAAACTTGGTCGAGCAGGCCAGATCCGCCTATGGGCCGATCGACATCCTGGTCAACAACGCCGCGCTCAATTATTACATCCCGACGGTCGATTACCCGACCAACCGCTGGATCCGCTCCTTCGCCATCAACGTCCACGCGCCGTTCATCCTGTCCAAGACCGTGCTGACCGACATGATCGCCGGCACCGGCGGCGCCATCGTCAATATCGGCTCGGGTGCGGCGATCGGCCCGGGCCGCGGTCCTTATGAAGACCAGGTCGCCCGCGGCGGCGTCATGTACGGCGCCACCAAAGCAGCCCTAGAACGCTTCACTCAAGGCCTGGCGCAAGAAGTCTCCAAACACGGCAATATCGCCGTCTCCTGCGTCTCTCCCAGCCAAGTCGTACCGACCCCGGGCACCGTCTACCACAAGCTGGTTACCGGCTTCGACGACCCGAAAGGCGAACCGCCGGCGCTCATGGCCCAAGCCTCGCTTTTACTCGCCTCGGAAGCTCCCGAACGGGTCAACGGCCGGGTCACCTACAGCCAGCAAATCCTCAAGGAATTCGGCTGGATCGACCAAGCCGCCGGCCGCGGCGTCGACACCCGCGGCTCCGGTTATTCGGAAATTTGAGCAAGAGTAACGCCATGACACGACTGTCTCCATCTGCCGCTCATGGACGTCAGCGCCGGGACTCGTTCGAGCGCTTCTACCTCCAGCATGTCTCAATCAACGAGGGCTGCGGCTGCGCCGAATTGCTGGTTCGGAACTTCGAGCCTAAAGGCGATGGACTCAGCGATGGTCAGGGGCGGTATCTGTCGCCGCCGGGGCTTTTTCAACGGCTTCGGGCGCTCCTTCGGCGCTGACTTTTATATCGAACCGTATCGGATTGTTGCGGCGGACCGATCGCCGCTTGCGGCCCCCAGCACACTTTCGCTACAAAGGCGCCCTCTAATCACCCGAACAGCGGAGCGCGGCCGATGGCGTCTTATCAGTACGTCTATGTCATGAAATCCATGAGCAAGACCTTTCCGGGCGGCCGGCAGATCTTGAAGGATTTCAACCTGTCGTTTTTTCCCGGCGCCAAGATCGGCGTGCTCGGGCTGAACGGCGCCGGCAAATCGACTTTGCTGAAGATCATGGCCGGGCTCGATACCGAGGTGAATGGCGAGGCCTGGCCGGCCGAGGGCATCAAGATTGGGTATTTGGAACAGGAACCGACGCTCGATGCGACCAAGGACGTGCTCGGTAATGTCATGGATGGTGTCGCCGAAAAGAAGGCCTTGCTGGACCGCTTCAACGAGGTGTCGGCGCGCTTTGCCGAGGAAATGACCGACGACGAAATGGACCAGCTGATCGCCGAGCAGGGCGAGCTGCAGGAACAGATCGAGGCGGCCGGGCTTTGGGAGCTCGACCGCGAGGTCGATATTGCCATGGATGCGCTGCGCTGTCCGCCGGGCGAGGCCGAGGTCGAGACGCTGTCGGGTGGCGAGCGCCGCCGGGTCGCGCTCTGCCGGCTGTTGTTGGAGCGGCCGGACATGCTGATCCTCGACGAGCCGACCAACCATTTGGATGCCGAATCCGTCGGCTGGCTCGAGCAGTTCCTGCATCGCTATCCCGGCACTGTTGTTGCCGTTACCCATGACCGCTATTTCCTCGACAACGTCGCCGGCTGGATCCTGGAAATCGATCGCGGCCAAGGTATCCCGTATGAAGGCAATTATTCCGGCTGGCTGGAACAGAAGGAAAAGCGGCTGCACCAAGAGGCGCGCCAGGAGGAATCCCGGCAGCGCACCTTGCGCCACGAGTTGGAATGGGTCCGGCAAAGCCCGCGCGCGCGCCAGGCCAAGAGCAAGGCCAGGGTCAACGCTTACGAGGAATTGCTGAGCCAGGAGCGCGATGACGAGCGCCGGCTCGGGCAGATTTACGTGCCGCCGGGGCCGCGGCTCGGCGATCTAGTGGTCGAGGCCCAAGGCCTATCCAAGGGCTTCGGCGACAGCCTGTTGATCGATGAGTTCTCGATGCGGCTGCCGCCGGGGGGCATCGCCGGTATCATCGGCCCGAACGGCGCCGGCAAGACCACGTTCTTCCGCATGCTGACCGGGCAGGAGAGCCCGGACGGCGGCAGCCTGCGCGTCGGCGACAGCGTCAAGCTGGGCTACGTGGATCAATCCCGCGATGCCTTGGGCGCGCAGAACACCGTCTGGCAGGAAATCTCCGGCGAGGACGACGTGATCGAGCTTGGCAAGCGCAGCATGCCGTCGCGGGCCTATGTCTCCGCCTTCAACTTTCGCGGGCCGGATCAGCAGAAAAAGGTCGGACAGCTTTCCGGCGGCGAACGCAACCGGGTCCATCTCGCCAAGATGCTGCGTTCGGGCGCCAACCTGCTGCTGCTCGACGAGCCGACCAACGACCTGGACGTGGACACTCTCCGGGCGCTCGAAGAGGCGCTGTTGGACTTCGCCGGCTCTGCCATGGTGATCAGCCATGACCGCTGGTTCCTCGACCGCATCGCCACCCACATCCTGGCCTTCGAAGGCGACAGTCACGTGGAATGGTTCGAAGGCAACTATCAGGATTACGAAGCCGACCGGCGCCGGCGCATGGGCCACGAGGCCGACCAGCCCCACCGAATCAAATTCAAGAAATTGACGCACTAGACCGGTTGCGCTCACGCTACTGCGCCTTCGGCGCACGGCTCCGCGCCGGGGCCGCGGTCGCGACCCTGACCGCGTATGTCAAAGTTGAACGCGGTCTTGCGTCGCTCGGCGGCCGTGCCCGTTTTTTGACACACCCCGGTTAACCACCTTTTGGAACACAATGTTAATCGGCCCGGATTACCTCTGGAGGCATAAAAAATGCCGACTTTTCAGGGGGCCTTATGTTAAAGGATGATCGACGGCGGAGCGGCATGGACGCCGTTCCGTCTCTCGCCAAGCGCTATGCCGAACAGGTATCGGCCCTGCCGACTTCGAACGAACGGTTTAGCCAAGCAAAGCGCTCCTATGTCACGCGCCGGATCGACTTAGACCCCGCGGCAATGCTGCTGACCAGCCGGGTCACGCCGCGGACCGGGGATCTTGTCCTGGCGCGCATCGAGCGGCTCGGCAACCATCGCCGGCTGGAGAGTCCCCATGGCCGCCGGCAGCGCCTGAATGTCGGCGACGAGGTGCTGCTCTGCTACGGCGCGCGCTATGCCACGGATCAGTTTCACGCCGTCGTGCCGGACAGCCTCAAGCGTTGTCACATGGTGGCCGCCGGCGGCATCGCCGGGCTCTGTGTCGACCGCAACGCCAACATCAAATCGCCGACAAAAATTTCGCCGATCGGCCTCGTCGCGACGGCCGAAGGCACGCCGATCAATCTGGCTGATTTCGCTTTGCCGTCGGTGCCGTCCCCGGTGGCTTTCCCCCGCACCATCGCCGTCGTCGGCACTTCCATGAATGCCGGCAAGACGACGACCGCGGCGGCGCTGGTTCACGGGCTTGCGCGCGCCGAAAAGTCCGTCGTTGTCGGTAAGGTCACCGGCACCGGTGCCGGCGGCGATCGCTGGACCTATGTCGATGCCGGCGCGCAAGAGGTGCTTGATTTCACCGACTTCGGATTTGCCTCGACCTATAAGCTGCCCGGCGACGTCATCGAAAAGCTGATGCGGGTCATGACCAACTGGATGGCGCGGACCGGCCCGGAAGTCATGGTGCTCGAAATCGCCGATGGCCTGTTCTTTGAGGAAACCGCGAGCCTCATGCAATCCGGCATCTTCGGCGCTATCGTCGACGACGTCATTCTGGCGGCCAACGACACCGCCGGCGCCATCGCCGGTGTCCGGTGGCTGGCGGACAGGGGCATGGACCCGGTCGCCGTCTCCGGCTGTATCACGTCGAGCCCGTTGGCTGTGCGCGAAGCAGAGAGCGTATTGAATATTCCGATCCTGACCGCGGATGGCTTGGCCGGCGGCGCCGTGGCGCCGAATTCCGACACTGCCGGCCTGATGGCGACGGCCTGAGCGGCCGGCCATGTCTTTACCGCCGCTCTTCGCCGGAAACCGACGCATCCGGTTTTCGTTACTTGTCGCCAACGGCGTTGCCCAGGCGGTGCTCACGGTGGCAACGGCGATCCTCGTGCAACGGAGTTTCGACAGCCTGGTTTTGTCGACCGCCACCACGTCGGGTTGGGACGTGGCGTTCTTTGGGCTGGCGCTGCTGGCGGTTATTGGCGCCAGCGCCTGGCTCCGTTGGCGCGGCCATGTCGACGCGGAGGTGCTGGGCCAGGATTATGTGCACGCGGTTCGCAAACGACTGTTTCGCCACCTGACCCGCATCGGTGCGGATGGCGCCCGGCATATGAGCAAAGGCGCGCTCATGCTGCGCTTTGTCGGCGACCTGACTGCGCTTCGCCAATGGATCAGCCTCGGTCTGGCGCGGCTGACCGTGAGCGGCCTGGCGGCGGCTCTGACAATCGCAGCACTCGGCATCGTCGAACCGGTGATCGCCATTGCCGTGGCCATGGCGATAGCGGTGATGGCCGGCTTTGCGCTGGCGACGGGCCCGCGGCTTCGCATCAAGACCCGGGAGGCGCGCCGCCGGCGCGGCCGGCTGGCGGCCATGTTGAACGACCGGCTGTCCCGCATCGCCGTTGTCGAAGCTTACGGTCAGGAGCACCGGGAACGCCGGCGTTTCGACGGCTTAAGCACCGGCGTCCGTCGGGCGATGATCGGTCAGGCCCGTGTCGTCGGCTTGCTGCGGGCGGTGTCGGAAGCCGGCACAAGCTTCGCCTGCCTCTGCGCGCTCTTCGTCGGTGCGATACTGGTCAGCGCCGGACAGGCTGAACCGGGCGCGGTGGTGGCAGCGATGGTCGTCTCCGGCCTACTGGCACCCCGGCTCCAGGATCTGGGCCGTGTGTACGAATATTGGAACGCCGCCCTGATCGCCCGGCAGAAACAGGAAGAACTGCTGGCGCTGAAGCCCGCGGGCCGGACGTCTTCGCGCCGCAAGCGGCGGCAGGCGCTCGCGCCCGGACCCGGCTGCATAGAGCTCAGTAAAATCCGGCGCAACAGGGTGATACGGCAACTGGATCTAAGAATAGAGCCCGGCTCCCGGGTCTGTGTGGTTGGTCCGAACGGTGCCGGCAAATCCACTTTGCTGCGGACAATCGCCGGCATCCTCCAGCCCGACAAAGGCAAGGTCTTGGTCGATGGGCAAGACCTGGCGCGCTGCCGTTGGCAAGACGTGCGCCGCGCCTTCGCGATCGTCGCGCCCGATCTGCCGCTGCTGCGCGGCACCATCCGCCACAATCTGACCTACGGCGCCGACAATCCGTCCGAAGAGGAATTGCGCGAGGTCATCGCGCGTTGTGACCTCGAGCCCTTGATAACGCGTGTCCCGAAAGGTCTGCGCGCGCGTCTTTCCGAAAACGGCGAGGCGCTGTCGACGGGCGAGCGAGCGCGCCTGTTGCTGGCGCGCGCGGTGCTGGCGCGGCCGCGCGTCCTGCTGCTCGACGAAGCCGAGGCCAATCTCGATGCCGGGGCCGTCCAAGCGCTTGATCGCATTATCGATAGTTTCGACGGCACGGTCGTCTTCGTTACCCACGATGCCGCACGGACCGCGCGCGCCGACCAGGTGCTTCACTTGGACGGTGGGTGCTTGGTGGCGTGGGGGGCGACCGACGAGGTCATGGCGCCGGGGACGGCGACACGGTCGCTGTTTGTCGCGCCGCTACGCGCGGTGTCTTGATGTCGAAAAGCGTGCTGACGATGGGAGCCTGCGCGGTGCTGATGAACGGCGGTAGCCTTGCCCAAGACGCGGAGCCCGCAGTCCCGCAGGTTCGACCGGACGATGTTGTGTTGCGGCCGGCGCCGCCGGGTAGCGTTCCCTATTTTCTCTATCGGCCGAGCGAGCCGGATCCCGATGCCCGGGCGATCGTCGTCGTTCACGGCATATCGCGCAACGCCGACCAGCATGTCGACGCCTTCGCAGCCTTTGCCAAGCGCGCCAATCGCCTGCTGATCGCGCCGATCTTTTCCCGGGAAAGCTGCCGCCGCTACCAACAGGTCGTGACGCGGCGATGCCGGGCCGATCTCTTGCTGCTGGCCGTATTGCGCGATGTGGCGGCACTAACCGGCCAGGTCGCGGACACAGTCGATTTGTTCGGCTTCTCCGGCGGCGCGCAGTTCGCACACCGGTTTGCCATGCTCTATCCCGACCGTGTGGCCAGCCTGGCGCTGTCGTCGGCCGGTTGGTACACGTTTCCGGGCCAACACGACCGCTATCCCTACGGCATTGCGCCGTCGACCCGCACGGGCCGCAAGATCGCCGCCAACCTCGACCGCTATCTGCAGATCCCGACCCTGGTGTTGGTCGGCGAGCACGATGTCCAGCGCGACGGCGCGCTTCGCAAAAATCCGGCGATCGATCGGCAGCAAGGCCGGACGCGGGTCGACCGGGCCAGCCGCTGGGTCGAGGCGGCCCGCGACATTGCCGATGCGCGGGGGATTGAGGCGACGACAACACTCCGACTTATGGCCGATTGCGGCCACGATTTTACCGACTGCGTCAACCATGGTGACCTTGCGTGGCATGCCATGGACTGGTTTAGCGCCCATGCGTCAGACGATCGGGCGCGGCAGACGCAGTCTGCTCTAAGCGCGGCTGATTGACGATTAGGATTAAGGAAACGATGACAATGCGACAAAATCTAAAAGGGCTGGTGGCGGCGGCCGGTCTGCTGACCCTGTTGTCGGGCTGTTTCGGCGCCCACAATACCGCCAGTGATGGGCGTTACATCCCGATCGAACTTTGGGCCGGCGCCGAATGGGATGGCCAGCCGGTGAAAACATGGCCGCGGCTTGACACGATAACCGGTAAAAACAGCAACAGGACCGTCAAAGGGCCGATCGCCTGGTCGCACCCGCAAACCGGCGCGCCGCAGAAAGTCTATGAACGTACGAAGCACCGTCAATCCGGCGCCAAGCGCCAGCTATTCACAATCAACGGCAATGGCTCGGTGCTCGGGCGTGTGTTCGATTCTCGGCCAGGTGTTGAGGATCGGTGGTTTGTGGATGACGCGTTCTTTCCGATCGGCCAGTGGCATCGCGGCGAGGAGCGCAGTTTTCGCCTTACGGAAATTACTGCCGCGGGTCCGGTCGAGCAGATCGCCACGATCAAAATCCGCCGCTTGGATTTTACCTACCGGGACGTACCCCACTCGCTGAAGTACGATTGGATGCTGCACGACGAAGGCGGCCGGCTGTTGTTCCATGAAAACTACGTCTATAGCCCCGGCAAAGGCTTGGTCCGATTTCGCGATCGCGCCAAGGATGAAACGCGACGTCAAGCGGCGGTCGCTAAAGAATAGGGATTGTCCGAGCGCGGCTGCCTACGACCAGATCGCCGCTGATTTCTCGAATGAGCTTGGCGCGCATGGCGGTAGCGAAATCGCTGTAGTCAGCCACCGGGATGGCGAAGGAGCCGGCGCCGCCGGTCACGGCCGCCAGGTAGTAGGCCTCCAGATCCGGTTCCTCGTTTAGGAACGGCAGGCCGTTGATGACGATGCCTTGGGCGATCAACCGGTCGCGGGTCTTGCCGGTTTGTTGGTCATGGGTATCGCGGCCGTCGCCGGCGACATCGATCACCTGGCGCGGTGCTTGAAAGGCGGTGTCGGCAAACAGGCCGGCGGCCCGGTCGAGCATGGCGGCGATGCCGGTGCCGCCGCCGCGCACGACGCGCGGTGTCACATCAATGGCAGTGGCCAATGCGTCGGCCTCTTCGGCGCTGGCGATCCGCGTCCAACCGATCGCCACTTTGGCCTCGCCGGGGCTCGCCCACATCAGCACCGTCACTGCGATGGCGTTATGGCGACCTCCGAGCGCCGCGGCGATCACACCAGGGTCGCGAAAAGCCGCGGCAAGGCCGTTCATCTGAAGTGAAAATTCGCTGAAGTTGACGCTGGAAGAGGCGTCGACGGCGAGCACCAGTCGTAGGTCAACGGTTTCGCTCGCCGCGGCCGGCACGCCCGCCAGGGCCGAACAAAGGCTCAAAACGACGGTCAGGCCGCGGCCGATCAAGGCGTCGGGTCCGGCCGGCGCTTCAGCATATGCATAACGGTCATGGACATGATGATGTCGTCGCGTTGATTGAGGGTGTCGTGGCGCATCCAGATCACGCCGCGGTCAGGCTTCGAGCGCGACGGTTTGGCATCGGTCACTTCGACGGTCACACGGATGGTGTCGCCGGGTTTCAGCGGACCGTGGAAGCGGATCTCGTCCATGCCGGGGCTTGCCAGGCTCGACGCTTGGATCAAATTTCGGCCGAAAAACAAGCCGAAACTGAGCAAGATCGTTTGAATGCCGCTGGCGATCAGACCGCCGAACATAGACTGGTCGGCGGCTTCCAGATTGATGTGATAAGGCTGCTGGTCGTAGCGCCGGCCAAAGTCGAGGATTGCCTGCTCGGTCACCGTCAAGCCATCGGTTTCGAACTGCGCACCAATAGGGAAGTCGTCGAAATATAGGTCGCTCACTTATCCGGCCTCCGCGATCATCTTGCGTTCTACACCTCGAAGAATGAGCGCTATCGTGGCGCCGGCCAAGCCGGCGGCGAGCATGACCCAGCCCGTCGCCTGCCATTGTCCGGTGCCGGCCACGATTGCGGCGACGACCGGTGGGCCAAACAGAATACCGCCGTTGGAGCCTTGCAGGATCATGCCGTTGGTGGCGCCGATCGTGGTTAGCTCGGCGCTGTGGAACGGCGCGCCTGCCATGACGACACCAGGCAGGGCGCCGCCGATCATGGAAAAACCGAACGCCAGAATCAGTTTCAGGTCCGATCCGATGGCGGGCTGGAAGACGCCGGCGCCGAAGACGCCGAGCGCCAGCGCCGCCGCGAACAAGATCCGCCAGCGCGGCACGCCACGCTGCAAAAGCAGCCCGCCGGTAATGTTGCCGACGGCGTTGCTGGCGACGATCGCCGCCGTCCAATAGGCCGCGGCGCCGCTGTCGAACCCGAGATCCTCGGCGAGGAAGGTCGGCAGCCAGGACAGCAAGCCGAACCACTGCACGGTGTAAAAGGCGAAACTGCCGGCCAGCAGCCACGGGCCGGGCCGGATCACCGTCGCCTTGATATCGGCGAACGACAGTTTGCCGTGCGGCGCCGGGTTTACCCCGCGGGTCGCCCAGGCGAAGGCCGGCGCGAACACGGCGAGCAAACCGGCATTCAAGAACCAGAGCCCGCGCCAATCGAAGGCGGCGATCAGGCTCGGCGCCGCCACCATCATGACCGCCATGCCGATCGGCATGTAGCAACTCCAGCCGGCCAGTACCAGCCGATGATTGGCGGTCGCGGTTACCGCCAGAATAATCGCCGGCGTTGCCACCGCGACGGAGAGGAAGCCGACGCCCTCGACCATACGGGCCAGCAATAGGCCGCTCGCGCCACCGGCCAGGCCACCGGCAACCGATCCTGTGAACAACAGGGCCAGACCGGCCAGCACCATGCGCCGGACGCCGACCCGATCGGCAACTAGGCCGACGGCGGCGCCGCCGAAGCCGCTGATGGCACTGAACAGCGATACCACCCAGCCGGCGGTAACCAAGCCGAGCGCCAGATCGGCCCGAATAACCCCAATCGCCGGCGGCACCTTGCCGACCTGCATGGCGGCGACGGTGCCGGCCAGCATGGCAATGGCGACCACACCCCAGCGGGTTTTTGCCGATGATCGCATGAAATGGGCTAACTCCGGCCGAGGTAAGCATAATCGCAAACAGATGATTCACACCTTTTTGCACCAATAATGCGCTAATACTATGGCCTGAGAAATTTTGACACCGGCAAACCCGTCGACCCACGGGAGATTTTAAGAAGATGGGCTCATGCGAATAGACGAGACGTCGATACCGGAGGTCAAGCTGCTGTCGCCGACGCGGCATGCGGACGCGCGCGGGTTCTTTTCCGAGACCTGGAACAGGGCGGCGTTGGCGGACGCCGGCATCGTCGCGGATTTCGTGCAGGACAACCACGCGCAAAGTCGGCAGGCGCACACGGTGCGTGGCCTGCATTGGCAGGAGGCGCCCGGCGAACAGGGCAAACTCATTCGTGTAAGCCGAGGCGCGATTTTCGATGTGGCGGTCGACCTGCGGCCGCAATCATCGACGTTCAGCCGTCATGTAACCGTCATGCTTAGTGAAGAAAATTGGCACCAGATTTGGATTCCGCCGGGCTTCGCCCATGGCTATTGCACGGTCGAACCGGATACCGAGGTCATCTACAAAGTAACGGCGCCTTGGGCGCCCGAGCTCGAACGGGGCTTGTTGTGGTGCGATCCCGATCTCGCCATCGATTGGCCCTTGGACAGCGCCTCTTTGGTCGTTTCGCCGCGCGACCAGACCCTGCCGACCTGGGCCGAATTCATGGTCAGCCAATGACCCGCTACCTGATCACCGGCGGCGCCGGCTTCATCGGTTCCGCCATGGTCCGTCGGTTGGTCGCCGAAGGCGCCGACGTGACGGTCATTGACAAACTCACCTACGCCGGCAATCTCGACAATCTCGAACCGATTGTAGGCCAAGACAATTATCGCTTCGTCGAGGCCGATATCGCCGACGCCGACGCCATGACGGCCGCCATCGACGTCAGTCAGCCCGACCGGGTGGTGCACTTCGCCGCCGAATCCCATGTCGACCGGTCGATCGACGGCCCCGAGCCGTTCATTCAAACCAACGTGGTCGGCAGCCTGCGGGTATTGCAGGCGGCTTTGGTGCATTGGCAGACCCTCGACGGCGCGGCCAAGGCGGCGTTCCGCGTGCTGCATGTATCCACCGACGAGGTCTACGGCAGTTTGGGCGAGACCGGTGCCTTCGACGAATCAAGCCCCTATCGGCCGAACTCGCCCTATGCGGCAAGCAAGGCCAGCGCAGATCATCTGGCGCGGTCGTTCCACCGGACCTATGGCCTGCCCGTACTGGTCAGCAATTGCGGCAATAATTACGGACCTTACCAATTTCCGGAAAAGCTGATCCCGTTGATGATCCTGAACGGCAGGGAGCGGCGGCCGTTGCCGGTCTATGGCGCCGGTGACAATGTGCGCGATTGGATCCATGTCGACGATCACGTCGCCGCATTGTTATGCGCATTGCAGGGCGGGGCGGTTGGCGAGACCTATCTGATCGGCGGCCGCTGCCAAGCCAGCAACCGGGAGATCGTTGAACGTATTTGCGCTATTCTCGATGCCCGCGATGATGGCGGTGACGGTTTTAAGCATGCTGCGTTGATGCAATCGGTCGATGATCGGCCGGGCCATGACTTCCGTTACGCGATCGATCCGACGAAGATCGAGCTGCAGTTGGGCTGGCGGCCGGCGATCGACTTCCAGGCGGGGCTGGAGGCGACGGTTTCCTGGTATGCGGACAATTCCGACTGGTGCCGGCGCTTGGCGGATCGCTACGACCGGCGCCGCTTGGGGCTGGCCGCGGGAGCGCCGGCGTGAGCATCTTGCTCTTCGGCAGTGGCGGCCAGCTCGGCGCGGCCTTGCGCTGGCGCGCCTTGGCAAGCGGCCGGTCGGTTCTCGGACTAAGTCACCAAGACACCGATATTTGCGATATGGATGCCGTCGCATCGGCGTTGGTTATGCAGAAACCCGACGTCGTGATCAACTGCGCTGCCTACACCAATGTCGATCAGGCCGAGCGGGAACCGGCGCGGGCCTTCGAAGTGAACGAAACCGGCGCCAGCAATGTGGCGGCGGCGACGGCCGAGGCGGGCCTGCCCTTGCTCACCGTCTCGACGGATTATGTCTTTGCCGGCGCCCCGGACAGAGCCTATGTGGAAACCGACCCGACCGGGCCGATCAACGCCTATGGCCGAAGCAAACTGGCGGGCGAGCACAAAACCGCGCTGCTCAATCCCCACCATATCATTATCAGGACCTCGTGGCTGTTCGGCGAGATCGGCAACAATTTCGTCAAAACCATGCTGCGGCTCGGCGTCGAGCAAGCGGACGGCATCATCAACGTGGTGGATGATCAATTCGGCGGCCCAACCCCGGCGGCGGCGCTGGCCGATGCCCTGCTGGCGATCAGCGCGCGTCTGGTCGCCGACCGGCAATTCGACAAATGGGGCGTTTATCATTTTGCCGGCCAGCCGGCAGTGTCGTGGTATGCCTTTGCTGAGGCCATCTTGGCCGGCAGAACCACCGCCGACCTACATCCCGTTGCAACGACGGAGATGCCGCGCGCCGCGCGGCGGCCGGCCAATTCCAGTATGTCATGCGCCCATATCAAGGACGTCTTCGGTATCGAGCAGCCGGATTGGCGAGAGGCGTTGGCGGCGCTGTTGACGAAGCTCGATTCCAACGCTTAGAGCCATGGACAAAGAAATAATCAGGCAGGTCACATGAAGGGAATCTTACTGGCGGGCGGCACCGGCACTCGCATGCATCCAATGACCCGGAGCGTCAGCAAGCAATTGCTGCCGGTCTACGACAAGCCGATGATTTACTATCCGCTGGCGACATTGATGCTGGCCGGGGTTCGCGAAATTTTGATCGTCACCACGCCCCAGGACCAGGCATCGTTCGAAGCGCTGCTCGGCGACGGCGCGCACTGGGGCCTTTCACTGCATTACGCCAAACAGCCGCAGCCGGAAGGTATTGCCCAAGCCTTGGTCATCGGCCGCGACTTCCTGGCCGGGACCAAATGCGCGCTGATGTTGGGCGACAACATTTTCTATGGCCGCGGCTTTTCGGGCTTGCTCAAATCGGCGGCTGCCTTCGAGAGCGGCGCCGTCATCTTCGGCTATCGCGTGGCCGATCCGGAACGCTACGGCGTGGTCCGGTTCGACGCGGCGGGCCGACCGGCCGAGATCATCGAAAAACCCTCCGCGCCACCGTCGAATTGTGCCGTAACCGGGCTCTATTTCTATGATGGCCAGGCCGCCGACATCGCCCAAGCCTGTCAGCCCTCGGCGCGCGGCGAGCTCGAGATCAGCGACGTCAACAACCACTATTTGCAGGCCGGCGAACTCGCCGTGCAACAGCTTGGCCGCGGCTTCGCCTGGCTCGATACCGGCACGCCGCAGAGCCTGCTCCGCGCCGCGGAGTTCATCGAGGCAGTGGAAGTGCGCCAAGGCCTGAAAATAAGCGCCCCGGAAGAGATCGCCTGGCGCCTCGGCCTGATCGACGCGGAGCAACTCGAAAAGCTTGCCGGCGCTATGGCCGGCTCGAGTTACGGCAAGTATTTGCTGTCGATCCTTGAAGAGGGGTGAGCGGCCGTGGGTTCATCGGCCAATTTCTCAGACGCCGAATCCGGACCTATGATCTTCTTCCCAATGACTCTTAGCGAGGATAATGCATATCTATGGTTACCTCGGATGCCGGAACGGCCGCGCGCTTGAAGTTCGGGGTGTCGTAGGCGTCGATTGCGCCGGATGTTGCATAGCCTTCGGTTGGCGTCTCCCCGTCCATGTTCAGATCCCGGTCACCGTTTTCGTCATGGAAGGCGACGATCGCGTATGGGCCTGCTTTCAATTTCGGAAATGTGAACGCGTTCAAGCCAGATCTGGCCTCGACTTCCTGGTAGGCGACGGCATTCTCGTAGTCTTCGATTTCATAGGCGTCGCCATCATCGAAAACCATGACGATGACCTTGCCGGTGTCATTGCGCAAACCTTTGATTTTGACGGATAGTCCAGCCTCCGATGGCTCAGTGCCCGCGGCATCAGCTGGCGACGATGGAACCTGACTGGCGATCCAGGCGCCGCCAACGGTGATGGCGACGGAGGCAACCGCGGCAATCAATCGTTGACGGTTGGTTGGCATCGCGACTCTTCCGGACGTTCTGCGGAGATTGCGGGTTTCGGGTTTTGTTTTGGCTGCTAGCCTGGTGGACCGAACACCACGCCGAGCTTGTTGCCGAGGCCGTTCATCTGCCAAACACCCCGGCCGAGGCGGTAGAAGCCGTGCAGGAAGGCGACAATCGGATTGATGGAATCGATCGGCTTAACCAGCCCGTAAATCACCTCTTCATCCTCTTCGGCAAAGGTCGCGAACATCCGGTCCCAGACGATGAACATGCCGGCATAATTCCTGTCGAGATATTTCCAGTTTGAGCCATGATGCACCCGGTGATGCGACGGCGTGTTCATGATCGCCTCTACCGGGCGCGGCAGTCTGCCGATGGCTTCGGTATGAAGAGCGGTCTGGTAAAGCTGGATGACGACTTCGGCGAACAGGACAACAATCGGATTGAAGCCAAGGATGACCAGCGGCAAGTGGAAAAACACCGGCCAGAATGAATCCATGGGCCCGAACCGATAGGCCACAGAAATGTTGAAATACGGGGATGAATGGTGAACCGTGTGGGTCGCCCAGGCTACATTCACGCGATGCATGAACCGATGCTCCCAGTAGTAGGCTAGGTCCGCCAGCACGACGCAGATCGCAACGGTGATCCAATTGATCTCGATATTGAAAATGGCGAACTGGAAAGCATAGTAAAAGGCCGCGACGTAGAAGGCGCCGAGCGCGAAAACCGTTATGGCGACAAAAGCCGCCAGCGTGAGGTAGTTGGTGACCGTGTCGGCGATCAGTGTCCAGCTCAGCTTCTTATGTATGGTGTAGCGAACCAGTTCGAAGGCCAGGAACGCCGAGGCGAAAACGAAAAACCAATCATCAATGAAGGTTTCGAGCCATTCAAGATAGGCTGGGCTGATCGGCGAAAGAACAGTTTGCATCTGCATTACCAAAATTATCAGACTTGACAATCAAATGGCATTGCCTAATTTGTTTGTCAAGTCTGATAATCAATTTGGAGACCCGATGTGGCGCGACCCGATATCAAGGACGCGCGTCGCGAGCAAATTCTTGATGCATTCGAAGCCTGTGTGGCGCGCTATGGCGTCGAGGGCGCGACGCTCGCCAGGGCCGCCGAAGAGGCCGGTCTCGCGCGGGCGCTGATCCGGCACAATGTGGGCAACCGCGACGACCTCATGGACGCGCTGGTTCGGCGGTACATCGAAAATAGCCGCGAAGCCATGGACGCGTTCATGACGGCGCTGCCGCCTGGCAATCGTCTCAATACCATGATCGATTGGCTTTTCGATCCGCAATTCTCCAATTCTCGACTGGTGCAAGTCGCCAACGCGCTGATCGCGGCGTCATCGAATGATCCGGCGCTGGCCGAACGTATGCAGGCCTGGTTCGGCGATTTCGTCGGCCGGATCGATGCGGTGATCGCGGCCGATCATCCCAAAGCTATGCCGGCCCAGGTTGCCGCCGTCGCCGCCGGAATTACCGGCATCTATTTCAACGTGGAAGCGCTTTACCCCTTGGGCGAAATCAAGGCGCTCGTTGCCGCCTCGAAAAACGCCGCCCGGCTGCTTGCCAGCTGTTTGGAGACCTAACGATGGTGCAAGCCGAACGTTTGCCTAGACTAGCCTATACTGAGACGGACTGGTTCGACCGGGAACGACAGACCTTGTTTGCGGATGCCTGGTATTTTATCTGCACAACCAGCGATGTGGCTGACGCAGGCGATTACCGCACGATCCAGATCGGCAACGCACCGATAGCGGTTGTCCGCCAGCGGCATGGCGACCTCGCCGCTATCCTCAACGTCTGCCGTCATCGCGGCGCGGTATTGCTGGAGGGCGAAAGCGGCAATGCCGGCGGCAGCCTGGTCTGCCCCTATCATCGCTGGACCTATGGTCTCGATGGCGGCTTGCGCGGCGTGCCGGACAGGGCCGCCTGTTTCCCGGATCTCGATCGGGCCTCGTTGGGCCTCAAGCCGGCAGCGCTTGGGGTTTTCAAGGATCTGGTGTTCGTTAATCCCAATCCGGATGCCAAATTCGATCGCTGGATCGCCCCGATCCGGGGGCAGGAATGGCCGCATGATCTGTTCGCGGCGGATGTGCGGGAGGCTACGCCGCTGCTCTACGACATGAAGTGCAACTGGAAGATTTTTGTTGAAAACGCCATTGACGGCTATCACCTGGCCTATCTGCACCAAAAGACCCTGGGCGGCCCGACGACGGACCAGAATCTCTGGCAGCGGGTTGGCGACCACATGATCTGGTATGCGGCCGAAGACGGGATTCGCCACCGCCTGCCGGCAAAAATCCGCGATCAGGTCGGCACGACAGGGATCATCAAGAGCGCATCAAATCCCGGCTACGGCGGCGTCTATTATTTGTTTCCGTCCACGCTTATCGTGCCGACGCCCTTCGGCCTCTCCCTATCCACGCTGCACCCGGTCGCGACCGACCGGACGCGGATGACGGTACGGCATTGGGTCGGACCGTGGCAGTCGACCGACGAACGCAAACACGTTCCGGGCTACGACAAGGCCGCCGGCGTCATTTCCTCCGACAATTGGACGAAGCACCCGCTTGAAACCGGGGATTTCCAGACCGAGGACGTCTGGATCTGCGAAAAAGTCCAGCGCGGCATGGCGGCGACCGCCTATGAACACGGCCCGCTATCCCAGGGCCCCGGCGCCGAAGATCCGATCCGCTGGTTTCACAAAACACTGCACAAGCAGATGCCGAGCGTTCGCCCGCATCCAACCAGAAGAGCATAGCCACAGGCTTCCGACCTGGGACCAGGTATAACGTGCGCCTCGGCCTGATCGATGAGGCGCAGCTCGAAAAGCTGGCTGCCGCCGTGACCGGCTCGCGCTACGGCAAATATTTGCTGTCGACCTTCGGCGAGGGCTGAGCCCCGGCTAAACGACCTTGCCCGGATTGAGGATGCCTTGCGGGTCCAAGGTCGCTTTGATAGCCCGCATGACGTCGATTTCGACGGCTGGCTTGAATTTGGTGATCTCGTCGCGTTTCAGGCGGCCGACGCCGTGTTCGGCGCTGATGGAGCCGTCCAGGCGGTCGATGATGGCGTGCACCACGTCGTTGACTTCGTGCCAGCGGTCGAGGAATGCCAGGCGCTCCATGTCGACGGGCTGCAGCGGATTGTAGTGAATATTGCCATCGCCAATATGGCCGAAGGCGATGCTGCGGACGCCGGGGATACGCTCGGCGACGGCTTGGTCGGCGGCGGCGATGAACTCGGCGACACGGGAGACCGGGACCGACACGTCGTGCTTGATGCTGCCGCCCTCGGGCTTCTGGGCTTCGGCCAGGCCGTCGCGCAGGCGCCAGAACAGTTCGGCCTGGGCGTGGCTTTCGGCAAACACCGCGTCCAGCACCAGTTCCTGTTCCATGCCGGCTTCCAGGATGGCTTCTAGGGTCGCCCGCAAGGCGCCGGTCGCCCGGCCGGAGCCCAATTCGATCAACAGGTACCAGGGATGGGGCTCGGCCAAGGGGTCACGCGAATCCGGGATATGCTTGACCACCAGTTCGATACCGAGCCGCGGCATGATTTCGAAGGCGGTCACTTGATCGCCGCTTTCGGACTTGGCGATTTCCAGGAGCCGGACCGCGGCTTCAGGGTTGGCGATGCCGACCAGTGCTGTCTGCACGTCCCTTGGCTTAGGAAACAGTTTGAGCACGGCGGCGGTGATGATGCCGAGCGTGCCCTCGGCGCCAATGAACAATTGTTTGAGGTCGTAGCCGGTGTTGTCTTTGCGCAAGCCGCGCAGGCCGTCCCAGATCCGGCCGTCGGGCAGCACGACCTCGAGGCCGAGCACTAGGTCGCGGGCGTTGCCGTAATGCAAAACCGCGGTGCCGCCAGCATTGGTCGACAGATTGCCGCCGATCTGACAGCTGCCTTGGGAGCCGATGCGCAACGGGAACAGGCGGTCGGCGTCGTCGGCGGCCTGTTGCACAGTTTCCAGAATGCAGCCGGCCTCGACGGTCATGGTGTCGTTCAAGGGATCAACGGCGCGGACGGCATTCATCCGTCCGAGCGACAGCATCACTTCATCGCCGGTCTCGAACGGCATGGAACCGCCGCAGAGGCCGGTGTTGCCGCCTTGCGGCACCAATTTGGTCGCGGACTGGCTGCAAATAGCGAGAATTTCAGAGACTTGGCTGGTGTTCTCGGGGCGCAGCACCAAAGGTGTCCGGCCATGGTAGAGATCCCGCGGCTCGGTGAGGTAAGGCGTCATATCGGCGACGTCGGCGACAAACCCGCGCGCGCCGACCACGGCTTTAAGACGGTCGAGCACTTGTTGGTCGATGGTTGTCATGTTCCCTCGCATGGATGGATTTAGACTATACTCCGGTTACGTGAGAACCCGAAAATCCTTGGGTGAGATGACACGGAAATTATCCGTCACGTCGTCGCACATTGTGCGCCAGTTTTTTGGGACCTCTTGCCTCAGAAACGTGAGCATGGCGTC
>Ga0315336_1001128_pt1 | contig 57016 bp, 52 predicted proteins | sample ASW5metaG_FD_204512 | JGI IMG/M metagenome (GOLD analysis project Ga0315336, IMG submission 204512) | Ammonia-oxidizing marine archaeal communities from Monterey Bay, California, United States - ASW #5 | ecosystem: Environmental > Aquatic > Marine > Intertidal zone | place: USA: California...
AAATTCGTTGCCTTGTCACCAGACACGACGAGATGCGTGACGGCCCATTCGGACAAGACGGTCACCCTGTGGAATCTCAAAGAGGGCAGAGTGGAAAGGACGCTTTCCGGGTACGAGAATCGCGTGGAATCTGTTGCGTTCAGCCCTGATGAGAAGCACCTGGCAACCGGAGACCGTCGTGGAGAAATCCGCGTCTGGAACGTTGCGACTGGCGAATTGGTCTATACCCTTGCGAATCATTCCAGCGCGATCGCTTCCCTTAGCTTCAGCCCTGATGGAACCCACCTGGTGTCTGGGAGTGAGGACAACACCCTCCGCATCTGGGAAATCGCGACGGGTTCAGAGAAAATGCTGCGTCGATTCTCAAATCCCGTCGAACACGTCACCTTCGCCCCTGTTGGCCTACTTCTGGCCGTCTCCGTAAGAGGGGAAGGAACCGCGATTGGTATGCTTCCCTCGCCGTTGGGAACGAAAGCCGCCGGCATGCGTCTGATCGCAACCTTGTTTCATCGCGACCAATTCCTTCAGGCACTGGCGATTTCGCCGGACGGCCGTTTCGTGGCCGCGGCGGGATTGGGCAATCATCCCACCGAAAAAATGGCCGAGATTCGAATCTGGGAAGTGGCTACCCGAACGCTAGCGCGTACACTTCCGACTCGAATAAAAGACTTCATCAAGCGGCTGCGTTATTCACCCGACGGCTCCCAACTTGTGGCATTCAGCGCCGAGGCGGGTAGTATGTTCCAGTTTTGGGATTTGCCATCCGGCGAGTTGTTGCGTCCGTTTGATGGCGTTGATATTGGGTCGGTCGGCCGTGGACGCGTCCACGATTTCGATTTCCTCTCCACGGGATCGGAACTTATCCTGGTCGGCAAAAACGGACAACAGATTGTCGACGCAAGCAATCTTCGAGTCCTTTCCGCGTGGCAAGAGCAGGGCGAGGATGTCACTTCCGTCACACGCCTTCCCGGGCGACCAGAGATACTCACGGGCGCTCAAAACGGTTTGGTCAAGGCGTGGAACACCGTCACGCTCCGCCGTCTTCGCACATGGAGAGCAAAGGAGAGATACGTCGACTTGCTCACGTCATCCAGCGATGGCCAAATGGCCCTCGTGGGCGCCATGCGTCAGTATGAGCTTTGGGATTCTGATCCAGTCGCAATGACTTCAATGGAAACATCATCGCTCAAGCTTCATTCCTGGCGGCGTTCGGCCTCACACGGGAGTTTCGTCCAAAGCGTTGGCGCTCTCGCACCCGACGGCAACCGTCTGCTCCTGGCAACCGTTGACGCTGGTCAAGGACGTTTGCACCTCATTGATGCGGCAAGTGGACTTGAGATCGCGGACGTGCCCGCACACGCCGGCGCGCCACGGGCGGTTGCCATCACGGCGGATGGCAGTTACGCCGCGTCGGCCGGACAGGATGGGACGGTGAAGTTATGGAAGCTCCCCGATCACGTCGATCGCAACCGACCCGCCGCGGAATGGGTCCTCAAGCAGGTCCGAGAGCACGAGAAAGACAGAACGGTTGAAAAAGGCGCGCAGGTTCGAGTTGTTGATCAACACGGACGCCGAGTCGGCTACGTGCAGCAGCTCGACGATCTCCCGGAAGGAGACCTTCAGTGCATTGGAGTCACGCTGAACGGAATTAACGACATCAGCTCCGACGACCTGCGCATTCTTTCGGGACTGACCAAGTTGAATGAGTTACAGCTCATCGGAACCAGAATCAACGACGACGTGCTATCGTCGCTCCAGGGACTGCCTCGATTGCAAATTCTGCACCTCGGCGAGACGCTTATTACGGACGCCGGAATGGATGTTCCCGCGCGGTTCCCGAATTTGAAGCGGCTTTCTTTGCGTAAGACCTTGATTGGAAACGAGGCCCTGCCCAAGCTCATTGCACTTCGGTCGCTTCGATCGCTCGATCTGGGACGGACTCGGATCGACGATGCCGCCTTACCTTATTTGCGTGGATTTCCCAATCTAAACATTTTATACTTGGATGGAACACGCATCACCGACGCGGGATTACAACACCTGCAGACGCTCGCCAGCCTCACATTGCTCGATTGTAGGAATACGAGTGTGACGGCGGATGCGGTCACTCGCCTGAAGAACACGATCCCGCATTTGGAGATTCGCACGGGAATAGAAAAGGACGTCGAACAGTAAGAATCTACTTCACAAAACGTGAAGCCATCAAAGAACAGACGGACGTGTCGTTCAGGGATGAATTCCTAGTTACGATAGATTGATTGGCCAAGAGAGGACAAAATAACATGCCAAGGGCTAGAAAACGCTGGAACTTCACCGAACAGATTGCGGCAAATCTGCCAACGGTCAGGTTGTCATTCGTAGCGGACAACCTCGATCTCTCTGCTGCCTCCATTCCCAATCGTCCGATTGATGTCAAGCTCATCCAGATGATCGTCGGTAACGATTCACCTATCGGTGACGGCGAACTCGTGAAGTTTGCAAATCTCGAAGATCTCGTAGAAATACAAATCACGAACCAATCTCCGATCGATGGCAACGGTCTCGTCTATTTCACGAATTGCCGCAATTTGAAGTGGCTCGTACTTGATGGAACCGGTGCGGACGCAACCAACCTGGCGATTGCAAATCCTGCTGACATATTTCCGAACTTGAAGACTCTGACGCTTCGTCGCTGCCGCGACTTGAAGGATGCCGGTGACGACTGGGCCAAAATCCTCCCGTCTGGATTGAGTTGTATCGACGTTGGACAAACCGACGTTGGCATGCCCGATTTGATTCGGATCTGCACCCATTGTACGACCCTCACACGTCTTTACATCGACAGTCTGGTGTCGCCGATCACGGACGACGCAGTCGCAGCGATTGCTGCTCTCACGGAGTTGCGTATTCTCGACTGTACCGGCGGGACGATGAACGCGACGCAAGAGAAACAATTCCTCGGTTCGACTAAGTCGGAATCCTGTAAACTTCGCGCGGACCACCATTGAGACGTGCCGATCCTTTGCCATTCCTGTCCATAACACTCATACGTCGTCGGACCAGGCCTAACTCAAACAGGTTTCTGCGCCGGTAACAACCCGATGAACATCAACCGATCACAACAATTTGTGTCGATGATTGAATGCACTTTTTCCTATGCAACTGGAGATATATGCCATGAAGGAAACTGATTCTGCCCCCCGTTCAAAGCAATGGATCAATCTTGACAATATGTTAGGGGGACCCGGCGGCGGGACCGCACACGTCGAGCTGCAAAAGCGCAAAGACTCGCATGTGGTAGTGGCCACGGACTACGGCTTTGACATTCCCAACGGTGCGATCATTCAAGGTGTGAGAGTGGAGATCCGCTGCAAGGCGGCGTCCGCGAATCGCATCGGGTTCAACGATTTGCATCTCACGAAGGACGCCGGAAGCGACACGTCGGAGAACAAGGGAGCCCCCAACGGCGAAATCCGGTGGGATACAGGCTTGGATATCCACCACCCGGCCGGCGGTCCGACCGATGATTGGAACTACGGCCTGACGTGGGAACAAGTTGAAGATTCCGATTTTGGTGTCGTCTTTAAAGTTGACAATTTCTCGAGTGTGACAGGGCTTTGCAAGTCCGAGGTCGATAGCATCGGTGTGAAAGTTTGGCACGATCAAGCGGGGTCGCCGACGGGGTGGATATACGCGGACGAAATCACCCAATCTGAAGCTCCATAGGTGACACGCATCAGCCTTCGCCAAAGACGGTGTCGTGAGTGTCCGTGGCGAGTAGCGTCTTCCGACGGGGCTTTCGCTACGCACACTTCGCGATTTAGCCGTCGTAGCGCGAACCCGTCCACATCGCGTTTCGCCTGCGGACTGTGTCTTCCTACCGCGTGTCGCGTTTCGCCTGCGCACTGCTCGGCGGACTGTGTCTTCCTACCGCGTGTCGCGTTTCGCCTGCGCACTGCTCGGCGGACTGTGTCTTCCTACCGCGTGTCGCGTTTCGCCTGCGCACTGCTCGGCGAGCGACACTTGCTACCACTTGAGTCGTTCGTCGTTTGGTCCGAGGCGACCTGGTTGGCGAATTCCTTTTCCTTTGCGCTTGTTGAGCGTGTCGCCGAGATCGGCGCGAGCCTGCTCGGCATGTTCTTGTAGCCGCGCGACGACGTCCGGGTTCGCGTCGGCAACGTTCGTGGTTTCGCCGACGTCGTTTTTTAAGTCGAATAATTCCAGACCAATCTTCCCCTGGTCGTACTTCACCGGCTGACCACCGCTGCCGCCGGTCCGGCCGGAGAGCGTGCGATAGCTATGCGGAAAGTGCAGCTTCCATTGCCGGTCGCGGACCGCCTGGAGCTGACCCCGCGAGTAGTAACAGTAAAAGGCATCGTGAGGCGAACGCGCGTCAGCCTCCGCGAACATCAACGGCCGTATGTCTTTGCCGTCAATTGTGGGCTGGGGCAATTCGGCACCGATGATCGCCGCGACGGTCGGCAGGATGTCGATTGTCGAAGCGAGTTCGTCGCACGTGCTATCGGCGGGGATTTTTCCGGGCCAGCGCATGATCGTCGGCTCGCGGATGCCGCCTTCGAATTCAGTGCCCTTGCCTTCGCGTAACGGGCCGCTGGAGCCGGCATGGTCGCCATAGCTAAGCCAAGGGCCGTTGTCAGCCGTGAAAATGACCAGCGTGTTCTCGTCGAGGCCGTTGCGTTTGATCGCAGCCACAATCTCGCCGACCGACCAGTCGATCTCCATCACGACGTCGCCAAACAGACCGCGTTCGCTTTTGCCCTTAAACTTTTCCGAAACGAACAGCGGCACGTGCACCATGCTATGCGGAACATAAAGGAAAAATGGCCGGTCTTTGTTTCGATCCACAAAGCTGACAGCCCGCTCGGTATACCATGTGGTCAACATCGACTGGTCTTCGCCGGTGACCTTCCGATCGATCACCTTATTGTTCTCAATCAGCGGCAAGTCCGGGAAACCGCGCTTCCGCTTGGCAGCATCGGGCGGCAGGTTCGCATAGTTGGGGTGCAGCGGCCACATGTCGTTCGAATACGGCAAGCCAAAGTACTCGTCGAAACCGTGCTGCAGTGGCAGAAACTTGGGGTGATGGCCTAAGTGCCACTTGCCGAAAACGGCCGTCGCGTAACCTTGTTGCTTGCAGATTTCCGCCAGCGTCGTCTCGTCGGCGTTGATGCCGTGTGTTGTCTTTGGACCTAGTGCCCCCGCGATACCCACGCGACGGTGATAGCAGCCTGTGAGCAAAGCGGCTCGCGATGCCGAACAGACGGCGGCCGGCACGACGAAATCAACGAACCGCCGCCCTTCCTTCGCCATCCGATCGAGGTTGGGTGTCGCGTAACCGGTTGCACCGAACGGGCCGATGTCCGAGTAGCCCATGTCGTCAATGAAAATCACTACGACATTCGGCGGCCGGCTCTCGGCAGCGATTGCGTTTGATACCAGTCGCTCTGCCGCGACAACCAAGCCAAGGCAGAGCACAAGTGTTCGGATACTACGTTTGCTCATCGTGTTGCTTTCGGCCAACGGGAGAAACGAACGGTTGCGGCAACGTTCGTACGCAGCCACCAAGACGGCATGATGCGGAACCGTGTCCGCACTGCCTCAGAATCACGGCCGTCGCCGATGAACTATTTCTCGGCCACCACCCGGTTCTTCAGCACGCCGACACCCTCGAGCTCGACCTCGACGACGTCGCCGGGCTGAATGACGTCGGTCTTGCCCGGCGTGCCCGTGAAGATCAAATCGCCCGGGTGCAGTGTGACGTGTTGGCTGATGCCGCTGACCATGCCGGCCACATCGTGGATCAACTGCGTCGTCCGCTCTTCCTGTCTTGTTTCACCGTTGAGCCGGAGCGTCATCAGCAGGTTGTCGTAATCGAGTCCGCTGACGATGTACGGGCCACACGGACCGAACGTGTCGGAACCTTTCGCCCGCCACCACTGCACGTCGGATTTCTGCCACACGCGGGCGCTGACGTCGTTTCCGCAGGTGACGCCGAACACGTGGTCGAGTGCATCCTCGCGGGAGACCTTGCGCGTTCGCTTGCCGATGACGATCACCATCTCGGCTTCGTAGTGGACGGTTTCCGCATCGGTGGGAATGACGATCTTGCCGCCATGTTTGAGCAGGCAAGAGGGACTCTTGAAGAACGGTTGCGGGATTTGAAACTTCGAGGGGATGCCCTTGTCGCCCAAGTGACTCTTATAGTTGCCGGCCATCGCCAACACTTGCGTGGGCCGCGTCGGCACCAGCAGTTTTACTTCCGACAACGCATGTGTGATGTCGGTCTTCTTCGGCGACCTGAACAGGTTGCCCGAAAGCTGCCGCACGCGATCGCCCTCGACGATGCCGTAGGCCACCGTTTTGCCGGCGCGGAAACGTACGTACTTTGTGACGCCTTCGGCGTCTTCGGCGGCTGCCGGTGCGGAGCCGAGCGCTGTTGTGAGGGCAACTAGTCCGGCCAACATCGTCAGTGAGAACGTTCGTCGCGACAGCATAGTTTTCTCCCGGTAAGAAGGAAGTCACGTCAAAACCCGGTTGTGGAAAAATCTCGGCCTGGAAAACAAGGGGGTTGATTTGGCAACAGAGGGTTTTGACGCCATTTGAAGGTTCATTGTGAGCAACTGATTGTACGCGAGTCGGCCGGCAGACGCACCCGTCAGCTCAACAACTCGTCGACCGGCCAGCCATGAGCCAACGAGTAGGGCCGGTCGAATCGATCGTAAATTCGCGTTTCTGGGTCGAGGCCCATCAGTGTGTAAATCGTGGCCGTCAAGTCGCCGGGACTCACGGGGTTCTCGTGAGGATAGGCGGCCAATGCGTCGGAGCGACCATAGATGCTGCCCGCCTTGATACCCGCCCCGGCGAAAAACGCCGTGTAACAACGCGGCCAGTGATCGCGGCCTTCGGCGTTCGCGCCGGCGCTGGAGGTAATCTGCCCCAGCTTCGGTGTCCGGCCGAATTCGGCGATCGCGACGACCAACGTCTCATCGAGCATGCCCCGCTCGTCCAAGTCGTCGATCAACGCCGCAAAGGCGCGATCGGTCGGCGGACACAGGGCATCCTTGAGCGTGGGGTACAGATTTCGATGCCCATCGAAGGCCTGTCCGCCGGCCCAGACGGTCACCAGTCGAACGCCCGACTCGACCAATCGCCGCGCCAAAAGCAGCGACTGCCCCAGATGCGGCAAGCCCCCACCGCGATGTCCTTCGATCGGCTTTCTCAATCCGTAACGTTCGCGAAGCGCGCGAGGCTCGTCAGACAGATCGAACGCCTTGCGGGCCTGTGGCGACGTGATCAGCGAATAGGCTTTTTCGTAAAACGTTTGCATTCGTCCCAAGGCGATGTTCTCACCGGCCGCGTCGAGGCTGTGGTCGATCTGTTCCTGAAGCGTTCGCCGCCTTGCGAATCGATCGCCGGCGATCCGCTGCTGCAACCCGGGGACTCGGTAATCGTCGACGCTCGGGTCACCCCCCACAAATGGGTCGTACGCGTCTCCCAGAAAACCGGACAATACACCCGGAATGAAGCTCCCGCAGTTAATCATCCGCTTGGGAAGGTGAACGTAGCCGGGCAGCGGACTGTCGGTCGGCTTGAACTTTGCCAACACACTGCCGATCGGCGGCGCGTTTTCGCGCGATGGCCTGCGAATGAGTTGTCCGTCACGCATCGGCGATTGGCCCGTCAGCGTGTAATACGAACTCGCGTTATGATCGACGATCGTATGCGACACACTCCGCACGACGCACATGCGGTCCATGACCCGCGCCCAGTTCGGCAGATGCTCGCAGACCTGCATGCCCGGCAGCGACGTGTCGATCGGCTTAAACGGCCCGCGAACATTCTCAGGAGCGTCCGGCTTCATGTCCCACAGATCAACGTGAGACGGCCCGCCTTCCATAAAAAACAAAATGCACGACTTCGCCTTTTTTTGGTTCTCTCTGGTGCCGGATTCTTTGTTCTCTTTGGTCACGGCGGTCGCGGAAGACTTCGCGGCGCCGGTGGAGTCGTTTGCGCGTAGTAACTGCGGTAAGTTCAGCCCGAGAGCGCCCAACGTGCCCACCTGCAACATCCGGCGACGATCAAGCCGCCGAAACAGCGCCCGTCCGCGTTCAGAGTCGTTGAGCATGAACGTTCTCCTCCACGAGACCAAGACCAGCTCAACCACCGGATCGGCGGATTGAACCACCGGGGCGGTGGACTGCGGCGGCGGATCGGCGGATTCAACGCACGCCATTGTAACCGCGATCGAGTGGGAGTTTCAACGAGCGAATGCAGTCGTCGAGCGGCGCCGGGTGCCGTGCTATCACGCGAAGCGAGTGAGCATGCTTTCGCGACGCAAACACAGAGCACGGTGACTCGCCTGTTGCCGTGAAACTACGATACCCTTCCGTTTTGCGCCCTGCCCCCACCAATCTGATTGACCGCCGAACGCCGTCTCGGGTAGACTTACGGGCGGCTTAGGTGCATGCCTCGGGACTTGGGGGTCGCTCATGCTTCGCATTCTTGGCGGCAAGACAAAACTGTGCGACGGCTTAACGCGCAGAGAGTTGATGCGGGTCGGCGGTCTCTCGTTGTTCGGCGGGATGACGTTGCCTCGTCTCTTGGCGGCTTCCGCGGAACGAGGCTCACGGCCCGAGGGGACGGCGAAGTCGGTCATCATGTTCAATTTGTTGGGCGGGCCCAGCCACATGGACATGTTCGACATGAAGCCGCTCGCGCCGGCCGAAGTACGTGGGGAGTTCACGCCGATCGACTCGTCGCTGCCGGGACTCCAGGTTTGCGAACACTTGCCGAACACGGCCAAGTTGATGCACAAGGCGACGGTCATCCGCTCGATCACGCACGGCTACAACGCGCACAACCCGCTGGCGATGATGACCGGCTTCGCCGAAGGTCAAAACGGTCAACTCACCGCCGACCGCACCGACCCGCCCGACATCGGTGCCATCTGCCAGTATCTGGAGATGGGCGCACACGACATGCCGGGCGCGGTTTGCATGCCGTGTTACCCCGGTTGGGGGGAGAGCACCGAGTACCCGGGCATTCGCCGGCCCGGTCCGTACGGCGGTTATCTCGGCAGCCAGTACGATCCGTTGTTTAGCGATTGTAAGCCTCGGTTCGACCGTAAGCCGAGCCGCATCTATTACGACCCGGTGCGTCCGATGGGTGACCCGGCGATGCCTTCGTTAGCCGCGCTGCCCGAAATGACGGCCAATCGCCTCGACCGGCGGCGAAGTGTGCTCGGTCAACTCGACGGCTCGTTCGCCCGGCAGCACAAATCGGGAGCCGTCGAGCGGATGGACGAGTTTCAGCAGCGGGCGTTCGGCATGCTCACGTCGAGCAAGACCCGCGACGCGTTTGATCTCTCAAAGGAATCCAGCGAAACGCGCGAGCGTTATGGGCGGCACTTGATGGGTTCCAGCCTGCTCGTCGCGCGGCGCTTGGTCGAGGCGGGCGTTCCGTTTATCAGCGTGCACGCCGAAATTTTCGGCAAGATGGGCCACTCGTACGACATGCACGAAAACAACTTCGGCATGCTCAAGAACGAAAACCTGCCCGTGCTCGACATGGTCTATCCCGCTCTCATCGCCGACCTCGAACAGCGAGGCTTGCTCGACTCGACGCTGGTCGTCGTGATGGGCGAGATGGGACGTTCGCCCCGCGTCAACGCGAAAGCGGGTCGCGACCACTGGCCGCAATGCGGCTTCAGCCTGCTAACCGGCGGCGGCGTGAAACAGGGCACGGTCTTCGGCGCGACCGACAAACAAGCCGCCTACCCGACGAGCCACCCGGTCTCCCCCGGCGACGTCGTGGCGACGATCTACGAGCTGCTGGGCATCGACCCGCACATGACCGTCCCCAACATCCAAAGCCGCCCCGTCCCCATCGCCCACGGCGGAAACGCGATCTGGGATGTGGTTGGGTAGGGCGGTTGGTAAGTTTTGCACGAACCCGCACGCGAGTTGAGATCTGACATGCGCACAAGGTTTTTCAGCGATGCGGACGGATGGTCCAACGATGGACCAAAGATCAACACACCTGAGAACCTCGCCACAATCGAAGACGTCCTCGAAAACAAAGGGTCGATAATCGTCGAACACTGGTACTATCGCGGGGCTTCTGCTCCATCACGACATGTATTCGACGATTACGAAGAATTCACTGAATACCTTAACGATCATTGTCATGCTGGCGACATTATCGACATCTGGAACATGCATGATCTGTGTACATGGGAAAACAGAACACTGTCCGGAAAATGCCCGGACGACGAAGGGCGGGTTCCGAAAACTGGTGCATATTGATGTCTTCATACACCGCATGACGTATTGACGGGTGACGCAATCGTTACAACGGACTGGCCTCCCCGTCCGATACAGCCGGACGTATCAGACTAGGAAAACCAAGGGTTCGATGCATGTATTCGGTCCTGCGATTTGGTGAACTGTCCGACGCCGATATTGAATCACTCGGGCAGCAATTGGAAAGAATTCTCCCCGGTGTTGTCGATGGCCCAGACATCCGTTGCCCTGATCGAGTTTCAATTTCATTGGCGGATGACGACGACTGGCGACTTCACTTAGATTCAATTACGACAAACGTCAAGTTGTTAGATGAATTAATCGCTACGATGAGGGGAACTGATCGAACTTTGGAGCTTGACTTTGCGATTGATCCGGAAGATTTCGAACGGTTGTTGTCAGAATTCGTATTCGACATCCAATTTCTTGACATGCTGGTTTCTCGAAAGATCGCGTTGACGTTGTCGATTTACGGTGGACCGTAAGGCCCCAAAGAGAGTAGGCGCCAGGTGCCATGCTCTCGCGGCACGTAGGGTCGAGTGAGCATGCTTGTGCGATCACAACGTGGGGCGCGGTGACCTGCTTGTCGGCGTGAAATTGTGGCATCCCGGCAGATGTCCTTGTCCGCTCTCCATCACGGCGGAAACGCGATTTGGGATGTGATTGGGTAGGTGCGTGATTAGACGCGGTTTCAGGAAATGGCGCGCACGTTCGGCACAGCCGGACCTACGGGACTGAAACACTTTGACAGGAGTGGCCCGATTTGCCTTGGCATTCGAACTGTGGGAAGATCCTCTGTGTACCTAGTTCGCTGCTAAAAGGTGAAACATGCTGAACATCTCCTGCGATGAATGCGGAAAGTTGTACCGTCTCGGCGACGACAGAGCCGGGCTGAAGTTTCGCTGTAAGGAATGCGGAGCCGTGGTCGCAATTCCGTCCGCTGAGGAAAGCGTCAAATCGGCCACACAACCACAACGTCGCAAAGCCCGTTCATCGGCACGGTCTGCGCCACTAGGAGATGTGCGCGCGAGAAGAGGCTCCCGGCAGTCGAAAGAGCGATCCGGTTCGGGAGGTCGCAAGACGAGTCCAAATCGCTCGGACACGCGAAAGAAAAGCAAAGTACCAGTTTGGGCCTGGATTGTCGGCGGATGCTGTTCGGTGGCGGTCCTGACCGGCGGCACACTCGTGGTCCTGTTCTGGATGGGGTTTCAAGCGGCTCGAGAGGACATTGCGCGCAGGAGTGGAGAGGCACAACAGTTTGAAGGGGAATTCCGGCGTGCCTTAGAGCAATCCGGCGCCCAGACGCAGCGGTCCGAAGAAAAGAAACAGGCGGCACAGCAGGCACGGGTCGATGCCATGGGCCAAGCTGAGGTTGTTCGCGCATCTCAGCCGCAGATTCACGAGTTGCCTGAGGTCTCCTTCAACAAGTCTGAGTTCCCGGCGATCGACCCAAAGCATCTGATCGAGACCGGAACCTTCCGCGTAGTCAGTATTTCGGTTTCTCCAGACTCCCAAGTTCTCGCAGCCGGTATGTGGGACGCAAAGGAAATCGCGAAGCTTGGTGATCTGTTGAGCGGCATTTGGACGTGGGATCTTTCATCGGGCAAGATCCTTCGCCAAAGGAACAATGTTGGAATCAGAAGTCCCTATTCCGCCAACTTCTCACCGGATGGAACGAAGATTTGTTTTTCCGGAACGAGTGAGAAGATTCTCTTTCTCAATCCCACAGATCTCTCCACAGAGTCTGAGCTGAACACGGGAACGGCTGACTCAAAGCTTTTGAAATACTCACCCGATGGGGAACTTCTGGCCTTTGGGCTCGTTCCACAGACGCAAGCCGAACCGGACACAATTCGGTTGCATCACTTTGACGGTCAGGACGACTTAGATTTGTCAGGTCTGCCGGATGAGCATTCGATCGTGGCTGTCGAGTTTTCAAGAGATGGCCAGCAACTGGTGACGGCGTCCAAGCTTTCAAGGTTTACACCGGAGGTTCCTATGGAGCCCGAACTGCAGATTTGGGATGTCGGCACGGGACGACTCAAGAAGCGCATCGTCGCCCAGTACGACCCGCCGCTCGGCGACCTTGAGACCGCGTTCCATTCGATGGCGAGCTCGCCGAACAGTGACCTCTTCGCAACTTGCTCTGCTGGGAACACCGTCAGTTTGTGGAATTTGGAGACATCCGAATGGTTGTCTCTGTGGAAGTTCGCGAGTTCACACGCAACTCAGCAAATCGCCTTCTCACCTAATGGTCAACACCTGGCGATGGAAACCGGTATGGGGGTCTTTCTGTGCGATGTGCAGAACGGACGGCAGCTAGTCCGTCTGACAAGCAAGTACTACGGCGGTAACACCATTCTGGCTTTTAGCCCGGATGGAAGAATGTTGGTCAGCGGTACGGGTCGTTACATGAGAGGAATCGTTCGAGTGTGGGATCTTACCGAGATTCCGTCCGTGGCAGAGTCGGAGACCGTCACGCAATGATTGAGCAACTGGCGAGACACCTTTAGACCGGCTCGTACTTGACGCACGTGCGGCCGTCCTTCAGCATTGTGAGTAACTGATGGTTTGGGGCTGACATTCCTTTTGGGCCAAAGTCTCGATACTGAGGTGGTACGATCGTTTCTCGATAGGCAGCACCTTCGCCGGGTGCCATGCTCTCGCGGTCTGTAGGGCTGAGTGAGCATGCTTGTGTGATCGCGGCGCGCGGTGACTTGCTTGTCGGCGTGAAATCGTGGCAGTCCGGCGGATTTCTTGGTTCGTTCGCCCACGGCGGGAACGCGATTTGGGATGTGATTTCGTAGGTCGTAGGTCTGCTTTTTACAATCTCACACATCCCGCACCGCCAGGCGGGCGGGACTTAAGTGGATTGTCCGGGCGACGACCGTGCGAAATTTATTGCATGTGAGGCTGAAACGAAATATGATCAGCCTGATCGGGCATCTTTCGCATCAGGTTGCGATTTGCGAGTACCACAACAGCCGCGTCGCCAGACCCCATCTGAACCGGGCTCCATTTGAAAAGGTCAGGTCGATGTTTTGCCGCACGATGACTTTGATTCTCGTGGTTGCGTGCCTTATCGTCTGCCTTGGCGAACCGCCGACACAGGCCAGCGAATTCTCGCATCGTTTGCCAATCGACGGCACGTGGTGCAAGTATTTCGTCAACACGACGATTGCCGGGATCAAAGCGGATTCAGCATGGATTGTTTCCTCGGTGGGCCGCAAGACAGTCAACGGAGAAGCCTGCCGTTGGATCGAGTTTCGGCACATGTCAAGCGATGAACAGCAGACCGTCCGCGTCGTCAAAGTGCTCGTTCTGGAAGAGGCATTTGGTCCGGAAAAGAATCCCGGGGAAGGAATCCGCGAAGTCTGGATCAAGCTGGCGGACTCGGAGCCGATGCAATCCGAAGTCTTGCCCTACTTTGAGCGTTTCGCACTGATGGCCGTGGACGGCCCTACGAATGACGTCAGGCAGATCGAAAAGAAACAAGCTGTCGTCTGGCAGGGTGGGAAGCTGAAATGTGATGTGTTCACCGGCAGCAGTGGCGTTGAGTCGAAGGCGGAGGGGCTCAAGGTCAAGCTGACCCACCGCGTCCTCGTGCATGACCAAGTTCCTTTTCGCACGGCGGGATCTTCGGTTCACTTCGAAATCCAGGTGTTCGGCCAGGACGTTACCGCCGACGCTGATTTCACGTTCGTAGACAGCGGCAGGGATGCCGAAAGCGCGTTGCCCGACGTGAAATAAATGGTACTGCCAGGCTGTTTCTTGATCTGCTGGGCGCCGGGTGCCATGCTCTCGCAGCCCGTAAGGTCGAGTGAGCATGCTTATGCGATCGCGGCGCGGTGAGTTGCCGGTCGGCGCGAAACCGTAGCGGCATGGCGGGTTTCTTAGTTCGTTCGCCAACGCGCCGGAATCGCGATCGGAGATGTGATTGCGTAGGTCGTGGTATCGTTGCCCACGAACCGACACGCACGTACGGATCAGCCGGCCGTGAGAAGAAAACTTGCAAGCAAAACCAACACGCTATTCACGGCTCGGCTGCATCCGTTGGTGATGCGGCGTTTGATGTTGAGCATTCCTTTACGTCAAAAGCGATAGCCGATCAGGTTCCAATAGAGCATGAACGGGACAAAAAGGATCAAGCACAGAACCTCGAGTGAACATCGGATTCTCCTTGCTACCGTCCAGCCGTGGTCGCTGCGAGTGCTGGCAAGCACAATCAGCAGGGCGATCGTCGCGAGCGTGGAAACGGTCCCCAATAATGGAAGGAACAACAGGACGGAAGGGCAGCTCGGGTGCCGTTGGTCAACCACCAACAATACGGTGATCGTAAAGGCGACGAGAATCAGAAAGTTGAACACACAGAACATCCGTTTAAGGCTCGCAGGTCCGTCCAATCCTGGCGAAGCAGCATTTGACGGACGACCAGTCAATCGAACAATACAGCGCCATATAGCTACGATCGTGTAGGTAAGAAAAACGACGAAAAAGAGAATCCAATGTGCTGCCTGCACTGTCCCGTTCCCATACCATCGCAATCTTTCGTAGCTTGCAAATCTGGATAGAATCGCCGCTTCCGGGGCGACACCCTCCTGTTTCATTTTTTCGATCTCTAACGGGTGATCGAGTCCGTTCTGGACCCAATCCGTCATCGTTTTTAGTGCTCCTGGCGCGTAGCCAAGCCACTTACTCTGCAGCGCGCCGGTTTCGGAGATTCCCAGATCGTGATTTGCCTTGGGCAGAATGATCACAGTCCATTTCTCATTGTTCGCATGAGCCAGCGAATTCTTGAAACCCGCAACGCTTTCGCCGACCGGAACGTTTTGATCCAGTTGTCCCCACATCGCCAAAACCGGCTGGTCAACATGGCTCCAATCGGGATGCAAGTATTGGTCTGGCGGGGGATAGGACCGGGACGCAAATGAAGAGATATGGAAGCCATCGCGTAGCGTTCGGTGGAGGTCCCATTGTGCAAGATGCGCTTTCTCCGCTATATCACGCAATGTATCCGAAAGCCCATATAACCGGAATAGGTTATCTCGGTAGTAGAACATCTGGCCGTCGACGACTGATGCCCCCACGGCAATGATGAATTTAATGTCGTCCGTTCGGGAGGCCGCGGCGGCACTGATGTGGGTACCTTGACTGAGGCCCCAGATGCCGATCTGTGACTGTGCGATCTCGTGGCGCTGCTTCAGGAAGGCGATAGCGGAAAGAGCGTCATTGACCAGATTCTCGTAGGGCTTGCGACTTTCGTAGATGCCGCCGGACTGGCCGGTGCCGCGCTTGTCGTAGATCAATGCCGCAATGCCGTTGGCGGCAAAATACTCACCAACCTCACGGTACTGCTCACGAGTTTGTCGGCCGGCGCCATGAACAAAGACAACGGCCGGAACAGGAGCTTCGCTCCTTGGCAAAAGCAGACTTCCGGCAAGTTTGACGGCCCGGTTGTGAAACTCGACGGAGTGCTCCTCGAATCTGGATTCCGCCCCGGTTTCATTAGCACGGGCTTCCGGCCCGCTCATCCCTATCAGAAACGCCATGACAGGTATCGCGGCTGGCAACATTGTTGCTGCTGATCGTAGAAGGCTTCGTCGTGTTGATCGCTTCGACATAGGAGAACCCATTCTGAAACCCGGTTGTGGGCGAAATCGACACTTGAAATCAAGGGAATTCGTGAGCCAACAGAGGGTTTCAGGACTGATTCTAGCTACTACCCTCGGAGGTCGTCACGTCTGTCCGTGTTTTGGCGATTCGTCTTACTTCCCCAGACTGACGAGGCGACCGATGCCTCATTCTTGCATCCCGTACTGCGCGAGAACACAACGCTGCACTCGCGCCGCGTCAGAACAAAGTGATCGCCGTCGGCCACAAGGTGGGTTCCGTCATACTCAAGTTCGTGAATCGGATTGTCGGTCAGACTTCCAGGCCCATCTTGCGCATCAGGGCGAGTGCGTTGCTTGTTTGGACCACGCCGGGCCGCATCTTGTAGTCGAAGTGGATCTCGTTGTCCCGCAATACGTCAACGAAATGGACGTTGGCAGCGCGCCCGTCCAACGTGTCGACAATTCGTGTCAGTTCGAGATCGTGCGTCGTGACCAGTCCGACGCCTCCCCGCTCGATTAACTTTCGCACAACAGCCTCGGCACCATGAATTCGGTCACGCGAGTTGGTGCCTTGCAGGATTTCATCAATGAGAAACAGTAGCGGCCGGTTGCCGTCCTGGACGTCCATCACTCTGCGGAGCCGCGTAATGACGGCGTGGAAGTGCGAGGTCTTATGTTCCAGCGAATCCTGAAATCGCATTGCGGTGCCGATCGAGAACGGTGAGATGCGAGCTTGTTTGGCGCAGACGGGCGCCCCACACAGTGCCAGCACCGCGTTAACACCGACCGTGCGGAGCATCGTGCTTTTGCCGGACATGTTTGAGCCGCTCACCAAAAGGAATTGCAAAGCGCCGTTCAGCTTGAGATCGTTCTCGACGCGCTCGTCGGCACGAATCAGAGGGTGACCCAATTCGATGGCTTCGTAGCACGTTTCGGTTTCGACAAGCGTGGGGAACGTTGATTCTGGTCGTATGAACGAATACTGCGCGAGGCTAGCAATTGCCTCCAATTCTCCCAGCGCCCGAAGAGCATCGTCGGCCGGCTTTGCAAGAGAGCGCCTGTAGCGATCGACACGAGGGACGAATTGACAAACAAGAAGCAACAGGAGTGGTAGCTGCGAGATAAACCTGTACACCGCACATACGAGTGACGGTGGTGCTGCGGCGCCTGCAGCGATCTTCTGTTGAATGTCGGAGAGACGCCGTGATTCGAACGAAGTATTCTGCAACGTCGCTCGCACCGAGGAGAAATAAGACAGAGTAGCGACCGCGCATTGGCCGTGGGAACTGATTGGTCGCAAACGGCTACGAAACAGTGTGTAGAATCCGAGTTCAAGGACGACGATAGACATATTGATCCAGAAGCCAAGGCCCAAGCCACTCAAGATCACACCTGCGAGAGCCGCAGCAAGTATGAAGCCTGTGAGGCGTGCGCCCCGACCGGGCAGAAGCTCCGGCGCACACGTCCACTCGACAAGCGCGTGCGGCTGAAACGTATGCCAATCCAGTTCCAGTACGGCCAAACGTTCGCGCAAATCGAGATTGTTGCTCAGCTCACGAACGGCGGATTGACGTTCGAGGATTTCGTCGACGTCCGCCGGTTGAGTCAGCCACGCGGCAAGCGTGTTGTCTCCAATTGAGGTGCGCGTGGTACAGAGGAACTGAAAAAGCGAACCATTGCCAAACAAGTCCAGGTCGTCCGCGAAGACTTCGTCGTCGCCCAGGTATTGCTCACCCGTGTCGCCATCGCCGATCCAGCGATCCTCGATGCGCGCCACGGCATGCCGGAAAAACTCAGTAGCCAGAGACGCTCGAAGGAGTTTGCGGCCGATTCGATCCTGAACGATCACCGCAGGGATCAGCATGATGAAAAACGGCACAAGAATGAACGCCACCGCTGGATCAATTACGGAAAACGCTACTACAAAAATGAGAATCTTCTTATTCTTAACGAAGCGTTTCAAACGCTGGGACAACTGCTGAGTCTCGGCCGACCGATCGGTGAAGCGATCCCGGCACAACTCGGCTTGTGTTTGACCGGTGGGGACGACGGGATCGACCATAGATGTTTCTCGCGACGACTAAATTAGGAGTTCCGTGTCTAAAATCTGTTCACCGGATTGCCCACTCAGTATTCGCCATCAGCGAGTGGTTATTGAAACGCAATAAACAATTTGGTCAAGTCGCCAAGAACACGACGAAAAAACTGATTTGCGGGTTTTGACAAAGCGATTATCGTAGTCTGATGAGCATTGTGGTCACTCTGAGTATCGTGCACGCGTGCGCCGGGTGCCCTGCTCTCGCGGCCCGTAGGGCTGCGTGAGCATGCTTGTGTGATAGCGACGCGGGGCGCGGCGAGTTGACTGTCGGCGTGAATCCGTGACATCCCGGTAGATGTCTTGGTCCGTTCTGAAACACAGCGCGTGGATGGATATCATGAAACTTGATAAAATACGGACAGATGGCCGAGATTCGCACAGCTCCTTCCAGCAATGGAATTTGCCTCGCAATTCTGCCGGAGCGTTAACACGCACATTTGCGTGCTACAGGGATCATCATTGATCTCGTTAAGACCAGGTTATGCCGCAATAGCCACCTCGTTTCGAAATGCAAAACTCGGCTTTGCTCCAATGCCCACCCTGGAAAACACAAACCAAGGACACGACAATCCAGCGACGATACCCACGCCGATCGCGTTTCGTGGTTCGTTAACCGTTCCCAACGCATACGCGGCGATTTCTCTCGCGCAACCGCTTGGCAACAAGATTGCGATGTGGATCATCCGGGCATTTTGGGTCGCGGCTCTCGTCTACCTGTGCTGGCTCACGGCGTACGCATATTATGATGGTGACTACAATCTTGCACGCATGGCGCTGGCAGGTGTCGTGCTGTTCCTGATTCCAATCTGCGTGTCCATCGGCCGCGAGATCTGGTACCGGAAACGTGCCGAACAACTATGCAAAGAAGGCAAACTCCTGTACGCCCCAACTGAAGGTGAGGTTGATGACAATTCGATTCACTCAAAGACGGATGTTGGTGAGGGCACATTGAATTGGTCCGCATTTTGCGGTTATCGTCAATCAGAGAGTGTGGCTGTCCTGTACCTCCATTATCCTGCTTCATATCTCATAATGGCCCGCTCAAAATTCAGCAGTGATCAGGACTGGGACAATTTTCTCCAAACGGCCAGTCAGAAGCTAACGAAGAGGTAAGGGTTTGGCCGCCACCGTAAAGTGGCCTGACAATTCCGTTCGACCGGAGCCGCGGACCGCGCGGGCTGTGAGGATCGTCAGAGATTTCGTTAAGATCAAGTTCGGCAGATGAGGACAAGCTAATGAAAACGCGACGATGGATCGTACCGGTGCTATTGTTTTTTGTGTTCGCTGGAATCGTCGCGGCGGTGTTCGTGCAGCGAGCCGCCGTTGCTTCGCAGTCCGCGGAGAACTTCTTACGTCTCAGAGAAGGGGTCTATCGCACGCTCCACGAGCGAGTCGCGACGCCGATTGAAGGCGTTTCGGTCGTGCTGCCTCCGACGGAATCGGAGTTACAACGAATCAGACAGCCTTTTCCAGATAGCGAACACATCCAAAGCGTTACTCTTGACCAGGATTGGTTTGGAAGTGGCTCATTCCAGCTTCTCTTAGAGCTCGACGAGTCGGCCTTGGTGCCGGAGGCGCAAGGAAACTCCGAAACGATGGCTGCGAGAGTCTTGTTGGATCATTACTTTGCCGACTTGAACACGCTGGGCTTTCGTCACCGCGGCTCGCATGATGTGGTCGTGGGCAACATGCAGTCGGCTACGAACGAGTGGTTCAATGAACATGACCGGTCGATCACCGTGTCAGGTACAGTCTGTGTGTCGCCAGAATCCAAGCAGGCGATCGTGATCGGCACGATTCGCGAATGGCTTCCCAAAGAGTAGACGGCAAGCCGAGCCGGGTGCCATGCTCTCGTGACCCACAGGGTCGAGTGAGCATGCTTGTGTGAAAGCGACGCGGGCGCGGTGACCTGCTTGTCAGTTACGCACGTTCGGCACGGCCCGACCTACCAGACTATGCCGTTGATGCCGTTTTCCATACACAACCAACCCTCTGCCTGCTCTCGTGCGAATAGCTCTAGGTGCCGGAAATGAAACGAGATTGGCTATTCATCCTTGGCTTCATGTTATTTATGGCATTCTTCGGATGGTTGTGGGGCGGCCAATGCGTCGGTCTGTACTGCCATTATGCAAGTCGGTCATGGGTGCCCGTCAAAGCAAGCATTGTCAGAATCACGTTTGGTGATAAAAGTGCTCGTATGGTTTACCGATACGATTTTGGGGGTGAGACTTTCACGAATGACAACCTGCGGTATCTGTCTCCGGGGACGATTCCCGACATGTCTCTCATTGGAGCCAAATACAAGGTTGGACAACAAATCACGGTCTCTGTGAATCCCAAGACGCCAGATCAGGCCGTTGTGATCAGGCGGGAATTAAGATCATCCGAATTGGCATTCAATATCAGTGGCCTTGCATTCGTCTCGGCCATCATTTTCTGGTTCGTTTGGACGGCGGCAAAGCACTTCAGAGCAGGAATGAAGGCGAATCGACTTTCGACGTGACTGAACGGGGTCAGGATCGAACCGCCGTTTCCCTATTTGCAATTCGTGCGATAACATACCTCTAAGGTAGTGTCGCATAAGCCATTTTCTTACGAGAAGACCCCAGTGAAATGCCCCCAGAGTTTGGTTCAGCCTTATGAGAGTTTGGGTCGGGTAAGATAATCAACAGTGTGCTGCTGGAGTGGAGGGAGAGACGGGGCCGTAGACGGAATCTTTCTCGGAACGGAAGTGGCGAACTGCGACGTTCCTGTATTAGAGAAATACTCCGATGGTCGCGTCAGGCGCGCCGGGTGCCATGCTCTCCCGGCCCGCAGGGTCGAGTGAGCATGTTTGGGCGATCACAACGCGGGGCGCGGTGACCTGCTTGTCGCCGTGAAGTCGTGGCATTCCGGCGGATGTCTTGGACCGTTCTCCATCACGGCCTGTGGAGCGATATCAAGGAGCTTGATAGGATGCACACGGATTGCCGAGATTCACACAACTGCTCTTTTCGGAAATTGACTCGCATTTCGCCTGCGCGTTTGCACGCACATGCGCGTGCTAAAGGGATTGTCAGTGATCTCGTTAAGAACAAGTTATGTTTCATAATCTGACGTCGAGGTAATGCATGAGTTGGGACGTGGTGGTACTCAATTACGGCAGTTCGCCGCCGGCCGATGTCGAAGAGATGGGCGAGGTAGGTGAACCCGACCCATTAGGGAGTGCTACAGCGGTTCGCGAACTCATCTCGCGGCATCTCGACGGTGTCGATTGGTCTGATCCGACATATGGCGTCTACACAGGCGGTGAATTCACGATCGAATTTCCGATCCGCGACGAAGATCCGATCGACTCACTCATGCTGCATGTTCATGGCGGCGGTGATGCAATCCAGACACTGCTCCGATTCGCGCAGCCAAACAATTGGACGCTTTTCGATTGCTCAACGAGCGAAATCATCGATCCGGTGAGTCCATCACAAGAAGGCTGGGAAGGCTTCCAAAAGCTTCGCGACAAATATATTTCTCAACAGGATACCGAAAACGAAACATAACAAATGCATGCACCGGAATGCGGTTGCTGGCCGACTTTGCAATTGAAAGTCACACGTCCGCATCCGGTGATGCCGGACGTTAATTGGCAGTAACAAGTCATGCCGGTTGAGTTTTCATCGAGCCTCGAATCGCAGTCGCATGACCTGTGCGTCACGATCGAAACCCACGATGAGCACCACATGGGTGCCAATACTGTCCTCATTATTCCCAGTCGCCCGATTGGCAACGTTTCTCGTTTCCACACGACAAATGGCGATGCATTCTTCACGCCTGATGGCAATGGCCTCATCATTCAAGATGCGTGCGTAATTCTGTTTTTCGACCTGAACACCGGCGACGTCTTCAACCGCGAACCGCCTGAGACATGGTACTTCACGAAGGTTCGGATCGAGTATCAATCGTTATTGAGTCAACTGTACGATGGCAGCGGAAACCGCAAGACACATGCCCCGATGCCGCTTGTCGATATCAAGTCTGAATTCACTCGTGGTTTCGGCCCGGTGGATGGCGGTCGTTTTCCTAGCGCACATCCGTAATCGCCAGCTAATAAGCGGATGAACCGGAGCCGGAAAATATCACGAGTGCGCTTCACTCATCAACATTAACTGCCGGCTCGGTCATCTTTAGCTGTTATCCCGCAAAAGCCTCTACGGTTATACCACAGTGAAGAATCATCCAGACGATACGCGCGGCTTAATCGAAGGGCTCGTTGACGACGGGCGCCCGTTGCTCAAGCTGACGGCCCTCGCTTTAATCGGGTCGGGCCTGTTTGCCTTTTTTCTCGGTGCAACGGGACATTTCCTTCCGCACGACATTTCGTACCTTGGCATGACCGTCGATGAATTGCACTCGATCGCTGAATCACGGCTCGTCCACTTCATGATTCACGATCGCGTTTCGTTTGGCGGCGCGATCATCGCAGTGGGCTCGCTGTACCTGTGGCTGGCAGAATTTCCGCTGCGTTCCGGACAGGGATGGGCTTGGTGGACGTTTCTCGTCAGCGGCATGATAGGATTTGCAAGCTTCTTGGCCTACCTTGGGTACGGATACCTTGATTCGTGGCACGGCATCGCGACTCTCGTGCTGCTGCCAATCTTTTCACTCGGCATGTACAAGTCGCTTGAATTGGTTCGCCCGCTCCCTTCGATTCGCGTCTTGTTTGCTGGTGCCTCGCGTCCCTCTTGGAAATCGAGGTTTGAAGTGGGTCGACTGTTGTTACTCATCACGGCTCTCTGCATCATGCTCGGTGGCGCGATCATCATGACAGTGGGAATGACGACGGTTTTTGTGCCTCAAGACTTGGAATACATGAAATTGGATGCCGAGGACTTGCAGACGGTCAATCCTCGACTGATATCGCTCATCGCGCATGATCGTGCCGGATTTGGCGGCGGTGTCTGCTGCTGTGGTCTTACAATGTTCTTTTGCGTCCTCTGTGGCACGCCATCGCGGAGTCTTTGGCAGGTCTTGCTCGTCACCGGCACTTTTGGCTTTGGTACTGCAATTGGTGTCCATTTTCCGATCGGATATACAACCTTCATTCATCTTGCACCGGCTTACCTTGGCGCGACGATGTGTTGCGTGGGAATGATTTTGACTTTCAACAGGATGGTACGCCAAAACAAGAACGCGAGATAGCAAGGCGATCAATCGAAGTTGACGTGCCTTTCGGTTTTTCAACTCCTTCCCAACATCCGCTCGGAACCGCATGACGCAGAATCGCGAACGCAGCGGGGCACGCTCCGCCTCACTTCTTCACATCCGCCCCTTCCCACACCGCCGTGTTGATCGCGAAGTATTTGTTTACAAACGGTGGTTTTTTTCGGCTCGCGTACCAGATGCGGAGTGAGCCGTTTTTGAGCCGCATGACCGACTGGCTGGTCACGTAGTGCGCTTCCCAGGCGCGCTCCGGGTCGGGGCGTAATACGGGGTTCGCCGGGTGCTTGTGCCAGGTTTTGCCGTCGCCACTCGCCGCGAAACCAAGAGCCGTTGTCTGCGAACGGCCCGACCAATAGCTGCCGTACCACATCATGTAGGCATCGCCCAGCTTGATGACCGTGGGGTAGAACAAACGTCTCTGCTCCCACTGTTGGTCGACGACGAGACTAGGCTGCTCGGTGACCTGCCACCGCCTGCCGTCGCGGCTCATGGCATGCCGGATAATCCACGGCTCGCTGCCGACGTCGGTGTACCACATCTCGTACGTGTCATCGTTCTTGATAATCGTCGGAGCGTAGACGTTCTCCAGCAGAGGCTCGGAAGGCTTGCTCCAGGTGACGCCGTCGCGGCTCGTCGCTTCGTGCAACGTATGCCGATTCGATTTGCCCTCGAACCACGTCGAACTGAACCAGAGCCGCAATTGGCCCGCTTCACGCAGCGTCGTCCCGTCGGGGTTTCTGAGCAATGTCGGAGTCAGGATCGAGTGCTTCCCGTCACCGAATTCGAATACGGGGTTGTTCGCGTGCGGCCGAAACAACCGGCCGTCCCGACTGGTCACCAAGCCGAGCCGAAAGACTCGCTGGGCGACCGTCCCTGGTGAGCCGCAGTACCACAACTGAAATCGATCATTTTCAAAAGCAACGGCCGGCGCGAAGACGTGCGTATCGTCAAATGCCCCGGTTTCCCCCAACGAAACGATCGGCCCGTCAACATCCCGCACCCAGTTCTGGGGCCGCTTGAGCCAGCGCTGCAACTCGTCAGGCGGCGCTGCGGCTGCGACGCACGGCGAAAGGAGCAGGGCGAGTATCAAATAGATAAAGAGACGATAACATCGCTTATTCACAGGCATTGCATCTCCGCTCACTTTCCACTTTCGTTTTCACCGCGTCCTTCTCGATGCCAAATTGCCAACGTCTTAGCAAGGGAGTGTCGAATTCGGACGGAATCCCTGCACATCTTCGATTGAATGTGCGTGGTGTGTCATGCAACGCGTTTGCTGATTTCGCTGTAGATTCCCTCAATATCTCTGTCGAGCAATCCGAAATGCAGGCAGATTTCGGACGACCGATCGTCTTCCGTCTTCACTACGATGCGACTACCGCGTCTAGTGCGATGACGGATCTTGACACTCACGATGTCCGACCAGCGTATCATGCACTCTTCGTCAAAAGATCCCTCGTAGTGGATTCCTTCCTTTGTGAGCCTGAGGACAACCTTCCCGATTCTTCTCTTCTCAGATAAGCCCATTACGAGTGGCGCAACGCCGACCATTAGGTAGAGCGCGACGCCCCACCATACGGACGCGCCAGCGTTCCAGACAGTTCCGTCAACAACGAGACCGATTGCAACGCTGGTCGACAAAAAAAAGAACAAGCCACCCATGAATATCCCGAAATAGACGTTGGTTCGATCAACGCGAACGACAAATTCTTTGTCGCGTCTGGCTTTGCATTTCCGAGAGGCCTTTCGCGTATTCGTATTCTGCTTTTTTCCCATTGTGGCAAACAGTCCCAAGCATCGAGACGCGACTTCGCGCACTATTCAGACGGCACGGCACTCACTGTTGGAATCTCGTCCGCGATTCATTCTAACACGACGTCGCCGACATTGCCGCGTTCGGTCGTTGAAAAAGAGTGTTCGTTCTGTGCCGCGTAGGAACCGGTTGATTCTCAAACGATTTCTGGTCATGCTGATGTCGCCTTGCGTGGGCCGCACAGAAGTCGACGGTGCTTCCCCGATACGTCTGGTCAACGAACGGACGCTAACAGTTTCGACGTCTGTTCGTATCGACTTTGAGCTGCTTACACCGAACCTCGCATCAGAAGGATTGACATCATGTTCACACGCCACCGTTTGTCGTCGCTCGTGGCCGGAGCGTGTCTTGTCATTGGCTTGCTCGCTGGTGCTGTAGGCGTCGCCTCGGCGCAGCAGAAGCGGCCGAACATCGTCATCATTTGGGGCGACGACATCGGACGCTCGAACGTCAGCGCCTACACTCACGGCTTGATGGGCTACCGCACGCCGAACATCGATCGGGTCGCCCGTGAGGGGCTGATCTTCACCGACTACTACGCAGAACAGAGTTGCACTGCGGGCCGCGCCTCATTCATCACCGGCCAGCACGGCATGCGGACCGGCCTCACCAAAGTGGGTTTGCCCGGCGCAGAACTGGGATTGCAGAAGGAAGACCCGACGATCGCGACGTTGCTCAAGTCGCGCGGATACTCGACGGGCCAATTTGGGAAGAATCATCTGGGCGACCGCAACGCGTACCTGCCGACCGTTCATGGCTTCGACGAGTTTTACGGCAACTTGTACCATCTCAACGCCGAGGAAGAGCCGGAACATCGCGACTATCCGAAAGACCCCGCGTTTCACCAGAAGTACGGCCCCAGGGGTGTTTTGCACTGCATCGCGACCGATACCGACGACCCGACCGTGGACCCTCGGTTCGGCAAAGTTGGTAAGCAAAAGATTACAGACACCGGTCCGCTCACCAAAAAGCGGATGGAGACCGTCGACGACGACGTCGCAGATCGCGCGGCCGATTTCATCCAGCGCAAGTCTCAAGGCAACACGCCCTTTTTCGTGTGGGTGAATTTCACGCACATGCATTTCCGCACTCACGTCAAGCCGGAGAGCCTGGGCCAATCCGGCCGTTGGATGAGTGAGTACGCGGACGCGATGATCGATCATGACAAAAACGTCGGCACCGTGCTCAAGGCGATCGACGATGCAGGCATCGCGGACGACACCTTCGTCATGTACAGCACCGATAACGGTCCGCACCTTAATACCTGGCCCGATGCGGCCATGACTCCCTTCCGCAACGAAAAGAATTCGAACTGGGAAGGCGCCTACCGAGTGCCGTGCATGGTTCGCTGGCCCGGCAAGATCAAACCACACTCGGTTTCGAACGACATTGTCTCGCATCTCGACTGGATGCCCACACTTCTAGCGATGGCTGGTGACGCCTAGCGATGGCTGGTGACGCCAACGTGACCGAGAAGTTGCTCAAAGGTCACAAGGTGGGCGACACGACGTACAAGGTTCATCTCGACGGTCACAACCTGACGCCCTATCTGACGGGACAGGCCGATGAGTCCCCGCGCGAGTCGTTCCTGTATTGCAACGACGATCAACAGCTGACGGCTCTGCGTTACAACAACTGGAAGCTCGTGTTTCTGGAGCAGCGGACGCGGGGAACCCTGCAAATTTGGGCCGAGCCTTTTGTTTCGTTGAGGTTGCCTAAGATTTTTAATCTCCGTCTCGACCCCTACGAGCGGGCCGACGTGACGTCGAACACGTACTATGACTGGCTGCTCGATCGCGCCTTCCTGTTGGTCCCGGCGCAGGATTACGCCGGGAAGTTCCTGCAAACGTTTAGGGAGTTTCCGGCGCGCCAGAAGGCGGCCAGTTTCAACCTGGACGACGTCGTAAAGAAACTCCAGGAAAGCGGCGGCAGCAAGTGAGCGGCGTTTGATTCTCCAACAGAATCAGGAAGCTCCGTCAGAGCATTGGGGCATGACGCCAGAACAAAACTATTTTTTTGACATTCGGGACTATCATCTGGGTACGGATGAAGTAGGAAAACTTGCCACGGGTGCAGGGATCAAGACCGAGATGTTGACACACCTTATTCCGTCTACCGACGATGACGACTATATGAACCAGGTTTTCAGAGATGAAGTCGCCAAGCAATACAATGGACAACTCATCGTTGGAAAAGATGGAACGGAATTTGTGCTCCCGTAGTTTTCATCGATCTAAGCAATAACGTAAAAACCTCATCGGTGAACGGCAACAAAAATATCGTCTGCGCTAATCAGGGCCGCTTTGTCACAGGCAGCTACGCCTAAGGAAATAATCAAAGAAACCAGCATAATGACAAGCAACATATGTCGCCCCGGCCGGGATGCCGAACTCAAGGTTCACGATGGGATCATTGGAGCAGTCGTCCTATTGAGCGTGATCGCCGGGATGACGCTCAATCCGGTGTGGTACTGGCTGGCTGGAGTGACCTCGGTCGCCATGATCCAAAGCGCCTTTACCGGTTTTTGCCCGCTCCACTTCATCCTCAGTAAACTCATGCCGGCGACTGACTCGTAGCGCTGGTTGGTGTGGTGGGTGAACTTTCGGTGCAGAACGCCCTCACGGGATTCTGTCCGGCATGCTTCCCTTTGCGCAACGTGTAGGTCTGATGTTCAGAGCAATGGGCGAAGGACAGCGAAAAAACGCCGTCTGGAGTCACTCGCCCCGTCTTTCGCCTGCGCGGAGGCGATCTGCTTCTCAATGATCTGTCCCCCAGACGAGAAAGACCGAAATGGAATACCGCACGCTCGGGACCAGCGGATTGTTGGTCTCACCCATTTGCCTGGGGACGATGACGTTTGGCACGCCGGTTCCAGAAGCCGAGGCGATCAAGCTCGTCCACGGCGCGATCGAACGGGGAATCAATTTTGTCGACACGGCGAACGTGTACGAGGGATACGCGCGGTATCTCGGCAGCGCCGGGGGCGTGGCGGAGGTGATTCTCGGCAAGGCGCTCAAAGGACGTCGCGATCAAGTCGTGTTGGCGACGAAGGTCGGCGCTCCGGTCGGCCCTGGGCCTCAGGATCGCGGACTTTCCACCACGCACATTCTGCGTGAGCTCGAGCAGAGTCTAAAGCGATTGCAGACGGACGCGATCGACCTGTACATCATCCATTGGCCGGACAAGCACGTTCCGCTGGAAACGACTCTCAAAGCACTCGACCAGGCGGTCAAGTCGGGAAAGGTTCGCTACGCCGGACTCAGCAATCATTCGGCGGCCGAGATCTGCGAGTTCCTCTGGCTGGCTGACAAGCACTCGCTGGCACGGATGGTCTCGTCGCAAATTCCGTTCAGCCTGCTGCGGCGGGAGTTCCAGAACGACCTCGACTTTTGCGCGCGGCACAACCTCGCGGTGACCGCCTATCAGCCGCTTCAAGGGGGCCTGCTCACCGGCAAGTATCGCCGTGGACAATCTCCGGAGAAGGGAACGCGTGCGGCTGAGAAACCGGATTGGATGTGGGACATGGATGACGCTCTGTTCGACAAATTGGATGCGTTCGAGATACTGGCGGCCGAAGCCGGCGTGAGCTTGGCTCAGTATGCGCTCGCGTGGACGTTGCGTCAGCCCGCGATGTCGGCGGTCATCGTCGGAGCCACCCGGTTGGAACAAATACAAGACGCCGTCGATTCGCTCGACGCGACGGTTTCAGATGAGCATGCCAAAAAGCTCGACGCGATCTTCCCGCCACCGTGGACGCAACCCGATCCACTGCGCGGTTAGGCTATGACCAATGCCGGTCCCAAAACCCTCTGATGGTCAACGTGCGCCCTTAGTTTTTGGCGTCACATTCCACCACAACCGGGCCTTGGGCCGGCTTCTAATCAACGATCGTAACAGGACCACTGCTGGAGATGCTTTCGTCAATCTTCGATTGCCACCCCGCGGAATTGCTCGCTGCCGATGTTGTAAATCCGCCGATCAACTCGGCGCCTTCGAGTCGGATTAAGCCGTGGTTTCCGACGAGCAGCAAATGCAGCGTTGCCTGTTGGGCCGCGCTGCCGACTGTCACGAAGAGCGTCTGTCCCGAGGCGTACTCGAACAGAATACTCAACTGCTTCCCGCCGGCGTTGCCGCGAGCCGTGAGTTTCGATGGTGTTACGCCGAACACGTCTCCCGCCAACTGCAGAAGTGCTTCCACTCGCGCGGCAAGGGCCGACTTCGACGGTGGTTGTTGCAGGTGCAGTCGCAGCGCGACAGGCGTCCCGACTTCACCCGAATCGACGGCCTTGAGAACCGTTCCTTTGACCTCGTCGAAGTTCACAGTTGCTTGGGCTCCCGCTGATGACGACGGCTGGCGCAGTACGCGAATCAAAACATGGTTCAGTCGCGGCGTTCGGCCATGAACCTCGCGAGCGCATTCTGCCAAGCCGGTAACTGGCAACCAAGTGTACCGGATAGTTTCTTCGTGTCGAGCACGCTGTAAGTGGGGCGCCGGGCCGGGGTCGGATACTCGGCGGACGTGATGGGAACGACGTTGATCGAGATGCCGGCTAGTCGAAAGATTTCCCGCGCGAAGTCATGCCACGTTGTTGCACCGGAACTGGTTGCATGAAACAGCCCGTATGACTGTGTGCCAATCAGTTTCTTGATCGCACCGGCCAGGTCTTCACTGGCGGTTGGCGTACAGTGTTGGTCGTCAACAATGCGGAGTTCGTCCCGTTCGACGGCGAGTCGCAGCATTGTTTTCACAAAGTTTCCGCTTGTGGACCGACGGCTGTAGAGTCCGCACGTTCGAATGACAAAATGTCGCGGGCATGCGCCTCTGACAAATTCCTCTCCCGCCAGCTTGCTGATGGCGTACTTGCCAAGCGGTCCCGGTGCGTCCGTTTCGGCGTATGGCGTGTTTCGAGTCGCATCGGCACCGAACACGTAATCGGTACTCACATGCACCAGTGTTGCATCGTGAGCCGAGCAATAACGAGCAAGGTTTCTCGGGCCGATCGCATTTACCGCGTAGGCCGCATCGGGCTCGTCTTCGGCTCGGTCAACCTGATTGTAAGCGGCCGCGTTGATGACGACGTCCGGGCGAAGGGACGAAAGGGCAGCGTCAACGCTCGCCGGTTCGGTGATCTCAATTTGATCGTGCGTGAGACCGGTCACGTCATCGGTCAAGCAGGCTCTCAAGTCAGAACCGAGTTGACCGGCGGCGCCAATGAGGGCAATCTTCATGTTTGATGTCAAATGATTCGCGTTGGATGGTGACTGCTGGATGAAGAAATGGGGTGTATGCCCCGTCGGCGGCATTCTAAGTGGTTCGGCACGAAGTTGACACAGCCAGGGCGGCGGGAAATCAACTGGGTGACAACGCAGTGCGACGTCCACAACGTTCGTGATCGATGTGGAATCAACCTTGGCTAGGTTCTCTTCTGGATTCACGTGCGGGTTCAGGCGGAGCCCGCGGCGACCCATTGTCTCGAAAACGGTATTGACTCTTGGCAACCGGGCATGTTTAGCTGTCGAAATACGTTGTGGGCCAATTCGTCCTGCGGGATTCAGCACGATGAATCAGACAACCGACTTCACCGCCGAGCAATTCTTTTCACGCCGCGATTCACTGCCCGAGGGAGGTCGCTGGGTTGAATTGGTCGAAGGGCAGGTGGTTGTTCTCGAACCTCCCGACATGAATCATGGCACCGCCGTTTTCAACTTGTCCAAGGCGCTGGCCGAACATCTCCAGCAGACCGTTGACGAGAACACCGGTTACTTCTGCTTCGAACTGGGAATTCTCGTCGCTCGCGACCCCGATACGGTTCGCTTTCCGGCGATCAGTTATCTCGCCGAAGGCCGTCGTTTCGAGCAGACCGATAGTGCATGTGCCGACACACCGCCTCGGCTCGTCGTAGAAGTCGCTTCGACGCGTGACCGCCGAAAGCACCTGTCAGACCGCGTGTCCGCCTACCATGAGCATGGGGTCGAATTGGTGTGGATTGCCGACCCCGTGGAACAACACGTCCACTCCGCGCACCGAGGTCAAAGAGTGCAAACTCTGGGTGTGCGAGAGCGACTCGAAGGCAAGTCGGTCCTGCGGGCGTTCTCGATGTCGGTCGAAGACGTCTTCGCCGCTCCAAAATGGTGGAAATAGCAGCGGTGTTTGAGTCGCCCTCGATGACGCTTTTTCTAAATTCCTTCTCCCTCTGGGAGAAGGTTAGGATGAGGGCGAATGAAGACCCGACACCCCTCACCCCGGCCCTCTCCCGAAGGAGAGGGAGCAAATGCTCGAATCTGAAGAAGCAGATTTGCAGCTGAAAATACCCACGCAAACGACTCAGCAGGTGCCTCAGTCTCAATAGCATCGAATCTATTGCTGTTGAGATTCAGTCGCACTCAGAGATGCCGTATCAATCGTCTCGAATCTCACGTTTCATCGCCGTTTCTGCTGGCCGCTTTTGCTTGTGTTCTCTAGAATTTGCCGTCGGGTCGCCGAATCGAACGGCGCCCCAGTCACGGCAACTGGAACATCACGGTCGAAACGACATCAGACGTATGAAAGAGAGGCGAATATGCAGGGCAATCAAAAGGTCATTGATGCGCTGAATGATGGTTTGACCATCGAATTGACGGCGATCAATCAATACTTCGTACAGGCGAAGATGTGCAAGAATTGGGGGCTGCACAAGCTCGGTGACAAGCATTACCACGAATCGCTTGGCGAGATGAAGCACGCCGAGGCACTCATCGACCGTATCATTTTCCTGGAAGGCGTGCCGGAAATTGCTCGCTACGACGTCATTCGTGTTGGCACGCACGTCAAGGAGCAGTTCGACTTCGATCTGGCTCTCGAAACGAACGGCGTGAACACCTACAACAAGGCGATTTCGTTGTGCATCAAAGAAAATGACGGCGGAAGCCGCGAGCTGATGGAAAAACTGCTCGTCGAGTCAGAAGAGCACGTCGATTGGCTGGAATCGCAACTCGACCTGATCGACAAAATGGGAATTGAAAACTACCTGGTTACCCAGGTCGGCGAAGAAGAAGCTGGGCACTGATCTCGAATCAGGCGTTTGATCGCGGCGTGGCAAGCCGTGCAACCGCTTCCCGCTTCGGTGTTCTCCATCACTTCCCTCACGCTGTCCAAGCCGTCCAACGCGACAGCTTCGCGAACGTCTGATTCGCTCAAGCCTAGACAATGGCAGAGTATTTTCGTTCTGCAGCGTGGTGCAACTGTCGCCATGCGTCGTATATCCTACCGGCTGGCATATTGAGCAAAGGGGTCTCGCGTCGCGGAGGGCTTCGGCGGTCGCCGACATTACTCAAGCAGCGTTGTGGAATAACACTGAGACTGAGTCTCAATGCCATTTCATTCTAGTCACCTGGAGTTAGCTGTCAACGCAACCTGCCCGGCGTGGTCCGCGAAAGCACCACTTTTCCGTCGCGAATTGCGAAAGACGCCCGCGCAGGCGAGGGTTCGCGGCTCAGTATCATCGCGCGTCTGAGCTGTTTGACCGGGCCGCTGTCCGCGAATGAAAAACAGCTCAATCATTGCCAAAAAAGCACCATAACATCAGTCATCTTACTGTGTTACGCCACTTAATCTGCTCGTCGGGCGATCCACCGACGTACTCCAGACCACGTCAGAAACTGTCTCGGGAGGCGTCAGGCCGATAGCGAGTCCCTTCGTAGGCCGTTTGTCGCCGCCTCGGTCGTCACAGCCAGATCGGACAATCCAACCTTGGATCGACAATTCGTCGTATGAATCCCACACGCCGCTCAACTGTCGGCAATTAATCTAGTGTACGTGCTTGCACATTCTACTCGGATCGTATTCCAAGCACGGAACCCCCCGGTGAACGAGCGAAATCTACGGCCACTCGGCATCGCGCCGTGGCACCCCAAAGATGTCCGGGCCACGTCTACAGCGCACCGCGGCCGGTGAGAACGACGCCGATCGTGCGGAACAGAATCTTGAAATCGTTCCAGAGGCAGCAGTTCTGAAGGTAGAGCAGGTCGTAGGCAACCTTGCGGCGAAAACTTTCGAGGTTGTTGTCGTAACCGTTGACGACCTGTGCCACGCCGGTCAATCCCGGCTTGAGCCCTAGCCGCCGTAGGTAATCGGGAATCTCTTGGGAGAGTTGCTCGATAAACTCGGGCCGCTCGGGCCGCGGACCGACAAGCGACATCTGGCCGCACAACACATTCCACAACTGCGGCAATTCATCGAGTCGGGTTTTGCGCAAAAATTTGCCGAGCCGAGTCACGCGGGGGTCGGCTTTCGACGCGAATTGAGCGCCGTTCCTTTCGGCGTCGACGCACATCGTGCGAAATTTGTACAGAACGAAGGTCTTGCCGTACGCAAACTCTTCGCGCCGATCAAAAGCACTCTCCCGTTGATCATCGGGCAGCAGCGCATCGCTCGATCTCGAAGCGCGTTTGCGCCGGTCCGTGTGGGCGCGCCGCTGATTCAGGCCGACGCGGACCTGCTTGAACAGAGCCGGCCCGGGCGAAGTCAACGTCACGAGCACCGCAACCACAAGCATGACCGGGGCCAACAGCACGAGCATTGTCGCCGAAACGATTACGTCAACGGTTCGTTTGACAAATCGTGTGGGACGACTCAGGCAGTGAATGTTCTTACGAGGCCGATCGAGCGTCAAACTAGTGATCCAACCGGCCGTCGACGTGCTATGGGGAACGGCATACGTTTCGACAAGGTCGCCCAGCGGCTCGCTGTCCAGCGTCGACTCGGCTAGTTTGAAAATTGTGCTCATTGCGTTTCAGGCGCCTTGTCGGGATGCCCGTCCATCGGTATTGACGTTGGCCAAAGTTCCGCTCGCTGCAGGAAGTGCCGACTATGAGAAACCATAGGCCGCGCAGAGGACGTTATACTACGGCGCTATGAAAACCGGTGCTCAGGGACCACGGAGTCATTGACAATCGGCCCGCTCATGAGGGTCGAATGTTTTGAATCGATTCTGACGCCTAGTGAGATCCAGGTGTGTCGTCATCGTTCCATGATGCGTGCCGATCGGCATCTACTCCGGACAAGTCGTGTCTCGTAGCGGAAATCAGCGCAGGCGAGTATCTGCTATGATGCTGCCATCCCGAGGCCACTCCATTCAGCCCGACGAGTCACAAGAATGCCGCACCTATTCCCCAAAAAAGTTTCAGAAGTGGCCAACGGTCTCGAACAACAGTTCTTCAAGATCGAACGCGAAGACCGTTGGATGGCGTGCCTGATCAACGGGTTAATCGCCGGTGCGGCCGTTGCGATTGTTTCCTGGCTGGTGCTCGAATTTGAAGCCGGATTGATGCAGTTCCCGGAGGGCGACCTGCTGCTGTTCGCCTGTTTGGGCTCGTCGTCCGCGGCGATCGTTTTTGCACCGGTCGCCAAGACGAACAGCCTGCGGTCGATCATTGTCGCTTATTTGTCGTCGGTCATCGTTTGCATCACCATGTATCCGCTTCGAAATCATGTCGCCGCGCCCTTACCCGTTCAGTGCTTTTTGGCGGTCACGCTGTCGATTTTTCTGATGCGGCTCGCCGACGCCATGCATCCAGCGGCCGTCGGAAGTGCGATGGCATTCATCATTTTCGATCAGCGCGATTTTCGTAGTCTGGTCATGCTCATCCTGGCAATTATCGGCCTGCTGGCGATCGTGAAAATGCTGGCCTACATCTACCTCGAAGAGTTGACGTTCCGCAATTTTCCACGTGAATTTCGCCGCACCTACTATGGGGCCGAAATGACGGTCACGCTACAACCGCCGGCAGCCGGCGAATCGAAGAACGTAGCGGAGCCGGATGAATGAAATCAGTCCGGACTTTTGAGATCGAAACATCAGTCGGTGTTTCCTGAGTCGAAGCCCGAGAAGGCGCCGGAGGGCCGCTCCTTGCGCACAATGGCGACGGGCCGCCAATTGAGCTTCTTGGAAAGGTAGACTGTGGACTAGTCAGGCCCATTCCATTCAGAGATGTTCCAAAACGAAGCAACATTTGCGCGGTGCCGTCTCGCTCCAGTCACCACAGTCCACTAAAGCTGTGCGCCCGCACGTTTCTCGAGGTCTCGGAAGCCCACCATCTTTCCTGCGTTCTCGTCCCAGAGTTTGAGCGTTGCGCAGGACAAGCTTTGCCAGAGCGTGAGCCGACTCACTCGTTGGAATACCGAATTCCCGTCAAAGCACTCCTGAAGACGGTAGTTGGGAATCCGGCTGTCGAGATGATGGATGTGGTGGAAGCCGATGTTTGCGGTCAACCACTGGAGTCCCTTCGGGAGATGATAGTAGGAGCTTCCCACCACGGCGGCGATTTCAAAGTCCCAATTGTCGTGACGTTGCCAATACGTGCTTTCAAAATTGTGCTGGACGTAGAACAGCCAGACTCCCAACGAGGAGGCCAGAATCATCACGGGCACATGCACCAAAAGGAATTGCCGGGGCCCCACCAGCCAGCACATGCCGAGGGCGCACCCGAGTAGAGCCAGATTCGTGTAATACACGCTGGCCCGCTCCTTCTTCCACGATCGGGGCAGATTGTAGGTGAACCGCCGCAAAACCAAGAAATACACGATCGGAGCAACGCCGAACAGAACGAACGGGTTGCGAAGGAGCCTGTAGCCCAGTCGTTTCAGACGCGTAAGCTGTAAGTACTCGCGCACCGTCATCGTGTCGACGTCTCCAAATCCGCGACGATCGAGATCTCCGGATGTGGCGTGGTGCAAGGCGTGCTGCCGACGCCAACAGTGATACGGAATTAACACCAGCACACCAAGTGCAAAGCCGATCGCGTCGTTGAGCCTTTGGGACTTGAAAAATGATCCGTGGCCGCAGTCGTGTTGCAGAATAAACATCCGGACTAATAAGCCGGCAGTCGGCACCGACAGCATCAGTGTCAGCCAATAAGAATACCGAAGGCTGAACCACATCAGCGCCCACAGCGCGCAGAACGGTACGAACGAGGATAGCAACTGCCGCACGCTGCGCCCAAAGTTTGGTTCCCTGTATCGCGCGAGCGCGGCTCTGTGCTCAGCCGGCAATGAAGGTGGCGAAGAATCGGGATTCGAATGCTCGTTCATGACTGCCCCCACGTAACGGATATTGCCACATCAACGTGGACGATCAGAACAAGTGCGCGGTTCGAAAACACTCGTATCGGCTCCTTCTCGGCAATCTCAGCGATTCGTTCATCGGTTCGTGCGAACAACGGCACGATTTCCGTAGCGATCAAATGTTGTGGTCGAACGATTCGACATTCAACAAGGCGAACGGCCGGCGCCGACATCGGTCGGCCCAAACCGTTGCGCGTAGTAACGCGGTGACTTGAGAGCGTGTCCGCTTGTCAGACCGGTCTGGCAGGCAACGACTGAGGCCGGCAAGCCCGTCCGGGAAGCGAAGCGAAAGCCGGTCCGAATCGCTGCGGGAGATTCGATACGAGAACCCATCCTGAAACCCGGTTGTGGGCGAAATCGACACTGGATAACAAGAGTGCTTTCGAGCCAACAGAGGGTTTGAGGACTAATTCTGGTGCGCGACGACCTTCGGCCCATTGTCGGCTCCTTCCTGGAACGCGCCTCAAGAAGCGACGATGATAGGCAAGCAGGCCGGAAGGAACAACGGCAGTTGGTCGCGATGTTTGCCGGAAACAGCGATTTTTGCCCGCAGCATGGCAAATTGCGCCTTCATCGGGCCCGTGAGATGACGAGTGACTCGTCGCGTGTCCAGTTCCTCTTGCGGGTGGAACGATTTGACGCCCGCAAAGTCTCGCTGAGCCGAAATGGCCGAGCGTCATACTTTTCGAATTCGGTACATGCTGGATGTGACCGGGGATGATTCCCACAGAAGCGGCCGAAGCGGCCGGGAAATCGGTCACTCGTTCGAACCGTGTGATAGGTTATCTGTGACCGGTCATGACTCACTACGAATTTGTTCTTACTCGAAACAATACATGGTGGAGGGCAAACATGCTTGATCCCCCCTGCATAGCGGAGCGAGGAATCGGTTGTTGACGGTTCCTCGCAACGGTTTGACTTGTCAGGCGTCTCAGTGCCCGGTGGTTTGGACTCTGTAACCACAGAGTAAATGTTGCCCATCGGAGAGCCTTGAGACGACTTCGTCTCCCTTTCCATGACTTGCATTATCTCGCATTGATCGCCCGTCCGGCCGATTTACGGTCGCGATGGGCGATTTTCTTTTCACCCGTCCCATGCCACTCCGCACCTGCGAATCTCCTTCGCGATACGTTCAATTAGAGTGAGATGGGGTTTGCTGACAGCATCGTCAGTTGAACAGCGGGGCCGGCATTCGCTTTTGCGCGCAGGTGGCTCTTCGTATGCCGACCGGTTTGTGAGAAGGGTGTGACACGTTGCGCGTCAGCGAACAACGCTTCGCTCGCGCTGGGCCGCGGTTCATTCATCGATTGGACGAGTCACGCCTCGTCGGCTGGATCCGGCTGCTCGTCATCTTGTGCGGGCTGACCGGAGTCGTACTCGTCCATCAACGTCGAGGGGCATATCTCTCTCTCCCCGCATTGCTTACAGACCACGCGAACAAGGTCAGAGCCGCCCAGCCTTAGCTGCTGATCTTGGCACAATTGGTATAGCGCCTTGAGATGCGTGCAAACCATCGTTTGTCCCTGAGGCGAATTCCGGTCGAAGCAGCGTCATCGTAAATCTCGAACGGTTCGCAATCAAGACGTGTTCGGCGAGAACCTCTTGTGCCGCAATGCAAAACGCACTGCGTGAGTGAGCCGCGCCGGTAGACGCGTCATTGGTTGATGATCTTGACGTCATCCGCACGTGGACGATTCACGCATTAAACGGCACACTTCGAAAATTGTCAGATTTTTTTCTTGACGGCATTGTTGCGTCTCTGTAAGCTTATAACACTAAGCTTATTGAAATGGACGTCCCTGAGAGGTATTTTCCGATGGCTGATCAACCCGTGCCGACCGAGCGCGAACTGGACATTCTCAAAATCCTTTGGGAACAGGGCGAGGGGACCGTCCGGCAAGTTCACGAACGGCTCAGTCAAGACTTGCCCATCGTTCAGAACACGGTTCAAGCGTTCCTGCGAACGATGGAAGACAAGAAGCTCGTCCGCCATCGTGTCGAGGGCCGCACGTTCATTTACCGGCCCACCGTCAAGCGCGAAACAACGACACAACGCTTGACGTCACAGCTGCTGCAAGGTGTGTTCGACGGCGCCCTCGATCAGGTGGTGCAAAGCCTGCTTTCAATTCGCCAACCCTCAGCCGACGAGATTGAGAAGCTGGAAAACCTTTTGGCCGAAGCCAAGTCGACCACGCCCCGAATTAGCGAATTGAAGAGGCAGAAACCATGAGCAATCTCACCGCTTTTCTTGTAGAGCACGGCTCGTTGCTGCTAACGGGCGCAACGCTGCTGATGGTGATCGGTGCACTGTGCATGGCTTGTCAACGATCGCCGGCTTCAAGACAGCGAACGGGTGAGCTGACAGTTCTGGCTGTGCTCGTTTGGACCGTTCTCGCGTGCCTTCCATTGCCTCGTTTTGCATTGGACGATGTTTGGCCAAATGCGATGACGCGCTTCAGTCGTTCGTTCGAATCCGAGGCACAACAAACGCAACTCCAACGCGCTGAACGCCCTCAATCTGTCGTGCCCCAAATGGACATCGCCGACAACGTCGAAGTTGCCGCAGAATACGTCGAAATCCAATTCGGCCACACGTCCCCCGTCGATTCGGGATTCGAATCCACAATCATCTTCGATGCGCGGCAGTCGAACGAGGAGGATCGCGAACTCGTCGGGACATCGGTCGAGGTCCCGATTAACTTTGATGAATCACCAGACTCGTCGCTTTATGCCATGCCGGTTATCATCGATAACGCCGCGGAATCCTCGCCGGCTCTCTCATCGATCGAGTCGCCGGTGCCCGATGATGTCGCTGCCGCGCCGGCCGCCGCAAAATCGTTTTTGACTTCGCTATCAGAGCATCCGTGGGTTGGCCGCGAACGGATTGCCAGCGTCTACTTGATCGGCGCGAGCCTGAGCCTTGCTTGGTTGATCCTGGGGAGATTGCTGCTCGCGCGGATTGTTCGTGCGGGCCGACCGCCTGAAGCGTGGCTGCGCGATCTGTACGAAGCACTTCGTTTGCCTCAACGGGCGCCCCGGCTGATCATCTCTGATCGCGCAAGTTACGCAATGACGTTTGGACTGTGGCGGCCGACGATTGTGCTGCCGGCCGACATCTGTCGCCCGGAGCGCTGCGAACAGTTGAAACACGTCCTACGACACGAACTCGTCCACGTCGAACGCCGAGACGCTCTGGGGCAGTTCGTGCTGAATCTGGCGTTTCCGCTGCTCTGGCTGCACCCGCTGTATTACTGGCTTCGCGTGCAGACGCTGCTCGCAGCCGAGTTGCTTGCCGACGACCAAGCCGCCGGTCAGTCGACGCGTACGTCGTATGCCGAGCAGCTCGTGGCTTTAGTCCGCGAGAGCCGGGCTCTGCCTTCGCCGTCGTTCGGTGTGCTCAGAACATTTCACTTCCCTTCGCGATTCTATAGGAGAATGGACATGCTGCTTCGCCGAGAAACATCGCTGCCGATCCGCTGCTCGGCTCCCGCCCGCTACGTCGGCTTGACGGTGTTCTTCATCGCCGTCGGCATACTGAGTTGCCTACTGGGTGTCGAACCGCTACAAGCCGATCCCGCGGACGACGAGCCTGCCGCTGAGGCTGCGGAGGAGACCGCGGCCTCAAATGACGAGACGCCGAGCGAGACCGAAAAAGCCGATCCATCAGAAAAAGCGAGCGACGAGGCTGTTGGCAGCGAAGCCGCTCCCAAAACGGGAGCCGACGAAGTCGCTTTACCGGCCGCTTCGGCGAAAGATGATGTCAAGGCCGATGACGTCGCTGCGCCGGCTGAGTTTCGGCTTCGCAAGAAAAGGAAGCCGTTCAGTTTGACGACCAAAGAAAAGAAGAAAACTGTGACGGTCAAAGCCGAAGACGACAGAGTGATTATCACGTCACCGGACAAGACAAGCAAAATCAGCGGGTCGCAGATCAATCTCGACGCGGCCGCGGAAGAAGGGGGACAACCTTCGTCCCGCAATGAGATCAAAGAGTTGCGGGAACAGTTGCGGTTGTTGCAAGCCGAGCTGAAGCGATTGTCGACGCTGCACTCAGCGCAGGACGCCAAACCGAACTCGGCGCGGAAATCTAACGTCCGACGCAACTGGTACGGAGTGCAGGAACAGCCGCCTTCAACAAATGTCGCCGTGCCGGGCGAGGAGAGTTCCCGTGATGGGAACTCGTCGGATCCGTCATGGACAATCGTCCCCTCGCGTCGCCCAGCTGGGCGTTCTGGTGGCAGCAGAAGGCGCAGCGCCACGTACGAAAGCACGCCCGGCCCCAGCGTCGGTCCAGCCGGCACACCTTCGCTTTCGGCCCTACCGGAGACTACCCCCAAAGCGACAACGTCAAACGTCGACTCGCCCGATTCGAATCTCCAGCCCCCTGGACAACCGGACGCATTCAGCCAGCCGTCGTCGGACGGAACACCACCGAAGAAATCGGCCGCTCCGACATCTCTCACTGGGCTCGCCGGTCCACCAAGCGTCCCAGTAAAGTATCCGGAACGCACGAAACAGTCGGTCGACGAACCAGCGCCGAGCGGAGATTATTATTACTACGGGTACAGGAAGCAAAAACCCGAGGCGTCGCGTCAACAGGCCAGAACGCCGGTTTATTCGACTCAAGTCGGGTCACAACTCGACCTGATCCGGCTGGCGATGGCCTACCACGACGCCATGACGACTGTCAAGCAGATCGAACGGGCGATTTCGCCCCTCAAGGCACCGGCTGCAAACAATGGGATATATGCAATGGCGCAGCATCAGCTCGCAGAAAAAACTCTCGAACTCGAAGCGGCGAAAAGCAAACAGGACTTTTATCGCCGGATCGCCAAAGCGGCCCTCAAGGCGGCCAATACGGAGCGGCGCATTCATGACGAAGACCTAAAGCGGGCAGAGACTCTGCATCGACAGGGCGTAGCGACGTCCCACAGCGTCACATCGGCAACTTTACAGGTCGCTCGCGTCCAAGCCCAAATCGAGATCCTTCAGGAAGTCTTAAGGTAATGCCAGACGGGTGGCGCGCAACGCGCAGGATAATCACCCGATCGTCGACCGAACAACGCGATCGCTGGTGAGAGAACGAACGGTATTACCGCACCATCAACGGTCGTCGACGCGACGAACCGTCTCGACAAGGAATGTGACGACGTCGTCGGTGGTCATGCTTGAGGTGTCGATTTGGACGGCGTCTTCGGCGGGAACGAGCGGTGCCACCTTGCGAGTTTGGTCGCGTTTGTCCCGTTCGTCGATTTGGGCCTGTATCTCGTCCAGCGGAACGTGGAGTCCCTTGCCCTCGAATTCCTTTTGCCGACGAACGGCGCGCTCGGCCGGATCGGCCGTCAGAAAGAACTTGCAGTCAGCCTCGGGGAATACAAACGTGCCCTGATCTCGCCCCTCGGTGATGATGTCACGCCCGTGAGCCAACTCGCGCTGCCGCTCTGCCAATACGTGGCGAACATCGGGAATGACGGCGACAACCGACGCGGCTTGTGTGACGTCTACCGTTCGAATCTCCTCGGTCACGTCGGCGTTATCTGCGACGACGCGGCCATCGGTGAGTTGCATCTTGATGCCTTGGGCCTGATGGGCGACCGCGCCTGTGTCATCAATGTTGATGCCGTGACGCAGGCACGCCAGTGCCACGACGCGATACATGGCCCCGGTGTCGAGGAACTCGAAGCCGAGCTGCTCGGCAAGTTTCTGCGCCGCGGTACTTTTCCCGGAACCGGCCGGCCCGTCGATGGTGACGATCATGTTGCCTCATTCATCAAAGAGTAGCTCCACGTCGGCCATCTCGTAAGCCGTCATGTCGATCACGACACAATCGTCTTCGACGGACAATTCGCCAAGAATCCGTCCGGTCGCATCGCGCCGCCGAGCGCTGTGGGGCGTTTTGAAACAGCGCAGTTTCACTTCGCGGTGCCGGCCTTCGGTTTCGACGAGACGGACGGTGAATTGCCGAATTAGGGGCGCAGCAGCGTCCGGCTCCCGACGTTCTGTCGACGATTCCGACGGCGCCGAACGCACCTCTTCGGGAACGGCTCCCATGATTCGTGTCAGAATGACGTTTCGCACATTCAGATGAAAGAACCAGCCGGAGCGGCCGAATGCGGGAGGTCCCGTTTGCGTCGGCACGACTGCGGGGGGAGTCATCGCATCGAGAGCGGCTTGCATCGGGTATTTCGTATCGACGGCGATCACAAACCGAAAGTGCCGCTGCGATTCGCCCGCCGCTACGAGTAGTGTATCGATCATTCGTGGCCCGGTTTTTCGGTGGAACGGAATCCCCATGTTGAGAATTGTCGTTCGATGCTCGCTAGCGGCGATTTCGAGGTAGTGAGGGCTCTCAAAGCGTTCGCCTGTAAACGGCATCGCGGCCCCCAAAACAGAACGCGTCAGCGACGCTTCATCGTCGTTCCATGCAAATCGCGACGCGAAGTAATTCGTCCAGGGGTCGCCGTCGGGCATCTCGGCGACGTCGAGCTCGACGTCGAGTTCGACAATGGGGCACCCGCGCCAAACGCGGATTGTTTGCCGAAACCCCGCCAACCTGACCTCTTTCTTCTGGTCGACGATGTCCCCGGTCGTCACGATTTCGCCCAATGAAGGCCCGCTGCATGCGACATCTGACGTCACACACCGCATTTCGGTGTAGAAGGATTTTTCCTTGTACGACTCCTCGCCTTTGCCAACCCGGATCGTTCGCTCATTTGGAAATCGAAACGCGAGTTGTTGGCTGAGCCGATTCGGACTGCGTCCGTGTCCTTTGATCGACGAAATGCCACCGGTGGCTTGGTTGATGTGAACCTCGAACAACTCGTTGCGGAGCACGCCGTCCTCGGCAATCGGAACATTGTCCTTCTTCGTGCGCGACGCCGGCGATTGGGGCTGAGTCTGGTCGGGCGTGGGAATCCACGCGAATCCAAAAGAGGGAAGATCAACCGTCGCGCTGCGATGTTGTGCATCAAACTGCGTGGACTTGACCACACCCGAAACGTCCGGAGCGCTGCCAACTCCGGGCAATTCCACCGAAACGCGCCGGGGAAATGACAGCGAATTGAGAATCAGCACCCCGGGTTCCCCGCCGGCGCCCTGCATGATGGCCTCAGCCAATTCGCCCGCGGAGCTTGGAACGAACTCGTCGAGCATCGATTCGGCAGTGTCGACGGCTTCGTGGTCGGTTTCCGGCCCCCCGCTTTCGAGCAGACGCTCGTTGTCGGGTTCCTCGTCAAGGAAGGTTTCGCGTCCGTTGAGAATTCCCGCCACGGCTCGATACGACAATGCAGAATCGAAATCGCATCGACGTAAGAAATGCCCCGCGTAGCGGCTGATGGGATCTTGCTGTTGGCGTGCAACCGCTTGAACGAGAAAGGGAGACAGGTACTCACCCGCATCGAAATGAGAAAGACGGCCCGGGTCTTCGGTGCGCTCGAAGAAGTCGCTCAAGGTGACGAAACGGCCCAGACAGGGGGAATACTTTTGCGTGCGGCGGAGGTCATCGAACCAATGGTATTGGACCTCCGGCCAACGAGCGAAAATGATCGCAGCGACCTGATCGCTTTCCATCGACTCAGCCATTCGCTCCGCGAAGCGAAGGTAGCTGGGTGGACTGTCACCTGCCAACGGAATACGTGTCATCGCGTCGATGATACTTCCGTCACTGCCTTCCCAACGAATCTTGCTATGTTCCGTATCCGGATACAGCCCGTCGTCCAACAAGACGTGCATTGCCGAACGATACCCCCAACGCGAAAGAATCTGCGGCAGAAGTGTCGACAGTCCAAACCGTCGCCGACCCCAGGTTGCCGGCGCGCGGCCCAAGTGTTTTCGATAGGAAGTTCTCCCGCGGCTGAGTTCCCAGAGCAATGATTCCAGCGGAATCAACGGCGATGGCCCCTCCGTGTGGTCGCTTCCGACAACGTCTGCCGTGCCGGCGGCACAGGCGGCACGAAAACGTTCCATGACATCCGAATCGGTGTTTGCGATTTCCTCTACGTCGGCTGCCGTGACCAAATAATTGGCCGGCTCTCCATCGGAAAGCATTTTGGCGAAATGAGAGTCGGCCATGTCCGGCACGAGAAGACACAGGTCGATCAAGTAACAATCGACCGGATAAAACCGCTCGCGGGCTTCGGTCAATACTTCGAAGCAAACCCGCAGATGCGCTTTCGCCGCCTCTTCGTCGCCGGCGATGGCCGCCTCAGCCGCCGAAACTGCTTCCCGCTGAAGGTGCATTTCATCAATGTTGCTGAAGTGATGCATGTGACGCGTGAGCAGCTCGACCTGCAGGTAACACGTCCCCAAAGCAAGAAAATCGGCCGCCAGATTTGGGTCAACCGGTGTCTGCAGTTCGAGTGGGTCAACGGCCACGGCCACCATTTCGTCGCGCCGGTTGAGTCCCGACACCACGATGGCACCTTCACTTTGCGCTTTTTCGATCCAGCCGTGCTGAAGCCAACCCTCACACGCACCGGGTACAAAAATGAGGCGATTGGCGAGCACCTCAGGCGGGTCATCGGCGCGTCTCCAATTCGGCATCATTCCGGCGGATGCCAATAACGCTGGGTGCCAGGCAACCGCGAACGAATTCAACAGGCTGGCCGCCGCGTCGTCACCAAGATCGGTCGGAAGATCCTCCAGACCGTGGCTCGGTATCAGAACAACGATATCTTCATAAACCATTTATTTCACCGAACTTGTGATACGTGTCACCGCTCAGTTTCTTGTGTACCAAAGCCTCTTCTGGATCGTCCGCACACCATCTCCGGCATCGGTCTGCTTGAAAGTCAGCACAAGCAACCAATCTCTCCTTTTTCACTCAACGGCGGTGGCCAACGGTTTTCCAGGGGGGATTGCAAGACAGGCCTTAATGTGTGGACCGATCGCGGATGGTTGTCTTCTGGCGCAGCGTTGTTCTTCACTATAACTACAGGCGATTGGTTTCGGCATTGATACGGTTGATAGTATTGTCACTTTTTTGGGGAACCGAATGACTTAGGGGAACCAATCGACGAGATGCGACGTCAAAACGTCGTCGAGGCGCTTGTCCAGAATGTGTCTTCCACGTGTGTTCGAGCAGAGATGGGCGCAGCGACAATGTGACAATTCTGTTGACATCTCTAGAAACCCTGTGGTAGTCTAGTGTTATGGTCGAATCGCGGTCAGCAATTCCTGGCAAATCCCGAGCCGTGGTTCGCGTCGGCGCCTTGGTCCTGCTTTCGCGTTCACCTGGCGGGGCTGTCATCGCGTTCCTCGAAAAAAGAGGGCACTCTACGGAGCGATGCGGGACTCGGCACCGAGAAACAACCCGAGCGCGTTTCGCGGTTTGGGCAGCGTGATCTTAAAAATGATTGACGGGCCGAGACAACGATCCGCCGCGGAAGTGATATTTCGCGGTCGTGCGAGAATGTTATCAACATCAGTAATGCCAAGCGTGCCCGAGTCGGTGTAGAATGTATGTAACGGACGGCGCGGGCGGCTACGCTCTTCAAAGGGCGATGAATCGCACGGATAGTGCATAATGCGGGCATTGGCTGACGACCGATTCCAGCAGACTCACAAAAGATTTGGGGAGACCCTCGAAAATGGCTGATTCTCGAAGTGTTTGGGGCATCGATGTTGGTCAGGCCGGACTCAAGGCCATTCAGCTCCAGTTCTCTGACGCCTCGAAACAGGTGACTGCGGTCGCGTTTGATTACGTACCACATCCGAAAATTCTGAGTCAACCCGACGCCATTCCTGAAGAGCTCATTTCTCAGGCGCTCGAGACGTTCTTGGCTCGCAACGACGTTCAGGGTAGCAAGATTGCGATTAGCGTTCCCGGGCAGTCTGCGCTGTCGAGGTTTATCCAGTTGCCGCCCGTTGAATCGAGCAAGATCGCTGAGATCGTCAAATACGAAGCGCGGCAGCAGATTCCCTTCGCTCTTGAAGACGTCATCTGGGATTACCAGACGCTCGGCGGCGGAATCGAGGAGAGCGGATACATGCTGGAAGCCGAGGTTGGCTTGTTCGCCATGAAGCGCGAGCAGGTGCTCCAGGCGCTCCGTCCGTTTACCGATGCCAAGCTCGAAATCGAATTGATACAAATCGCCCCGCTTTGCCTTTACAACTTTGTCAGTTACGACCAGTTAGGAATTCGCCCGGAAGACGAAACTGCGGCGCGCGACGAATACACGATCGTGCTCGACATGGGAGCCGATGACACAACCTTGCTCGTTTCGAACGGGGAGCGAATCTGGATTCGCACGGTTCCGTTGGGCGGCAACCACTTCACGCGCGCCTTGACGAAGGATATGAAACTGACGTTTGCCAAGGCGGAGCACCTCAAGTGCAACGCGACGAAATCGCCCGATCCTCGTGCCGTCTTTCAGGCATTGCGTCCGGTATTCAATGAATACGTTTCCGAAATCCAACGATCGATCGGTTATTTCTCCAGTGTTAATCGTGATGCGCGGATTTCCAAAGTCGTCGGGCTGGGCAACGGATTCAAGCTGGCCGGCTTGCAAAAATTCTTGCAACAGAATCTGCAATACGAGGTGGAGAGAGTTGACACCTTCCATGGCGTGGTCGGTGACAATGTGCTCAGCGCGGCTTTGTTTGAGGACAATATTTTGAGCTTTGCCGTCGCGTACGGCACGGCGCTACAAGCCTTGAATTTGTCAAGAATTCACACCTCTCTCCTCCCGCCAGAAATCGTGATGTCGCGCACCATTCAGCGCAAGAAGCCGTGGGCCGTCGTCAGCGCCGCTGTGCTGTTGGCGTGCCTTTCGACGTCGGCACTTGGCTACGCGATCAAAGATAAGTCCGTCAGCAAGGCGCGATTTGGCGACGCAGAAGAGGCCGTCGATTCGGTCAAGAAGACAGCGAGAGATTTCACGTCCGGTTACACGGCTGCGAAGACGCGCAACGAAACGATTGAATCAGACGTTGACAAGCTGACCAGTGCCAGCGAACGCCGAGAATACTGGCTGGAGATTTACAAAGCGATCAACGAATGCCTGCCGCGTGACGAGGGCGACCAAAACGATGAGGTCGACATCGCAAAACAAAACCGAATGAGGATCAAATCCGTTACGGCTGAATTATATGCCGACGGGATCGCCTGGGTCGCGCACCTCCCGCCGGATGCGCTACGGCATATGGTCGAGCACGAACAATACATCCCTCCAGTTGGGGGTCGCGATGCAGAGGTCTACGGCATCCGACTCGACTGCGTACACTACCACCACGACCCCGACGAACCGGCCGAAGGCGGACTCATATACGTCCAAAACACAATGCTGGAAAACCTCAAGCAATGGACGATCCAAAACGAGGATTCACCGCACACGGACATCGGCAGAATGGGCATCTCGCACGCGACGATCACGTATGACGATATCTACCCGAACACCATTTCACCTAGCACGCTCGGACGAAACTCGATTTTAGGGCCTGGCCGCCGCAAAAGTATGCGGCGCCGCAAGGACGACGATGTGGGCTTCGGAGGCGGACAGAAACAACCAGGCCTGTTTGACAAAAAGAAGATCCCTCTCGACGACGAAACCGGGAACGCCGACGGCATCGAAGTTACGCAGACCGATTTCATTGTCGAGTTTGCCTGGTCGCAAACTCCCCTTGCCGCACGAGGAAGTGACGGGCAGCCACCACCGCCGTCAATCGAAGGCAAGGAAAAACTGGTCGCCAAGGGCAAGAAGAAAGAGAAAAAGTCGGAAACTGAAAGAGACCGTAAGTCTAAACGCCGGGGACGCGAAGACTGACAGTTTTTTCGCGCCAACCCTTTGGGGCCGGCGCGGGGTCGTCGTCGTTAGAACCGGCACACGGAATTTGGGCCACATCAGTTTATCAATTTCACAAATCGCGTCGAATCGCACACGAGGCCGCAAAAATGGAAAAATTGCAACAGGTACTCGCCTATAAGTTTTGGATCGGTTTCGGATTGGCGTTGATACTGCCAACCGTTGGCTGGTATATGGCGACCAACGATTTGGCAGCGTCGACGACCTCGCGAACGGGCCAGATTGATCAGGCGTTCGCGAATTTCGACAATGGTAAGACGTTCGGAAAGGGGGAAGTCGCAAAGATCCCCAACAGCACTTGGACGGAATCCATCACGCGTATCAATGATGGAAGGCAGCGCGACCTGAGCGAAGCGGCCTCCGGCCTACGAGAATCTCAGGCCAAATTCAAAACGTGGCCCGCTAAAATTACAGGTGTGATGGCGGATGCAAAATGGGCCACGGCTCCCGGCGTGAATACGACCGCGCACTACAAGAACTCTTACATCGGCGAACTCGAGCGAGTGCGCGCCATCGCCAAGCCTTACGACCCCAAGACGGGGGAAGGTAATGTCCAACTGCCCCTCGCCTTACTCCCTCAGTCCGACGTGACTTTTTGGAGTTCATTGGGACCTGAACCGTCGGAAATGTGGGAAGCCCAAGAAGACATCTGGCTGACGAGGGCGATCCTTGAGTCAATCGCCCAAGTCAATGGTGGTGGCGAGACGACGGACATTATGGACGCCCCGATTCGCGTCGTTCAAACGCTCACTCTGCACGGTGGTTCGAGTCAAATTGTGAAAAAGGGAGGGACTCTGGAAGCGCAAACAACCCGGACCAAACCAAGGTACGTTTCGGCAAGTGCATTCACAAAAATTGATGTCCGGCCGGCGTCTGTGTTTGGGCCGGACTCAAAAGTGTCCACCGAAGACGGCGGCGGCGAGGTAGAAGCGACTGGCCTGTTCAGGGCCGCGAGCAAAAACCGAAGAAGTCGAGGAGCGGAAGATGAACAGGCTGAGGTCGCACGTCGTTATGTCGAAGACGGCTCGACGCAACCATTTAAGACACGAGGCTTTTCTCTTAAGGTAATCATCGACCACACTAGGGTTCCCGATTTGGTCGCGGAACTGAGTAATATGCCCTGGTCGGTGGAGATCTTGCGGGTGCACCAAATTGATACCGTTGACGCAAAATACGTCCCCGCCGAAGACGAAAAGAAAACACGAGGACGAAATACCCCCACTGCACCCAACTTCGGCGGGAGAAGGGAATCCGAACGTGCGGTCGACGCACAGATCAATCGAGGTGACCCCCACGCGAAGAAGTTTCTGGCCGCCACGACCGACCCCACCCTGGCAACGGTCGTCGTTGCCGGCCTGATGACGCTCTACACTGATCCCAAGGTCGAGGCCACAGACGCAACAAATCAATCCGGCAGCAAGAGGCCACCTGTTGGGAACAATTCGGCCGCCAAGGCGTCCGCGCCTACAACTACGGCGGCGTCCGCAACGGTGACGGAAAAGGAAACGGAATCAGAACCGACCACAACCGTCGCGACCGATTCACCTTCAGAAAAAACCGATGATTCGGAAGCATCGAAATCTCCGCCGCCGGCTGAACCGGACGTAGATTCGACGTCGAATGACGCGGAACCCGAAGAGAGCAAAACAACTCCAGACGAAACGCCGCCGGCCGATAACGGAGCATCTCCGAAACCGGCAGATGAGGTGCCGTCAGGAGAAACCGATGCCGGTGACGGTTCATAGCCGTCTCAACTTAGAAAATCGATCGTGTCCGTTCTCCCACGTGTCGCCCGATTTGCAAAATGGCAAGTGACATCAGGGCGAAACGGCGTCTGACAGAAGAATCAACGAATTGAAGTCGGAAGCACGATGCGGATCCTGTTTTCTGGGCAAGCAACAATCGCTTCTAACATTCTTGAACGAAGACGGAGTCGACCATGAAATTCTCGGCTGCCAAACTGAAGAGCATCAATTACAAGAAGCTGGCGATCGATCATGGTGAAAAGGTCGTTGTCGGCCTGGTCGCCTTGTTTGCGGTCATGGTCCTTTTCCAGTCAAACTGGATGCCCTACGCGCGATCGCCAGGGGAAATGATCGGCCTCGCCAAGGACGCCGACGATCAGATCAAACAAAGCGCCTGGCCCGACGCGGAAAGTGAAATCTATAGTAGCGCCGGCGACATCGGCAATCGAGTGAAGGGTATTCACAACGTCATTGACGCCGGACCGTATGAATATCTCATCCCGATGATCTTTAATCCCTTTCGAACGAAAGAACGGATCGTCGAGCCACCATGGCTCGCCCCCGTTCACCCTTTGGCAACATCTCTGTCAGTTGTCATCGCAATGCCCAAACCCGCCGATACGTTGGCGACGCCGGTGGGTACCGGTAAAAAAACAAACGCTGAGGACGATGCCACATCGCCTACCTCGGGTGCCGGTGACGACGGGGAGGCAATCGACGAAAGCGACATTCCGCCAGAATTTCGCACTCGAACAGCGCTAAAGAGCGCATCCAACGCGACAAGGCGTCCCTCGACCACTTTCATGTTTGGTGGTCGTCGAGAATCCGAACAAGAGTACGACAAGCAGGCCGCTCTAAGACGCGCCGCAGAAGCACCCCGCCGCCGCAATAAAGGCAAACGGGATCGGGACGATGACGGTCGGAAATTCGGTGGTCTTCGCAAGAATATTGATGGCAAAGGGATGCGATGTGTCGCGTTCCGGGCAATTCTACCCGTCCGACGTCAAGCGGAACTGCTTCAGAAGGCATATTCTGAACAAACCATTACCAAGGTGCGTGGGTTAGTTCGAGCTACCGATTTCGAACTGCAAAGGCAGCGTGCACAGCCGGGAGGAACGTGGGGCGACTGGGAAACCGTGGACATCGAATTCGGGAAAAACGTTCTTCAGGAGGCCGCTGAGGTCGATCCTCCGATTGTTGACATCGGCGTGACGGATAACGTGCTCACGATGCTATTACCTCCGCGCGCTATGGGTATCTGGGGAGATGTTGCAACGCACCCGGACATCAAAGACTTCAAGCTCTCTGAGGCAGAAATGGAGTTGGAACTACGACTCAATCAACTGATGTACGAAAAATACAAGGAACAAAAACAAGAACAAAATGCGGAGAAAGTTGAATACGGTGGTTTCGCGGACGTTAATACCAACATCAAAAAGATTCGCCGAGCCGCGGCGCGTCCTAGTGCGCAGGGCGCGGAAAATAAAATTCCCTCGATCGATCAAATCATGTCCGAGGAAATGTCGAAGGAGGAAATAGATCAGGAGCTTGCGAACGACGTGAAACGTCGCATCACGGCCGAAGACCGGCTGCTTCTGATTCGCTATTTTGACTTCGACGTCGATCCGGGAAACGCTTACCGCTATCGAGTTCGAGTTATCTACAAAAACCCCAGTTACGGACTCGGTCTCGACCAGGTCATGCATCCGGAGGTCGCGGAAGGACTCTATCGACCAACTGAGTGGAGCAAGGTTTCTGAGCCAGCCGTCATACCGCCCAATTCGCAGGTTTTTCTGGCCGAAGTGATTCCGGCGCGCAGTCACAAGCGACACGGCGCAAAACTGAACGTATACCAATGGTACGCCGATACCGGCACAACGATCTACGATACACTGCCCGTCCAGATTGGCGACTTTGTCGGTGGAGAAATAGAGACGCCGTTGTTGAACGCGGCAGAAGGCTCGTTTGAAGAAACCGCTGTCAATTTTGACACCGGCAACATGCTCGTCGACGTCTCTCGCGGTACGCACAAGATCCCAACGTCACGGCATCCTGATCTACAGCTTGAAGATGATCAACTCGACGATCTCAGCCGGGTCTTGATCGTCGACCGCACTGGCAAGCTGTTGGCAATCGATCCCGATTTTAGGCTGCCTGAGCAAGAAAGGTACGCACAAAGGCTAAAGTGGGAACGAGCCGCGTACAAGGGCAAGCTCAACGCGCTGAAAAAGCAAGCGGAGCAAGATGAAGAGGATCGCCTTGAAAAACGCGCAGAGAAAACCAGAAGAAGAGGTGGCCGTGGTGAGCGATGATGGTGAGAGTCAAAGGCCATCCCGTCGCACAACGCGGTTATGTCGACTGGGTCGGCTCGATATCGGCACCGCAAATACCGTCGCCTCTTTAGACGTTGCGCTCTGTGTACCAGCGAGATGTTGCGCTATGCCCACCGGGCACGCGGTCTGACATTTGACCCAGTTTGCCGACAATGATCTCACGCATTTCGGCGGCAAGGAAAAACGATCCCGTCACGCAAATCACGTCAGCCTCGTGTATCTCGTGCCGGAGCATGTCCCACGCGTCTGAGGGATCGTTGGCCACCATCAGGCGTTTGGGAGCGAACTCACTCGCCATTTCGTGCAGCTCATCCAAGCCCATGGCACGCGGGTTCTTGACGTATCGTGTCAACATCACTTCGTCGAACCACGGAACAAGTTCTCGAAGCAGAGCGGGGACATCCTTGTCTTTGCTCGCAGCGAACACGAGAATCCTCCGCCGTGCGATGATCTCTTCGTTGAGAGTTCTTAACAGCGCCGCCGCAGATGCGGGGTTGTGTGCGGCATCGGCAATCACCGTCGGCCGCTGGCTGAGCACCTCGAATCGTATCGGCCAGCGTACGTTTTCCATGCCGGCCCGAACGGCTTCTGGTGAAACGGGCCATCCTCGCTGGTCAAGTACGTCCACAACTCCCACAGCAAGGGCCGCGTTGGCAATTTGATGCTCGCCCACTAGCGGTACCGGCACACCTCTCCAACAGTTGTTCGCGGCTTCGACGTCAATTTGCGTCCCATGCGGTCGTTTCAGGATCGGCTCTGGCGGGGAAGCGCACTCGGCGTGGAATCGAATCTCCCGCCCAACCTGATGTAGCGGTGCCCGCCGTGTGGCACTCGTCGCCGCGATCACGTCACGCGCTTCGGGCGCGTTCACTCCACTCACAACGGGCACACCCGGCTTGATGATGCCCGCCTTCTCCTTGGCGATTTCCGCCAATGAGTCTCCAAGCAGGGCGGTGTGATCGTGGCTGATGTTCGTGATCGCAGTTGCCGCCGGACGACACAAATTCGTCGCGTCGAGGCGTCCCCCTAATCCGACCTCCAGCACGACAATGTCCACACCGCGGTCGGCAAAATAGAGCCAAGCGAGCGCGGTCGCAATTTCGAAGTACGTTGCGCTCGTTTGACCAACGAACCGGTCAACCGACTCGACCGGACCTTTCACGCGGTTGACCAAATCAACAAGCTCGTCGGATTTCGGCGGGCTGCCGTCAACGCGCATTCGCTCTTCGAAAAACTGTACGTGTGGCGAAGTGAACAACCCCGTTGTGTATCCGGCCGCTGCAAGAATTTCGGCCACCATGACGGCTGTTGACCCCTTACCTTTGGTTCCGGCAATGTGAACCGCCGGTATCCGCTCGTGAGGACTGCCGATCAACTGCAACAATCGTTGCATCCGTTCGAGCTTCAAGTCGCTCGAAGTATAGCTGCCGGCCGGGACGCGCTCGTAGTTGATCCGGCTGTACAAATAGTCGATGGCTTGTTCGTAGGTCCTCAGCACGTGCGGCATCGTTCAGGAGATCCCTTCCGCCATTTCGTCCGCATTTTCACTCGAACTCGTTTCAAGACCTGGCCGTGGTGGAATACGGCGCAAGGAATATAGGGGATTCGTCGCCCATCAAAGGGCTTCGGAACCATTTCCAGACGTCATATCGACATGCTGCGCGACATGATGCACTTCCCACGTTCGCAGCGTCAACGATCTATACATCCGGATCTAAGGTCAGTTCTATTCGTGCGCCAAACTATCGTGTTCAGGCTGCGTCACTACTTCTCCTTGTCCAACACCCGAATACGCAGGTTTCGAAAGTCGACTCGCATCTTCGGCCCGCTATGAATCTGCAAGGCGATAATGCCCGTGCGGGGAATGGTGTCGTCCTTCTCTGCGTATTCAACCGTCGTCAGCCCGTTGATCTTCTGTGTGATCCGGTTCGACACCGCGCGGATAACGTATTGATTCCAGCCGTCCTTCTTGAGCACTTCGGACAGTTTCACAGGCGCTTGCACGAGCGTTTTTCGACGCCGATGCTCATCGTACAAGCAGCCCCAATACATCTCGCCGATGTCGGCCTGATACCCCTCGACTGCTGAACTCCCCGACACGCGTCGCGAGCGAAACTGAATGCCTGAATTGCCACGTCCCTCATGCAACCGAAACTCGAGCCGAAGTTCGAAATCACCATATTCCTTTCGCGTCGCCAAGAATTCATTCCGTTTGATTCCGGGGGAATCACCAACGATCATCCCCTTTTCGCCACGCCATAACTTGAAATCTCCTTCCCAGCCGGAAAAATCCTTCCCATCGAATAGGCTGACAAACCCTTTTTCATCAACGCCCGGCCGCGATTCCTCCGCCGCCGGTGCGATGGCCGCTCCCCACAAAGCGCACACGATCACAACGACTCGAACATAACGAGATGAACGCGTTTTGAAAGAGAACATGGGAATTTCCCGTCGCATGGGGCGGCCATCAATACCATCTGAACGCCCGATTGGCAGCGATGCACGTGCTCGACTCACAGACGCGGCTTCACGATCCAGGGAGCTTTCTCTACCGTCACCAAGCCTAACTCACATCGCTTGCACAGACGCTTCAGAACCCAGTATAGCTCGCCGGCTATGCCAGATGTAAGCAACGGGACTTGGCCGACCGAATATTCGAGAATACGACGTTCGGCTCGTATTTTCTCGGCGGCGTCTGACTGCGCTGGATAATTCTTGCGTCGCACACGACGCTGCGGCGACTCACCCGCAAACTTCGCCCATTCTTTGGCAAACCGAACGACTAATCCTCAGCTGAATACTGGGCAATCATGACGGTTCCACATGGAAAACCCGCCCACAAACGGCAATGCCTTGGCCTCGACTGACAATCAACCCAAGAGGCGTCAGACGGCCGGCGAATGCCGTTCGGGAAAGATATCTCGCCTATGACGCGCGAATTGGTTGAACGATGCTTTTCTCCGTTTCGTCGCGCCCGGCAGGTGCTGAAACGATTTGACCCGTGTGTTACACTCTGGCTCCCTCCCGCGCAGTTGACGCTCGAGGGAACGAAACGACACACCAACATTCGACCGCTGCCCGAGCGTCAGCCAAAGCGCCGCATGGCGTCACCCGATTCCCTAACCGCATAAATCTCAACTGTGGGCTCCCGTAATGACGACCAAGCGTACGAAACGCGCCGAGAGTGGCACTCTTCGGATCGGCGATCAATGGAACGCCATTAACATCATCGCACACACGCAACCCCACCCCCTCAAGGCCGTCTGCGAACTGGTCGAGAACGCGATCGACGCCGGTGCCCAACATATCCACATTTGCCGGCGACGCCAGAAAGGGGCCGCCTACCTTGAACTCATTGATGACGGCAACGGCATCAACCTCGACGACGAGGGCCGGCCCGACTTCGGCCACATCGCCACACACATCTGCGACTCGATGAAGCGGCATCTGAGCCGGCGTGAACGATTGGGTGTTCACGGTGAATTCGGCATCGGGCTGTTGAGTTTCTGGAGCCTCGGCGAACAGTTGCGAATGGCGGCACCCGACCGCGACGGCCGCCGACACGAACTCGTTCTGATGCGCGGCGATCCGAAGTACCATGTCCAACCGGTGCGTGGTGAACTCTCCGCCGGCACGACCCGGGTGATCGTTGGCCCGCTGCTCGAACTGGCTCGCAAAACGGCCACCGGAGAGAAACTCGAACGATATCTGTCCGAAGAACTGCGAGACCGAATTCGAAATTCGGGTGTGCAAATCCAGATCAGCGATCGAATCTCACGAAAACAACTCGTGGTCGAGCCCTGCGAATTCAAAGGCGACCCGCTCAGCGTCCGGCACAGACTCAAGACTCGATTCGGCAAGCTGATCGTCGAGCTCTACCTGAACAACATCGCAAAAACGAATCAGAACTGTGTGGCCGTCTGTAAAGACGGAACACGCGTGCTGCACGATATCACCGAATTGATCTCCCTTCAGCGTCCGCCGTGGAACGACGGCCGTCTCGAAGGCGTGTTGGACTACGCCGCCTTCAACTTGGCACCCGGCACGCGCAGCGGCGTCGTTCCCGACGAGCGGCTCGATGCGTTTCTCAGCGCGATCGAGAGCATCGAGCCGGAAATCATCGCTGAAGTGGAACGTTGGGACCGAGCCGAGACCGACAAGGCCAGCCAAAGAATCCTCCGCCAGGTTCACAAGGCGTTCGAAAAGGCACTACGTGAGCTGCCGACCAATGAGTACCTGTTCTTCGACATACCCGCTGCTTCAAAGCCCGAGCATAAGGCGGCGAGATTCGGGTCTTCGATAAATCCTCCGGGCATGCCGATCGCATCCAACGAGCAGTCCCCATTTGAAACTGCCTCGAACGAACCTGCCTTGTTTGTACAGGAACCAGGCCCGCTCGCCGCCGTCTCGATTCGCCCCCGAACCGCGCGACGGCAACCGGGGCAAGAATGCCACCTCAGCGCAACCGCCATCGATGCCGAAGGTATGCCGATCTCTTCCGGAGTCACATTCACGTGGCACGTTGTCGAAGGCAATGCAACCGTGCTCGCGGTCGAAAAGGAAATGTACCGCATCACTTCGAAGAACATCGGCCATGTCGTCGTGCGAGTCGTCGCTGTCCAAGAAGAGCATACGTCAACGGAGGAGGCGTCTGTCAAATTCCTGTCGACTAGTGACGACGAGCCGGATGCCTCGAAAGGCTTACCGTCATATCGTCTCGAAGCCGAGCACGGCAGTCCCCGCCGCTCGCGTTACGACGACCGAAAAAACGAAATCATCATCAACTCCGCTCACCGCGACTTTTTGACGAGCAAGCAGACCGGTGCCAAACATCGCCGCTACATCGGAAAAATGTACGCCAAAGAAGTCGTGTTGATCAATTTCCCGCACGACTCGTCGAGCGAAATCATGGAACGGCTCATCGAGATTCTCGTGCGCACTGAAGACGCTCTCTAGACGTAAGCCGAAGATCCTGTCGAAAGTGCAGCCGATCATACGGTTCGACGTCTTCTGCTGATA
>Ga0315336_1001129_pt1 | contig 56972 bp, 51 predicted proteins | sample ASW5metaG_FD_204512 | JGI IMG/M metagenome (GOLD analysis project Ga0315336, IMG submission 204512) | Ammonia-oxidizing marine archaeal communities from Monterey Bay, California, United States - ASW #5 | ecosystem: Environmental > Aquatic > Marine > Intertidal zone | place: USA: California...
CCTCTGTCAGGAAATCACGTTGCGAAAAGCGGCTTGCTGGAAAAACTGGTGGATATCCCGTTCAACGCGAGGCAGGGGGAGTGGACGGTTACGGTTATGGACGTGGTCACCGGGTTGGAGGGCAAGACCTCGTTTGAGGTGATTGAGTAGGGTGAAGATTCCTGGAACACGGATTTGTTCTTGCGCTCTTTCGTGCCTTTTCGTGGCTACTTCCCGAACTGTAGTTCGTCGTTTATCAGGTTGTTGATCGTGGATTCGAGATCTTCCCGGATCTTTCCCGCATCTTCAATCGTGAGCGGGGTAAGGACTTCCGGCCAATCGAAATCGCGGCCTTCCGGTACTCCTTCCAGAAGGAGTTGAAGTACCGGTGGTCCGGTGGTGATACCGGGCATGAAGTACCGGTCGAGCGTCAGCACCAGGGGGCCTTCAACCGGCATGCTGTCCAGACAGGTTCTGACCAGCGTCTCCAGGGAGTCGAATCGGGCCAGCGTGTACTCATTTGTTTCCGCGCGGTATTGACCATAGTTGAACGGGTTCCATCGACTTCGATCGCCCCCCGAATCCGGCACCACGTTTCGGTTCCCGTCGAAGGTGTGGTAGACGCTGATACCGATTTCAATCGAATCTCCCCAACCCCAGGGAAAGGTGCCCTGCACCGCGCGCAGGTCCGTTAGTTCAACGTGCCTTTCTTCGATCTCGTCTTTCCAGTCCGCTTCCAGGAAAATCCCCGCGCTTCCCGCGCCCCGAATCCACATGCTGAAGCCCGTGCCGTGTCCCTGGAATCGCCGGCCGTAGCCAAAGGCTTCAAACGACTCGGAAATTCGCCGGTACGCGATCTTCATTCCCTTGTCCCGCGTTTCCTCCCCGGGAATCGCATGCGCCGTGTAGTTGGTTGACGTGGCGTATTTTCGCAGGGTAGCTGCCTGTCTTTCCGCATAGCCGGTCAATCGTCCCGGAAACGATTCCGCCGTCACTGCATCCGCGTAGGCAACGGCCACTTTCAGGAGTGAGCTGATGTCGGCGCCGCCTCGAATCGCCGCCCGATCCATCTCCACCACCGGATGAAGAGTCCGCATGCCTTCTATGTAGCCTTCCAGGTAGGCCGCATCACTGCCCGCCGCTCGAGCCTCCCCTTCAATCGCTGCCCCCAGTTGGAGAAAGGAGTTCGGCGTCGATGCCAGTCGCCGCTCAAATCTCGCCTTCTGCTCAAACCGTACCAGCATTCTTTCGGCTTCGGGAGGGATCGAGGCAATCCGGGTCAGTTGGTTGCGCACATCTTCGGTTCGTTCCGCGATGCCCTCCGTTGCCATGTCCGATCGCAGCAAATCTGCCAGCCTCGAGAAGGCTTCTCTTTGCAGCCCCAAAGCGTCTCTTGCCTCGGGACGGATATCCGGCCATGCTTTCAGCTCGTCCAGCAAATCGACAAGGCGGTACAGGGTGGACGCATCCGCGGGCAGGCAGGCCGGGCTACTGAATGCAACGCGCTCTCCGAATTCACGGTCGAGACCTCCCCAGGCGCCGTAAATCTTGCGGCTCTTCTCCCGGGCGGACCATGCCTTCTCGATCCATTCGAAACAGTCTTCCGGAGTCCAGTCAGCGCCGATTCGCGACACGGCATCCGCATAGACGATCAGCGGTTCGATTCTCTCCCGGAACAGTTCCGTGTGAATCGCTCCGGCCCGGGGCGGTGCGGGAAGTAACTCGCTATTGTTTTCCGCGAAGCTCCTCAGGTCCCGGAGGCTGATTTCCGGAAATCTACCCGGCAAATCCAGGATCTTCAGGATCGAGCGAAGATCGCCCGCATGTGTTTGCCACTCCGGATCACTTCCCGAGGTAAGGATTTCCTGCACGGATTCCCGTAGAGGTTCCCATTGCTGCGAGGAAATCAACCGATGGATCTCCTTCAAAGTCGCGAGTCGCTGCAAGTCTCCCAGGTGGAGGTCAATACGATTGGCCAGGTTTGGAAAATCAGCCATCCGGGCCCGTAAACTTGATTCCCAGGATTCCGCAAGTGTTTCCCTGTCCTGTATGGTTGATGCGGAGTGCAATGATCTCAGGAAATCAGCCAGGTCCGGCAGCACGTCGTCTCGAAGTATTGCCTCCGCCGCCGCGGATTCGATCGCGCCCGCAACCGCGCGGGCATTCACGGAGGCTGCGGAATTTTCCGCGCTCCATTGATCGGCCACGTCGCGCACAATGCCTTCGCGAACTTCCAGGCCGGAACTCTCCTCTATGCGGCTCACGCCTTCGGACACCTTTCGCAATGCGTCGAGAAAAGACTCCCCTTCATCAACGAGGTCTGCATTGATTGCGGCTTCCGCCGTACTCACCAGGGATGCAAGGTCGTTGGTGAACGGATGCAACGTGGCGGCAAAACAGGAAAGCAGTTCCGGATCCGACGAAATTCCCGACCGGATGGTGTCCAGCATGCCTCTCGTTGACGCCAGGGTCGGCTGATCTTCGAGATTCTCGATTGCCGAGTCGACGGCGGATTTCGTTCTTTGAAGGAATCCGACCAGAATTTTGATCCCCGGATCGGGATTTTTCCCTCCAGCTTGTGTGAGCGCAATCAGTTCCGTCATCCCGGCGGCTTGCAAGTCCAACGCGGCAACCCACTCTTCAAACTGCCGGGCTTCGTGCAGGGGCAACGTGATCTCCCCCAGGGATCGTAAATAGCCGGCTCGCCGCTCCGGAAAGACCCAGCCGGTGAGCATGCCCTCGGGATCCGAGTGTTGGATGTCCGCGGCAAAGTCCTCCAGGTCATCGGCGGCTTCCAGGAGCGGGTCCGGGCACGGGGGGGAGGGGATGGGGAGGAGGGACTCGTAGCGCCTCGCATAGAACCAGCGAATCAGCGGTGAGTTCGGCGCGATCACCTGCCGTGCCAGGATTGACAGGTCGTATTCGTCCCGCCTTCCGTAGGCTTCGTCGAATGCGGGATAAATGCCGTCCCTGAGGTCTGCATTTGCGCGCCACGGCGGAAATTTTCGAGCCCTTCCGCTCAACGTTTTCCCTTCGACAATGTTGTGTTCGAGTAGGTTGTAGGAGTGTTCGCTCCAGTTTGTCCGCGCCAGAAGTTGTGCAAGATCTATTCCGTTTGCGTACGCGGCATGAGCCGCATCGAGAAATGCTTGAAAGGCCTCCTGCCATTGGCCGGGGCTCTTTTCCTCAAGCTCTTGAACATGGCTCGTGAATCGTGCCTCAATAGACGCCAGGTCTCGCTGCAATGCCGCAAGTTCCGCGATGGCTTCCGTCGGGTTCGTAAAGCGAACCGATTTCGACGTCGCAGTGTGATTCGTTACCGCGGCACAAAGCGCAATCGTCTCTTCCACCGGCAGTCTGAAAGATTCCAACCTTCGGATCGTGCGATCCATTTCGGCCGGATCGAAGAAGTCGGAAGGTCCCGCAGGCAATGTTCCCGATCGATACCAGGATACAATGTAAAAGATGCCTCCTCCGCCGATGGCAACGAGAGCGAGTAAAACCAGGATGACGCGTCGATTCTTCACCATGATACCGGGTGACGCTTCATTCGGCGTCCCATCAGCAGGATGCAGGTGGTCATGCCGGTGGCAAGGGCGAGGTTGATGAGCGCCTCCGGGACTCCTTCTTTTTGCATGTCGTCGAACTTCAAGGTGTCCAGATCATACCGCAACGGGCGTTCCCCCTGGAACCAGAGACCATGGAAACTTGGATTGGCCCCCATGGGAATCTCCGCCAGCACAATCGCCGCCGCCGGAACTTCGGGGGACAGGATTTTCTGCGCCGCCTTTCCGGCAACCCGCAGGCGATTCGCGGTGAATGGATCATCCGCAACGTCTTCATACGCGCGGGACCCCACGATGGGGAAACTGAAGACGATCGCGGAAAGGGTGATGAACAAGGCGAGCAGTTGTGCGGTGGCGGGACTCGTGGCGTGGGGATACCTGCTATGCTGCAGCGTACTCACGAGGAGCCCGATGACGAATCCGTTGATCCCGGCCAGGAGGCCCCACAACAGAATGCGGCCCACGCCAATCTCCAGGTCGCTCCCGGCCGCGCCGATTTGACCGGAAAGCAGGTGCTGCCAACTCGTGAATTTCAGCACCAGTCCGCCGACGGATATTTGTACGCAGGTCACCAGGATCAGCAGGGTCAGAAAGCTGAGGAGGTACGAAAACGAGGAGGTTCCCTGCCGGCATTCCCGGTTGAACCATGTTCGTTCGTCGGCCCAGAATCCAGTCGCCTGCACCGTTCCCAACCAGAAACAGGTCACGGAGTAAAAGAACACCAGTCCCATGGAGGGGCCGTCCGCAACGGGGTCCGGATACATTGCCAGCCGTACCGCGGCGAGAAGCAGCGCCGGCGCCGCCAGCAGCAGGATCACCCGGCTCGACTCCAGGTTGGCGAGACGTTGGCGAACATAGATTACATACTGGTCGAGACGTTGATTTCCGCGTTCTGGGGGCGGACTGTGAAGCGACAAATCGTACGCCTCCGGGTCCTCCCGGTGGGGCTGCATGGTGAATGTCCCTCCGGTGCCGTCGTCCCGCCGCGCAGCCCTCCAGATGTCTACATCGGAGTCTTTGTATTCTTCACCCGCATAGTGACTCACCAGGAGAATGATCTTGTGATGTCTCTTTGCGAAGTCGACCAGCGCCTGGAACAATACCCGGCGTCGAAAAGGATCGAGACCAGTATCCGGCTCATCGAGCAGGATCAGTTCGGCTGGAGAGCACAATGCCATCATCACGTCGAGCCGGCGCTTCTGGCCTCCGCTCAGACTCCGCACGCGGACGGTGGAAGAACCGAAAAGCCGATCCCGCTCCTCGGTGGAAAAGAGATGCTCTTTCAGTTCATCGCGGGCGGCTTGTACGAATTGCCGGACCGGCGCGTCTTCGCCGTAAGCCGAGGTCAAGAGATTGCACCAGTCCTCCACGGCACGGGCGGGCGTACTCTGCGGGCGGAGGACCGTGAGCTGAGGGAGGTAGGAAAGACGCGTTGGCTCGCGAAGAAAGGCTTCCAGGGAAATCGGCTCGTCGGTCACGTTCAAGTGAATCACCGCTTCGATCGAACCATCCCGCGTTCGGGGGGACCGGTATCCAGCGATCGCCTGGAGCAATACGCTCTTTCCGGTTCCGCTTTCCCCCGTAATGACCGTCACCCGGCCGGTTCTGGCTTCCAGTTGACCCTCGCTGGAAAGGTGGTAGTTTGCGCCCACGCGGTAGGCGGAAAAGGGATTGATCCGAAGCTTCATGAAACGCCCCGCGGCCGGATCTTCACTGAACCAACTCGACCTCGTAGTGCACCGTGAGATTCAGGTCGCCTTCCCACCTTACCTTCTTCAGCCGGTTGTTGGACTGAAGAATCTGCGAGTCGATCGGGCCGGATAGTTTCATCTGGTGAAGGTAGCGGTTGCCCGGATCCGTGTTGTCGACGCGAATCTCCGCGCTGTCGAGCGCCAGTCGCGTGTACACATTTCCATCGAGCGTTTTGAGGGTAAGCGTTCCGTCCCCCTCGTAGCGGTTGAATGTCCGCCCCGCCTTGGTTTCATCTTCCGAGCGCTCCAATTCCAACATCAGCCGTGTTTCAAACTCGCCCAGAATTTCCTTCATCAGGTCCGGCGGCAGCATTTCATTCATCAGCAGGTTCGAGAGAATGACCTTGCCGCCGACCTCGATCTCCGGATTGGGCAAAGCACTGTAGTCGATTAACGAATTCACACGCCCAAGCGCCTGGGACACCTGCTTGGGTATGTCCGGGGCATGGATCCACTGCGCGCGCCCGTCGGAAAGCTCCACCTCCACGCTCTTGCCCTCAAAATCATCCAGGATTTTCGCCGCTCCCGCGACTGCCGCTTTTTGAGATCCAAGAATCTTCTCGTCGATGCCGGTCAATTTCGCGATTTCAGAGTAATTGAAATCTTGCGACTTGATGAGGGAACTCATGGTCTTGGAGTACGGATTTCCCGGGTAGATTTTTTCGAGCCGGGATGCCAGTACGCTGATCACGGTGTTCACCTTGGGATCCAGATCGTAGGTGAGCGCGACCAGGTCAGCCGGTGCCATTAGTTCCACGCTTCGCACTTCCTCGAATGTCCGTCTCTCCCGGATGGTACTGCCGTCATTTTCAAGGACCTCCGCGGTAAAACGGGTCGTCCACGGGGCGATCCAGGCGCTCTTGATGTCCCCCTGGAAGACGGGATGATAAATTTCCAGCTCCGTCTTCTGATTCATCGTGCCTTCCATGCGTCCCACCACGGTGCTACTGAATGTGCTTCCCTCCCGTCGGGTCTCGCTCAGGATCGCCTTGTCCGGGGGGGTATCCACCACCACAATCTCTTCCGGCCCCTCGGCGGGTTCCGCGCTCGGTTGCGGCTCGGTGCTGTCGGATTTTCTAACGATGGTTACGATGACCCCGAGGATTAACAACACCACGAAAGTCCCGAGGACGGATTTGGGTAATTTGGAAGGCGGCTGGTTCATATCTCTCTTTAGGTTTCCCTGCCTGTGGTACTATCTCCCTCGCCCGCCATTAGACGGCAGCGACGGTCGGTTTGCACGGTTTTTCTGAATGGGCGGGTTTCCTTGAAGGATCCCGCCCCCAGCGCGTGCAGCGGGGAGATCATTCAATTTTCCTGACCCTCTGTAGATGGCGTCCGCCCTGGAACGTGGCATCAAGCCAGGTATCCACGATTCTCACCGCTTCACGTTCGCTCACCATTCGCGCGCCAATGGATATCATATTCGCGTCATTGTGTTCTTTGGCAAGCCGTGCGCTCTCTTCGTTCCAACACAGCGCGCATCGGACGCCTGCGCATTTATTCGCCGCCATGGCTTCCCCGTTTCCGCTGCCCCCCAGGACAATGCCGCAGCGATGCTGTCCCGAACCCACGCTCTGGGCGGCGGGCCGAATGAAATCCGGATAGTCCGCCGGCTCTTCGCTGTCTGTTCCGAAATCGACGCAATCGTAGCCTCGCTCGCGAAGGTGCGTACGTAAGAATTCCTTCAGCCGGAACCCCGCGTGGTCGGATGCAATCGCAATCATCCTTGTTTCTTCGGCTGCCGGCGGTGCGTCATTGTGTGAATGTCTATCATGGACCTGAGGTCGCCGACGCGCGCTTCCCGCGTTGCCGTTTCACAGTGAAAATCCGTCTCTCGAAGCGAATCGACAAAGGGCCTGGAAATCCGGCGCTGGGGTTCTGCGAGAAGTATTGTCCCGCCTGGCCGGAGCAGGCGACGAAAAGCATTGGACAACGGAGAAAACGCCCGCTCTTCGTAGGCGACGTCCGATGCAAGAATCAGATGAGCAGCGAGATCGGGATCGGGAACTCGCCAATCCATTTGGCGAACGTGGGGCACGGTTCCGATGTTCTCCTCCCAGTTCAGCCGTGCGGCATCGACGGCCTCCGGAAGGTAGTCCGTCAGTACAACCGATGCGCCGCGCAGGCCGGCGGCAATGCCGGCCAGGCCCAGGCCGCAGCCGATCTCCAGAACGTCTGTGTCGGCGTCGATGGGGGGGCCGCACAGGATCTCCTCCGCCAGCGCCACGGAAGAGGGCCACAGTTCAGCCCAGTAGGGCAGCCGCTCGTCTTTCACTTCAATGCTGCCCGGCCCGGCATCCAGGAGGTCGTTCAGTCGCGATTCCGAATCAGCCGGAACCTTCAGTCGGATCCGCCTGCCCGCAATTTCGATGGTTTGAAAAACAGCGTCGCTGGAACCGAGCTGGTTCATTTCGTGATCGCTCAGTACTTCGGCATTCCCGGATCTACTTTGTCGGCCCAGGAGAGCACTCCGCCCACCAGGTTTCTGACGGTGCCGAATCCTGCCTCACTGAGAAACTTGACCGCTTTCATGCTGCGTACGCCGGAACGGCAATACACCACCAGATTCGACTCGGGGTTTAACTCTCCCACCCGCGCCTGAAGTTGCCCCAGTGGAATCATCGCGGAGTTGTCGAGTTGACAGATTTCGTACTCGTGAGGCTCCCGCACGTCCAGGAGGACAATTTCTTCGCCGTTGTCGAGCGATGACTTGAGGTCCGTGACCCCGATTTCTTGATCTTTTCGTAGCATGATCTGATCCGCCTCCGTTCCGATTCCACAAAAATGCTCGTAGTCGATGAGCTCCCGGATGCTGGGATTCTTGCCGCAGATCGGGCAGTCCGGATCTTTCCTCAGCTTCATTTCCCGGAACTTCATGCCCAGTGCGTCGAATAACAGGAGCCGGCCGATCAATGAATTGCCCTTCCCGAGAATCAGTTTCACCGCTTCAGTGGCCTGGATGATTCCAATGATTCCGGGCAGGATTCCCAGCACGCCGCCTTCCGCGCAGCTCGGGACCAGTCCCGGAGGAGGAGGTTCCGGATACAGGCACCGGTAGCAGGGGCCCTTCTCCGCCCAGAACAGGGATGCCTGCCCTTCGAAACGGAAAATGCTGCCATACACGTTGGGTTTGCCCAGCAGGACGCAGGTGTCGTTCACCAGGTACCGCGTCGGGAAGTTGTCTGTGCCGTCGATGATAATATCGTACGGAGCCGCCAACTCCATCGCGTTGTCCGAAGTAATCATTGTTTCGTAGGTCTCTACCCGCACGTGTGGATTGATCTCGGCGATGCTGTCGCGCGCGGAATCAAGTTTCGGCCGGCCGACGTCTCCCGTCCCGTGAATGATCTGACGTTGAAGATTGGTGTGGTCCACGATGTCAAAGTCGACGAGTCCGATGCGGCCGATGCCCGCCGCGGACAGGTAGAGAGCCAGAGGCGACCCGAGCCCGCCGGTGCCGATGCAGAGGACGGAAGCCTGCTTCAACTTTCGCTGACCTGCGATTCCCACTTCAGGCATGATCAAATGCCGGCTGTACCGCTCAATCTCCTCGTTCGAAAGCTCGACCCCCTGTCCGGTGACGATGGGATCGAGTGTGCCGGCCGGGGCCCCTCCCGCAACCGCGGGGACAATCGTGATTACGTCTCCTTCTTTCAGCGGCGTGTCACGATTCTTAAGGTAGCGAACATCATCATCATTCACATAAATGTTCACGAAGTTGCGCAGCGAGCCGTCCGGTGAAAACAGGTGCGGCTTGAGGTCGGGGTAATCCGAGGCTATGGACCGCAGGATTGCCTCCACGGTATCGCCGGAAATGTCGAGCGATTCGCGCCCTCCCGCGTAACTCCTCAGCGCGGTCGGAATTTGTACTTCGATGCCCATGATTCGTTTTCCTTAGTCGATTGATTCTATCTGTTGTTCATCAAATCCGGATCTGTCGTCCCGCAGCACCCAGGAAGTGGTCTCCGAGGCCGCCCCGTCCCGAACCGATACGATGACATAAGAGTACCATGGCCACGCGTGATCTTCATCGTATTGTGAAGGCCGGGCCGGCGCGTTGGGGTGAGAATGATAGAATCCCAGGATCTCCAGATCCCTGCTTTCAGCCTCTTTCTGCGCCGCGAGGTAGTTCTCCGCGGTGATAAGGAACCGGTTGTGCCGGGCCGCGTCTTCCCGTTCGTTCATGGCCGGTTGCAGCAGACCCACGGTCCGGCTTTCCCCGTTTGCGCTCCCGAGCAAAAACCCGCAGCACTCATGGGGAAACGCCTCTTCTCCCTGCGCGCTGATCATTTGCAGGAGGTCTCTGGTCAGTCGTAGGCTCAATTCTATGCCTCATCCCAAAAATCGAATCCGAGATACTTGTGGCCACTGTCGCACAAAATGGTGACGACAACCCCTTCTTTCAGCCCGTTTGCGATTTGCAGAGCTGCTGCAGCCGCGGCTCCCGCCGACGGTCCCACCAGGAGACCTTCCTCCCGGGCAAGTCGCCGAACCATCGCCTGGGCATCTTCGGTTTCTATCGTCATCTCCTCATCGCTCAACGTGTCGTCATAAATCTCCGGTACGATCGAGGTGGGAAGGTGTTTGAGCCCTTCCAGGCCGTGGAACGGTGAAAAGGGTTGGAACGAAATCAGCCTGACTCCGGGGACTGCCTCCTTCAGGTACCGGCCGGTTCCCGTGAATGTGCCGGTGGTGCCGAGCCCAGCCACAAAATGGGTGATCGCGCCTCCTGTCTGCGCCACGATCTCAGGGCCCGTTCCTCCAAAGTGCGCGCGCCAATTCGCATCATTGGAGTATTGATCCGGATAGAAATACTCCGCCGGGTTCTTCTTGATCAGTCTTCTCGCCTCCAGAATGGCGCCGTCCGAACCCAGTGTCGGATCGGTGAAGACCAGGTCCGCACCGTATCCCCGCAGGATCCGCTTGTGAAGATCGCTCACGTTCCGGGGAATACACAGGCGAACCGGGTATCCAAGTGCCGCGCCGATCATCGCGTAGGCGATTCCGGTATTTCCCGAAGTTGCGTCGAGAATCGTTTTACCCGGATTCAGCTGACCCGACCGGATTCCTTCTCGAATCATGTTCAAAGCCGGCCGATCTTTCACCGATCCGCCCGGATTATACCATTCTGCCTTCCCGAGTATCCGAACCGGGGCCGTTTCCCGTGAAATGTTGGACAGTTCCACCAGCGGGGTATTTCCAACGGATTCAAGAATCCGGCTCGCACTCAGTCCGGGCGCAACCCCCGGAACCGGGAATTCTCTGGATTCAACAGCGGCCATAGCCACCAACTATAGAACACCTGCTTCGAGCCGACCAAGCCGCATCTACCCCGTCAACATTTATCCCGTCAACATATAAAGGGTCTGTCCCTAAAAATGCTGGGGAAGCTTGTTTTGAGGAGAATTGCTTTGGATTTTGATCTTTGAGTGGGCCGGAAGTGCGCAGTGGCGATGGCGATATGGATCCGACCAGAGGGGCCGGAGCAAGCGTTGCCGGAGTCCCTGGAGTCCCGGGCTACCGATTTGGCATTATTAGATTCCGGTAAAGTTCACGGGCAGGTTGAACTGCTCCCGAAGAACGACGAGATGGATGCCTGGCCCGTGAGTGAAGCCAGAAATTACGGATTCATTGCCGCGAGGGCTTTTTCCGTGTCTCCCGCATACGCATCGAACGCGAGCCACCGGGGATCCGAGGACTCGCCCAGACGATGATAAAAATCCTGTCCCGGTTTCCCGTCGGTTCCACGCGGATGCTTGAAGTAGTCGATCGTCCCATCCAGCCGCAGAAAATTATACCCGTTTCCGTGCCCTTCCGTCACCGCCAGAACACCTCCGAAGGAGCCGAAATGATCCGCAAGAATGGTGAAGTTTTCGGACAGAAGCGTTGGCATCCGATACCGTGGCGTATCGTCATACCACTCTTTTCGATACAGGTATTCCGACTGAACTTCGTGGTCTTTGCTCGTCGCCAACCACTGCTCATTGAGACTTCTGGCCAGAGGTTGCGGGTCTACTCCCGGGGGTGTCAGGTCGCCGGATTGGCTTGGACACCAGAATACGGACGAGTTCCCCAGGTACGACAGCAACTGCCCATGGTTTCTCAGGTCCCCGTCTCTTTGAATGGTGTGGCCGTACCAACCTTGAGTCGGTTCGGTCGAGGCCCACTTGTTTCGAATCCCGCCAACGTGTTGGGGGAGCCATCCATCATGATCCATCGCAAACAGTCCGAACGCGGAGCCGAACGCCTGTAGATTGGATTTGCATGAAGTCCTCCTGCCTTCCTCGGAAGCCGCCGAAAGTGCCGGCAGAAGGATGACCGATACGACAGCAATGATTCCAAGAATCACCACCATCTCAATCAGTGTGAATGCATGACTGAACGACCGGGGCCGGTCTTCCGCGCAAGGAGTGCGGAAGGCCTCCACCCGGTGATGTCCCCTATGGTCTTTCATCGAGTCCGCCTTTCTCCGCTTACCTTAACCACATTCCAGAATACCCCAATCTGCACTCGAAATGCACGCGAAAACCGCCGAATTCTCCAATCACACCCTGGATTGACTCGCGCCCGAGGAATTTTCTCGAAATTCGCCAAATATTTCCGATATTTGGCTGATGTCACGAATGTGGGCGCGCAAGCCGGAGCCGGATCGAGGGGATTCGGGCCGACCGTTGATGGATTCGGACTGGCCCAAGCTATGACAAACGGCGCCATTCTCGGGTTCTGTTTCTTCGTCCTCGAGGGCCTCGGCATCCTCTCGGCGATGCACGCCGTGGTCCACTCGCGAACATCGCAGGGATCCATCGCCTGGGTCCTCTCTCTCATCACCTTTCCCTTCATTGCTCTTCCCCTCTATTGGATCTTCGGACGGAGTCGGTTCGAGGGCTATGTGGATGCCCGCCGATCAGGAAATACCAAGATCCTTCACTACGCCCGGGACCTTGCCGCCAAGGCCGCGCCGTTTGTCACCCGGCTTCCGAAGGAACTGGGCCGATTGAAGGTGCTTGAGAAGCTCGCATACATGCCTTTTTCAAGGTCGAACCATGTCGAACTGCTGGTCAACGGAGAAGAAACGTTCGGCGCCATTTTCGAAGGCATTCGAAATGCGGAGCGATACGTACTTCTTCAGTTCTTCATTCTCAAAGCCGACAGGCTCGGACAGGATCTGAGCGAACTTCTTCAGAAGAAATCCTCCGAGGGGGTTCGGATCTATTTTCTCTACGATGAGATCGGTTCCCACAAACTTCCCGAATCCTACAAGAACGAACTGCGCAGGGCTGGAGTGGAGATCCGACCCTTCCGCACGACGCAGGGCAGGATGAATCGCTTTCAGTTGAATTTCCGGAACCACCGAAAGATTGTCGTGGTCGACGGCCGTTACGCCTATGTCGGCGGACTCAACGTCGGCGATGAGTACATGGGGCGATCCGAGCGATTCGGGCATTGGCGAGATACCCACGTGAAAATTGAGGGTCCCGCCGTCGGGGCATCCCAGCTTTCCTTTATTGAGGACTGGTACTGGTCCGAACGCAAGGTTCCGGACGTGGACTGGAATCTCAACGAAACCTCCTCCGGAACGATGGACACGCTCATCCTACCCTCGGGCCCGGCGGACGACCGGGATACGTGCGCCCTGATGTTCCTGGAGCTGATCAATTCGGCCCGGAAACGAATCTGGATTTCGAGTCCCTATTTCGTTCCCGACGAAGCGGTCGTAAGCGCACTCCGCCTTGCGGCTCTGCGCGGGGTCGACGTCCGAATTCTCCTGCCCCTGAATCCGGACCACTTCGTTGTGTACCTCGCGTCCTTCTGGTACCTGCAGCAGCTCGACATGCCACGCGTAAAGATCTATCGGTACAAGCCGGGTTTTCTTCATCAGAAGGCCGCCGTTGTCGACGACACCCTCGCGATGGTGGGCACTGCCAACCTGGACAATCGATCATTCCGCCTGAATTTTGAGATTTCCGTACTCGTCTCCGACAAGGCGTTTGTCTACGCGGTGGACCGCATGCTGTCCGAGGATCTCGACGCCTCCGAACAGATCGGACCGGAGGACTATCGAAACCGCGATTTCCTGTTCAAGGTGGGAGTCAATTCCGCGCGACTCCTGTCGCCGGTCCTGTAAGAAGGAGGCACGACACTACTCGAGATCGTAGAGGGTGTTGTCTGATCCGAGAAATCCCGTGCCGTCAGCGAGATAGGACGGGGGACCGTCGTAGCTGGTTTCGCGGATCCCGTGCGGGGCGGCATGTCCGTCGGTGAACCCGACGTTTGTGCTGCCCAGGTGGCGGTACCCCTGGGTCCCCGCATAGCGCCCCGAAAAACCATCGTCCGTCGGGCTGCCGCGGGGAGAGCGCATGAACTTGTTGGCGCCCGCAAGCCATTCGCCATCACCGAACAGGGCGGTGCCCGCCGGATTCGCGATGTTGTCCCGGTGAGCGGGATCGTCCGGCGCGCCAATATAACTGGTGTTGTAGTTGTACCCGGAATTCGGATCGACCAGCCAGTTGGCGCTGCCCGCGTAGGAGGGGCACTGGTGAATGCGGGCATCCGGCGCGCCGGCCCAAAGGAGCCCCGGTTCGACCCGGAAAACCCCGCCTTCACGAACATTCGTGAAATCCCATGCGTACTGATATCGAATCCCCTGCACGGTCTCCGCTCGAAATGCCGCGGGGAAAAATCCGTCGTGGTTCGATGTATAAATGTACGCGGCCATCCCGAACTGCCGGAGGTTGCTGCTGCATTGGGTCCGCTTTCCGTCTTCCATTCGTTCCAGGATCGCGGGAACCAGCACCGCCGCCAGAACTCCGATTATGGCAATCACCGCGAGCAGTTCGATGAGCGAGAAAGCCGCATACCTGGGCCGGATGTTGCGTGCGTTCATGGCCGGTCTCCTCGCAATCTCACGCTTCGAAGATCCGTGGTGGCGGGAACCCGCGCGGTAACGGTTCGTGTTCCGCCGGTGGGGACACCGCTCGAGAAGGATTGATCGATCCCGTTTGTCGACCAGTCGGTCATCTCCTCGGTGTACTCCACCAGGACGCGGGTGTCACGCGCGTCTTCGAGGATTTCGTAGGTCACGTCGATCACGGATCCGGTCGGGGTCGTGGAAACGATCGTTTCGAAAAGAGGCCCGGCGTCGGGGGCATTCGGATTCCGGCCGGTCAAATATTCAAACAGGTTCTTGATCAGATCGCCGTCGGGATCCGCGTCGCCGCCTGCAATCGCAGGTTGGATTCTGTTGGTCGGATCGAAGTGGGAGATCTGCCAGAGTGAATAGGGCAGGCCCGGCGCGACGTCGGACACCGCATCAATTTCCGGGTTGAAGAGCCCGTCGCGTTCAATTCGAATGTATTGAAACCATTTCACGCCTTCGTCCGGGTGCACGGGCAAAGCCAACGATCCAATGTCAAACCCCGTGCCGCCCGCCGATGTCCCGAAGAGGCGCGCCGCCTCCGCGACGGTTCTCCCGGCAATATCGGCCGCATCCAGGGAGGGGTCGATCGGGAAGGTCGGATCGGTCTCCAAACCCCACCACTCATTGGTCATGCCGGGTATCGATGCCGGCTCGTCCGGGGTGAATTTCCTGCCGAGAGTCGGCGCGAACGTGTCGGCAAAGGGTCCCCCTGACAACGGGAACCACTGGAGCCCATCCTGGCTTACGGAAATCAGCCCCGGTTCGCTTTCCACGACGCCGGTAATCGTCGTGTTCGATGGATTCCCGTTCATCCACGATCCTCCCCCTTCGATATTGAAGAACGCGTTTCCATAGACGATGGCATCGATCCCGTATGGATTGTCGGGTTCGTCGAGCACGGGATGATCGAAGGCGAGAGTGAGGTGCCCGCCGCCGCCAATCGAAACCAGTTCGAATGCGCGGAATGGAGGGGAGACGGCTACCACAGGTACCGGATTTGTTTCCGGAATGAAAATCCCCTCTCCTGTCGTGTCGACCGTTGGGCGTCCCAAGGCGTTCAACGGGTTGTCGAAAGGAGCGAAATCGATGGTGTCTAATCCGATTCCCGAGCCCGGAACGTACGCTACCACCCGGGTGGCATATTCCGAACGAGCAGCAACCGGTTCGTCCGGCGCGTCCTCGAGTCCCCCGAAGTTTGAACTGAAATCCTGGTCATATCCCCATCCCAGCCACGTGCCGTTGGTGAGGATCCCGGAAGAAAGGCCCACCGTCGCCTTCTGCCAGGTTCCGCCGTCGAACGGAGGTCCGTTTCCCTCCCAGAAACTCCAGAAACCGCTGAACCAGCCCTCCCGGTAGTGGTCATCCGGATCGAAGGCAAAGCCCGTTTCCGTTTGAATTCCCGGCTTCCCTTCCAGGAGCGTCATCCGATCAAATCCAGTGTCGTGGCCGATCGAGTACACCGCCGTCCCGGGAAAAGCGGGATGGTATCGATACCGAAACTTGGTGTCGCTTTGCTCAATCCTGTCCAGGATCCCGGCGCCGGTGATCTCTCCGTTCCACCGGACGCCCCATGCCAGGGACTGGGGTTCAAGTCCATCGTTCCAGTCTACTACCAGGACTGCCTCGTTGGTCCCTGAGCCGATCCAGTACGTAACATTTGAGGTAGAGAATCCCGCCTGCGCGGACACCGTGATCCACGTGCAGGTTGAAAGCGCAAGCGCCGCCGCAAGTGTGGTTGGAATCTTCAAGTCATTGCCCCCGTGTTCCCGTTCTTCGAAACGTCAGGCAAAGTCCGAGGATCAATAGAATTGCGGGACCGGGTTCCGGAACGATGACCAGGGCGTCGATTTCCAGGTTCCCATCTCCGCCGGCTGCCACATTTGTAATGCGAACATATTGAAAAGATCCCAATCCCGAGCCGGAAATATCGAAAGGCATCCCGCCGGCGGATCCGCCGTACAGCGCAATTGCGGACGACAGGTCCAGGCCGGAAAAATCTCCCAGGGCCAGGGTGTCCGGCGGGGGCATCCGATAATCCGAGGGCAAAGTCGAAGCTGAATCGGTCCACGGTTGGGTGGGAAGAAGGCCGTCGACGGTTCCCTGAACCGGGAAGAAGTCGATTCCGTTTTCACTGACTTCGACAGTACTTCCCGAACCATCCGCCCCGAACAACATTGCCGGATCGGTATGAACGTCGAAAGTCGGGGCCGCACCGAAGAAACCCGCGTTGCCGAATACGATGAAATCGGAACCCGTCCGGTCCGCTACCGTTTGTTCGAACGCGATGGTAACAAAACCCCCGTTCCCGAGAGAGAGAATCTCGTCGGTGTCGAACGGCGGATTAAACATCGTGACCGGCCCCGGAAACCCCAGGCCTTCGCCGGTTGTCGGGTCTACCGGACCCAGCACCGTGGTCGGGTCGGGGTAGCTTGGATTCCCACCGCTCCCGAGGTCGAAATGAATGAGTTGGTGGGCCCATGGGTTCAATACGGCGCCACCCAGCGCCAGTTCCAGGGCTACGCCTGTCATAGCCAGAATCGTCGTCATGTAGACTCCTCCCTATCCGTAGTTCAACTGCAACATACGTCCAAGGAAAAGAAGGGAAGGTGAACCGGTTGGTTCGCTCCTCACAGTCTTTTCACCGAAGACACGAGTGAAGCGCCGACCGGTCCGTCTCCTGGCTTTGGGATCATCGTGCCGCTCCCGCCTTCTCGGCCTTGCAAGGCCAATGGCATCCCTGGAGCGCCACTCCCCATTTACAGTGGCGGTAACCGCGTCCGTTTCTCACGGAACTTCCGAATATGTGCCCATCGGCACACAAACCGGTCAGCGGATCTTGTCTTGTCGATACGCTGCCAGGACCCAGGGGTCAAGAGCGAAACGCACTTCATCCTTCACTTTGACGGGTGGCTTGTCGATAAGTGATGCGTCGAACTCAGGAAGGGGGCTGATCAATGGATATTGAAGCGGAAAAGAATGAACTGGAGGCCGGGTTATACCTGGTCGGCACCCCGATCGGCAACCTGGGGGATATCACACTGCGCGCTCTCGAAGTGCTGAAGGGCGTTCACCTGATCCTGGCTGAGGACACCCGTCTGACGCGGAAACTGATGAGCCGATTCGACCTGCATGTGCCTCTGGAGAGTTGTCACCGGTACCAGGAGGCGTCCCGCGCGAAGAGCATCGTATCACGAATGCAGAATGGTGAGGCAATTGCGCTGGTCTCCGACTCCGGCATGCCGTGCGTGTCGGATCCGGGCTCGCGGCTGGTGGCAGCCTGCCGGGAAGGGGACGTGCCGGTTCGTGTCATCCCCGGACCCTCCGCAGTGACTTCGGCCGTGGCCTTGTGCGGATTCGGCGGGCGAGGCTTTATGTTTGACGGATTCCTTCCCGTGCGCCCGGGCCCGAGACGCCGCAGACTGGAGGAGTTGTCGGGTTTCGACCAACCGGTAGTCCTGTTTGAGGGGCCCCACCGGATCCTGGCCACCCTGGAGGTGTTGAACAATCTCATGCCGGACCGCCGCATATATGTCGGGAGGGAACTGACGAAGAAGTTCGAGGCGTCCCACGAGGGGACCCCCGCCCGGCTGCTTGAACACTTTCAGAAGCATGCCCCCCGCGGGGAGTTTGTGCTGGTGCTGGAGCCCATGCCGAGAGGACAACCACGATCCACGATTCCGGATTCGGGGCCGGCGGCCTCTGATTGACATCCCCCTGAAACGGTGATACTTCTAGCTTGAATCATGCGAACCAATAGGACAGGTGGAATCCTTCTCGCCGCAGCCGCCCTCGGCTGGATCACCGCGCAGGGGATTGCGCATGCCTCCTCGATTCAGATCCGGGAGGTCGTCCGGGCTGATGTGAACCTTCCCTCCGACCAGGTACTGCTGCATTTGCCCAAGTTTTTTGAAAGCGAATTCACCGAACTGGAGGAGGAATACAAGGTCATCTGGTCTCCCGGACCCGGCGTGGAAGCCAACACCGTCGTAGTCCAATTCGATTACATGCAGCGGCGGATCCGCGAACCGCAGTCGCTCGAAGTGAAGTATCCCTTCGCGGTCAAGGAACAGCGCACCGCAACCTTCAGTGTTTCAAAAAAGGCCTATCGGCAGGGAGGGGAAATCACTGCGTGGCGCGTCCGTATACTGCAGCAAGGCAAAGTAGTGGCGGAGCAGGCTTGGCCATCTCAAGCCTGGGATTAGGACCGCCCATGACGGCGTTGAAGTCATCGGGGGACAAGGTGCTGGTTGCAATCAGCCACGATACCGCTTTCGTGCACGTTGTCGGGCGGGGTACGTTCAAGGTCAGCACCGGCCTGAAACGATTCGGAATTGCCGCCGTGGAGTCCAAGTGCTCCCGATTCGTGGTCGACCTGGAAGACTGCACCGCGATGGACAGTACGTTCATGGGAGTGCTTGCGGGACTCGCATTCAACATGAAACGAAGCGGTAAGGGTGAAATTCATCTTGTAAATCTTTCCTCCCGTCTTCAATCCCTGCTTACCACTTTAGGCCTCGGCCATGTCATGCGAATTTACCTGCAGGGATCGACGCCGGGCGAATTTCTGAAAGTTCTCGATACGGCATCTGAGTTTGATGAGACGGGGCAGGAGTCGGAAACCCGGCGGGACCGCGCCGAAACCATGCTGGATGCCCATGAGGCGCTCGTCGACGTGAACCCGGAGAACCTGCCCAAGTTCAAAGATGTTCTGACGTTTCTACGGGAGGATCTGGACAAGGAGGATCCCTGATCGCCTGTTTTCCCGCGCCCCTGTACCCGAACCGGGCGCGGAAACGCGGGGGATTAGACATCTGAATTCATGTCCCCGGAACGTTCCATAGCTTATCACTTTCCTTGCAACGCGAGGTATCTCGCCATCCTCAGGGATGCGACGCTTGAATTCTGCCTGACCGCCGGACTGTCTGAATTTCAAGGATATCAGGTGGAAATGGCGGTGGATGAGGCCTGTGCAAATGTGATACGGCATAGCTACGGAGGAGAGTGCGAGGCCTCTGCCGAAATATCCCACCCCGGACTCCATGTCAGGATCTCTGAGCAAGCCGAAGAATTGGTTGTCGAAATTGTTGACCGGGGCGCTGGTTTCAACATCGATGAAGTGGTGAAGCCGGAACTGAAGGAACCTGCCGACGGGGAGATTGGTTTTTTTGTGATCGACAAGTTTGTCGATCAGGTCGATTACCAGCGGGGGACCCAGGACGGGAATCGACTGGTACTCAAGAAGAAACGTTGATGGAAGAATGAAGAAACAAAAAAAGAAGAAGCCTGCCGAACCGGAGATTTTGCCGGAGGAGAACGGCGTCGACGAAGGCGCACCGGGTGCCGCCGGAACTGAAGGGAACGATGATTCCCCATCTTCTGAGGACGACGAAGGGAACGTTTCGACGCCGACGGTCGAGGAAATAACCGGCGAACGCGACGACCTTGCCGACCGCCTGCTTCGCCTGCAGGCGGATTTCGAGAATTTCAAGAAGCGTACCCGGAGGGAAAGAAGCGAATTGGTCCGCCGCGCGGCGGAGGAATTGATGACCGAACTTCTCCCCATCCTCGATCACTTTGAACTCGGGTTCGAGAACGCGTCCAACCACGAAGCGAATCCCGCCGTCGTCGAAGGGTTCAGAATTGTTTATGACCAGATGCTGTCCGGATTGCGGAAGCACGGGTTGGAACCGATCGATTCCGTTGGTCAACCGTTCGATCCACATCTTCACGAAGCAATCACGTACTTGCCGTCCGACGAATATGTCGCCGACAGCGTAATTCAACAGACCCGGCGCGGATATCTTCTCGGGGACCGATTGCTTCGGGCAGCGCAGGTTGTCGTGTCCAGCGGACCGGCGCCCGAGGCACAGGGCGTGGCATCGGTGAACGAAGAAAAATCCGGTGACGGGAAGGATGAATCCTGATGGCGACGACGAAAAGAGACTATTACGAATTGCTGGGCGTGGGGCGGGACGCGACCGACGATGAAATCAAGAAGGCATACCGGAAACTGGCGGTTCAGTATCACCCCGACAAGAATCCCGGAGATCACGAGGCGGAGGAGAAATTCAAGGAGATCACCGAAGCCTATGAAATTCTGAACGATGCCTCTAAGCGGGAGCGATACGACCAGTTTGGTCACCAGGCATTCGCGCCCGGTTCCGGCGGTGGCGGGCAAGGTGGTTTTGGCGGGATCGATCTGGAGGAAGCCCTGCGTACGTTCATGGGGACATTCGGAAGTGGCGGCGGCGGCGGAAGTATTTTTGATGATTTTTTTGGCGGAAGTGGCCGCCAGGGCGGGGCGGATATGGCCACCCGTGGCGCAGATCTTCGTTTCGATCTTGAAGTGGAATTCGAGGAAGCCGCCTTTGGCTCCGAGCGAACCGTGACTCTTCCCATTAACGATACGTGCGAGGAATGCGAGGGCGCCGGCGCCGCCAAGGGCAGCAAGCGGGAGACCTGCCTGCAATGCAATGGCTCCGGAATGATCGTTTCTTCCTCCGGGTTTTTCCAAATGCGGCAGAGCTGCTCGGTGTGTGGCGGAACCGGACAGGTCATTCGGAATCCATGCGAAAACTGCGGCGGCAGCGGCCGCATCAAGACGAGAAAAACCCTGACGCTTAAAATTCCCGCCGGTGTGGAAACCGGCTCGAGGCTGCGCCTGGCGGGAAAGGGGGAGGGCGGTGTCCGGGGAGGTCCCTCGGGGGATCTATACGTAGTGATCCATGTAAAGGCACATGAGCTTTTCGAGCGTCACGACGAGGACGTATATTGCGTGATCTCCATTCCATTTCACGTGGCAACCCTCGGCGGGGAAGTGGAAGTGCCCACGATTCACGGCACCGCCAAATTGAAGATTCCGGCCGGAAGTGAATCCGGTTCGACATTTCGGCTCCGGGGAAAAGGACTCAACTCGCTGCACGGGGGGCGTCCGGGAGACCAGCACGTGCAGGTCCAGGTGGAGACACCGAAAAAGCTGAATTCAAAGCAGAAGGCGGCTCTTCGGGAATTCAGTGATTCTTTGTCATCGTCCAATCACCCCAAACAGGAACGACTTCAGAAAATTGCCGGAAAATTCTACGAACACAAGGAATCGATAGAGAAGAAAAAGCGCTCCTGATTCTTTCTCCGTCGCCGGCGCTCTCCACGTTATGCGCTGCTTTGTCCCCAGCGAGTCCTGGTCCGAAAATTCCGTGATCCTCAGTCCGGACGAGTCGCATTATGTACTGAATGTACACCGGGCGAAAGCCGGACAACGCGTCACCCTGTTCGACGGCGCGGGAAAAATCGGCGACGGCGAGATCGTGGAAACTGCCCGCCACAAAGTCCGGGTCCAGGTTCTCACAGAGAAGTACACGGGAAGGGCGCAACCTGTCCTCTGGCTGGGTCAGGCGCTGGCGAAGGGGCAAAAGATGGACCTGGTAATCCAGAAGGCAACCGAACTCGGGGTGGCCCGCATCATTCCCATGACCACCGAGCGGGCTGTGGTCCAGGTGGAAGGGATGCGCGCGGAAAGAAAAGTAAATCACTGGAGATCCGTTGCACGCAACGCCGTTCGTCAGTGCCAGGCGGCCTGGCAGCCAGAAGTGACCGACGTTCATTCGCTGGATGCGTTCTTGAATTCATCCAGGCGGTCGACCTTCATTATCTTCGGCGATTTCGGCGAAGACGCAAAGCCCTTGCCGGAACTGTTCGGCCGGTGCCGGGATGTTGATGCCGAGACGGTGGCGGTCCTGATCGGCCCCGAAGGCGGATTCGCGGATGGCGAGGCCGAAAGCCTCCGCGGCGCGGGCGCTCATCCCGCCGACTTCGGGGAGACTGTCTTGCGCGCCGAAACCGCCGCACTCTACGCCGCCGGTTGTTTCAGGTACGCGTTTCACAACCGGAAGTAGCCATCCGTCTTGTTAATGACGAATGACGAAATACCCAATGACGAGAAAAGCCCGAATGTCGAAATCTGAAACCGGTTGGAACCATTTCCGGGAAGTCCTTTCTTCCGCCAATCCTCTCGTGCCGTACGCAACCTCATATTTACACCTGGAATCAACATTCTCGGACTGCATCACTTCGTTTCCTCTATCCGCAACGTTGACGAAAATATGGAAACCGTTATTCACTGGTAAACACAATAACTGTCGGTAGAATACAAATGGTTGGCATATCCGAGATCATGGCACTATTGCTGGCGCTTCTAATTGCTTTCGGGGCGGCGTACTGGAGTGCGATTCTCGACCTGCCGGTCGCGATAGCGGTGCTCGTTGTTGCCTTGGCATTTGTCATCACTTTGTCTGTCGTCTGGATAGCAATAAATTTGTCGGTCGATTTTGATTTCCAATTAAGCAAAATGGGCAGCCTCGCAGCTGGGTGGGCTCAACCCACAGCAATTCTAATTGCTACGATTTATTGCGGAGCTGTTGTCATGCAAGCCAAGTCTAAGTTTGAAGCACAAAAGGACAACCAAGACGCTGTTGGAGCCGGCGTGTCCGGCGCATCACGCTAGCGAAAGATGTTGATGGCGTCACGTGTCTTGGATTTGGAAGAATGTCGATGGGAGAGTTTTCTTACGGTTCTGCCACTCCTGCCGGCATACTGCACCTCCTCGAGCATTATGAGGTTCCAATCGAGGGAAAACGTGCCGTTGTTGTCGGACGCAGTCCGATTCTGGATAAGCCCATGGCTATGATGTTGTTGTCGCGCAATGCAACCGTAACGATTTGCCATTCTCGGACGAAGGACCTAAGCGATGAGATTCGGAGAGCAGACATTGTTGTCGGGGCAGTAGGTAAACCCGAATTCATCAAATCCGGTTGGATAGAACCGGGAGCAGTTGTGATTGACGCAGGCTATCATCCCGGTGGTGTTGGCGACATTGAGTTGGAGAATATCGAAGAAAACTGCTCGGCATATACCCCTGTCCCCGGAGGCGTCGGACCTATGACGATTGCCACGTTAGTTGATCAGTCTGTCCAGGCGGCGGAGTTCTGCGCCCAACTATTGAATCCAGGATGTTTTTCGGAGATCCGTCAAAATCCTGATTCTTGACATGGGGCCGACACTATGATGGATTTGAAGAACCCAAAGTGGATGTACGCAAAAGCCGTCATGTTTATCGTGATCGGTCTCATCTCCTTTGCTCTTGTTGTTGCGGAGCATCCATCGATCAAGGTCGCGGCGTTGTTGCTTCTGATGATCTGGTCATTCAGTCGAGCATACTACTTCACGTTCTACGTGATTGAGAAATACGTTGATCCCGAATACAAATTTTCGGGGCTAATAGATTTTCTAAGATATCTAGTGCGCAGGGAGAAGAAGCCCAGCCAGAAAGTGGACTCAATCAACCCATCCTAATCCCGATTCCAATCGCAATCCTAATCGTCCGACGGCGGGAATCGATTCAGATTGGGATGAAATTGCGATTCAGATAGAGATGGGTAGCAGATCGCCGGCAATCTCTTTCACTCGCTGTGCTCAGCTGAAGAGCAGCGTTGAAATCCCGAATGAGCTGGCTTGACATCTAAGTGTTACTATAGTATCACTCCTCCATGAGAACAGAACTGGTGACTACGTTGAAGCGTCAGGCAACTCGCATCCTCTCCGATCTCAGGATTTCGGGAGAACCGGTGCTGATCACGGAGCACGGCAAGCCATCCGCTTACCTTGTTGACGTGGAGTCCTTCGAGCAGATGCAGAGCCGGATGAGCATTCTTGAAGGAATCGCCCGTGGTGAAAGGGCCATTTTTGAGAATCGAACCTTCTCGCACGCTGAGGCGAAGAGAAGGATGAAGAAATGGCTCGATTGATCTGGACGGAACCGGCGCTCCACGATCTGGATGAGGTAGCGGAGTACATCGCCCTTGACGACCCGCCGGCAGCTTCACGATATGTAAAAAGGGTATTCAACAAAGTAGAGCGACTCAAGGCGCAACCACACTCTGGGCGTCGCCCCCCAGAATTCCCCCGCATGCCTTATCGGGAAGTGATCGTGGCTCCATGCCGGATCTTCTATCGCGTGGAAGATGATAAGGTGTTCATTGTTTATGTAATGCGCTCAGAGCAGCTCTTACGGGCGTATCGCCTGGAGCAGCGCGGCAGAAAGAAATTGTGATTTCAACAAGAAACGGCATTGGATGGGTCGGGGGCAACCCATGCTAATCTTTTGCGCCGAGTCGCTCTGAAAGTCCTGGCTCCGGCAGCTCTTTTTCGTTGACGGATTCGCTCCCTTGGTTCATACCGCATTGCCCTTTATCGAAAACGGGAGAAGGAGACTGAATCATGGCTAGGATTAATTTTGGCGGAGTATTGGAAGATGTCGTTACCCGCAAGGAATTCTCACTGGCAAAAGCCAGGCGGGTGCTGAAGAACGAAACCATCGCGATCCTCGGTTATGGCGTGCAAGCGCCCGCGCAGGCGTTGAATCTTCAGGATAACGGATTCAACGTAATTATCGGCGCGCGAAACCACACCCAGGCCAAGAAAGACGGCTGGAAACCCGGCAAGAACCTTTTCAAAATCGAAGAAGCTGCGAAGAGGGGAACCATTGTCTGCTACCTGGTATCCGACGCCGGCCAGAAAGCGCTGTGGCCCAAGGTGAAAAAGTGTCTGAACCCGGGGGATGCGCTCGTATTTTCGCACGGTTTTTCCATTGCCTATCAGGAACAGACCAAGGTGATTCCTCCCGACGATGTCGACGTGCTGCTGGTGGCACCGAAAGGCTCCGGAACATCCGTACGACGAAATTTCCTCGCCGGCGCCGGGATCAATTCCAGTTTCGGCGTGTTCCAGGATGCCACTGGCCGAGCCGAAGATCGTTGTTGCGCATTGGGGATCGGCATCGGTTCCGGTTTTCTCTTTCCCACTACGTTTCAAAAGGAAGTCTTCAGCGATCTTACCGGGGAGCGCGGCGTTCTCATGGGTGCGCTCGCCGGTCTGATGGAGGCGCAATACGAAGTGCTGCGAAAGAACGGTCATACGCCAAGCGAAGCGTTTAACGAAACCGTGGAGGAACTGACCCAAAGTCTTATTCGTCTCGTCGACGAAAACGGCATGGACTGGATGTACGCGAATTGTTCGACGACCGCACAGCGAGGCGCCCTCGACTGGAAGCCGAAATTTAAGAAAGCAACGCTGCCGATCTTCAAGGAACTCTACACCTCGGTCAAGAAAGGCAAAGAAACCGCCCGCGTTCTCCGGACTTGCAGCAAGCCCGACTATGCCAAGAGTCTTTCCAAGGAACTGAACGAAATGGGGAACTCAGAAATGTGGGCCGCCGGTACCGAAATCCGAAAGTTGCGGCCGAAAGGGAAAACCATTCAGAGTTCGAAGGGGACTACCGGACGGAAAAAATGGGGTCAGGGTTGAAGGCTGCTGACTTATAATCACCGGTATCCAAGGTTTCTCAGGATCCAGAAGTTTTTTCCCCAGTCCTTCTCCACCTTGACCCAGAGATGGATGCGGACCGGGACTTCGTAGATTTCTGAAACGTCTTTTTCAGCCTGCTGTCGCACTCGCTTGATCAGCCTGCCCTTCTTGCCGAGGACGATGGCTTTCTGGCTGTTTCTATTCACGTAGATCACGCTCGAGATGTTCCAACCTTCTTCGGTCTCATCAATCTTCTCGATCCACACCGCCATGCTGTGCGGCAGTTCCTGCTGGAGTACCTGGAAATATTGCTCCCGGATGATGTCTCCAATGGCCAGCTTCCGGGGAAAATCGGAGAGCATTTCTTCCGGAAACAGGAGCGGTCCGGGGGGGACGCATTCAAAGAGGCGCGTAACCAGCGGCTCGACCCCCGTTCCGTCCTTCGCCGCCGCCGTCATCCAATCGACCGGTTTTTCGATCTTCTTCTCTTTGCCGATGTCATTCCACAAAGCCCGGTATTCCGCATGAAAGTTTGTTCCCTGATCCGTTTTATTCAGGATCGCCGTGATCGGCTCCGGAGCCTTGTAGAGGCGTCTCATCCAACCTTCGTCTTCCGTAACCGGCCTGCTGGATCCGTCCAGAACCAGTAGAACCATGTCGGAGCCGTCGGTTGCGGATCGAGCGGTCCGGTTCATGATCCGGCCCAGGTCGGACTCCGCCTTGTGAACTCCCGGCGTGTCGAGGAAAACCAGTTGTCCCCGTGATTCGGTAAGTACTCCCCGGATCAGGTTTCTCGTCGTCTGTGCCACTGGGCTAACGATGCTGACCTTTTCGCCGAGTGCGGCATTCACCAGGGTGGACTTTCCCACGTTTGCCCTCCCTACCACTGCGATCATTCCGCTGCGGATCGTGGCCGTGTCCGTCGGGGGAGGGCTGGGGTCTGATGAAGAGGTCATAATTCTACGGCGTCGCCTCGACGGGGGAGGTAGACCTCTCCCCCCAGGCCTTCGTCCCTCAATGCCTCGGCGAGTGCCTCTCTCGGCTTCTGCTCGCCGTGCACCAGGTACGTTTTCCTGGGGTTCACCGCCCGAACATATTTCAACAGATCATTGCGATCCGCGTGCGCGCTGAACGCATCCAGATCCGCGATTTCCGCATTCCGCTCATACGTGTCTCCGAAGATCCGGACTTCTTCCTGGCCTTCAACGAGCCTCCTCCCCAGGGTGTGTTCGGCCTGGTAGCCGACAATGACGATCGTCGTGCTCGGGTCCGAGATGCCGGCCTTGAGATGGTGAAGGATTCTCCCGTGCTCGCACATTCCCGACGCCGACACCACGATGCACGGTCCTCTCGACGCCGTCAGTTCCTTGGATTCCTTCACGCTCCCTACGAAGTTCACCCAATCCGCCTCGAAAATCCTGCCTGTTTCCCGCAGGTCCTTGAACTCGTCGTCCATGTAGTCCTGGCTCCGCGCGAAGATTCGGGTAACCGCGGTCGCCATCGGGCTGTCCACGTATACCGGGACCCGCGGAACATCGCCTTTCCGGTAAAGCGTTGCAATGTGGTACAAGACCTCCTGTGTTCGCTCGAGCGCGAAGGAAGGAATCAGAACTTTCCCGTTCCGCTCGACGGTTCGGCGAATGACTTCGCCCAGTGCGCTGTCCGCATCCCGGATGTCGCCGTGCAGCCGGTTGCCGTAGGTACTTTCCATGACCAGGATGTCGACGTCCGCCATCGGTTCCGGATCTCGAATGATGGGCAGGCCTTCCCGTCCAAGGTCTACCGCAAATCCGATTCGAACTTTCTTCCTCTTTTCCTCGACGGTCATGACCGACAATTCCGATCCGAGGATGTGGCCCGCTTCGAGCGAACGGGACGTCACGCCGGGGATCAGCTCCAGCTCGCTTCCATACTGGTGGCCCCGAAACAACGTCAATGCCGCCAGCGCATCCTCAACCGTGTACAAGGGCTCGACGGGCGGGAATCCGCGCCGGCTGGACTTCTGGTTGAGGTATTCCGCGTCCTGTTCCTGGATTTTCGCCGCGTCCTGGAGCATGATTTCGCAGAGTTTCGCGGTGGCGGTGGTCGCGTGGATCGGGCCTTCGTATCCCTGCGCCACTGCCGACGGTATGTTTCCGCAGTGGTCGACATGCGCATGGGAGAGAAGCAGGCAATGGAGCTGGGCCGGATCGAACAGAAGCTCGCGGTTGTAGACATCCGCAAGTTTTCTCTTCCCCTGAAAGAGCCCACAGTCGCGCAGGACTCTTTTGCCGCCCGCTTCGATCAGGTGCTGCGAACCGGTTACCGTGTCGGCGCCGCCAAGAAACTGGATTTCCATTTCATGTCCTTTCGAATGAAGAAATCAACGTTCCGAGTGTAGGATGATTTGGTCTGTGCTGTGAATGACTAACCGGCTCTGTTCACACTTTTTCGTGCGACCTCCACGCTCTCCCTGCGAAAGTTCATGAAATAGGCGGGTTAAAAGTCCATGATAGCAGTCATTGTCCGCCTGCATAATGAAACGCGATGTGAAACCGCCCCTGATGGATGTTTTCGACGCCCTCCACGAGGCGTGGGGTCCCCAGGGGTGGTGGCCTGCGGAAACCGCATGGGAAATGATGGTGGGCGCCGTGCTGACGCAGCACACTTCCTGGGGAAATGTCGAACGGGCGATTCTGCGATTAAAGGAGGCCGATGTGATGGATCTTCACCTGATGTACGGTGCGGAAATCGACTCTCTGGAATCGTGGATTCGGCCCAGCGGGGCCTTCCGGGTCAAGGCCCGGCGGTTAATTGCCCTGATGGAGATGATCGTGGGGGAGTTCGGGGGCGACCTGAATCGTTTCTTATCACTGCCGGCCGGACCCATGAGGGAGAAACTGCTGGAAGTAACCGGCATCGGACCGGAAACTGCTGACTGCATTGTCCTGTATGCGGGAAAGTATCCGCGTTTCGTTATCGATGCCTACACCCGTCGTGTGCTCGGCAGGCACGACTGGATAACGGGAACCGAGCCGTACAGTGAGCTTGCGGCAATGTTTGAGTCGTCGATTGATCCGGATCCCGGACTGTACGGGGAGTATCATGCCCTGCTGGTGCGCCTGGGGAAAAATCATTGCCGGGCTCAACCCTCCTGTGCATCCTGTCCGCTGAGTTCGTTTTTGCCGTTGGAAGGTCCCAGGAAATAAAGGATATGCGCCCTATGCCAATGATCGTGGCCCGTTTTGTGCGGTCTCGTTTTACCCTTCTGCTCGCCGGTTGCGCGTCCCTTTTGCTGGCGCAGGGCTGCTCGTCTGGGAGTGCGAAAGCCAAAAAGACCACCAATTTGCCCAGTACCGGTGTCTCGGGGGAGACTGCCCACGGAACCGTGGGGTGGATTGTCCGGGTAAACGAAGACGCGGGATATGCAGTTGTCGAAGGCCAGCACTTGCCAAGCGCCGGAAGTCAGGGGAAGATATTCAGAGAAGAGGTTTTTGTCGGGACGATCCGGTTTGACCGCCACCGGGAAGCCAATTTCGGGATCGCAGACATCCTCAACGGGTTCGTTCAGAAAGGGGACCGGGTCGTTTACTGACAACGCAGGTCGGCGAATGGAGAAACTGGTATGATTGCTAACTCAAGTATTGTCGGATTCGGGATGCCCAGTCCTCAGGAACTGCTCCCGATCATCATCATCCTGATCCTGTTTTTCGGCGCGGCGAGGCTGCCGAAACTCGCTCGGTCCCTGGGGCGAAGCATTACGGAGTTCAAGAAAGGCAGAGACGACACAACGCCCCTTCCCGAAGATGCTGGTTCCGGAAATAATGACACGAGCCCTGATGCGAAATCCGAGGAGTGATTCCGCTTCCTGAATTCCGGCGCAGGGATGGCCGAGCTGTTCAGTAGTATTTGTTCGTGACCCGATCCACGCCCGGCGTACCCGCCGCGATGGAGATGGCCCTCGCCCGTTTCTCCGGGCTTTGGGGGAGGCCCGACAGGGTAATCTCCCCATCCTTGGCCCGCACGCCGATGTTTCCACCGACCACGAACAAGTCTTCGCTGAGTCGGGAGTAGACGTCCCCGGCAAGGTTGGCATCGGTTTTTGCCATGGTTGTCTGCTCCGGAAGGGAGGAGCACCCGTGCGCGAACAGAATTCCCGCGGCCGCGAGTGTGATAATCGTGAAACGTATGCGAATCATATTGGAATCGTCCCGTTCTTTAACTACTTCGGTACAATTTCAACTCAAGCCCAATAGCTCTTTATTTAGAAGCCAGTAAACTTCTACATCCTAATTTGGTTACCGTCAAGCCAACATGAATTCTGATTCGGAAATGTTCGCAAGGCTTGCGCACCCCCAGCAAGACCGCTATGGTGAGCTGACAGTTCCTTTGAGCAGGAACGGGGCCATGGAGGGTAGAAAACGCGCAATAATCCTGTTTTCAGGCGGGCTGGACAGCCTTTTGGCTGCCCGTCTCGTGCAGGACCAGTCTGTCGATCTGCAGGCACTGGTCTTTGAAAGCCCGATCGCCGACCAGCAGGAAGCGATGGCACGGGCCGAGGCCATGAACCTGGCCGTGGAGGTGGTCGAATTTACAAAAAGTCTGGTGGAGGTCGTCGAGAGATGCAAGGCCCTGGACGATGTCTCCATTACGTTGAGGCTGGAGTGTCACGCAGAGATGCTCCGATGCGCGGCATCACGGCTGGAGGAGCACCGCTGCGATTTTCTGGTTACCGGGGAAGTGCTGAACCAGGGGACGCCGACCCAGACTGAGGAAGCACTGAAATATGCCGCCGACCATTCGGGGGTACCCGACCTGATCCTTCGTCCCTTGTCCGCCCGCCTTCTCAATCCCACCCGGCCTGAGATCGAGGGGTGGGTGAGCCGGGATGATCTACTCGATCTCCAGGGAGCCGACACTTCGCGGCAGCTGGAACTTGCGCGCTCCTACGGTCTGGAAATTCGTCCGGGACATGAAAAACCTCCGAGCCACCTTGCCGACCCGGCATTTATCGAGCGGCTTGCCGACCTGCGGATTCACGAGGGTTTGCAGGGCCGGCGCGCGATCGATCTGCTCCGGTTCGGTAGCCACTTCCGCCTCGGGCCGGTCACCAAGCTGGTGCTGGGCCGAACCAGGGAGGAGAGTCGCCACCTGGAGAACTGCTCGGAACTTTACGATTTGATTATCAGCGTCGAAGAGATTGAGGGTCCCACCGGGCTGTTGCCCATCATCGCCACCGAAGATCAGGTGCGCCGGGCCGCGGCAATATGCGCTCACTACAGCGATGTCGCGCCGGGAGGAACCGTGCCCGTAAGCGTTCGCTCATCCCGAAACCTGCGCAAAATCGAGGTCACGCCGGCGCCGCAGGACGATATCGACCTGATCTCCATTTAATGTCCACCTGCTTATGGATCGCGGTCCTGGTCATCGTCCCTGCCTGTTGCCACTGTTCCCGTGGGTAGGTGGATCTCGGTTTCGTAGGCACTGGTCTTTCCCCGCTCCAACACCCGCAGGGACATGCGTGCCGCGACCGGCCGGGCGTTTGTTTCTTCTGGCGGCCACGCCCCCACCCATGATTCGCCGTCGTAAAACTCGATGTGAATGCTCTCCAGCGAATCGATGACAGTGTTTGTGACAGGTGGGTCCGACACTTCGGGACCCGCCATGGCGCTTCGACTTCGCAGGAGGCGAATTCCCGCCCGGGAAGATTCGGCCCGGTACGCAACGCGCATGATATGATGCCAGCGGGAATCCCGTTCGCCTTCCGGCAACTCCTTGGTGCACAGTTCCAACCGGTGAAATTCCGGCGGATCGCCGAATTCGCCGCCTTCCAGCACCATTTCGCAATCCTCATCCCCTTCGGGGTGCACGGCGTTGACCAGATCGTCCCTGAGCTGCCCGAGAACGTCGGAAATTTCCGTCGAACGGGATCGTGCGCCGTCCTTCGCCCGCATTGCCGTCAGAGCCGTGTGAAATAGAGAATATAGAAGGGTTACCACGACCGCGGCCACGGCGACTGAGAGTAGCAACTCCAGCAGGGTCCATCCATTCCCCCTACCGCGGGGATCGCCGGTACGAATCCTTCTCTCCTTCGATCCGGAAAATGAATGGATCATGACCGCGCCATACGTGCCGGTCCCGTCGGACACGACACTAGCTTGCGAAATACAGAGAATAGAACAGCAGCGCAACACACACCAGGGCCAGAACCCCGATCACCGTAATCAGGACGTGCCACGACTTCTTGTTCTTCTTCTGAGGAGCTCCGAAGGGCGACACACTCGAAAAGGTCTCCGGCCTCTTGATCGGGGCGGTGGAGACTTCAACCTTCGGCATTTCGAGAGTGTGCAGAGTTTCCGTGTCGACATCGTCTCCCTGCCGATCGGTGTAGACGAATTCCAGGGCGCCGAAATGAATCACGTCCCGATCCTGGAGGAGCACTTCCGCAACGGGTTGACCGTTTACACGGGTTCCGTTCGTGGATTCGAGGTCCTTGAGCAGATAGGAAGTGCCTGATTTTGTCAGGACACAATGATTTCCCGATATTGATGAATTATTGAGGGTAATGACATTATCGTCGGTCCTCCCGAGAGAAACCTCGTCATCATCCAACTCAAACTTCTTACCTTTATAATCGATGGAAACGCCGACAAGAACGGGCATTCCTGCGCCCTCCTAACTCATTCGCGGCCCGGATAATGTCATGACCCCCTTGGAGTGTCAACGATGGCCTGTGAATCGTTGCGCCGGGCGATTCTCCTGTCATCCGGGGGGAGTACTTTGTCGTTCGCGCATCGATCATCGGAAATCTCTACGGCGATCGCTTCCATACCGTCCGCCCGTCCCGGATGGTGCGAATCGGCCGGCCGGTCAATTTCCAGCCGTTGAAGGGTGTGTTTCGGGATTTGGAGACAAAAGTGTTCGAATCCACCACCCATTCCAGTCTCGGGTCGATCAGCACCAGGTCCGCCGGAGAGCCTTTGCTTAAACCGGGAGCAGGCAAGCCCAGGATTCCCGCGGGTCCCGTGGTCCAGCGTGAAACCCAGTCTAGCGCTTCCATTCTCCCCGTCTTTACGAGGAGGGAGTAGGTGAGGCCGACGGCCGTTTCCAGGCCCAGAACTCCGAAAGGGGCTTTGAGGAATCCACGAGCCTTTTCCGCCTCGGTATGGGGGGCGTGATCCGTGGCGAAAATCTCGATATGACCCTCGAGCAGCGCCCGGGTAAGCCGATTCCGGTCATCCGGACTGCGGAGCGGGGGATTCATTTTGTAGTTCGCGTCCTTCGGATCGATCGCCGCATCGCACAGCGCCAGGTGGTGGGGGGTGAGTTCCCCGGTGATTCGGGCGCCGGCAGCGCGCGCCTCGTCCAGGAACCGGACGCTACCGCCGGAGGTGATGTGTTGTATGTGAAACCGGCAGCCTGTCTCCACCGCGAGAGTAGCGTCCCGCGCAACAATGCGCTCCTCCGCCAGGGAGGGTATGCCGGGGAGTTCGTGTTTCCTGGAATACTCCCCCTCGTGCATCACGCCGCGCTTTTCCAACTCTGAATCCTGTGCATGGTCCATGATCGGAAGATCCAGGTCGCGGGCCGTTTCCATGGCCTTTCGCAAGAGGTTGTCATCTGGAACCGTGCAGCCGTCATCGGTGAATGCAATGGCGCCGGCCTCCGCAAGCTCAGACAGGGGCGCCAGTTCACACCCGGCCCGTCCCCGGGTAATGCAGCCCGTCGTGTGGATCCTGGCAAGATCGGTCTTCTCTCCCTGCTCGAGAACAAAAGCGACCCGCTCCGGTGTATCGAGTGCCGGCGTTGTGTTCGGCATCCCCACGATTGTCGTGAATCCCCCCTGAACCGCCGACGCTGAACCGGAAGCGATTGTTTCCGCCTCTTCCCCGCCGGGCTCGCGAAGATGTACGTGGATGTCCCAGAAACCGGGGGCAAGCCACAACCCCCGGGCGTCTACGGTTTCGGCCTCGTCCGGAATCGGGCCGTTGGAGTCGGCAATCAGCCCATTCTGAATCAACAGGTCGCCAACCTCGTCACGAGAGGCGGCTGGGTCCAGAATGCGCGCGTTCTTGATGAGAAGCATGTTGCCTAACCCCGGAAACCGCCTGCCGGGTGTTGCGTACGACAACCAGGTTGAGGGTTCGATCTTGGATGTTCGATTCGGCTTGGTTCTGCGATCGATTCGGTCTTCAAAATTCAACCTTCGGCACGTTCCGTTCTTCCTTCGCCGTTACTTCGAAGAACTCCTCGGACTTGAATCCGAACACGCCAGCCACCAGGTTGGTCGGGAACGATTCGACCCGGGTATTCATTTGCATGACCGTTTGGTTGTATTGCTGCCGAGCGCGGCCGATTTCGTCCTCTGTGGACGAAAGCTCTGTTTGCAGGGCCAGGAAGTTCTGGTTGGCTTTCAGGTCCGGATAGTTTTCCACGATGAGCATCAGTCGTCCCAGGGCTCCGCTGAGATTCTGCTCCGCCGCGTTCTGCTCGCCGACCGTCTTTGCGTCTACGGCCGTATACCTGGCCTTGGTAACCGCATCGAGAGTCTCCTTCTCGTGACCGGCAAAGCCCTTGACGGTTTCAACCAGGTTGGGGATCAGGTCGTGCCGCCGCTTTAATTGAACGTCGATTTGTGCCCAGGAATTTCGAACCTGGTTCCGCAACCGGACCAGTCCGTTGTACATGTTGCCCAGCATGATTGCGAGGACAATGACGATGACGGCGATGATGATAAAAGCGGTCATTTCTTTTCGCCTCCTATCACGATGGCGAGGACTGCGGCGAGCAATACCGCGACGACTATGACTACGAGGATCAATGACATAATGCCCACGTCAGTCCCCTGGTTCACTGAAATCCGGCATTCCCGCGCGTAGTGCGTCCAGGTGCCGCGAAAAGTGCTCACAGAGTATATCCGCATAGGTCGACGGATGCGCTTCGAGGCATCGGCGAAGCTCCGGGCCCAACGTATCGTCCGTCAGAACCGATCCGAACGTGCAGTGAAGAATTTGTCTTCCCGCTTCGGTGAAGCCTTTTCCTTCCGGAACATCCTCCCAGCATTCGAGATAAACTTTTTCCATTTTCTTCACATTTCCGCACTCCGCCGGGGACGGGACGGTGTCCAGCGTTGCGTGTACGTGGTAGGTCGCGCGGTCCGTGTCGTAGCGGGTGCATGCAAATTCACAGATGCGTTGAAAGAGTCCGGCATCTTCCCGCGCCGCCACCCGAAGCGCTTCAAGGTAGGAGGTGCCCGCGGTCTTCACGTGAAACCTGCCGGACGTCGCGCGCGCAAAGGCGGTATAGATCGATATTTTGTCGGATCCGGAATGAAGACTCAACTTGTAGGGCCCGAGCATTTCAGCAACGCCTGCGTGATCCACCACGGATCGCTCGAACGCCTCGACGTCCCCGATGTAGTCAACGCCTTTCTCCAATTCTCCGATGAACCTGGGCGCTAGGGATAGCAGGTGTACATCGTGGGCTCGGCACTGGTCGGCCACGATGTAGTGTTCGACCAGGGTGGTCGGCTGATCCGTTTCGTCTACGCTGATCTCCAATTCGAATGCCTGCCCCAATGATTCGCACTTTTTTCGAATACAGGCGGCCAGTTTGATTGCTTCACGAATTGCCAGCCCGTATTTCACCGCCGCGCGTTGCACCGCCCGCTCGTCGAAGGTGATAACGGTGCCGGAGGGAAGCGTTTCATTCCTGCCGATGTACGCGCCAACCCAGTCGTTGTCTCCGGCGATGGCGGCGAATTTCTCCGCCAACTCCGTGTCGTTGTATTGATCGGCCTTCTGATCGACGTGCTCAGAAGGATCGATGGTAAAGAACGTGTATCCCGCGGTTGCCGTCCGGTTTACGTCTTCCGGCGTTTTCAGGTGGTCGGCGTCGGCCCCGGTGAGGCCTTCCCAGCCTGCCAGGTGGGCGCCGGCGAGAGCATCACCCATGACGCCTTCCGGGCTGCGAGCAGTGCGTCCCATCTCGCGAATGGACTGCTGGGGAAAAATCGGGGCGATTCCGGTTCCGGACTTTCGCATCGCTTTCACGTGCCCGGGGGTCGCAAGGCCGATGCGGTCGCCGAATCCGAAACTGGGCAGCAAACCCAGCGTAACGGGCTTCTGGAGGTTCAGGCTCTGATTCATGTCTCGCTTTGTATCAGGTTGCCGAACCCGATTCAACGCGGCAGAAATCAAAATACCGCTGGGCATTGTCATGACAGACATTCCGGACCATGGGGGCCAGAAGATCGAAGTCGTCCGGAATTTCCCCCTTCTCGACGTCCGTGCCCAGGAGTTCGCAGAGTAAACGCCGGAAATACTCGTGCCGCGGGTAGGACATGAAGGATCGCGAATCGGTGAGCATGCCGACAAACCTGGAGAGCAATCCGTTGTTGGACAGGGCGTTCATCTGCCAGGTCATACCCTCGATCTGGTCCAGGAACCACCACGACGAGCCATACTGAAGTTTTCCCGGAATCGAGCCGTCCTGAAAATTGCCGATCATGGAGGCGAACAGGTAATTATCCGCGGGATTCAAGTTGTAGAGGATGGTTTTCGGGAGCATATCGTCCCGGTCCAGCCGATCGAGATACATGGCGAGGGCCCGCGCCTGGGGGACGTCTTCAATGGAGTCGAAACCGGTGTCCGGGCCCAGGGCCGCGAGTTGCCTCGAATTCGTGTTCCTCATGGCGCCCAGGTGCAACTGTTTTACCCAGCCTTTTTCGGCGTCCAACCGCCCCGAGACTTCCATCATGAACGTCGCAAATCGGTCCGCGTCCCCGGCCGAAACATCGCCGCCCGCGCGGGCGCGGTCAAAAATGGCCGCGGCCTCCGATTCCGTGCAGAAATCTGCAAATGCACGCGTAATCCCGTGATCAGAAAGACGGCACCCATGATCGTGAAAAAAGTCGTGCCGGGCGCGAACAGCATCCAGCAGATCCTGCAGGACAATGATTTCCGTGTCCGAGGCGGCCGACAACTTGTCCAGGTAGTCATTGAAGAATGCCGTGTCGCCGATGGTCAGCAGTTTGTCGGGACGGAACGCGGGGTAAACCGGAGCCGGAAAACCGGACGCGGCAATGGCGCGGTGGGCCGCAAGATCGTCCGCGGGGTCATCCGTGGTGCAGATGACCTCTACGTTAAAGTCACGGATGATCCCGGCGACATCGCGGTCCGGATCCGCCAAGCGCTCATTCGCGCGCTCCCAGATTCGGGGGGCGGATTGCTCGTCCAGTAACTCGTCAATGCCGAAATATCGATTCAACTCCAGGTGTGTCCAATGATACAGCGGGTTGCGGAGGGTGTGCGGGACGGTGCGGGCCCAGGCGAGAAACTTGTCATAGGGATCCGCTGCTCCCGTGCAATAGTCTTCCGATACTCCGTTGGCGCGCATGGCTCGCCACTTGTAGTGGTCGCCCTCCAGCCAGATTTCGAAGAGATTGTCGAACCGGCGGTTCCCGGCCAGGTCTGTCGGCGGCAAATGGCAGTGGTAATCGATAATGGGAAGATCTCTTGCGATCTCGTGGTACAGCTTTCTGCCCATGGGAGTGCGAAGAAGAAAATCGTCGTGAATAAAACTCATGATTTCTGCGTCCTGATTGCCCTGGTGACGTGCGCAAGAATACCCTACACGACACGAGAGTAGTGGAGTCTCCGTAGGATGCCAATCACCGATGCCGGACATGGTTACCGTATCCTGCCGGCGGCCCGCACAAAGAGATGGGCAGAAGAGTCGTGAGCCTGCCTCTGTGCGGGGCAGGAAGTGTGAGGATAGGCGGAGATCCCGTGGAAGGGAATGTCCTGTATTTATGTAGGAAGAAAGTTAACCCTCACGGGATCTCCGGAGGAGGTAATAAGCAAGTAGAGGGCCAAGGTATCAGCGCTCCTCTCCTTTTCGGCTTTGAACACATTTCAGAGAAATTTAGCACCAATTCCCGGGCCGGGGGAGCGATCCGGAACGCCTACATCTCGGTGCCGAACAGAGAGACGGGCGAGGACACACATCCGGATCAAGCCACCACCGAGTTTGCCCGGTGGTGCGAGTGATCTTGCGCCAGGCCTGACAAAGAGACACAAGGTGTCCGTAAAAGTGCGAGAGATGAGCGGAGCCCTGTCCTCACACCAACCGGGCTCTTTCTGTTCTTGTTCAGTTCGCGGTGAGCCACCCTCGTGCCGCAGCGTAACTTTCCTTTGACAATAATCTGAATCTTACGTAAGCCTTACGTAAGCATGAGTTCAAAGAAATCACGAAGCAGCAAGCATTCGTCGGTTCGGAAACTGGGTAAAGTCGGTATCTACTCCTACTCGGTAACCATCCCCAAAAAAATCATTCAGGACCTAGGGTGGCGTCAACGGCAGCGCCTTGTCGTGAGCCAGGAAGGCGATGAAATCGTGATCCGCGATTGGGAGAAGCGCTCCGCAAGGAGAACTTGAGGAACTCTGCGACCCCTTCAAACTCTTCTCGGTCAAATTCAGGAGGCAAGAACAACGAAACCTGCAAGGCATCCCGCGCGATTGCCGGTACTGATAGGTGCCGTCGTACTTGGGTTGGCCGTGTCCGACCTTTCCCATGCGCAACGGGGGAGGCGGTCTGGGCCGCCGCCGGCGCGAGCTCACCAGGTCCGCCAATCCGACGGACAACTTCAGCTGGTTCGGGCGAATGTACCGCCTCCCGCGGACAATGATGTATCAATCACCGTTCAGGGTTCTACTCGACAGATCCGATCCAACGGAATTCCTGATCACGATACCGGCAGGTTTCCGAATCGGGGAAACCCGCACCGGATTGAAGAACAGACCTACACCTACCGGATTCCCGCCCGTCCCACCGTCGCGGACCGGATTCTGCCGCTCAAATTCCAGAGCTTCGGCATCGCGGTAAATGGTGTTCCATTCGATCCCGGCGCAGCGGAGTGGTTCCGGGGGGATCGGCGAGGCAAGTGGCAATATGAAGCGCTTTCGGGTGCGGTTCCGCTTGGGTTAGACGCAAACCACGCCCACGTCCAGCCAAACGGGGCCTACCACTATCACGGTTTGCCTGCCACGCTGCTTGCCGATCTCGGTTCCAATGCCTCCACCCATTCTCCGCAGGTCGGATGGGCCGCCGACGGATTTCCAATGTACGCCCTTTACGGGTACGAGGACGGCAGGGACCCGGCTTCGAGAATCAAGAAACTTACATCGAGCTACCGGGTGAGATCCGGTAATCGCTCCGATGGATCGGGTGATCCAGGCGGGACGTACGATGGGACGTTCATTTCCGACTATGAGTACATCGAAGGATTGGGCGATCTGGACGAGTGCAACGGACGGATGTCGATTACTCCGGATTTTCCGAAAGGAACGTACGCATATTTTCTGACCGAGTCATGGCCTGTGATTCCCCGATGGTTCAAGGGAACTTCATCTCGCGATTTCCTGCGACGAGGCCCACCACGCGGTGCTTCCCGGGGCGGGCATACTCCCCCCAGGTAGCGCCTGCCTGCCGGATATGCCGCGCATAAAGAAGCAACCTACAACTCTCCCGCTCCGCTCCCTTGTTTCCGCAACCCTGGTTCTTCTGCAGATCTGCCTCCTGGCCTGGGCGGTAAGTGTCTGGTGGGGGTCGCGGAGCAATACCCTCTTCGGGAATGGACGGTGGATCAGCGGGAAAGACACCGGGAAATACGTCTTCTTCTCCTATGAATTCCTCTCCGCGCCGCTGCTGAATTCGCAGGTCAACCTGTCGGACCCCATGGGGTTTCAGGAGATTCTCTACCGGAAGCCTGAAGGTCCCGACCGGCGACTGACCCGGATGCAGGCGGAGATCTTCCTTTCCGCAGGAACCTACCTGTGGCTCGAGGTACGAAAAGAGAAGATGAGGATGCTCGGGTGCCGCCTGTCCAACCGCGACGGATATCCGGGCGGCTTTTTTCTTTTCGATGAAACCGGTGAAGTAACCAGGCACATACCCTTCGAGAATGGGGATTCGATGGTCGGGGACGATTGGCACCTGGTTGATCTGCGGCTGTCGGATGGAAGTTGGCACCTGGTTCTGGACGGTGCGCATCTGGGTGCCGTCCCCAATCCAGCATTTCACGAGGGACACTTCGGATTCAAAGGCTCCGGCACTGCGATCGCCCCGGTTCTGGTCAAGAACATCGCTATGACTTTCGAAGATCCCGGACAGCGGCGGGCTGGGTGGGTGGAACAAGAAAAATTCAGCGCACGACGCCATATCCGGCATGTATTCAAGTACTGCTTTCTGTTCTCGTGCGCGGTTCTGGGACTGAGGCGGGCCCGGGGAGTCGTGTTGACCAGATTTCTTCGGGCCGAAGTTCGGGCCCGGTTTCAGCGAATGGAGGACATCGCTCTTCTCTTTCTGTTGGCGGTGCTTGCCCTCGTGCCGGTTCGTGCGTCGGGGCTGCACATCGCAACCTGGATTCTGGTTTCGGAGTGCGCGACTCTCGGTCTGCTGTCCGCCTTCCACCGGCGAGGAAAGGCGCAATTGTTCCAGGTTCCCGCGTTGGCCGTATGGGGGTATGGAGGATCAGTGATCGCGGTCAGCCTTGGCGCATTGGCGCTTTGTGGCGACAGCCTGGGAAGGGTCAGGTCGGTTGTCCCGACAAGAATGGCCGCCGTTCACCCGGATGCATTCCTCGTCGATCCGCCCGGGAAACGATCCTCGAAACCATTTACAATCGATACTCCGGTCACCGTATCTTGCGGAGCGCCGGTTTTTACTGAAAGTAAATCCTACCGCGATCAGCGGATCGCCGCCGACTTGGTAATCCCCGGCAACAGCACCCTCGATATCGCATTCCAGCAGCAGTCGCTCGTAACACGGGGGGATCCGGATGGGGAAGGGATGCCCCTGCAGCGCCGGATTCTGCGGCTGACCACGCGGGCCGACGTGCCCATGGGGCTGGCCATGGGCACCCGTAGCCGGCTCGCGCCGTTCCGCAAAATCAATGGGAGTGTAAAGGTCGACGAGCGGAACGAGATCAGGATCCGAGCTGATGACCGCGGGGTCCTTGTCACTTTGAACGGAGAGGAAACGATGGTCTCCGGACACAAACCGCTGGGTTTCGGCGAGACGGGGTTCCTGGTGTATGATGAACCGGTTCAAATTCTGAGCGCGCGCATCGAAGCGACAGCTACCCTGGCAGTACGGGAAGGCCTCCGGCCCTGGCTCGGCGCAATGGTTTTCGTTCTACCCGCCGTCCTGCTGTGGCTCGCGGTACGGCGCCGTGGCATCCGTTTTGGGGAAGCTGCAGCCATGGAATGGGCAGCTCTCTACCCGCTGGCATTCTATTTTGTCGCCGCGCTTTGCCTCGGTACTGAAACGATGAACTTTCTCGGACGGGACCGGTTGGCGTGGCTGGACGTGCTGCTGATCGCGGTGGCGAGTTCCCACCTCGCCCTGATCCTGTGGTTGCGGCCTTTGTTGCCCTGGGCAGTGCTGCATTTCAATGCAGCACTCCTTCTCCTGGTCGGATTCACCGCCTTGCTGGTGTGGGACCGGTTGCCGGAAGAGCACTCACTTCGACTCCGCTTGACGGACGAGGCTGTCCCCCCCGGAAATCTCCTCACCCGGACGACCGGCCGTGATGGCGCCTGGTACAGCAGCAATCGACGCATCGGCTCGAGCACCTTCGTCTGGAAACACCGGTTTGGCGGAAGAATCTGCCCGGTTCCGAAACCAGACGGCACCGTGCGTGTTTTCGTCATGGGAGGAAGCCAGGCATGGGGTTCCGGCGCCGCAAGCACCCGGGAGATGTTTACGAGATTGCTCGAAAGAAACCTGCTGAAGAAAGGGCTCCCGGTCGAAGTATACAATGCGGGAGTCAACGGCGCCGGAGTGGGAAGAATGGCCGACCACTATTTTCACATCGTGCGGGAGTTTGAGCCGGACGTTGTTGTGGCGGACATGGGTCTCAACGATAGTGCGGCACTGATTCACATCGAAGACACCGTCGGCCACATCAATGAACTCGCCGACATTTTTCAGCAGCTCGTTTCCTCTTGCAACCGGGACGGTGTGGAGATGATCCTCTCGCTCGAAGCAATTGCGGGAGAATCACCTCTTCTTCCGAATGAAGACCTGTACGCCCGGCTGGCAACGGTTGCCCGCGATCTCGGTGCGTCGGTCGTGGACCCCCGTCCATTGGTTCGTGAAAAGGAAAGAGATCACTTCGTCTGGTGGGACACGGCACACTACGCGCCCTACGGTCACCACCTGTTCGCTGAATTCCTGGAGCCCGTCGTCGAGAAAGTAGTCAGTGAGCGGGTAAAGTAGCCATCCCCCGGAGGTGAGCAGATCTTTGCCGTCCTGTGCAGACATGTTACGCTGCATCCCATGCAATCACCTGAATCTCTTGAACTTCGAGCGGCCTGGCGGCCGGGCATGCCGCGTACCTGGACTGTCGAATCTTCCACGGTCGAGATCGGATCGGAAATCGACCGCCTGATCGTCGTGAGCGATCTGCATGGGTATCGCGAGCCGCTGCTCGGAGTGGATCGCTGTCTGGAGTCGTTGCCGGGCACGCGTGCCGTTTTCGTGAATGGGGATCTGTTCGAGGGCGGCATCGATCCCATGGAGATGATCGAATGGGTTCGCGCCAACGCCGACGGCCGGACCACCCGTGGCAACCACGACAGCGCCGTCTTCGCGTTCATGCAGAACCGGACCTTGGAATACGGTTCCCAACATTGGATGGGAGACGGTGAACTCGCCGGCTACAAGTGTCTAAACGCGGAACAGCTTGAGTTCGTCGCCGGATTGCCGGATCAATTGCTGGTAAAGTGGCGGGGAAAAACGATCCGCATGCTGCACGGACACTGGAATCATGCGGTGACCGGGTATACGGACTGGAAGTCCACGCCGGATCAACTCATGGCATTGTTTTATGATCCCGGTGTCGATTGCACCACGATCGGTCACACCCACTATCCGTTCGTTCGGAAGCAAGCGGGCTCAATTCTTGCCAACAGCGGTTCGGTCTCGGTTCCCATTCAGAGATTCCGATCCGCCCACGGACCGGTGACCGATCGTGACGAGATGGAGGGTCGGGGTTCAAACCAACCGGTGGAGTCCAGCTTGCTTTCCATTACCGTCGGGAATGGAGAACTCTGCGTGGAGATCGTGCCGGTTGATTTTGATCGGATCGGCATGCTGAAAAGATACGAAGAGCTGGACAATCTGCTCATTCCATTTTCGACGAGAAAGACCTGGGTCGAAGAGGGGCTCCTGGACCTCACCCTGATCGAGTCCGCTACCCGGGGAGAGAGGGAGAAGTAGGGGATTGGCCATTTCGCAAGCCATTCTGTCTGCTTCTGGTCTTGCCTACAGGTTCGGATCCACGGGTAGGGCAGGGCTTGTCGTCCAGACCTGCCCCTGAGCCTGGGAAGAGAAAGAAGTGGATCTATGCTGTGTGAGCCCTTTACTTTGGCTGGAACCCGCCATCGGGCGCAAGGAGGCGGCCAAGAGTTCTTGGCGCATTTCCTGGTTCTACCTTTTCTCTTTGCAGGCTCCTCTGGGCAGGTCTAGACGACAAGCCCTGCCCTACCAGCACACCGAAGCTGCTTAATCTGCGCAGAGTGACATGGCTGAATGGCTCGCGAAATGGCCATACCCCGGCGCGGACTTCAGTCCGCAGTGGCCCGTAGGCGCTCTTCGCTGAATCTTTTCCTGGATTCTTCACCGCAGACAATTCCATTGCTCTCCGCACATTCCAATTCATACTCGGCGCATGGAACTGCCTGAAGAGCGTTCACTGCCCGCGGATACCCGTCTTGCAGTTTTTCGTGCACAAAGTGGATCAGGCAAGATGCTCGAACTCCGCACGACCGGATTCAGCATGGCGCCGCTCATTCTCGAAGATTCAATCGCCGAGGTAGTTTTCGACGATCCGTCCATCACACGACCCGGAGACGTGGTCTTGTTCGCCCGGGGCGGATCCTTTGTGCTTCACCGCGTGATCCATCGTTGGAATACGGAACAGGGTGTCCGTTTTCGCGAAAAAGGCGATCACAAGGTCGAATCGACTGTAATCGCCGAGGAGGATGTTCTCGCCCGGGTCGTCGCCGTTCGTAGAGGGGAGCATAGGACCGTTTTCGATACTGCCGGCGGGAAAATCACCGCGAAGATACTCCTCGGCTGGTCCCGCATGGAGTGGAGGCTGTACCAGGTGAAGAGGAAGTTGCTCGGATCTGAACCAACCCGGCTCGGGAGAATGTGGTCCGCATTCTCCAGAGGCGTGCGAAAGGCTGCGACCCGGAGCAAGAGCCATTGATCTGTACCTATGAAATTCTGGACGTTCACCTCCTGCTGGATGCAGAAGAGGAGCTGCTGGCAACCTTCGATCTGCTCTACGGAGCCTTCCGCGTTGAATCCCCGGAAAGCGAAGACCGTGTGCCGTCCGTGCCCATCCGTGTAGCGGAAGACGGCGACCGTGCCCGCATCGAAAGCCCCTGGGGAGAGGCAACCTGCGCGAAGGAGGATGCGATCGTTCTGCTGATGTTTCTTATGCAGAATCACCTGCTCCGGTCCGTTCTCAATTATTTTGCCGTGCATGCCGCGTGCCTGGAGGTATCGGGCAAGGGAGTCATCCTTACCGGCACCTCGACGGCCGGAAAATCTACGCTCGCCGCCGAGTTGTTTCGCCGCGGATGGACGGTCTATTCCGATGAGATCGCGGCTGTTCACCGCGCCGATTGCCGGGTTCATGCCTATCCGCGTGCCATGGCGCTGCGCCCCGCCTCGCTCGAACTGGTACCGCTTCCCGCGAGTTGTACGGTTACGGAGCTGGCGCTGGCCGATGAGTTGAAGGCGGTGGTTCAAATATCGGGGCCCGGCGATCGCGCACCGGGGATGTCGGCGCCTGCGTCGGCCGTCGCTTTTCTGATCCCGCCCCGCGAAGGGGAAGGTGAGAATTCCGGGGAGAAGGCACTGGAAGTATTTGCGCCGGAATTTGCCAAAGAATTTTTCGGCGCCCTGGGCGACCTCGAGGGCGTAATCCGGGTGGAGCCGATCGAAGGAAATTTCTATCCGGGAATCAGGATCTTCCATCGGACCGGAATCCTGATCAGTGCGGCGGTAGACGAAGCCGCCGCCCGAACCAACACCTTCCTTGCCGCGCACCAGCGGGGCGCCCGCGCTCCAATCGACTATGGCCTTTCTCCGCGATGCATCGAACTGCCCGCTCGTACCGGAATCGAAATGCTTCTAGGGAACATCCTGAATATGCGTGTGCTGATGGCAAAGGAGGGTCCGGCAAAGATGATGTTCGAACTGTCACGGGCCCTGGAAGGCGTCCGCTTTTACGAGATCGTGCCCGGCCGCTTGAACGAAACCGCGGAATTGGTGGAGTCGCTGGTGTAACTCGCGCTTCCCGGCCCGAGCAGGGGAGAGCATGCTCCTCAATTCTCCATTCATGATCTCATTTTGCTCCGGGTCTGCTTGGGAATTCCAACCTACGAGGGGAACCTTCGAGCGCGATCCCTGATCCGAAATCTGCGTCCTCAATCGGGCCTTCCAGCATGCAAGCGGCCCAAAAGAAAAGAAATGAAGTGAATAGCGGTACCGGATCAGAAGTTACCAAAGCTGACAGCGGACAAATTCTTTCGATAAATCCCTCTAATGCATGAAGAAAAATGCTCTGTGTGCATTTTGAACATTTATTTCGAATTGTAATCCGCCTGCTACCATCAGGACTTGCCCGGTGCACCCAACATGTCCCACGTGGGACATGCGGCGCGTTCGTTAAGTTGTCCCACGTGGGACATGGTGCGGGTTTGCGAAGTTGTCCCACGTGAGACATGTTGAGCGTTCGTTAAGTTGTCCCACGTGGGACATGGTTCGGGTTTGCGAAGTTGTCCCACGTGAGACATGTTGAGCGTTCGTTAAGTTGTCCCACGTGGGACATGGTGCGGGTTTGCGAAGTTGTCCCACGTGGGACATGTGGCGAGTTTGCGAAGTTGTCCCACGTGGGACATGGTGCGGGTTCGTCAGGTTGTCCCACGTGAGACGTATTGGGCGATTGGGCGTGATTTCAGACGTAGGACGGATAGGTTTCGGTAGCCGGGGGTCTCATTTTCAACTTTTCCCAGGCTCCGGCGGTTGGCCAATCCGCTACTGAAGGAGGGATTGTGTTTTGAAGTCGTCGAGGGTTGATTCCACATCTGCCAGGATCTGGTTGGGTGGCACCTCCGGGTAGACTTTCGAGAGAAGGTCGGCCATTTGACCCGCGTCGTGATGACCATCGCACAGGGACCAGATTAGAAGTGCAGTACGATTCAGGACCGTAAGTTCGTCTCCGCTCTCGTCGTATAGAAACAATTCGTCTCCCGCGACCTGTTCCCGTAGTCCGTCCCGTTTCTGAAAAAGTGTATTCATTTATCCGTGGGTCAGGAGCCGGATGGGCCGTACATGAAACGTCTTGTTTGGGACCAGGAGCCAGGGAAGTGATTCCGCACAGGGATCTTCTCCGTCCAATTCCTGCTGCATCTTATTCATCAATCGCACTTTCACCTGTCGTTCCACGATTCCTTCCCGTCTTCCAAACTCTGCGGATCCGTCGGCTTTGGAGTCCGATGAAAACAGCGTATTGCAGAATGCCTGGATATCTCCTGCCGAATCACCACAGCCCCAATCGGCCGCCGTGGCAAGCGCATCTTCCGGAGAAACTTTCTCGACAGCCATCAACCGCGCAATGTCGATAAGCCAGATAAGCCGGATTTCGGAGTAGGGATGCAATAGGAATTCACTGCACCGGGGGTGAACCGCGATTCTTCGGTTAAGAATTCCGTGTTTTGCAGCGTGTGCCGCAAGATAGGCAACGTAGTGAACAGGGGAGAGGATCCTGTATCCCGCCGGGGATCGCCGCATCGAATCCCAGAGTTCCTCTTCCCCGACGTCAGGCAAGATCCGCTGATCCATCAGCCTCCAGTGCACTTCCAGCATCCACTTCTCTTCCTTGTGAACCAGGGGAAGGTGAAAATGATACTTTCTAACCCACGATGCCGGCAGAAGCCGGGCCGGTGTTTCAAAACCGATCCGAGCCAGAACTTCAAGCACGCGCGAGACGTCGCCGCCCCGCACCAGTATATCGATATCATCGAACGTTCTGAGACCCGGGTCGTCGTAGATACGCGCTGAGAGATCGATCCCCTTGAGTGCGGCAAATTCGATCCCATTGCGGTGAAGATCGTTCGCGACGCGCTGAAAATTCTCCAGCATACGCCGCGCCCTTAGTTTTGCCCCGTGGAGCGATGCAATCATTTTTCGCGAAGTCTCTTCAGGCAGAGCGGGGCAGCGATTGTTCTGAACGTGGTGTCCCAGGTAGGAATCCACTCGATGATGCCGGCACAAGGCAAGAAACGATGCCGACTGTTCCGGGGTGAGTGCGGCGGGAGCGCGAACGCCATCCGATATCATCGAGAGCAGAAGTTGAATTTCCGGTTTCAAAGGAAGCGCTCCGCGGAGGCCAGCCCCACGAACTGGGTTCGATCGAAGTTCTTCTGCCGGGCCAATGCCGACCGCGCCATCCAGGCGGCATACGCCTGGCATCCCGAATCAAGGCAACATTGGGCGGCGAAGTTCAAAACGCCCATCGCGATGCCCTCACTTTCGGCGAGGCGCCGGCAGATGTCCCGCAGCCGCTCCGTTTCGCCCCGGCTTCGGACCTGGTTCAGCAATTGAATCCAAGGGGTTGATTCACCGGGAAATTCGACAGTGATTTGTTCCAATTCATCCAGGGCCCGTGATTCGTAGCCGGCGTTCAGGCACGTCTGGTAAACTGCCGTCCTGGCGTGCAGGTTGTCGGGCTGCTCCTGTGCGTATTTTTCCAGAAAGTTGAGTGCGGTGTCCCAGTCCCGTTTTCCCACGAATACCAGGCCTATGAGATGAAAAAAATCCGCCCGATTTTCGTCGGTCAGAACTTCACGCACGCTCTGCACCGTCCGCAATGCCTCATCAAAGTTGCGGGACGCAAGATATACCTTGGCTCGTCCCAATGTTGCGGGAACGAAGTCCGGATCAATGGAAATTGCCTTGTCCAGAATCCGGGCGGCCGCTTCCAGGTCTTTCTTCAAGAGCTGAATGTGACCGAGATTGTTGAGAGCGAGGAGGTGGTTCTCTTCCAGGGCCAGGGCATCATGAAGCAAAGATTCCGCGCCGGCGAAATCCTGCGCAGTGAATTTCTTCACCGCTTCGTCTACAAACTCATCCGCCCTGGTCATTGCACCGGCAGGATGGTTCGCCCGACTGTGTGAACCAAGCAAAAAAAGCGGGAGATACGCGGCCTAGAGAATCGTAAATCCGGTAGATACCGATTCAGAACTGCAGTTGTTCGAGTCGGTCACCGTCACTTCAATGCGGTACGTGCCCCGGTCCGGAATGAATCCGAAATCGTAGGAAGTAAGCGTCCAATTGGCGCCCTGGATCTGCCCGTCCGAGGGCACGAAGGTGCTGGTGTCCAGAACGTTGTTTTGCGAGTCGATCAGGACCATCTGAATGTCGCTGAATTCGGGACAAGTCACCACCACGCCGTTCAGAGTTACCGTGATATCGCCTTTTCCAAAGGGGAAGGTATCCGGCAGAACCGTGATGCTGTCCAAACCGCAGTATTGCGTTTCCACGGGTCCCAGCAAGTCCTTCAAGCCATCCGATGTGTATCGCGTTACCTGGGGGCAGGTATACATCCAGGTCCTCCTTACTCTTTACATGACCGCAAGGCCACTTTCCCAGTCGAGGTCGTAGCGTCTTCACGGCGCCACGCATCGAAACGTATCTTGGCTTGATCCTAGGCCGCACCCGGGGGATTAGTAAAGCGGTTTTTGGCAATTTACACCTTTTGATCCTGGTGTTTTCCTTGGAGTATCGGTGGGAACACGCGCAGACTTTGCACCAATGACGGAGACGCGAGGATTCCGAACGGGCAGGAGCCTGACATATTTCTATGTCGGATGGGCCGTCCTGTTTGTCGGCATTGCCGCCTTCAGTGTCCGCACCTTTGTTACGGCCCAGGATCCCTTCTTCTACATCGGCCTGGCCAAAACGCTCCTCAACGAAGCCACCGGCAGCGACGCATTCTGGAGGGCGTTCTTTCGAGTGGCACCGGGGTACCCACTCCTTTTGGCCGCTTCGATGGCAGCCCTGGGCGATTTTGGGTCCTACATCGTAAACCCGGTGTTTGCTCTCGTGTTCTCGGTTTCCGCGTTCTTGCTGCTGCGGCTCCGATCCGGAACCGCCCCGCCCGCGCTGATGGCTGCGCTTTTTACCCTGCTGGTTCTCTTCTTCGGCTACGGACTCAACATCTATTTTCTCCTCTATCCGTTTCGGGAAATCTCTGCGTTTGCTCTCGTTTTCATGGGGTATGCCCTGGTTGAGAGGGCTTCCTCGGCGACAAAAGTGCGCGGAATGCTGGTTGGTTCGGGAACTCTCATTGTGCTTGCCGCCGCGATCCGCGAGCCAATGCTGTTGTGTCTTGGCTTCGCGGCATGTCGCTGGCTCTTTACAGGTTCGCCGCGTGCGAAGTGTGTCGGATGGCTCTTCCTGCCGCTCGGCCTGGCCATGGCCGTGGCGGCGGTTGTCTACCTTATTACGGACCAGGTGTGGAGCTACCAGGCGCGGTATGTGTGGAAAGCGCTGGCAAATCCCGTACAGCACCTGGACGCCGTACGCGAGTACCTGGAACGCTTGATCGAACTCGCCCGATACGTCGTAGATTCGTTTACCTGGCCCGGCATCGCGCTTCTTGCTCTGGGGCTGATTCGTGGCCGGAAGGTTGCTTCCTCCTGGTTCTACTTTCTCGTGCCCGCCGTCAGTCTCCTTTTGTTCTATGCGGGAATCGAAGCGCATCGGCGATATGCGCTTTCAGTTATCGTGTTTCTATGTCCGATTGCCGGGGAGGGATTCGCGTGGGTTGCCGGTCAAATTGCGGAGCGCCTGGGAAAGGGGCCGGATGGGTTTCGCAGAATATATACAACCTTCTGCCTGTTCCTCGCCGCGGCATTGATCGTCGTGGCCTCGCGTCAGACTTCGTGGGGGCCTTCGGTGACGCGGGGGGAAGTCCGCCGTTTTCAGCAGGCCGCTTCCGGGTTCATTTCGGACGGAGACATCGTATATAACGAGCCGGCAAGCCGGTACCTGGGGGACGCACTTATCTCCTATACGGATGTGGAAATCGGGGCCGTCCCGTTTGGCCCGCGCCACCGGTTTTCCCATGTGGATGGCGAATCATGGTATTTGCAGCCGGTGAATGCCGAAGCCTACTATACGCCGGTCTCCCACCGTTATCCCGTTTCTACCAAAGACTATCTGCGTCAATACGTGGACCTGGTTCCTCACCAGGATGCGAACGGTGCGGCGAGCAGCGTGGAAATTGCGGGCGGGCGATTTGAAGCCTATCGAATTGAAGCATGGTCCCGGCACGAGGTCTTTCAGAAGATTGATTGCAAGGCGGGAGATCCATTGACGATCTGGCTCGACTTTCAATCCGCGCATCCAGGGATTGAAAAAACTGTCCGAGTATTGGAACCCGAATCAGGCAGAGCGATTCATGAGGCAGTGATTGCATTTGGGAACGGTCTGACCGCTCATTTCGTGCCGGGAAATGAAATCAAAACATTGTCACTCCTTCTCGAAGTTCGATCGGCCGCACTTTTACCGAGCGAGCTTGTTTACCGGGCCGTGGCAGGGGAGACACCGGTAAGTTTTCCACTTGCACGCGGCCGCACCCGATCGGTGTATCGCTGGTTCCGGCCGCCCTTTGAAGTGATTCGCGGGGAGCCCACCTATATCGCGGTGTGCCGTGATGGTGGAAGGCTCTGCCTGCCGCCTGTCTACGGGCCCGCGGAGACCATGGAAGCGTTGCTGGTGCTGGATCCCATTGGGGAAGATGACGAGGAGGTCGTGCTCGCATACCAACACAATGGGGAAAGTCTGGCCGAATACCGGAGCCTGCTTTCCCATGCTCCGCAATGGAACAGCTTCCGGTTCCGGTTGGAGGCGGAAGGAGGCGAAAACTGCGTAGAGATGACCCCTTCTCCCGTTGGATGCCATGGCGGCGAGATTCGCATTCGCATGGCGCGGATCCGGATTCGATGACCGCCGGTAGTGCGCTGGTTCCTGTGGCACAGGACGTGCTTTTCGAGGGCGCCAAATATGGTTGCGCGCACACGAATCTTGCATCGTGCCGTACTGGATGCGGGTGGCCCGACGATTGTGGAACCTGACCTGCCTTCCCTGGTCCAGGGCCGGGTTGTCCCTATTTCCATTTGTGCGTTCGACCGGAATTCCGAGTGAACTCGGAGATTCGAGAAAGGCTCCGGTGAGTGATGAGTAGTATTCGAACGCAACGATTCCAGGCGGCTTCCCTTCTTGCCGTGGTACTATTTCCGGTCCTTTCACAAGGCCAAATCGTCCAGACCTACTTCGTCCCGATACCGGACAACCAAATCACCACGATCAACACCGCCCTTTATTCGTCCACGGGCACCAATTTGCAGAATATCATCTCCATTGCGCCGGGATTCAACAATACCGTGATCGTCTACGACCATTGGGAAGACGGGTACGAGGACGATATAACCAATCCGGTCCAGCTCACTACCCAAACCTGGGGGGACAACAATGATTCCAACGGGCGACCTCCCGGATTTCTCGTCGATCAGATTGGATCTGGAGACATTGTCGCGCTGCTCAGCCAGCTTGGCACACCGCGCGACCCGTCCGTGGTCGATTTTGACGGATTCGACAAGTTTTCAGTGACGAAACCCGTTGCGGTCTCCCGCGCCGCCTTCAACCTGACGCCGGGCGTGGTGCTGGCCGGTGCCGCGGAGGTCCTCGATTCGGGTTCGTTCGGCACCATCTACGTCGCGCCGGTGGGCGTGGATACGGTGGGCGGCGGAAACATGTTCGAGATCACCGCATTCTCCGTGATGGCGGCATTCAACAACACGGTATTGGATTTCGACACGGACGCGGACGGCACCACGGATCAGACCCAGATTCTCAACCAGGGGGACAGCCTGCTGGTGCAGGGACTTTCGGAGGGCGCGACGGTAACCGGGACGAAACCTTTCCAGTCGCACCTCATAACTGGAGATATTGCGAACAATTACGAATCGCGATGGCTGTCCCTCTTTCCCGCGAGCGAGTGGGACTCAAGCTATTACCTGCCGGTGGATTCGGCGCCATCCTCCAACGACGATGACACGGAAGTATTCTTCTACAATCACGGCACGAATTCGATCACCGTATTCGCGGAGACCGTGTCGGCGACCGGAACGATCGCGGTGGGTGCGATGACCTCCGCGCGTTTTACCATGCCGGAAGATTCCGGGGGGCATTTTTTCACCACCAACAATGCCATGTTTACCGCCTTTGCGGTGGTGGATACCGGGAACGGTTCGGGTGGAAACGTGCACGATTGGGGACTCACACTCATCCCCGAGCGCGCGCTGACCCCGATCGCCCTGGTGGGGTGGGGGCCCGGCCGGGATCCCAACAGTTCCGCGACCAACAACGTGAATCCGGTGTGGGTGATTGCAGTGAGCAATGCAACGATCTACGTGGATTATGACGGCGATCCCGCGACGGGCCCGCTGACCGACCCCCTGGGCAACGGGTACGACACCAACTACGTGGTAGGGCCCCTCGAGCAGGTGCAGGTGTTCGACTTTTCCGATGGAGATCAGACCGGGACGCGCTTGTACACCCTCGATGCGACCCCGATCGCCGCGGCGTGGGGCCAGGATCCCCAGACCGCGCCGGATTCGGATCCCTCGCTGGACATGGGCACGACCGTGCTCCCGTACCCCAGTATCATTGCGCGAAAGGACGCCATTCTCTTCGTGGACGTCAACACGAACAATCTCGTGGATCCCGGTGACGCCATCGAGTACACCATCGAAGTCATCAACGAGGGATTCGTCACCGCAAACAATGTAATTGTCCTGGACGAATTGGAAACGAACGTGACCTCGTATGCGCTGGGGTCGACCCTGTTGAACGGGGTTCCGGTTCTCGATGAATCTTCGCCCTCGACCCCATATCCGATCGACGAAGGCGGATTGAACATCGGAACCCTGGCCGTCGGAGTCACGTCCATCGTGGAGTACGTGGTCACCGTGGACATCCCGTTTCCGGAAGACGTGGACGCCATCGTCAACGAGGCGTTCCTGGACAGTTCGGAAGGGCCGGGAGGCGGCGGAGTCGTCACTCCGGTCAACATCAAGAAACTCAATGTTTCGAAAAGCTCCTCCGCGACGCAGCCCCTGATCGCCGGGGAGACGAATACCTATACGATCGTAGTCACCAACGTACGTACGAATCAGCAAACAATGATCGAAGTGAACGATCCATTGCCGCCCGGCGTATCCTGGGTGCCCGGGAGCACGGTCGTAACCGCACCGGGGCCGGGTCCTGAAACGAACACCGTTTCGGATCTCTTCGCCACGTCGACCTACACGAATAACGACGGAAACGCAACGTGGGCGGGAGCCTGGATCGAGATGGACAACGCCGGCGCCGGACCCGGAGCCGGAGACGTTGTCGTGGCGAACGGGCAACTGGAGGTTAGTGACGATTCCGACAGTGGAATCTTTACCAGCGCGGAACGGCAAGTGAATCTGTCGGGAGCCGTCAGCGCAACGCTTTCGTTTGATTATAGCGCAGGCACGGGCCTGGAGACCGAGGACGAAGCGGTCGTGGAAGTTTCGAGTGATGGGGGTTCATTTTATACCATTCTTGAAACCTTTGACGGCATTTCCGGGTCGGAGAACGGATCCCGAACGTACGACATCTCATCATTCATGTCTGCCAACACTCGCGTTCGCTTCCGTATCGTGGACGAGTACCATGGCGGTTCGGAGCGTTTTGGCGTGGACAACCTGGTCATCAGCTACGGCGGTCGCGACCAGGTGGCGGCACCGGGGAATTCGCCCCCGGCTTTGGTCGCACCGGGCGATGCCTACGAATTGCTGGGTGGCGAGATGATGACGATTACCTATTCGGTAGTCGTGGACTCGCCCCTGTCCAACGGAGTCACGGAAATCGTCAACACGGCCTGTGCCGACAGCGATGAGCAGTTGCTGGCCCGATGTGACACCGTCACCAATTTCCTGGGCATGGCTGATGTCGGCGTGTTCAAGGCCGACGGGCCGGATCCGACCTTCGCCGGAAGCAATCTCATCTACACCATCGTCGCGACGAACGTCGGGCCCAATGACGCCAGCGGCGTACGGGTCACCGACCTGCTGCCGCCGGAGCTTACCGTGACCAACACGGTTCCGTCCCTGGGAAGCTACAATACCGGCAGCGACATCTGGGATGTCGGCTTTCTGGCCGTGGGGGGCAGCGAAACCCTCGTCCTGGAAACGCTCGTCGCATCGTCCACGCAGCCGGGCTTGCTGACCAACACCGTAACTATTTCAGCGGGTCAGATTGATTCAAACCCCGCGAACGACACAAACTCGGTAACCACCACCATCCTGTCGGAGTCCGACCTTGTTGTAGCCAAGACTGACGCGACGGATCCGGTGCGAATCGGTGACTCCATCGTCTACTCCGTGCTGGTCTCTAATCGTGGACCCAGTGACGCGTCCGGCGTGGTGGTCACGGATTCCGTTCCCGTGGGAATCTCTTTCGTGAGCGCTGCGGAATCGACGGGATCCTATTCCAGCGCCTCGCGCCTGTGGACCATTGGTGGCCTGGCGGCCGGCGCTAGCGAGCTGCTGATGTTGACGTTTACGGCCGAGCCCGGCGCGGTGCCTTTCGTGACCAATGCCGTCGCCGTAAGCGGAAACGAGCCGGACCCGAATCCCGGCGACAACACCGACACCGAAGTGACCGAAGTTCAGGATCCGGGAATTGAGCTGATCAAGTCGCCTCCTCTTCAGCAATTCCAGACCGGGGGGACGGCGACGTTTACGATCCTGGTCACCAACACGGGCAATGTTCCTTTGGCCGGTGTGACCGTCACCGATGCGCTTGCTCCCAATTGTGACGCGGCCCTCGGCTCGCTCGCCCCGGGGGCATCGACCAGCTACGTGTGTGTCGTAACCAACGTGCTCGCCGATTTCACGAATTCCGCGATCGCAGTGGGAACGCCTCCGGTGGGTCCGGATGTAATGGATAGCGATGATGCCGTCGTGGACGTGAGCGATGCATCCGTGCAAATCTTGAAGAGCCCTGCCCTTCAGACGATTCAATCCGGCTCGACTGCGTTCTTTACCATTACCGTGACAAATAGCGGCAACTCGGATCTGACCAATGTATCGGTTGCGGACGCACTCGCGCCGGGATGCGACGCATTTTTCGGGAGCCTCTCCGCGGGGTCCAGCACCAGCTACAACTGTTCCGTCACGAATGTGGTTGCAGGATTTACAAACACCGCGAATGTGGTAGGCCAACCTCCGGTGGGTCCGCCGGTGGGTGACAGCGACGATGCGGTGGTTGATGTGATCAATCCGTCGATCGGGATCACGAAGGATCCTGCGACGCAGCAGATAGTAAGCGGTTCGAACGCCGTCTTTACCATCACCGTGACCAACAGTGGCGACGTGGCGCTGAGCAACGTGACGGTGACTGATGCGCTTGCATCGAACTGCGATTTGGTAATCGGGGCCCTGGGTATCGGCGAGAGCACGAGCTACCAGTGCACGGCCTTTTCGGTAGTTTCCGACTTCACGAACACTGCCGACGTGGTGGGCCAACCCCCGGTGGGTCCGCCGGTAAGCGACATGGATGACGCTATCGTTGATGTGATCAATCCGTCGATCGGGATCACGAAGGATCCTGCAACGCAACAGGTGGTGAGCGGTTCGAATGCCGTCTTTACCATTACGGTGACCAACAGTGGCGACGTGGCGTTGAGCAATGTGACGGTGACCGATGCGCAGGCATCGAACTGCGATTTGGTGATTGGAGCGCTGGGCATTGGCGAGAGCACGAGCTACCAGTGCGCGGCCTTTTCTGTGGTTTCCGACTTCACGAACACCGCCGACGTGGTGGGCCAGCCGCCTGTAGGTCCGCCGGTGGGTGACAGCGACGATGCGGTGGTTGATGTAATCAATCCCTCGATCGGGATCACGAAGGATCCTGCGACGCAGCAGATAGTAAGCGGTTCGAACTCCGTCTTTACCATCACTGTGACCAACGGTGGCGACGTCGCGCTGAGCAACGTGACGGTGACTGATGCGCAGGCTTCGAGCTGCGATTTGGTAATCGGAGCCCTGGGTATTGGTGAGAGCACGAGCTACCAGTGCGCGGCCTTTTCGGTGGTTGCCGACTTCACGAACACCGCCGACGTGGTGGGTCAACCCCCTGTGGGTCCGCCGGTGAGCGACATGGATGACGCTGTCGTTGATGCGATCAGTCCGTCGATCGGGATCACGAAGGATCCTGCAACGCAGCAAATAGTAGGCGGTTCAAATGCCGTCTTTACCATCACCGTGACCAACAGTGGCGACGTGGCGCTGAGCAACGTGACGGTGACTGATGCGCTTGCATCGAACTGCGATTTGGTAATCGGGGCCCTGGGTATCGGCGAGAGCACAAGCTACCAATGCACGGCCTTTTCTGTGGTTACCGACTTCACGAACACCGCCGATGTGGTGGGTCAGCCGCCGGTGGGTCCACCGGTGGGCGACAGCGACGATGCGGTGGTTGATGTGATCAATCCGTCGATCGGGATCACGAAGGATCCTGCAACGCAGCAGGTGGTGAGCGGTTCGAATGCCGTCTTTACCATTACGGTGACCAACAGCGGCGATGTCGCGCTTAGTGGCGTGACGGTGACCGATGCGCAGGCATCGAACTGCGACTTGGTGATCGGAGCGCTGGGCATTGGCGAAAGCACGAGCTACCAGTGCACGGCCTTTTCGGTGGTCTCAGACTTCACAAACACTGCCGACGTGGTGGGCCAACCCCCTGTGGGCCCGCCGGTAAGCGACATGGATGATGCTATCGTTGATGTGATTGGTCCATCCATTCGAATATTCAAGTCGCCGGTGTCACAACAGATTCCGTCGGGTTCGAATGCCGTCTTTACCATCACCGTGACCAACAGTGGCGACGTGGCCCTGAGCAACGTGACGGTGTCCGATGCGCAGGCATCGAACTGCGATTTGGTGATCGGAGCGCTGGGCATTGGCGAGAGCACGAGCTACCAATGCACGGCCTTTTCGGTGGCTACCGACTTCACGAACACTGCCGACGTAGTGGGTCAACCCCCGGTAGGCCCGCCGGTGGGCGACAGCGACGATGCGGTAGTTGATGTGATCAATCCCTCGATCGGGATCACAAAGGATCCTGCGACGCAGCAGGTGGTGAGCGGTTCGAACGCCGTCTTTACCATCACCGTGACCAACAGTGGCGACGTCGCCCTGAGCAACGTGACGGTGACCGATGCGCAGGCCTCGAACTGCGATT
>Ga0315336_1001130_pt1 | contig 56959 bp, 55 predicted proteins | sample ASW5metaG_FD_204512 | JGI IMG/M metagenome (GOLD analysis project Ga0315336, IMG submission 204512) | Ammonia-oxidizing marine archaeal communities from Monterey Bay, California, United States - ASW #5 | ecosystem: Environmental > Aquatic > Marine > Intertidal zone | place: USA: California...
AATTTCTGGTTCAGCATCCCCATAAAGATGAAATCCACAAAAAGTCAGAAACGCCACAATCTCCTTCTGTGCCGGATAATTCATATCAATTCTACAGATTACTTAATAAAGCAATAAAATGAGACTGCCAACAATACTAGGATTTGCAAACAATTATGTAGTAGCTAGAAAATCTCAATAAAAGCAACAAATTCGCACCCCATTTCGATATATTTTTTTTTATCCTTAGATACGATTAGAAATTCTCGAACACCTAATGGGCAATCGACTATTTCATCAAAGAAAAGTCTACTCGCCAACAAACCAAAAAGACTTGCTCAAGTATTCTTTCATTTGCTAGGTTTATAAAATAAATCCTTTTTCGATTAAGTCTTCAATAAAATCCACTTTCCAAAATATTCCTGAAAATAACTTCAAAAAAAGGAGAAAACACCTTGCCACCTCATCTAAATGGACTCGATCATCTTGCGCTCAAAGTTCGCAACTTGGATAAGGCGCTTCATTTTTATATCGACTTACTGGGTTTCCAAATTAATGATGGCAACAAGCGGGTGCCATGGACTGGGAGGCCAAACCGGCATATTTCGTGCACTAACAAGCATCACACAATCAACCTTTTTGAATTCAGGCCTAAGGATGGAGCATGCGGTTACCCCGATGATCACACCCAGGACAATGACGAATACGGCCTGATGCATTTCGCCTTTGAAGTAAATGATCGGAACACCTTTAATGCGTGGGTAGAATATATTCGTTCATCGGAAGAAATAAATATTGTCCGTGGACCCACACTACATAGTTCCACCCATCCCGAGGGAGATGGAACCCCAGGTGAAAATCGCTCAATTTATATCAGCGATCCGGACGGAAATGTCATCGAAATCATGTGCGACATGATGCAAATCGATAAAGATGGAGACGTAAACCGTGAATGGTATGCAGATCGAATTCGCCGGGATGGCTACAACCCTGAGCAAGTGCCCACCCCCTCACTCCACAATTTCAATAGACAGTAGCCAGGATATGCAAAATTAAGGTTACAGGAGATCTGAATGGAACTTATTCTTTTCGGGACTGGTGCCCCTCCGCCCCGCGTGGATAAAAATGGCCCATCAAATGGAATCATTTTTAATGAAAAGCTCTATCTTGTTGACGCTGCTCGAAACGTAACACAACAAATTGTTAAGGCCGGATTCAAAGTAGGTGATATTGATCAATTATATTTTACACACTTCCACTCCGATCATTATTCTGGATTCGGAGATTTCTATGTATCGCGTTGGCTCATGGGTTCTGAAAAGCCACTGCAAGTGTGGGGCCCAGCGCCGGTGCAAAAAATAGTTAAGAAAATGCTCGATTACTACGAATATGATGTAGAACTTCGTATTGCCGAGGGAGTTCCCCGAACAGGAACTGGCGTAGAAGTAACCGTTCTCTCCCCAGGTGATTCATTTGAGATAGACGGGATGCATATCCGCGTCGACAAAGGGACCCGCCACGGCAATATCGATGAAATTCTCTCATACCGATTTGATGCAGAAGGAAAGTCTGTCGTTATTGCAAGCGATGGGAGCCCAACAGATAGGCTCGTTCCCCTTGCAATGAGAACAGACATACTTCTCGCACACTTTTGCGTACCCCATATTTATGAAAAATACGGAATCACCCGGCCATTCACTCCACTCGTTATCGCGCATCATGCCTCTGCAAAAGAAGTTGCACGCGCCGCGTCGGAGTCGGAGGTTGATCGCCTTGTATTCTCGCACATTGTTCCGCCCGTTACGTCAAATCAGGAAGCTCTCGCGGAGCTTTCCAAATACTACCAAGGAAGGATTGTCGCAGGAGAAGATCTCATGCGAATTCAGATATAACCGTTTAATTCTTTGCAAAAAATACAGAATCTAACTGCCATACTTATTTGGAAAGGACTAAAAATGGCTAAAATACCGAAAAAATTGCATGGCCCCATCAATTCCGCATTTCCAAAAAATGTTTGCCTAGTAGGTACCGCGCGGAAAAACGGTTGGGCCCAGATAACCCCCAAGGGGAGCACCCTGATATACGACGATGAAACAATAGCTTACTGGGATCGAAAGCATGGATCTACTTACGAAACAGTCCAGAGCGGAACGAAGGTAATGGTGTATTTCCGGAGTCCTGAACTCCGCCAAGAAAAGATCCTCCCCAAGGGCGGCATAGCGCGATTTTATGGAACTGCGATCATTTATAAAGATGGGCCTGTTCGGGAGGAGGTTTGGAAGCGGATGGTCCAACCGGAACGGGATCACGACCCAGAGCAGAAGGGCCAAGCGGTCCTCATCAAAATAGAACGTGCCGAGGATTTAAGCGGTGCGCCACTTGAGTCTTAGCTCGAGAAGATACGTAGCCTGCGAGTTTCCTAGAAGTACTATGAAAGGAAACGTTGTACATCGCACCTGACGAATGGCCAATACTTCGGCTGTAAGAAAGCGGGCAACCACCCATATCTAATGTTCTCGAACTAAACGCGTATATTTCAGGGGCCGACTCTTTAAAATGAAAAGTCTTTCCTCAAACAACGGTTCCAAATTGAACTTTTAAAATACTATCGCAGCCTCCATGCCAGAAAATGTCCTCGGGATAATGAGAAGAGCTCAAATTCTACCGATAAAGTTATCTGAAAATTCGCCTCTGATTTTCTTTCCGGATTCACGCTCTACGGTGTGGAGCCCTTCTGGAAAGAAATGCGCTCGCCAGGTGGCTCCACCACAAGATGAAGCGCTTCCGCCACTCGACCTGTGAGATTCCACATCCCGCAAAGGACTGTAAGAGAAACAATTTGTTCAGTACTGAAATAACGCTGCATTTCCTCAAAGGCAAATTCGTTTCCTTTTGCCGTTAAGTTCGTCACCTCCTCCGCCCACCGGACAACAGCTTTTTCCATGTCACTGAAAAGAGGGCTTTTCTCCCAAGCATCGCTAGCGAGAAGGTCAATTTGCTCCTGTTTAAGACCTTGAGCCCGACCGAGCTCAACATTATGCCCCAGTCAATTATTGCACTGTGTTAGAAGGGCAGTCTTTATAATGATAATTTGGGCCATTCGGACATACTCAGGGTCACTCTCGCGATGACTCACCCGAAGCTTTCCGTCCATAATTTGCCAACCTTCGACAAATCCGGGTGCCCAGCCAAGAAGGCGAATGAACCGAGAAACCGTTCCCCATCGCTTCTTACCGCGTTCATAGAGTGGCGCAAGAACTTCTTCGAGATGCAGCGGAATATTTTCTGGATCGATCAAAGGAACCCGGGGGACTGGGCAAGCCATCATCTCTTCTGTGACTCCCATTTGCTGTGTCAGACCTGTGGTTCGGTTAATCGTCATCAATAAGCTCTTTTTTTGAAATCTAGGATAATTTTCAGGTCTCTAATAAAATTTCCAGCATGCATACCGTCGCAAATATTATTTAGTTAGGCTTTTTAGAACTTTAGGCCAAAAAAATTATTTCCAGGAGTGAGACCCTGTGCCAACTTCCTTGATAGCAAATTGACGAAAATAATCACATCATTCAGCCGCTACGAACATTTTTTCATTTCCTGAAATTAGTATTAACTGCCCATTCAGATCTTAGGCAAATACAAGTATGGAGCGAATGCAGGACTTGAAATTCAAAATTTCTTTAGAAAAATTACAGGACAAACTTTAACCTCTGAATTTTTCAGGTGAATCCAAAACAACCCTCCCTACAAAGTCAGATGTTTCACTGAAGGTATTGGGCTCATTTTTTTGACATTCACAAGGTATAGAATAAGGAACCTCAATTCTATTCTCTCGCCTTACACCAGCCTCAAGCCATCCACTACCATTACATTTTTCGCACTTATTTTTATTTTTAATATTCATGGCATCTAATTGCCCCTTCCATCACTCAAATCTTCCTATTAAGCATTATGGAGAATGAAAAAATATCTTTTTCTCTCCTTGTAATATTGTCAATCTAAGCAAAAAGGAATACTCAAAAATAGTCCCCTTTTCAAGTCCACAATTTCCTTTTCTACAATTTTCATGAGAGGCATTAGTCTCTCTAATCGCCGAAAACCCTTCCCAAATTTCTCCCCCACCACAAATCTTGGCCTCACCCTCACTAATTTCATACCACTTTAACTATGAGCCAATACTTAAATTCCTGGCTACCAAAATTCAACAGACGCCCAAGATTACAAGCGCATGTTTCTTATTACAAGAACTCAGAAGTCTAGCCCGAAATAGAACCGGACGTGCATCTAACACACCTCCTCCTCCCGTCTCAAACCATTCCCCAAGAGATCGCCCGATTAAGAGTAATGCGTATGAAAAGGCCGCCTGGACCGCCCATTGGGACGCTCTCGTATTGGGGGTATTTTTCACGGAGAAGCACTTCTGCCTTTCGGCATTCTGCCTCTTCGCCTGCTGGGTGACTAACCGTTGGTGTATTCTCCAGAATCATTGCAGTCCCCCGAAGAATGAGAAATCCAAGATGGGTCCAATCTTCCTCGTATCGAGAAATCAAGAGAGATGTTTTAGAGTTTTTCCGGATGTTACGCAGACGGCGGAGTCCATGGAGGTTGCTCTTTGGTTTTCCATCGATAGGAGTATAAACCCGCCCACCATCAAGGGCAAAAACAACGGGCACGACATGAGGGTGCCCATCCCCGTCAACCGTGGCGAGGGTACCTACCCGAGCAGTCTTCAAAAATTGATGCTGAGAGGATGTCAAAGAACATTCGGCCATTTCATCCTCGTACCAAATTCAAAGCAAACACTCGAACCTAAGAAATTGGCTATCTGGGACATTCCTTCCGTATATTTTAGGTGCAGCTACCTACTGGCTTGGCAAAGCTAATCTGGTGCCCGTCAGGATCCGTGAGATGAAAATAGCGTTCACCCCACTCGGCATCCCGAGGCCCTGTTTCCGGTTGCAATCCATGCAAAATAACGTGTTCATAGAAGGAATCAACATCGGTAGTATAAAAAATAACTCTTCCTTTCCATAAACCTTGCTGCTCGTTTAAACCAGCAGCAAGGTTCAGATAACTACTTCCAGCTCGAAAACTGGTAAATGGGGCATCCTCCCCCCCATAAAGTAATTGAAACCCCAGCTTTTGGTAAAACGCCACCGATATATTCATATGCCGGATGGGTAATGTTACGGCGCTAATACATTCGATTTCCATTTTTATATCTTCAAAGTGTATAGGAGTTTCAGATTCCTTCTAAGGAGATAATCGCCGAATTTCCCAGGTTTTGTTTTTTTGAAGTTCGTACCAAATTCGGTCATGAAGCCTATCATCTCTATGTTGCCAAAATTCCACATCTCTGGGTTTGACAGTAAATCCACCCCAGTACTCTGGCCTAGGAACAGTACCCTTCGAGAATTTGGTCCTGAAATATTCAAGTTTTTTTTGCAAATTTTCTCTGCCACCAATCACTGCGCTTTGGGTTGACACCCAAGCCCCCAGCTTCGAGCCTTCTGGTCTAGTTGCAAAATATTTGTCTGATATTTCATTCGAGACTTTTTGGGCAGTCCCTTGGAATCTAATTTGCCTGCGAAGTTCTTTCCAAAAAAAAGTCAGGGCAACATATGGATTTTCTTCGATACTTCTGGATTTTGGGCTTTGATAATTTGTGAAAAATAAGAGCGAATCTTCTGGTAGGCCATATCTTAGAGGTTCCTTATAAAGGACAATCCTTCCTGAAGGACTTCCAACTAGACCCGCCGTTGAAAGATGCATCGCTTCAGGCTGAATTATCTCAGCCCGTTTAGCATCTTTATACCATCCAACAAATTGCTTGAGTGGATCTGCATCTACAGCCCCTTCGTCAAGAATGGAATTTTGAATTTCTTTTACAACGATCTGATTCATAAATTCCTTCCACAAAACATATGCTATTCTTCTAGTCTTCTTCCCAAGAGAAATACGGTACTCAAAAAAACCTACGAAAACGGCCCGGATAATGACCCCATGTTTTGAATTCCCCCCACGCAGAGCATGGAAATATCGCAATTTTTCGTTTGGCGATCAAATTATCACTCAACTTACTGGAAGCATTCGATACATTTGACTCCAAATATTTGAGGAGAGACCGCATTTCAAGATTCCGTCTTATTCCATCAAAGATGGAAAAAGTCTTTGGATTAAAAGGAATCATAATTTCCCAATCCTAAGATTAGATGGTGCAATTCGAATAATATTTTCAATCTGGGGGTTATTTTTCGGTAATTTTTCATTAAATTCTCTGCATTTCCAAGGTCCCAGGGATGATTGTCTCACTTTGAATCAAGTGGCACAATTCTCTTTTCCAGATACAGGAAAAATGCCTTGACTTTGCAACCATTACATTTTTGTTTAATTTTAGTTTGCTCATTCAGTATGCCACTAGAAAATGCAACATATAGTGCGACCCAGCAAATCAGTCCTGGGATGTTATTTGGCTATGGAGGGTCAATTTTCAGCAAAGGATCAGAAGTTTCACATTAATTGTCCCAGCCTTTGGACTTGTCCTATGGATTGTTCGTTTTGTCAGATAATTTAATCGGCATATTTTGGGCATTTGGGACTTCCGTTCTCGCTGCTTTACAGGTTGTCATCCTTTCGAGACCCCTAAAGAAAATAGGGCACCTTTCTGCAACAATTCTTACAAATATTGTCAATCTATGCATTCTCTCTATAATTGGAGTCATAACCTACAAGACCGGCCAACTAACAATTGAAGGGCTAGTTTGGTTCGGTATTTTGGGATTTGTAGCCTACAGTTTAGGCCGTTACGTATTTTATCGCTCATTATGGATATTAGGTCCTCCGCGCCTAACTACCATTGTTAGTACGGCTCCCTTTTATGGAATTTTTCTGGGTTATATTTTCCTAGACGAACGCCCGGGAGGCATTCTTTTAACCGGAACAATTCTTCTAGTATTCGGCGTTGCTTTAGTAAGCTATGAGCCTTCAGAAAAGAACTTTTTACAAAAAGGTGTTAGCTGGGCTTTTTTCAGTGCATTCCTCATAGGTTTAAGTGTTTTTATGCGGAAAAAAGGATTAGCTTCAATGCCTAATCCAGCCCTAACTGTCGCCTGGTCAAATTTAATTGGTCTCACAACACTTTTTGGTATGCGACCATTTCTTTCTAAAGACCTTTATCGGTGGGCAGGATTTGGAACCGTTCTATTAGTTATCATTGCTGCTGTTCTTAATAGTATTTCGCAACTGTGCATGAACTTGTCGGTAATGTATGGAGAACTTAGTGTCGTAACTCCAATCATCACTTCATCTCCAATTTTTTCTTTATTTTTTACGGCAATTTTTCTGAGGAGTTTTGAACGCATCCATTTCGCGATGGTCCTCGGTGTTTTCATAACAGTTTTCGGGATGGCCTTCATAACCTTCTCCCAGCACTAAGCAATCGAAAAGTTAAGTTGCTTGCTCCCGCAATCAACCCAGGAAAATCGGGAGTTCTGTATTCTTAAGAAAAAATTCTATCTGACAAAAAGCTGTAGGACTATAAGAAATCTAGTTGATTGGGTTAACTTGGCATGGGGAATTTTTGACTTCGCACAGATCGAATGGCCCGTCTACTACCCCCCCCCCACAGGCTGGAGGAGGAGACTCACGCTGCAAATCAACAATGTCCTCTAAGAGGTCAAAGTTCAACATGTTTCATATGAGAACCAAGGGTTCGATTTCGATTCACAGAACACACTATTCCTTGTTGATATAGTTGCAATTAGGACGTATGGCACCAGATTTCACCTTCCAACGAAAGAAACAAAACAAGGAAGATGACTTGACGGTCCCCGAAAGTGAATTCTGTCATGATGAGAGTGAGCATTAAGAATAATTATAAGGCATGAATTGTCTTCTCCGGATTTGACCCAATATAATTTGAAATATAAAGTTTCCAATGATTCTTCACTGCAAATCCTGATGGGACTTTTCGAGGGACCCAAAATGGTTGACATGAAACTAACGAACGAGCAGCTGGAACTCAAAAACCTTGTACAGGAATTTTGCGAGAAAGAGTTAAGACCAATTGCGGCTGAGTGCGACCGAAGGTCCCAGATAAACCCTGCGGGGTGTTTCCCACTCGATGCGCTCAAGGCTGCGTCCAAGCTAGGACTGCGTACGCTTGGATTATCCAGGGAACTCGGCGGAAAAGACCTCGACACCCTGACTCATTGCATCATTCTAGAGGAAATGATGGCGGTCGAACCGGGGTTCGCCGCTACGTTTCATCAAGTATGGAGGCTGGCACAACACATCGATAGGGAGGGAACAGAGGAGCAAAAGAAAAAATACCTCCTCCCGTTTATAGATGACGATACCTGCCTAATTTCAATTGGCCAGACAGAACCCGACTCGGGAACAGACAACACCTTTCCTTACAGGGGCGTGGAAGGCGGAATCAAGCTCTCTGCCGTCAAAGAGGGAAACGAGTGGGTGTTGAACGGAACAAAGCATTTCGTAGCCTGCGCATCTCTGGCAAAAATATTTATTGTCGTTGCCAGAACTGACCCCCGCGCACCAGGCCCGGAAGGCGCCACCCAGTTCCTCATGTGGCGGGATACTCCAGGCTTTCGAGTTGGGCGCACGCATGACAAATTAGGTGGCGCACTTCTTATGAATGCTGAACTCATCCTAGAAAATGTCCGGATTCCGGAGTCGGACATTTTAATAGGAATTAATGAGGGATTTTCAGATAAGGCGAGACATCATGGAAGGGGCGCCCCGATGGTCGCGACCTTCGGCTTAGGGATTGCCAGAGGAGCTTATGAGGCTGCCCTTTCTTACTCCCAGAAAGGAGTCCGAAACGGGAAACTTCTTATCCAAAATGATGCGGTTGCCATGCGGTTGGCCGATATGCTCACGCTGATCGAAGCGACAAGAAGTGCAATTTGGAGAGCAGCATGGGGCTCGGATAACAGGAAGTACTATGTCCAGCGTGATTCGGCTGTAGCGAGTTATTTTAGCACCGTCTGCGCAAAGTCGGTTTGCAAAAATGCTATGCAAATTTTTGGCAAGGATGCATATACACGTAATTTCCCTGCAGAAAAATTTATGCGGGATGCGCTTATGACAAATCACATCAATAACACGGTCGATGTCAGATTGTTGAAGATCGGAAAATCTCTCGCAGGTCAACTGGTCTCTACACTTTAGAATAGAAATTACAAATCCCTCATGGAGAAGGGAAAATTTATCATGGTTAGTTTTGCTCTTAATGAAGACCAATCTGCCCTAAAAGAATTGTGCCAAAATTTTGGGGAGAGCCTGCTCCAACCTATTGCAGATGAACTTGATCGGAAGGCGTCGGAGGACCCGGAAGGACCGTTTCCTTGGAATATTTTGAAGGAATTTTCGGCCTTAGGGTTGAAGAATTTGCCGTTGCCTGAAAAGTGGAACGGCGCCAACATGGGGGTCCTAACCCATTGCGTTTTGCTGGAGGAGCTTATGGCCGCGGAAGCCGGTTTTGCCGCCACCGTTCATCTATCCTGGAAGCTTGCGGGCCTTCTCCTGGAATGCGGGACGGAGGAGCAAAAATCAAAATACATCTCCATGTTCGCAGAAGACGAAACCTTCTTGTTCGGGGATGGGACACTTGGTCCGATTACCTCTTCGGACAATCAAAGTCTAACCGCCACGCCGGAGGGCTCTGGTTGGGTGTTGAACGGGAAAAAACGCTTCGTGGGCTGCGGGCCGTTGTCTAAATTCTTTATTCTCGATGCTAGGACAAACGGGACGTCCGGCGGCTCGAATGAAAACTTCACCTTTATAGTCCCAAGAACTGCCCCCGGTATCCGAGCGGGGAAAGTCCACGACAAAATGGGAATGAGAACTTTTCTTGAATCTGAGCTCGATTTTGAAGAATGCCATGTCCCCGGAGAAGATGTATTGTCGGATGGGGCTGGGAACGGAACGGGGCCGAAAAGCAGGTATTTTGGGAGAATTACCCCCACTCTGGGTGCATTTGGAGTGGGCATCGCACGAGCTGCTCTTGAAAAAGCGACCAAGCACGCACTGGAGCGGGTCCAGGGGGGGAAGCCCATTTTCGAACACGATATCGTCTCCTTCCGCCTCGCAGAGATGAAAGTCCGCGTCGATGTGGCCCGCGATTTGGTTTGGAGGGCCGCCTGGCATTCAGACAACCAAGGGGATTCTGACCCCAAGCTCGGAATAAACGCTGTTCTTTTCTCCTCCGAAATTGCACCTTACGTTTGCGACTCCGCAATCCATATATTCGGAGGGTATGGTTTCATGCGCGATTATCCGGTTCAAAAATACTGGCGAGATGCTCTCGGTTGTCTCTTCCACGGAGAAACACACGATTCCACCCGTCTCATGCTTGGAAGACTCATAGAAACGGAAACTATCTAAGGAAGGAGACCGCGTTGCGAGCAATGGTTCTTTCTAAGTTCTCAAACCCTCTCCGGATGGAAGAAGTTCCCGACCCCCAAGCTGGGCCAGATGAAGTGGTAGTGAAAGTGCGTGCCTGTGCTCCGGATATGCTCGATGTCAAAACACGTGCTGGGCAGTCGGATGTCAAGCTCCCCCGGGTCCTCGGACACGAAATCGCGGGGGAGATCGCCGAGGTCGGAGGATCAGTCAAAAACGTACATATTGGAGACCGGGTCGCTGTCTATGACTATTTAAATTGCGGCGCCTGTGAATTTTGCTGGAATGGCCGAGAAACTCTGTGCAGAAACAACAAAGGAATCGTGGGCCTAGCGATTGACGGAGGGTTTGCTGAATATATAAAGGTCCCCGGAAGGAATGTCCTTCCAATTCCCTCTGATGTATCGAACAAGACTGCTACAACCCTCGTGAGTCCTGTTTCCACATCCCTCCATGCTCTCCGTGAGCGGGCAAAGGTCTCACCCGGCGACCATTTGCTCATCGTCGGCGCAGCAGGCGGCGTGGGAATTCATATGGTCCAGGTAGCCCAGCTTTTCGGGGCACGGGTCATTGGGGCAGATATTTCGGACGAAAAAAACGAAAAAACAAAAAAATACGGAACTGAAGTCACTGTCAATACGTCCGTAAGGCCTTTTGATTCATCTTTCGACGAGGCGATTATGGAGGCCACTGGCGGCGGAGGCTTGCAAGTGGCTATCGATCTATACGGCTCATCCAAATCTCTCGCAGCATGTTACCGATGCCTCGATACTGCAGGAACGCTCGTACGAATTGGATCAAGGGTCGGCGACCGGCTGGAGATCGACCCCGAGGATCTGACTAAGAAGGAAATTGTGCTCACAGGCTGCCGCTACAATACCAAAGAAGAATTCAATAAATCACTCGAATTGGTGAGAGCTGGAAAAGTCGAACCTGTCGTTTCGTTTTCGTTTCCGTTATCTGAGGTGAACGAAGTACTCGACAAAATCGAACAAAATTTGATCTTTGGAAGAGGTGTCGCTGTTCTATAGCAGGAGAAAAGATGGCTGCTATCAGGCATATCGCCGTCATCGGCGGCGGGTACGTAGGACAGGGACTTGCGATTCAGTTTGCCCATGGGGGATACCAGGTATCGATCTACAACAGGACGCAAAAGAGTTCTTCTTTGGCGATGGAGAGAGTTCGCTTCTACCTTAACTTGTTCGAAGATAATGACTTATTCACAAAACTAGAAATCCGGGAGGCCCTAACCCGCATTCATCCAACAACTGATTTCAAAGAGGCCGCTTCAGGTGCGGATTATGTCATAGAGTCCGTCTCTGAGGATCTTTCTCTTAAGCAGAAAGTCTTTGAGAATCTGGACATCCTATGCCCACCACACACCATTCTTGCCTCGGACACGTCCGGTCTCCGGCTTTCAGAAATCGGGAAAAACGTCCGACGAAAGGATAAATTGATTGTCGCACACCATTATACTCCTACCCCGCTCCGCCCGGTGGTGGAGGTCGTCCAAGGTGCGGATACCTCAAAAGAAACGTTCCAGGCCACAAAATCCCTCTTGGAAAACGTTGGCAAGGACGTTGTAATCGTAAAGGAAACTCTTGGTCATATCGGGGTGCGAATTTCAACTGCTATCAGGAGGGAAGCGATTCACATGTTGGAGAAGGAGATCGCAACACCCGAAGATATAGACAAAGTTGTGTCCAGCTTTGGTGTTCTCCCCGTTTTTGCCGGGATGGACGCCTCTGGCCTAGATGTCTTTCTCGACATTCATGGATATCTACAAGGAGACTTGGACAACAGAGGTTCCCCCTCCCCTCTCCTGGAAGAAAAAGTGAAAAAGGGAGAGTTGGGAATGAAAAGTGGTCAGGGATTTTTTTGTTGGAGCGACGATTCTGCAAAAAGCACGTTGAATAAAAGAATTAAAACTCTCATCCTGAGAATAAAAGAACGTGAAAAATTACAAGAACCAAAAATTTAAGTAACGGTTGCGCTTAAAAAACCAGACACACTGCAGGAAGCGTAGGGGAGTCCATAATGATTGTGTGCCATACTGCGGCTCCAGAACCCTACCACCGCCTTTTGGAAAACGATCCATCTCCATTATCTCAGAAGGCAGATCAGTACATTTTTTGAGAAGGGGTATTGCAAGATAGAGTGGTTTATTTTTTTTCTTTTGTTCTCAGTTATTCAAGTTTCCAGATTCTAATTTTGCAAACATCCTGATTTTAGGAGAATGCTATGGAAGGTGCTGAACTCATTAGGTTGGCCCTTCAAAGGGTGAATCAAATTTTGAATCGATCGTTGGATGGTGCACCAGTGGACATGTTGTGCCGGATGCCTACGCCTCACACCAACTCTATGGCATGGCTCACCTGGCATCTGACTCGCGTCCAAGACGATCACGTCTCCGGCCTAGCAGGCTTGCCAGAACTGTGGGCTGGTGGTGAATGGAACAACGGGTTCGGTATGGACCACAACGATGAGAGAACGGGCCAAGGGGACTCTTTTGAAGAGGTAGGCGCCTTTAAATTGGAATCCGCCGAGACGCTTCTCGCCTATCAGGATGCCGCCTTCGAGCGTAGCACTAAATATCTTTCGACGTTGAAGCCGGACGATCTGAACCGCGAGCTCAACGAGCCACAATACGACCCCTTGCCCACAGTGGGGGTCCGGCTTGTGAGTGTCGTATCTGACAATACCCAGCATGCTGGACAGGTGGCCTACCTGCGCGGCTACTTCGAGAAAAAGGTTTTCGGAAGGGCCTAACTGAAGTTTATTTACTGAGCGCAGACATGGCGCTAGAGCAAGACCCCATGGAATCAAAATGGACAAAATGAGAAACTTTAGGATTCAACAACATCTCACAGTCGAGGCTCTGTAACATGGCATGAGCTATGCCAATGTTGATTTAATCTACAGGACCAGGAAACTTGAACGCTCCAGATGTAAGAACAGCGTACATAAGCGTCTCATCATTAATGGGCCATACATGTTGATTTTCCTTTCAATAAAGGAATGGACTAATGAACGAAAATTCAGCCAAAACTAATTCAATTGAGGGATTGAAAGTTATTCCAACGGGAAAAGCCCTGGGAGCAGAGATCCAGGGTATCGATTTTTCTCGTGAAGTCCCTGCCGAGACCAAAGAAGCACTGATAAAAGCCTGGACCGATCACTTGGTTCTTCTCTTTCGGGAACAAACCCTTACCGAAGAGGACCACCTCTCGGCCACTCGCGTTTTCGGCGAAGCTCAAGTTGGCGCGGCGAAAACCTATGTTGATGCCGCCGGTGCAAAGGAGAGCTGGGCCGCGAGTTACCCGGAAATTACGGTAGTCCATAATCTGGACGCCGAAGGTAACCCGGTGCAAGAAAATAAAAATTTAGGCAGCGGCGAAGTGGTTTGGCACAGCGACAACTCTTACATCGAAGATCCTCCCGCTGGTAGCATGCTCCTATCGCGGGTCATCCCGCCCGAAGGCGGGAATACAAGTTTCAGCAATCAGTATCTGGCATACGAGACCCTTCCCGAACAAATTCGCAATCAAATCGAGAGCCGCACCGCTGTTCATGATGCCAGTCGGAATTCGGCAGGAACACTCCGCCCGGGTGTCAAGCTACCCACCAAACCCTCGGAGGTGCCCGGCCCCCATCACCCTCTCGTCCGCACACATCCTGTTTCCGGACGGAAAGCCCTCTTTCTTGGCCGGCGGCGGGATTATCCATCCCAATACATTGATGGCCTAGAAGAAATTGAGAGCGAAAAATTGCTTGATTTTTTATGGAATCATGCCTGCAAGGATGAATTCGTCTGGTCCAATATTTGGCGTCTTGGCGATATGCTCCTTTGGGACAATAGATGCTGTATGCACTACCGTGACCCCCACGCGGGAACGCACGCCAGAGTCATGCATCGGACCCAGATTAAGGGATCGGTCCCCGTATAGACACTCCCGTCATCTGCTTGATTAACGCTCTTTGAGCGAAGTATAGCCGCACCCGTATACGAGAGGTAAGAAGCCTCCATCACCAAAATAAGTTGAACTTAGCCGGGAAACGGCACTGGAAGATAATCCCTCAAATGCCTTCTGAAAAACGAGATCCTTCGATGTGAAGACACTTATAAAAAGAGCATCTATCATCTCGATGGATTCCGAAATCGGCGATATTGACGGTGGTGATATTCTTATTGAGGGCGACCTCATCGCAGCGGTCGGACAGAAGGTTGAGGCACCCGACGCAGTCGTTTTTGATGCCAGAAACATGATAGCCATCCCCGGTCTTATCAATGCCCACCTGCATACCTGGGAAACGGCACTTCGCGGAATCGGTGGCAACTGGGCCGGAAACGAATACTTCAAGGTGGTCCATGCACAACTCGCCCCCGGTTATACCCCCAAAGATACCTATGCGGGGAATCTGATGGGGGCACTGAGCCAGCTGGATGCCGGGACAACTACCATCTTCGATTGGTGCCACAACAATGCAACACCTGCCCACTCAGATTCGGCAATCGACGCGCTCTTTGATTCGGGAATTCGGGCCCTTTTCGGACACGGCACTGTCAAACCCGATCCAAAAGCGGGAGAGGTCCACTACTCTAAAATTCCCCACCCGACCGATGAAATCAAACGTCTCCGGAAAGGGCGCCTCTCGGCAGATGACGCCTTGGTAACTCTGGCCATGGCCATTCTAGGACCAGATTATTCAAACCTTGATGTAACTTTTCACGACTTTCGTCTAGCGCGCAATTGGGACCTCCTTTCAAGTGCCCATATTTGGGGAACTCCTGATCGCCTAGTTAAGGAAGGCTATTTCCTCCTGAACAAAGAAGGGCTGCTTGGGCCAGACCACAATGTGGTTCACGGAAATTATCTGGGAGACGAGGAATTACGCGTCATTGTCGGATCAGGCGCTTCGATCACAGCCACCCCGGCGGTCGAGCTACAAAAACACCCAGTTGAAACCATGACCGGACGAGTCCTCACCGCCGGCGGCAAGCCCTCCATCGGGGCAGACATCGAAATCTACGCAGGGGGCGACATGTTTCATGTAATGCGTTTTTCGCTCCAGGCGCAGCGCATATTCGACAATATGCGGTACGCTGCCTCGGACCAGAATGGGGAAAAGAAAATTCTCCCCGCTCGCACTGCCCTCGAATGGGCCACCATCGGCAATGCTCATGCAATGGGACTGGCGGATCGAATCGGCTCGATCACACCTGGAAAGCAGGCCGATTTAGTTCTAATACGGGCAAATGATATTAACATTTATCCGCCTAACGACCCGGTACAGGCGGTTGTCCTACACGCTGGCCGTGAAAACGTGGATACCATTTTCGTCGCTGGTCGGAAGGTGAAGGCGGGCGGAACGCTTGTCTACCCTTCAGTTGAACTGGAGCAATTAAAGGAGAACATTGCAGATTCGGCCTACCGTTTGCTCAAAGAATGCTCTCTTCCCTAGATACAGTTCAGGTAAGAATTTTTCGGAGGAATGAGTGTAACTTCTAAACAACGCCCAGGCGGAAAATCATTTTATAGTGATATCGAGTCCAATATATATGCATTTCCAATTTCCCCAAACCTACGGAACCACCCTTCGCTGGGCGGACCTTACCTTTTTTCCGGAGAACCTTCCTAGCAGCACATAAAATATGAGGCCATTTATTAGATTGCCCATAACAGATTTTCATAGAATTATTTAATTTCTTTCGTTTTCGCTTTCACCCCCACTCAGGATCTCGGCAACACATCAAATTCAGCCAGGGATCCAACGGGAAAAATATAATTATACTAAATATCTGTATGCATAAAGGAGTTTGGGGAAATAAGTGCAATAAACCGTTTAGTACCTTCAGGTGACCTTTGGAGCGAACGGCAGCCAATCTCTTTCAATCATACGTTCCACCTTTCCCAGAACAAACAACCACAAATGGGACAATTACTCGAAGATGGATTATTTTCTACGCCAACCAAGAAATGACATCCGTCCAATGAATGGAAGGCTACGACCCCACACCCCCCAGTTGAGAAATTTGGCCCGTACAATTAAATTTCTTAAATGGTCTCTGCCATAACTTCGTGCTAGTGTTCAGGTACCGGGGAATTGCCCGGCCTGAAGGCAATGCCGGGACACTTAGTATTTTAAGCCGAACTTGTCATCGATAATGTCGCCTTCTGCCGGCAAACCGCTCCGAATCAATTTTTGTTGCTAAAGTTACGATGGTTTGCATATGATGATATCGGAGATTTCGAGTTGATTCAGGTACCATCTAGTTTTACCCATCCTAATACTCGTCCCCTGCAACTCCTAGGAGGGGCCCTTCTTGCCCTCATGCTGACTACTGGATGTGCCTCTGTTCAGACAGGGTACGGAAAGGGTTCCGGGTCGGGCGATGAAGTGAGCGACCCCATTGAATCATGGAACCGAAAAGTATTCGATTTTAACATGGTTTTAGACGATTTCATCGGCCGACCCGTGGCTGAGACCTACAGAACGATTCTGCCCGAGGCCGCCCAGGATTCGATACGAAATTTTCTGCGGAACCTGAAGGCGCCCGTCACCTTGGCTAACAACTTACTGCAAGGGGAGGGAAAGCGGGCCCAAATAACTACAATGAGATTTTTGATTAACTCCACCCTCGGAATTGCGGGTCTATTCGATGTGGCATTCGACATGGGATATTCCCACCACAGCGAGGACTTTGGTCAGACGCTAGCTATCTTCGGAGTCGGAGAAGGGCCATATTTGGTATTTCCCATTCTGGGGCCGTCCACGGTACGCGACGCTTCAGGGAAGGCAGTGGACATTTTTCTTAACCCATTGACATACGTGGCCTCAGCCAATGGGTATGAAGTTTATTTATATGGCCTTCGAGGGATAAAAGGGGTAGATTTCCGCTCGCGTAACATCGAGACATTGGATCAACTCAAGCAAGATGCCCTCGATTATTACTCCCTAATCCGCAGCGTTTACCGCCAACACCGGAAAAACGAAATTAAGAACGGAAAAACCCAGAAGTAGTTCTTACGTGAAGACAATTTTTTATCTCTGAATGTGCCTATCCTCTTACTTGACCCTCGGAACAAATTTCCTATTCACGGCATACAGCAAAAGCAGAATATTTCTCATTTCAGAGCTCGCAAGGAATTTGACCATGGCGTACTCGAATCACCCTTTAAGACTCTATGCCCATCCTTCTAAACTTTTCAAAAATCAGGGTGGCAATCCAGCTCTTAAAACTCGAGGGACTAGGATTCCACATTAAAATTTGTGCCCTCTTGAAAACGGAATTGGCGGTGGCCCACACTCGAGCGACTATGAAAGACTCACCTCGTGGCACACAGTCCGGGAACCTTATCCAGCTAATCGGTTGAGAAGAGCGGCCTAGAACACAAGTCTGTTCTGGAAGACTCTCCCACATCTCAAAGATTTAATAATCCCTTCTCCTTACCATGCCCTTCCACACACATAAAACTCTGTATCCTCCATTAGAACCCATGAATGCTTCACCCCTTACCCTTGCGATAGGCGGAAATTCAGAAAACCTTCGGACAGACCCCAAAATGGCCGGTTATTCTTTGTGAAAGCGAACCGGCAGTGGCAAAAATCTACTTTTACCCAAATCGTTCCTGTGGCTGTCCAATTTTTGACAAAAAAAGCATGACCGCTAGGCCTAGTTTTTTTTGTCAAAAAAATATATAGGTTATAAAAGGTCAATCTCTCCCATAGGCCCAGAAAGAGGGGACAGGAATGAGCATTCATCTCATCGAGCGCAAATCCCGTGTGTCCGAACTCCTGTTCGAAATCAACGCGGTCCATTGCAACCTAGATGAGCCCTTTATATTCACATCTGGATGGGCGAGTCCCGTCTATGTAGATTGCCGAAAAATCCTATCCATGCCCCGCCAGCGGCGGGAGATCATCCAGATTGCCGCTGCGGAAATTGACACGACCATCGGGCGTGAATCATTCGATGTAGCGGCAGGCGGTGAAACTGCGGGCATCCCCTTCGCCGCATGGTTGTCCGATTATTACTATAAGCCCATGGTTTACGTCCGGAAGAAAAAGAAAGATTTCGGCCGGAAGAGTCAGATCGAGGGAGAACTCAAGGACGGGAAAAAGGTTCTCTTGGTCGAGGATTTAGCCACCGACGGCATGAGCAAAGTGAACTTTTGCAATGCCATTCGAGACGCCGGCGCCGAAGTCGATCACACTATCGTCATATTTTTCTACGGGGTCTACCCCAATGCCGAAAAAATCATCTCCGGGGCAGGGATCACCCTGCACGCGCTTAGCGACTGGAGAACCAATTTAGAGGTTGGCCGGGAAAAAGGATACTTTGACGCGAAGCAATCCAAGGAAATTGAAAGTTTTCTGGACGATCCGGAAACCTGGTCAAAAACACACGGAGGAGCCTAACTGTTCCAGAGGAAATGAAATTCCTCCACTCCTATGCATCGCCACGGAATTCAGGAATTTTGTTTAGGCGGCACATACGTGCCCTTAATTCATTTCATACCTCCACTACCCGGAAAACCCGTTCCCTTTTGCCGTTAACTCCTTCGTTCGATAAACTCGATTTCCCATCTTTCTTATTCTGATCGGACGGGACGGCAATCCAATATGGGTGGAATGGATTCGATTCAGGCTCTGAATTCGAATTTCGTACTTTCAGGCGTGAGATAATGGGGTTTTTCTTCCATAAATTTTGAAATCATCAAGGAAGGTATGAATCGTCTTTATAGATTTTGCTAAGCCGTTCGTTAATCCTGACTTTCTCAATTTCCGCAATCCATCTATTTAAAGCTACCGAGAAGGATTACATATAATTTTTCAATTCAACTGTCCGGCCTAAATTCGAACTTTCCGCGGCGGCATATACAACTGCGAGATTTTCGAGTGCGACCCTCCCATCCACTTCCGGACTCCGATCCTCGCGGATACAACCGGCAAAATCCTCCAAGGCATCTCGAAACATATCTCCCTCTGGCATATCAAGGACGGCATTCTCTCCAAGAGGTTCCCGATCAATGTGCAGGCGTATGGGCACGGGCGCCTTTGAGGGATCGCGCCATTGCTGACCCGTAATTCGAAAGTGCGCCACAGCCTTCGTGCCGTGAACGTTCATGTGAAAAGCCCACGGGCAGGCCCAACCAGATCCGACGTAAGATAAAATTCCACTTTTATGCTCCATAATGATCATGGCTGAGTCTTCTACATCGGCGGTTGCATACATACGCTTCATCTGCGCCGTTACAGAACGAATAGAGCCGTATAGGTAGCGGAACGTGTCGATATGATGGACAGAAAGCTGAATAGCAACTCCTGTCGGGTTGAGTTCCGGACTTGAACGCCATTTATCGGGAGTCAATTCGAGACCTCGCTCCGTGCAGAAATTGCTCTCACTGATGGAAATGTCCCCTAATTCTCCAGAATCAATCAGCCCTTTGAGATGGCGAGAAACGGCCAGCCTCCGGGCGCTGTGACCAATTGCCAGACGAATACCAGCCTTCTCCACCGCCTCGACGACTTTTTGGGCATGCTCCATGCTGTGGGCGATAGGTTTTTCGCAATATATATGTTTGCCCGCAGCGGAGAGGGCCTCAATATGTTCCATGTGGGTATGATTGGGTGTCGTTAAAATAACAGCTTCGATTTCATCATCGTTCAGGAAAGCTTCGAAATTTTTAGCCTCTCGAGTCCCATATTGCCTCATGAATTCCGCCCTTTTTTGAGACGTCCGGCTGAAACATGAGACAAGTTTAATTTTTCCTCCGCGAAGGGCGGCATCTGCCAACACATTAGCCCACCGGCCTAAGCCCATGGAGGCAACACGTACAGGTTCAAACGTCATGAATTTTCCTTTAAGGCAGATACAATATGATTGGCGGACACGAACCTAAAGTGAATAAGCTGGGCAAGTCTGATCCAAAGCTCAAATTATATCATAAGGGGAATTTGACCCCAATCCCAGGCCCTACGTGGTAGCTAGCATCGGAATTCTTGCGGAGATTGGCAAGGTTCGGCAAGGTTTTATTATTTATGGTAAGAAATACGATATATTGCACCCGCAAAATCGTCAGAAACAAGGATGGCTCCATCGGGCATTTGCTGAATGTCCACAGGGCGCCCCCACGCTCTTCCGCCCACCAGCCAACCCTTGGCAAAATCCTCGTAGCTAATCGCACGTCCTTTTTCTAAGCGAACGAGCCGGACCCGGTATCCTATGGGGATGCTGCGGTTCCACGAGCCGTGTTCAGCGATAAATATCTGACCATGATATTCAGGAGGAAACATCCTGCCGGTATAGAAGCGCATTCCCAGAGAAGCTACATGAGGCCCCAACTCCATAGCGGGAGGAATAAACCTTCGGCAATCTTTCCCAAACCCAAACTTGGGGTCGGATATCGATCTCCCGTGGCAGTAGGGGTATCCAAAGTGGAGCCCTTTTTTGGGGGCACGGTTTAGCTCATCTGGCGGCCTATTGTCGCCAAGAAAATCCCGGCCATTGTCAGTAAACCAAAGCTCCTTCGTCTTAGGGTGCCAATCGAAGCCCACAGAATTCCTTACCCCGTGCGCAAACACCTCCCAAGAACCGCCCCCAGGGGAGAAACGCAATATCGATGCGTAAGGTGCGGGCGGCGCACATATATTGCATGGAGCGCCCACAGGAATGTAAATGAACCCATCCGGTCCAAAGCGGATGAACTTCCACCCATGATGGAGGTCGCTGGGAAGATTATCTATGACAACGGCAGGGGGGGGGGGATTAGCTAACCGGGATTCAATCTTTTTATACTTCAAGACCCGATCGATTTCTGCTACATAGAGGGAATTCCCCCGAAACGCCACCCCATTTGGAAAGTTCAACCCCTCGCTAATGATAGAAACTTCGTCTGCCTTTCCGTCATTATCCTTGTCCCGGACGGCATAAACCCTCCCAATTTGGCGGGTCCCGACGAACAATGTCCCACGCGACGACAGAGTCATCGACCGTGCTCCAGGAACATTTCGGGCATATATCTGAATACGAAAACCCGGAGGAAGCTGAACTTGCTCCAAGCGAATGCCCTGCCCGGTGGCCGCCGCCGAGCATGCCGTCAGAGCAGCCGCGAGCACGCCCTGAAGCACAATTTTATGAAAGCGCAAGTATTTCCCCTCGGTATAGAAGAAAATATCGCGGCGATAGGGCCACTTAAATGCTGATCTGAAACTCAGGGATATTTCCTTCCCCGCTCCCTTCCCCCTGAACCGTACTTAAATCCTCCAGCGTGGTCTCCGTCAGAGTCCGATCAATGGCCAATTCGAGATTTTGCCACAGCCGGCGACTGCCGCCGAGAGCTGGATTTAGAGGAAAAGAACTCTCATTGTCACATTCTACAGGGCGAATTTTCTCGTTCACCGCGGAGAGAACCGCTTTCATCGTTATCTGGGAAGGAGGAAGCGCCAAAACATATCCCCCACCTGGCCCTCGCGTACTTTTTACAAGATTGGCGCGCCGCATTTTTACAAACAGCTGTTCCAGGTAATGCTGGCTAATGTTCTGACGGTTAGCAATTTGGGGCAATGGGATGGGATACGTCTGAGAGTGCCGGGCAAGGTCAATCATTGCGATAACGGCATACCGCCCTTTCGTAGAAATCTTCACTTCCCCTCTCTCCTTGAAATATGTCGCCCCACCGGACCGAGGCCCAAACCCACCTTTTGGCATACAGGACAATCCGGATCGCGATTTAAATTGATCGCGTCGAATTTTCCTCGCCACAAATCCACCATTAAAAGCCTTCCCACCCACGCCGCTTGGAGGCCGGAGAGAATTCTGATGGCCTCTCCCGCCTGTGCCATTCCAATCAGACCGGCAACAGCACCGAATACACCAGCCTCGCCACACGAAGGCCCATCCTCTATGGAATTACCTTCTCCAAACACGCACCGGTAGCAGGGTGTACAGCCGGGCAAAACCGTCATGAGCACCCCGTTAAATTGGAGGATTCCACCCGTCACGAGAGGTCGTCCCTCCCGTACGCAGACATCATTCAACATCAGTTTTGTCCTTAAATTATCGCTTCCATCGATCACAACTCCATAGCTTGAAATAATGTCTGAAGCCTCATCTTCGTCCAACTGGAAGGGATAAGTCTCCACCTTCACAGCAGGCGCAAGCTGTTGCAAACAATCCGCACCCGAGACTACCTTGAAGCGCCCGATATCCGCCGTCCTGTGGAGGATCTGCCGGGCAAGGTTCGAAAGATCTACTCGGTCACCATCGACCAGGCCAATTCGCCCCACCCCCGATGCCGCCAGCGCCAGTGCGGCGGGAGAGCCAAGGGCCCCTGCCCCTAGGACGAGGATCGATTCTTTGGCGAGCCAACCAAAATCCTTCAAGGCCCGTCTCCATCGAGCACAACGAATTCACCTTCAAAAAAATCCTTATCCGCCGCTGACCAGAGGAATACTTTACTATCAACCACCTGGCGATCCCGAACACTCATGACAATATGCTCTGCCTCTGGAAATGAGGGGATGTCTCCAAAAGGCACAGCCGCATTCTTGTCCTCCCGAGAGAAGTAGGCTTCCTCATCGGGATGACTGTGGAATATTCCGCGGAGCACCTCATTCCTCCCTTTCGCCTTTTGGAGGATTCGCTCAAATTCAAATGGGTCAATTAGAAACGCACGCCGGGCAGTGCGCTTATAGGTTTGTGGGTCCCGCTTGTGATATTCATTCTGTACGTTGGAAATGGGAAAAACGTCCAAATTTTCCCGCCCATCTCTGTCGTTCCCCGCACCAGGCGGTCCCAGGATTAGGCCGCAACACTCATCCGGGTATACAGTCACCGCGTGCTGATACATGGTTTCGACTCGCTCCCGGGTCAAACGCAAACCAAATCTCCCTCACCTCATATCGCTCAGGTAGCGCTCCCCGCTATCGGGGAAAAGCGTAACGATTACACCGCGGCGGATTTTTCGTGCGACCTCCCGGACACCGACGAGGGCCGCGCCAGCCGAATGACCAACAAACAGCCCCTCCTCAAGTGTGAGCCGTTCAGCCAGGTCATAGCTGTCCTCCGTGCCCGCCAAGATCAAATCGTCATGAACGGTCTCGTCATATATTTTAGGCCTTATTGCTGTGGGGATATGCTTCATCCCCTCAAGCCCGTGGAACGAATCCGATGGCATCACCGCATGAACAATCACACCAGGCTTTCTTTTTTTCAGCCCGCGGCCTGTTCCGACAAGAGTTCCTGTCGTCCCCAATCCAGCCACAAAATGCTCAACTCGGCCACCAGTTTGCTCCAAAATTTCGGGCGCCGTCGTCTGCTCATGCGCCAACGGGTTGGCTGGATTATCGTATTGGCAGGGAAGAAAATAGGAGGCCGGATCTTCATTGTAAACTTTCGCGGCCAGTCTTTGGGCCCCATCGGATCCCTCGAGCGCATCCGAAAAAATGAGCTCAGTGCCATAGGCTTGAAGGGTGGCCTTGCGTTCATCACTGGCGTTTTCCGGCAAGATAACCTTGACTGGAATCTTTAGGGCCGCCCCGATCATGCCGTAAGCAATGCCGGTATTGCCACTCGTTGAGTCGAGGAGCGTATCGCCGGGCCTCAGGACCCCGCTTTCAATCCCGTCCCGAACCATGAAAAGAGCGGGTCGGTCTTTCACCGACCCTCCGGGATTGAACCACTCGGCCTTCGCATATACTTCAACTTCTGGAAATTCCTTTTCAAATAATTTTATCGGCAACAATGGCGTGTTGCCAATTTGCTGTAATACCGATGACTCCTTGATTTTTCGTAATTCTGGTGCAGTTGTTTCCAGCATTTTCTACCAAAGCCCCTTTGCTCCAGATCCCGTTGCGAAAGTTAAATTTTCCTTTTTTCAACTGTTCTGGGAAACAGGACCCAACTCATCGTGCAACCTTGCGAAAAAGGCCGGACGACAGATCAAAAAGGGCCTGAACGGTCGACCCCACCGTATTTTCTTCCTTGATGAGTGCACAAATTGCCTGGGAAGCTAACAGAGTACCCAAAACACCTTCCGAAGGCGCAGCCGGAAGCCGGCTATCGGCACCATCCTGAAGCGATTCTTCAAATCCTAAATCATTTTCGGTGTTTATCACGACGCCGGCCCATCCGCGCCGGCGCCCCCGAATAACTGCCCCGCCGGTTGCCTTAAATTGGGCTGCAAAATCACACAAAGCGGGGGCATCTCCCGACAGGACGAGGAGATCAAAACCATCTGCGTATTCCGGCACCGATTCTAAAACCTTGAGAGTGGTATCCGGATTCAACTCGGAAATGGACTCCTCCAACCCGGCCGAGGCGTAAATATTGGCCAACGTGCAGAGAGACCCGCTGGAACTAGTCCTGCATTTACCGCTATCAAATGGCATCCAACCAATTCCCCCCACTCCGGCAGCCGCTAAATAGGTGGCCACCACTGATGCGGCCCCCTCACCCTCGCGGTCAAAGGCAATGACGGCCGAGGAGGAAAGGAGGCGCTCCTGCCCTTTTCCGCCAACTTGGGGCAATACAATATGGCGGCTATAACGATGCACTTGAACATCGGTCAGAGGCAAAGGGCCTCACCTCCCACCAGCAATTGCAGGGACGATGGACAATTCATCACCCTCTACAACTTCCGTGCCTTCGCCTTTTAAGAAGCGAATGTCCTCCTGGTTGACATAAATGTTGACGAACCTGCGGAGCTTCCCATCATCCCCGTACAGGCGCTCACGCAATCCTTCAAACTGGGCATCCAAATTTTCCAACACCTCCTTGACGGTATTCCCATCGATTTCCACCGCATCCCGCTGCTGGGTAAACTCCTGCAGCGGCGTTGGGATTCGAACCGTTACTGACATTTCGCTCTCCATCCAGAGTAATTGAAAAAGTTCAACAAAAATACTGTTCCAAACTAAAATATCTTTCTGCACCATCAGGCAGAACAACGACAATATTCTCTTCGGGGGACATCTCTTCAGCGACTCGGAAAGCCGCGCAAACTGCAGCGCCACTCGAAATTCCGGCGGCGATTCCTTCCTCACGGCTCAGGGCCTTTGCCATGTCATATGCATCCTGATCCGAAATCGTCTCGACTCGGTCGATAATTTCACGGTTCAAGACACTGGGAATGAACCCGGCACCAATCCCCTGTATCAGATGAGGACCCGGCTTCCCACCCGTCAGCACAGGGGATGACTCCGGCTCCACACCAACAACCACCGTCTCAAGCCGTTTCGCTTTCAATACCTCGCCCACTCCTGTAACTGTTCCTCCGGTACCCACACCAGCGACGAAAGCGTCTACTACGTGAGAACCCATATCGCGGATAATCTCCCGAGCCGTCGTCCGACGATGAATCTCGGGATTTGCCGGGTTTTTAAACTGCTGGGGCATGAAACAGTCAGATATTTCGGCAACGATTTCCTCCGCCTTTAGAACAGTTCCGTACATCCCTTGGTCGCAATCGGTCAATACCACCTCTGCGCCGTAGGAGGTAAGTAGGGCGTTTCGCTCATGACTCATGCTTTCGCAAAGAACAATCTTGACTTTGTAGCCACGCACCGCCCCTACCATGGCCAGTCCGATCCCCGTATTCCCGCTCGTGGGCTCGACAATTGTTTTCCCGGGCACCAGGAGACCTCGATGTTCGGCGTCGAGTACCATGCTAAGTGCGATTCGATCCTTCACGCTGCCGCCGGGATTGAACTGCTCCAATTTAGCGTAGACTCGGGCCCCTTGAGCATCCGGCAAATTGCGAAGGCGAACTAGCGGAGTACCGCCGATATTATCAAGGACATCAGGAAGTGCCTTAAGCACCTGAGAAGGCCTTCCCCTTGTTCCAAGCGCCATACAAACCTCACAATAGACAAAATCGTTCGGTACCCATGAGAAGTGACCCTATAATTCCCAATTTATTTTGTCAAGAATTCCACCTCAAATGATTGCCCTCTTGCCACCCGAGTTAGGCTCCCACTTCACCGTGAACCGAAGGCAGTTTTTACTCAAAAGTCAAAAGTGCTAAATTTTAAAACTATAGAAGAGAAATTCTGCTTAGGAGATAGCTGCTCCCATTTGCGCGTGCAAGATATTGAAATGACGTATTAAATGAACCCCTGGAGGACGGGCTGTTGCCTAAAACAAATCTCGAGGCTGGCCCTCCGGTCGCCCTGACAATAGCCGGCTCGGATTCGGGTGGCGGCGCAGGAATTCAGGCGGACCTTAAGACATTTTCCGCCTTCGGGGTGTTTGGAACGACCGTTATAACTGCCCTTACCTCGCAAAACACGGTGGGCATCCAAGGGGTGCACAACGTTCCCACCGATTTCATCGCCCGACAATTCGACTCGGTGTGCTCCGACTTTCCCGTGGCCTCTGCCAAGGTAGGAATGCTGGCAACGGCCGAGGTCATCGCAATTGTCGCGAAAAAAGCATCCGCGCACTGCCTGGCTCACCTCGTCGTTGACCCAGTTATGGTGGCGAAAAGCGGCGACCGCCTTCTGGCGAAAGACGCCGTCGACGCCCTGGTCAATCTACTTTTTCCGCTCGCAGAGGTAATCACCCCAAATATCGATGAGGCGTTGGAGCTATTAGGTATCGAGCGAATCGCCAACATTGGGGAAATGAAGGAGGCGGCCCGAATGCTCCACAAGTTGGGCGCCGGGTGCGTCTTCCTCAAGGGAGGACACATTACTAACGGTGCACTGGATGTTTTTTTTGATGGCGGTGAACCCATCATATTCAAAGGCCGTTACATCGACACCCCTCACACACATGGAACCGGATGCACTCTCTCCTCCTCCATCGCCGCCGGCCTAGCTCAAGGGAAACCGGTCTTGGAAGCGGTCAGCGCCGCAAAGGAGTACACTCAAGGAGCTATCGAGAAATCGCTCGCCATGGGTAAGGGGCGGGGACCACTCAACCACATGTACCGCCAACTATTGGAGAAATCCACATGAGCGAGAATTTATATCGAATTCGCCGGGACGAGGCCACTGCGGGCGAACTGCCTGTTCCAGGTGGAAGGAGCAAATTCCGGATTCTATTGGATGAGAAAAGCGTCGGGGCCAAGCAGTTTGCACTGCTCGTTAACGAGTTCGACCCTGGCCTTACATCCAAGGCACACAAACACGACAAAGAAGAGCATGCCTTTTATATTATTAGCGGAAACGGGATAATTCGGGTTGAGGGCGTACCAATTGAGGTCAAAGAAGGTGACGCCGTTTTTGTCCCGCCTGGGAAAATGCACCAAGTGAGCAGTACGGGAAAGGAAATTCTAAAATACATCGTTATATACGCACCACCGGGTCCAAATCTTGCGCTTCGGGATAAGGGTGCCTACGGCCTCTCTAGGGAATAGGTCATCGGGAGTAGGAAAAATGAAAGATATAAATATTCATATCCAGGACATTGGGGAAGGCGGACGAATTCGCCTCCCCAAAGAGGTCATGAAGGCACTGGGCGTCGTCCCAGGAAATCAGCTGAAGATAGAAATTCGAGGAGAGCTCATTTCGATTGCTCGGCATCACGTCAAGGACCCATTTGCCGAGTCCGCCAAGAAGAAAACTCCAGACCTAGACGAACTGATGAAACAACAAAGATCTCGCAAAGAAGAAGCCGCCGCGCAATTCAAGAAGAATATGCAGGAAAAACATGAAATCCGACCAGAGGACCGGGAGGATTTCTGGCGGTAGGAGTGCAAATTATCGCTACTCAATTATAGAGAAAAGCCCTTTTCGAAGCGAATATTTGCAGCTTTTTGAATATTCCCCATTCGTTGGAGAAAGATGTCCCTGCTTTTTTGGGCGAGTAGCTCTTCACTCAACTTCTTTTTTTGCTCTTTATATCGCGACATATCAACCGAAGGCGGGTCGTTCCCCCGAACAATTAGGAAGTTTGCGCGGATTCGGACTCGAGTGAATTTTCCTTTTTTGAGCAGAAAAACCTCCCCAGTCGTCCCAGCTCCTCCTCGAAATTCAGCGGGTGCCTCCAAGCGGGAAAACGGCTTCGGCTTAGAAATCTTTACTTTCAGATCAGCCGCCAAGGCGCCGAATTTCTTTTCTCCTTTTTGAAGCTGGGCCAGCCAAATTTGCGATTTTTGGTCAGCAATCTCACCGGCCCTTTTTGAAATATAGTGGGAGCGCACCTGCATTTCCACATCCTTGAAAGGGGGCGCTTCGGATGGCTTCATATCCACCAAGCGAACGAATACAGCACCTTTCTCACCCATTCTTTCAGTGGAAAAATCCCCTTTCTTTTTTAACTCGAAAACAAGCCTCGAAATAATCTTCCTCTCAGGAACTAAAGTAGGAAGCGAACCCCTTTCAAAAAATGCGACTTCACTACTTTGCAGCCCCTCCACCTTTAAAATCGGCTTCTTATCCTCCACATCGTAGCGCACAAGACGCAACCTCTTTTTAGCGGCATCTCGCCCCCTTTGCTCTTTCAAGGATGCTTCCACTTCTGAGCGCACCTCGTCAAACGATTGCACACCGCCGCGCGTATGCTTGCTTATCAACAGTAAATGAACTCCGAACGAGGTCTGGATGGGTTGGCTGACCTCTCCAGCCTTTAGGCTAAACGCGACCTTCTCCAAAACAGGTAGCATCTGTCCCCGCTCAAAGACTCCTAACTTTCCCCCTTTCAATGCGGCAGGCCCCTCGGAATTCGCTTTCGCCAATTCAGCGAAGCTTTTCCCTGCCACAGTTTGCTCGCGAATCACGGCAAGCAGACTCTTGGCCTTCTCAAATTCTTCTTTTTTAGCGTCTGGAGGCACCTTGCGGAGAATCTGGTGAATGGTCACAGACTCCTTGACTTTGTAGCGCGCACGGGTTTCCCGGTAGTGGGATTTCACTTCGTCGTCCTTGAAAGTCAATCCTGCCGAGAATACCGAGTAAGGGAGAAACCACCACTTGGCCTTGCGCTTCGGGCCAGCTTGGAAATCGCCTTTATTTTTTGAGTGGTAAGCTGTCAAGTCTCCTACCTTGACTGATACTTCCTTGGAAAACATATCTGGCGTTATCTGAATAATCTCCACACGAATTTTCTCGTTGCGCCAACGGTAAGCATTTTGGACCTCGCCTTCCACTATTGAGGCACCCAAACCCAGATAGCGACGCAAGCGCGATACAGCGATAGCGCGCCGTTGACTCTTTTCATACTGCCGAGTATTCATTCGGTTTTCCCGCAATACTTGCTTGTAGCGGGCCGGGTCGAAACGGCCCGCAACCTGAAAGGTGGGGTCTTCCTGAATACTGAGCGCAATTTCGGCATCCGATACTTCGATGCCCATGCGGGCCGCCTCCGCATATTGGAGTTTTTCAAAAACAATTTGCTGAAAGGTGGCCCGCCGTAAGTTCAGTTGGCGCTCAAGTTCCGGAGTGAATGCCGCCCCAAACCGCTGCCGCATGTTTTGGGACTGCCGGTAATATCGGTTATCAAACTCCTCGACCGTAATAGGATTCTCATTCACCCACCCGGCCACTCGCCCCCCAGATGCGGCGCCACCTGGGGCCATGGAAGAATACCCGCCCCACGAAACAAATGTTAGGGCTACCAACCCCAAAAACCCCTTTAACACCCAGGTGTTCCCTCTTTCACGCAAAAATCGAAGCATCTAGGGTCCTCTTTATTTTCTAGAAAAAACAGAAATTCCTTCCTGGGCCAAACGTTTCAGCGGAAAGGGAGCGTATCCCACTCAGCCCATTGCCGCAATTGCCAAATAGAAATTTAAATGTCGGGATTATCCCTTTCCGGAGCTAATGCCTTCGCCTTTGATGGAACAGGGGCCGAGCAAAATCCCCCAAATGCTCGGCATTGCTTGATTTCTCGGGCCTTGGATGTTAGTAATTTAGCTGCTGTTAATCTGATAGTTTTTATTTACCCTACAGGATCACCCTTGACATGATCCTTAATCCCCTACTGGGCCTCTTTTCGAACGATCTGGCCATCGACCTTGGCACCGCGAATACGCTCGTGTATGTAAAAGGCAAAGGTATTGTCCTTCGTGAACCCTCAGTTGTAACCATTGAACGGGAGAGCAAAAAAATCCTGGCAGTGGGCGATGAGGCTAAGGCAATGCTCGGGCGCACGCCGGGAAACATAATCGCCATACGCCCCATGAAAGATGGTGTCATTGCAAATTTTGACATCACCGAGGCGATGCTTCGCTATTTTACGCAAAAAGTACACAACCGAAAATCCTTTGTGCGCCCGAGAATGGTAATCTGCGTGCCCTCCGGAATCACCCAGGTCGAAAAACGTGCTGTTCGTGACAGCGCCGAAAGTGCCGGAGCCCGAGAAGTTTACCTCATCGAAGAACCAATGGCAGCGGCAATCGGCGTGGGCCTTCCTATCCAAGAACCCGGCGGAAACATGATCGTGGATATTGGGGGGGGGACGACTGAGGTTGCCGTTATCTCCCTCGCCGGAATTGTTTACGCCCAGTCAGTCCGCATTGGCGGCGATGAAATGGACGAGGCGATCGTCAGCTATATCAAGCGAAACTACAATCTTCTCATCGGCGAGCGGACATCCGAGAAAATTAAAATAGAGCTTGGCTCTGCCTATCAGGTCGGCGAGCGTAAATCTATGGAAATCAAGGGGCGTGATCTCGTCGCCGCCATTCCGAAAACCATCAACGTCACCGACGAGGAGATCCGCGATTCGATTTCCGAGCCGGTCAACGCAATTATCGAGGCGGTCAGAAGCGCACTCGAAAGCACACCACCCGAGCTTGCAGCAGACATCGTTGATCGGGGCATCGTACTCGCGGGGGGCGGGAGCCTACTACGGGGCGTCGATGTTCTCCTCCGCGAAGAAACAGGGTTGCCCGTCACTGTGGCAGAAGACCCGCTTTCAGCTGTCGTTATGGGCACGGGAAAGGTGCTTGATGAACTGGACCTTCTCCCCCAAGTCGCCGTTTAATACCACTCGTGCGACAATTGTATTCTATCTGAGGTGATCTTTTTCCGCCAGCTTTCGAGAACCAGATAGATGTTTCAGGTACTCCACGATCGCCGCAGCGTTGCCCTCCTCACCGCGCTTTTCCTTGTTTGCTTCATTCTCATGTCCATGAGCGCCCGTCAGAGAGGCGAAACAACCGTATTCGAGGAACTGGTGCTGACTATATCGGGACCTCTCGTCGAAGCGGCAACTGCACCCAAGCGATGGACCCAAAATATTTGGGACCACTATATCGCCCTCCGAGGATTTCAGCAGAAGAATAAGCGGATAATGAAAGAACTCGCTTCCCTGCGATACACTTCCGTCCGCATCCAAGAGCTCGAGTCCCAAGTTGCTCGGCTCGAGGGACTACTTGGGAGCGTGCAGGGGAAGAAAGTCCAAGTCCGCTTGGCTAAAATAATTGGGCGCCCCCAAAGCCCATTTGGAAAATTGTTCATCATCAACCAAGGGGAGATTAATGGCGTCCGCCGGAATATGCCCGTTATCCACCAATGGGGCATCGTTGGAAGGGTCTTTCGAGTTGGACGCTCTGTGAGTCAGGTTCTTCCCATCATCAACTCAAGGAGTTCTGTGGATATCATTGTCTTACGTACCCGAGCGCAAGGGGTATTTTCAATTTCGCCAGAAAATCTAGGAGAGGTTCGTTATATGCCAGCAGAAGCCAACATCACCCAGGGAGACTTGCTCATCTCCTCGGGCCTGGGGGGCATCTTTCCCAAGGGATTCCCCGTGGCTCGGGTGGATTCCACAAGAAAAGGAGGCAATCACCTGTTCCAAACTGTGAAGGCTTCGCCTACTGTGGACTTCAGCAAAATCGAGGAAATTCTGATTATGCTTGTCCATCAAAAGGAAACTCCTTGAAAAATGACCTTCCTCTTCTACCTTATCGTCATCGTAGGGGCTATCGTTTTTCAAGTTTCTATCACAGAATATTTTCATGCATGGACAAGCGCTCGGCCAGATGCCATGTTGCTCGTAACGGTGCACATCGGGATGCGGCGAGGAGTGGAAAGTGGCTTGACCTCAGGTTTCATTCTTGGACTTTTACAGGATATTCTGACCGGGGGGCTCTTGGGGGCCAATTCCCTTTCGAAAGGTCTTTTAGGATATTTCATCGGAGGGCTAGCGAGAAACATTGCAAGACGGACCTGGACTTTTTTGGTTTTCTTGGTATTTTTTGCGACTGCATTTAATATTTTACTGTGGGCCGCTCTAGCACTCATGTTCCAGCCAGCCCTTGGAATTTCCTACGGCTACTGGCTCGCTTCTTTGAAAACAGCTGCTCTCAACACTGTATTGGCTCCGTTCGTTATCCACCTTTTGGACCTAATCGAGGGACGGCTTGTTCCCTCCTCTCTCGGCGTTCCTTACCCCGATCGGCGATAAGAACTCATGTATAGTTCTCCTAGTTCTTTGCTCCGCAAGAATTCTGAAGTTCCTGCGCATCTTCTCCGAAGGACTCGAAATTTTTCGATCTTATCGGCCTTGATACTCCTCAGTATCTTTTTCCGTCTTTGGAATCTTCAGGTTATTCATGGAGAACGTTTTCGCGTTCTTTCGGAAAACAACAGGATTGCCTACCGAGTCGTTCGAAGCCCGCGCGGAGTGATATACGACAGTGACGGGCAAGTCCTTGCCGACAATCGCCCTTCGTTCAACGTATTCCTCATTAAAGAAGACGTAAAAAGATTAAACCATTCTATCCGCATCCTCTCCCGGACCACCAACCAGTCTCCCGAAACCCTTAAAAAAAAGGTTCGACGGGCTAGTCCTTTCCGTCCATTCCTCATAAAGTCTGATGTAAATCGAAGAACCGTGGCATTTCTTGAAGAACACCGCCCCGAACTTCCTGGTGTGTTCATCCAGGTAACACCGCTTCGCCGCTACCCCAAAGGGGACCATGCAGGCCACCTCCTTGGCACACTGGGCGAAGTCGGCCCACGCGATCTAAATAGTCTGGAGAAGCCCTTTCGAGGGAAACGGTTACGGAAAAAGACGGGACTCATTTACAGGCAAGGAGATTTGATCGGAAAACGTGGGCTCGAATTTTCCCATGAAACCCTTCTGAAGGGAGAGTCCGGCTTCAAGCAGGTCGAAGTAGACGCCTACGGCCGGGAACTGCGAGTGGTCCACCCCTTTAACGAAAAGCCCGGGCTCAATATTCAGCTCACCCTGAACTATGATCTACAGGAAAAAGCAGAAACCCTCTTTGAAAAATTTGAGGGCTCCATTGTTGCTATCGATCCAAACGATGGAGCCATCCTGGCGATGGTAAGCAAACCGTCCCTGGATCCGAACAAATTCGCAGGAGGCATTCAGCTTAAAGATTGGCGCACTCTCAGGAAGAACCATCTCAAACCACTCCAAAACAGGGGGATACGCAGTCAATATATGCCCGGATCAATTTTTAAAATTGTCATGGCATTCGCCACTTTATCAAAAGGTGTCCAATTGCCTGGGGATAAAATATTTTGCAACGGAAAATTTCCTTTCGGTGGGCGAGTCTTCAACGACTGGAAAAAAGGAGGCCACGGGCATATGAATCTCGTTCAGGCTCTCGCCCAGAGTTGCGATGTGTATTTTTACAACGTTGGAAATTCGCTCGGAATTAAACGCATCGCCATGGTCGCTCGAATGTTCGGTCTAGGGTCGCCGACCGGTTTCACTTCCCGAGAGAAAGGCGGCCTGGTTCCTTCGGATGCTTGGAAACAAAAACGCTTTAAGGAACGGTGGTACAAGGGAGAGACCATCAGCGTTTCAATCGGACAAGGATTTAACCTCATAACCCCGCTGCAGGCGGCGAATCTCATCGCGACAACGGCGAACGGAGGCACACTTTGGAAACCCTATATCGTCAGGCATGCATTCGATCGGGGCGGCAGAGTCGTATTCGAGCATAAGCCTACCGCAATCCGTCAAATTCCCATCAAACCTGAAATATTCGAAAAAGTGCAAAAAGGTTTATGGGAAGTAGTTAACGGCCCGAGGGGAACGGCCAAAAAGGCAGCGATCCCAGGCGTGGGGGTCGCCGGAAAAACTGGAACTGTGCAAACTGCCAGTCTATCGCTCACCGGCCGAAAGAAAAATCCCGAATCACTTCCCCGAAAATTTCGAGACCATGGCTGGTTCATTGCATACGCACCCTTCAAAAATCCTAAAATTGCAGTCGCCATTTTGGGAGAACATGCAGGCCGTCCCGGCTCTTCTTTTGCCCCTATCGCCCGGAAACTCATCTCGTTTTACCTTAAGGGGAGAATATCCCAGGAATTCCTGGCCTCAAATATTTCCCCCTCGCCCCAGACCGCCTTGCAAACGAAGCCACCAGGGGAGATGAGTCCGTGAAGGACTTCGATAGCTTTCTGACCCCTCTATCACCTTTCAAGAGAATCATTGGGCAAATTGACTGGCTCTTAATCGCAACTATCGCTAGCCTCTCCACCTTTGGCATTTTTATGATTTACAGCGCTATTCACACCAATGACTCCCTCCTGGCCAGTGCTCTTCACTGGAAGCAAGCCCTCTGGTCCTCTATCGGACTCCTCCTCCTGGCCCTGATTCTCATTTTCGATTATCACCACTTTTCCCGACTGGCGTATGTTTTCTTCATCTTTGTAGTGACACTGCTTATTTTCGTTTTTTGGGCGGGCCTCGTCGTCTACGGCGCAAAGCGGTGGCTCGTCCTCGGCCCTATCCGTGTGCAGCCGTCCGAGTTGGCAAAACTGGCAGTAATTCTCGTTTTGTCCCGCCATTTTGGAACCCGCGAATCCTCTAATTCACTCAGGTTTCGCGACCTCATTATTCCCTTTCTTCTGGTGATAATCCCGGTCGGACTCGTCGCCAAGCAGCCCGACTTAGGAACATCCTTAACGATATTGATGATCGCCACAGTCATGGTTCTCATCGTGGGCGTGGAGAAACGGGTTTTGGCTTACATCGCCCTCGCTTGCATCGCGACTATGCCACTTTCCTGGTTATTTTTAAAAGATTATCAAAAGAGACGTATACTCACAGTATTGAACCCTGAAGCGGACCTTCTAGGAGCCGGGTACCAAAGCATGCAGAGCAAAATCGCCGTAGGTAGCGGCGAATTTTGGGGAAAAGGGCTCCTCCAGGGGACCCAAAGCCGCCTGCATTTTCTTCCCGAAAAACACACTGATTTCATATTTTCTGTGTTAAGCGAAGAGCTCGGCTTTGTCGGCAGTGCTATACTTCTTATTTTATTTCTAATTCTTATACAGCGTTGCTTCCGCATCGCACGAAATGCTGTAGACTGCGAGGGAGCACTCATAGCCATTGGGGTGGGAACCTCGTTCTTTTTCCACACCATCTTCAATATCGGAATGACACTTGGAATTTTTCCAATCGTTGGAATTCCTTTGCCATTTGTGAGTTATGGAGGGAGTGCCTCTTTGACTGCTTTTATCGCAAGCGGTTTGGTACTAAGCGTGTGTATACGGAGGAGAAATCCCTCTTCATCTCATAGATCTTTTTGACTATCTTCTCTACCAAAGGATTCCTTTGATTACCTCAACTCCAAAATTGCCGGAGAGTTGTAAAAAAAACCGGATTCGGCCAAAATTATTTTTGGTTGGAATTTATCCAATGCTTACCCTCAAATGCCCGGCCCAACCACTGGATGGGGGAGGGGTCCTAACTTCATGGAGTGTATAGCGTGGCTTCACCAAGCTTGGATTATGCGCGAGACATGTTTCCATTCGTGGAAAAACCCTCACGCTATTTAGGAAACGAAGTAAATGTCATCAAAAAAGACTTGACACGTGTTCGCAATCTCGTCGCACTTGCCTTTCCCGACAGCTACGAAATCGGCATGTCTCATAATGGTATTCGAATCCTTTATCATTTATTAAATGAAAGGGAGGATATCGCCGCAGAGCGTGTTTTTGTTCCATGGATGGATTTCGAAGAACTGCTCAAAAAACATGGAGCGCCGCTTACATCACTTGAAAGCCGAAAGCCTGTCCGCGAATTTCACATCTTGGGCATATCGTTACTGTACGAATTATCAGCAAGCAACGTAATCCACATGCTTGATCTTTCGGGTATCCCCCGGCGAACTGAAAACCGCGGACAAAACCATCCTCTTGTTGTCGCTGGCGGACCGATCGTTTTCAACGTGGAGCCGGTAGCTCCTTTTTTTGATGCCGTGGCTTTGGGGGACGGGGAGGAAATATTTCCCGAAATTGTGGACCTTCATGAAAAATGGAGAAAATCTGGAGAGTTGCGAGAGGCCCTTCTGGAGCGCCTAGAGTGTATCCCCGGAATTTACGTTCCCTCCAGGCATGAGGTTAAATACAAAGCCGGTGGGGAGATTCAAAAAGTTTGCCACCTTTCGGGTGGGGAAAAAATGATTCTCTCCCGTCTCCTCGAAGACCTCAACCACTCTCCCCACCCGACGAAACCCGTAATTCCTTATACACAAGTTGTCCATGATCGCGTAACACTCGAGGTGCAGCGAGGCTGTACGAGAGGCTGCCGATTTTGTCATGCCGGCATGGTTTACAGGCCTGTACGAGATCGCGACCCAATGAAAGTCCTAGACTTGGCCGAGGAATCCCTTATGAACACTGGCTATGAAGAAATCAGTCTTTCTTCTCTTTGCATCGCAGACTACCAACCCCTAAAGGGCCTCGTGCCAAGGATGATGGAGCGACTGGCACCAATCAATACCTCCATCTCTCTACCCTCTCTCCGTGTGGGCGCTATGAGCCCAGAACTGCTATCTGAAATCGCCCGGGTCAGAAAAACAGGATTCACGCTTGTTCCCGAGGCCGGAAGCGAGCGATTGCGGAACGTTATCAATAAAGTACTCACCGAGGCCGACCTAAGGCGAAATCTTCAGGACATTCTGGATGCCGGTTGGCCAGGCGTGAAATTTTATTTCATGCTGGGCTTACCGACAGAATCCCTTGAAGACTTACAAGAAATGGTTGACATGCTTCACGCGTGCGCAAATATGAGGAAAAGCCAAACAGGAGAAAAATTCCGCTTCATCAACGTTAGCCTCTCCACCTTCGTTCCCAAACCTCATACGCCTTTCCAATGGTTCCCACAGAATCGCAAGGAAACCATCAAGAAAAAACTGAATTTCATCCGCGAGAGAGTTAAAGCGCACCATATCCGCCTTAGGTGGTCCGACCCCCAAAACAGTTTTTTTGAAGCTATCCTATCGAAAGGAGACAGGCGACTCGCTGACGTTATCGAAACAGCCGTTGACATGGGCTGTAAGTTCGATGGCTGGGGGGAGTATTTCGATTTCGAAAAATGGATGGGCGCCTTTGCGGTGCATGGCCTGGACCCCGAATGGTATGCCTACAGAAAAATTCCCGTGGACGAACCCCTTCCTTGGGACCATCTCGATTGTGGGGTTACGAAAGAGTACCAACTTGCTGAATGGAACCGCTCTCTCCGTGAGGTCACTGTGGGCGACTGCCGGTATGAATCATGCGGCCAATGTGGAATTTTGGATAACTACAAAGGCATCAAATACCATTACGCCAAGCCCCTCCCCCCCCCAGAAGAGGCAGCCCCGCTCATCGACCATAGCGGAAACGAACCCGTGGAACTGACCATTATCAAGGAGCATAATAGACCTGAGGTTCCTCCGGCACGGCCCCACCCTAAGCGCCGCCGAAACTCTAGCAGAGCTTCCGGGCCAGTCCCAGTTGGGTTCGAAGATGCCCAAGAGGACACCCCTGGAATTGCTGCGGCACCACCCGAAGCTCCTGTAGCTCGCTACCGCTTTTTGTTCGAGAAAAAAGGCGATCTTCGCTTTCTAAGTCACCTTGAGGTTTTACGCACTTTCTCGCGAGCGCTTCAAAGGGCGCGCCTGCGCGTCGAACACACCCAAGGTTTTAACCCGCACCCCAAAATTGTCTTCTCGCAGGCCCTCCCGGTCGGAATAGAAAGCAGGGTCGAACTGATTGACATTCCGTTACTTGAGACACACGGAAAGTTCAAAATTCTTGAGCTGTTCCGTAAAACTCAGGACGCACTACCTGCTGGGCTCCGTCCGTGGGCCGTTTGGAAACTCGAACCGGGAGTTCCAAGCGCGGGAAACGCCTTAGCGTCGGCTATATATGAATTAGTGATTCCTCCTGAATTGCTCGAATTCAAGTCGGATGGAGTAAATGAAATTGAAACTGCCGTCTATCGTACACTTTGTGCTGAATCCATCGAGATCAAACGAATCCGAAAAGGTAAAATGATTCAATTCGATGCACGCCCAGCCATCTTGGACTTCAAAATAAAAAAACCAGCGCCGGAAACGACTGAAAGACCGACCATGAAACTATACCTTTCCCTGAGGTACGGAGATGGCACAAAGCCAAAAATTGCTGAAATTCTTGCAGCGTGCCTAGGTTTTTCTTCCGAAGATTGTCTTCGTATCCAAATCCGAAAAATCGGTTTCCAGAGAAAAACGGGGGATTCCCGTACCATGAAAAATGTCGTCTGAAATAATTGTCAACGCCGAATCATTTGAAACTCGAGTCGCGCTCCTCGAAAATGGAGTAGCTGCGGAATTATACACGGAACGTAAAAGCGAGCAGGGGATTGTCGGAAATATCTATAAAGGCCGGGTCACGAAAGTGTTGCCTGGAATGCAAGCAGCCTTTATCGATATCGGCCTGGAAAAAGCCGGATTTCTCTACGTCAACGACGTCGATACCATAGAATCCATCGAAAGCTACAGGAAGTTCGCCACCGAAGAAATTGAAGAAAACGCCGACCTCGATTTTGATGGACCTCCGGAAGAAGACAATACAAATGGATTTTCGCGCCCGAAAGGATGGGGACGACGCCACTGGCGAGGGGAGAACGATAAAAGTATCGAAGAATTACTCAAGGACGGCCAGGAAGTTCTCGTCCAGGTTAGCAAGGAGCCTTTGGGCACTAAGGGGTCCCGACTTACAAGCTATATCACGCTTCCGGGAAGGTACGTCGTTTATATGCCAACGATGAATCAGATCGGAATCAGCCGGCGGATAGACGATGAAAGCGAGCGCCGGCGCCTGAAAAAACTCGTGGAAAATAACCGCCAGCCCGGCGCGGGCTATATCGTCCGGACGGCGAGCGAAGGCATGAGTATAGATGACATTGAAGCTAACATGACTTTTCTCCATGCTCTTTGGAACGACATCTTCGAGAAGAACAGCACAGCCTCCGCCCCAAATCTGATTCATACTAACCTGAGCCTTATCCAACGTGTAGTTCGTGATATTTTCAGTTCGGACGTGGATAAGATGGTTATCGACTCGAATAATGCCTACGAACAATGCCGTGAATTTCTGAGCACCTACTACCCTCACTTGGTACTGAAATTGGAGCACTACCAGGGCGATGAGCCGATTTTCGATTACTACGGCGTTGAAATTGAAATTGAACGGGCCCTGGGCCAGCGCGTTTGGCTAAAAAGCGGAGGCTACATCGTTATCGACCAGACTGAGGCTCTAACCACAATCGACGTTAATACGGGCCGCTTTGTGGGGAAACGAAACCCCGAAGAAACGATAACTCAGACAAACCTCGAGGCGGTCCGGGAAATTGTTGCTCAGCTCAGACTACGTGATTTGGGTGGCATTGTTATCGTCGATTACATCGATATGGAACGTGAAGAAAATAGGCAAAAACTATTTAACGCCTTTAAAGAAGAACTGGCCAAGGACCGGTCTAGAACAAAAATCTCGAAAATCAGTGAACTTGGTCTCGTCGAGATGACCCGAAAACGCGTTCGGGAAAGTCTCGAACATATCCTCACGGACAATTGTCCGTATTGCGAGGGACGGGGCAGAGTAAAGAGTCCGTCTACGGTAAGTTACGAAGCCCTTCGGGAAGTACGCCGGGTAAGGGCCCATTCAAAGGGAAACCAAAAATTTCTAATTAATGTACATCCAGACGTCGCCGACCGTCTGCTCGAAGAGGAAAGACCTCACGTCGAGATATTAGAAAACTATCTAAATCTACAACTCGTCATCAAGGCAGACCCAGAGCTCCATATCGAAGGTTTTGAGGTTATCGCAATTTAATCCGCTTTTCTTGTAGAATCTACAGGTAACGACCTTCAAAATTTCCTCCGCCTGCATTCGAACTGGGGTTTTAAGGCATGCGGGATGTTATCGCGCTAGTGCTAGTTTCGTCGATATTGGGTGCATGCACAACAGCACCACAGAAAGAAAGGGTTCCCACAACATCATTTGGACCGAATACCAAATCCATACTACGGCGTCAGCCACCAGAGTCCCAGGAGAAGACAACCCAAGTAGAGGACCGTCTTGCGGAATGGAGAAAAAAACTTGGGGTACTAGGCCAGTTGGTACGCAAGTTGAGCCAGCGGCAAAGCCGCCTGGAAACCAGGCTCGAACAGATAGCCCGTGGACCGAGACCGACTGCATTAGCCACCACGCCCCAAAGGAGCCTGCAAACGAAGACCACACGCACTCCGAGAGAGGCCTACAATGCGGCCTACCGGGCCATCCGAGCAAAAAGGAACGAGGAGGCCATCCTCCTGTTTCGTAATTTTTTGCGACGTTATCCAAAGAGTCAACTAGCCGGAAATGCACAATACTGGCTGGGCGAGAGCTACTACGACCTCAGGGAATTTCCGGCTTCTTTGGAAGAATTTCTAAAGGTAATTAAGCATTACCCCAAGAGCCGGAAAGTTCCCGATGCCTATTACAAAAGAGGATTAACCTATCTTCAGGTTAGGAACCTTCGCCGAGCAGCCTTGGAATTCAAAAAACTATTAGAAAGTTTTCCCGATCATCATCTTACAAAAAAGGCATGGAAAAAGCTCCAGTTTCTCCATCTCATTAGAAGGAGAAAACTCAGATAGCACGGGCCTTATCTCCATTTCGGGCAGCCTGGGGGGGGGGGGACAAATTTTGGCTGCTGAAGGCTTTCTTGAAATTTTCCCTCTTGACATAGAGCGCATCTCTTATGGTATCTGAAAGCAAGAATGCATCGTCGGAGAGGGTGCACTCCTGTCGAATTTGAGCGATATACTTCAAATAAGGACCGTGAACCAGAGATTCGCTGACAAAATGAACTTTTGGAGAGTTGTTTATTCTTATTTGGTGATTCAAACAATTCCAAGGATAACGCTTGAATTGAGAGGAGATTCCTACTAAGTCAAGGGTGGAAAATTAGAAATTATTGACTGGTCAATCCAGCCAGAAAAAAGCTTAATGGATTACTGGCTAAAATAATGTAGAGGTGATATTTTGCGCGACCGAATGTACGAAATGGTGCGAATCCTGGTTGAAGAAGCTTTCAGTGGAAGCAATATCTTGTTCGACGATCGCGAACTAACATCAACCCTTGAAAACCGTGGGTTCCAGACGGAAGATACACTAGATGCTCTTTCGTGGGTTCACCACACCCGTAGCGACACCGAAAATTATGATCAGAGACCAATCGCTGAAGGCCGAGGGCACGCTGTTCGTGTCCTCCACCCCGAGGAGCGACTTGCATTTTCTCCTGCCGCCCACGGATTACTCCATCAACTCTACACCGTAGGTGCTATTGATGATTTTTTGCGTGAAGAGATCATCCAAAGATGTATCGACTTGGCATCGGATGAAATCGATCTTGAAACAGTGCAAACAATTACACTCTTTATTCTTTTAAAAGAGCGCAGAGATGTGCTTGATGGAAACGTTCTCGACATCTTGGAAGCAAAGAAATTCCGTTTAGATAGCTGAGAAAAATGGCAAAAAAAACACCGAAAAGAAAATTAAAAAGACCGACGAAGGCCAATGCCACTTCTTCTCCCAAGAAAAAATCGGCCGCCGTGAAAAAGACCGAGTCAATCCGCTCAAAAGTATCGCCTGCGACCAAACTTCTAATTGTTGAGTCGCCAACGAAAGTTCGTACGATCAAAAAAATTCTGGGTACCAGTTTTAATATTATTGCCTCCCGGGGCCATGTTCGAGACCTTCTTAAAACCGGCGAACGAAAAATGGGGATCAACGTTCACGGGGATTTTCAGGGGGAATACGGAGAAATAGAAAAAAAGAAAAAATTTATTCACGAATTGCGCCAAGCTGCAAGCTCCGCCGATGAAATCTATCTGGCTCCGGATCCAGACAGAGAGGGAGAAGCCATTGCTTGGCACATTAAGGAAATCCTTCGTAGTGATGGAAAAAACAACCAAATATTCCGAGTTTCATTCAATGAAATTACTCCACGTGCTGTCCAAGATTCACTAAAAAATCCGCGACGAATCGATCAAAGAAAAGTTAATGCCCAGGAAACACGCCGCAAGCTAGATCGAATCGTCGGTTTCAAACTCTCTGGAGAAATCCTATGGAATAAGGTGGCATTTGGCCTCAGTGCCGGAAGGGTCCAATCCGTCGCTCTTCGGCTCATCAGCGAACGCGAGACAGAAATCAATGCATTTGAGCCTACAGAATATTGGACAATTACCTCATCCCTCGAAAAACCGGGCGCCGTACCCCCCTTCGAGGCCAAACTCCATCGAATTGAGGGTGAGGAGCCAATAATTTCGGACGAGAAGCGCGCCCATGAGCTTGCCGCCATTATAGAAAGATCTACTCTGAAAGTAGCAAAAACCGAACACCGCGAGCGGCGGCGGCGCCCCCCCCCTCCGTTTATAACGAGCACTCTTCAGCAGGAATGTTCTACAAAGCTCCGCTACGGTGCAAAACGGACCATGTCCATCGCCCAGTCTCTCTACGAAGGCGTCAACCTCGGGCAAGGACAAGGAAATGTTGGCCTGATTACCTATATGCGGACTGATTCGGTTCGGCTTGCGCCCGAATCCTTGTCGATGGCACGCAATTACATCAGCAAAAATTATAGTAGTAACCATCTGCCCAAAAGCCCGCAAACCTATAAAAGCAAGAAAAAAATCCAGGATGCACACGAAGCCATCCGCCCGACCGACATCGCCCTAACACCTGACAAAATTAAGGACCTGCTCAAACCAGAGCAATTAGCTATATATTCTCTCATCTGGCGCCGCTTTTTAGCCAGCCAGATGGCACCGGCCCTATTCGATCAAACCACTGTCGATATTGCCTCGGAGGGTTTGACTCTTCGCGCCACTGGTTCAGTCATGAAATTTTCTGGATTCCTTGAATTGTATCAGGACAAGTCGGCAGAATCTAGAACCTACTCCGGGCCCACTGAAAAATCTTCCACTGCATCGAGCAAAAATCACCTTCTTCCAACTTTAGAGAAAGGTAATCTGGTATCCCTCATCACCTCCGATGCCGCACCGACAGGTGTCTTGCCCGAGCAGCATTTCACCCAGCCTCCACCCAGATACACAGAGGCAGCACTCGTCAAAGAACTGGAAGAAGACGGCGTGGGCCGGCCCAGCACCTACGCCACAATTTTGGATACTCTTCAGAAACGAAAATATGTAGTAATGGAAAGAAAAAATCGTAATTTCACTCCAACATCGATGGGAATTGAAGTCAACAAACTGCTAATCCAAGGATTCCCCGAAGAGATCGACGTCAAGTTTACTGCAAAAATAGAAAATGCTCTCGACGACATTGAAAACGGAGAATTGCCCTGGCTGCCTATGCTCCAAAAATTTTACACTCAATTTGATAAAAAAATTCAGGCCGCCAAAACATCGCTTCCCAACCTTAAAACCAAGACGGAACCGATTGGACGCGATTGTCCAGAATGCAAGAACCCGTTAGTCAAAAGATTCAGTAGGAATGGCTGGTTTGTTTCATGCTCTGCGTATCCAGACTGCATGCATTCCGAGAACATTACCGAAAAGGGAGAAGAAAACGAAACAGCCGAAGAATTCGCTCAAATTGAGGAAAAAGCGCCTCCTTGCGAGGAATGCGGCGAGCCCATGCGGGTCAAGCGAGGACCCTATGGATTGTATCTTGGTTGTTCGGGCCAACCAAAGGAGCATAAAACCCGGAAGTTGAATTCCTCTGGGGATGTGGTTGAAAAACCCATTTCTACCGGAATCAGCTGCGCCCGCCGCGACTGTGATGGTGAGCTCGTATCGCGCCGTTCCCGCCGAACTAGCAAGATCTTTTATGGGTGCGACCAGTTCCCAAAATGTAAATACGTCGTCTGGGACATCCCCGTAAGCCGCACATGCCCAACATGTGACCATCCCCACATTACTCTTAAGACCACCAAGAAAACCGGAACACGGCTCGTGTGCCCCGTAAATTCTTGCGACTACAAAGAAAAAGCACCTCCCTCAATTGCCATCCAAATAGCCCAAGGTAATAGTTTTATCTCCAGTGTGGCCACAGAGGAGTTCTCTTGAAAAATAAGATCAAAATTATCGGGGGCGGGCTAGCCGGATCCGAAGCCGCCTGGCAGGCGGCAAACCGTGGAGTCGAAATTGAATTGTTCGAAATGCGTCCACATTTATCCACTCCGGCACATCAAACTGAAGGCCTGGCGGAACTTGTCTGCTCGAACTCTCTCCGGTCCAATTCTCTAGAAAACGCTTCTGGACTTCTCAAAGAGGAAATGCGGCTTCTCGATTCTCTCATTGTCAATTGTGCCGACTCAACGCGTGTTCCAGCAGGCATTGCCCTGGCGGTAGATCGGGATGCATTTAGCCAAAAAGTGACGAAATTGCTAGAAAACCACCCTTGCATCGAGGTCCGGCGCGAGGAAGTCACCTCCCTCGATGATAATCTGTTAACAATTGTGGCTACTGGGCCACTGACAAGTTCTGCCCTTTCCGCTGAAATCGCTCGGCTGACCCAAGGAAAGTATCTATACTTTTATGATGCAATTTCACCGATTCTTCACGGCGACAGCATCGATATGTCTGCTGCATTCATGGGGTCACGCTATGGAAAAGGAATGGACGAAGGAGGGAAGGGAGACTACATCAATATCGGTCTTAATAACCGAGAATACGAGAACTTCCATAAAGACCTGTTCACTGGAGAAAAAATTCCCATGCGGGGCTTTGAAAAAGCTATCTATTTTGAAGGATGCCTTCCATTGGAGGAAATGGCTTCACGGGGAAAGGACACCCTGGCATACGGCCCTATGAAACCTGTAGGGATCGAACATCCTGAATCGGGCGAAACCTACCATGCAGTTGTTCAGCTCCGTAGAGAGGATTTGACGGGTGAGTATTTTTCAATGGTAGGCTTCCAGACTCGACTCCGGTACCCAGAGCAAAAACGAATTTTTCAAAAACTCCCTGGACTGCAAGACGCCAAATTTCTCCGTTACGGAAGCCTCCACCGCAACACTTACATTAATTCACCGCGTCTGATTCGAAAGTCGCTTCAATTAAAGCGCTATCCAAATATTTTCATCGCCGGACAACTCACCGGAGTAGAAGGCTATTTGGAGTCGGCCGCTACTGGCCTCCTCGCGGGAATTTACGCATCCGCCATTACAAACAAAGAGCCTATCCACGATGTGCCCTTCTCTTCATCGCTGGGCGCCCTCACCCAATACATAACACGGGCACCCTCAAAAAACTTCCAACCCATGAATATTAATTTTGGTCTATTTCCACCTCTGGATAAGCGCACCCCTAAAAGCGCGCGAAAAAAACAAATTGTGGAGCGTGCCTTAAAGGACTTAGAACCTTGGCGAGAGAAAGTAAAATTTCCGGCGGGTTGAGTTCCTGCCGGGAGTTATTCGAACACTATTTACTCAACGAGCGCGGTGCATCGGAGCACACTGTTCGCGCCTATTCCCTCGATCTAAAGGACTTTGACACCTTCCTCACCAAGTGGGCCAAAAAACCGATGCCGCCGGACAAAGTGACCGTGGTGGCCGTTCGTTCGTATCTGGGTGAGCTCTACCGTAGAGGGCTTAATTCGACAACTGTCAACCGTCGTCTTTCCAGCATTAGAAGTCTTTTTCGATTTCTTCGCCGGGAAGGAATATCCGCTGAAGACCCGGCCGGCAAAACACCTTCTTTGAACACCCCGCGGCCGTTGCCTACATACCTACCAGTAGATGATGCTGTAAGGCTCATGGAACTTCCGGATACGACTACCTCTGAAGGAATCAGGGACAAAGCCATGCTCGAAATTCTATACGGCTCCGCCCTTCGAGTGGGAGAACTCACAGCCTTGGACAATTACGACATCGATTTACACCAACGCCTCATTCGAGTAAAAGGGAAAGGGAAAAAAGAAAGAATTATTCCAATGACAAAAAAAGCCGCGAGCGCCATTGGAGCCTACCTCTCCCTAATACTCGGGACATCTCTTGCTGGCACCAAATGGGCGAACGAAAAATCATTCCCTCTCTTTCGAAATTCTCGCGGCCGCCGGTTTACAACCGATGGCGTTCGGAGAATACTCCGCAATTACGAGAAAAAGGGGGATTTCTCGTTTCATTTCACGCCACACGCCCTCCGTCACAGTGCGGCAACACACCTTCTGGAAGATGGGACCGACCTCCGGTCCATCCAAGAGCTATTGGGACACTCAAATCTATCTACCACTCAGCGCTACACTCAGGTCAATTTTGCTCATCTCCAAGCTGTGTACGATAACAGCCATCCCAGAGCAAGGGTGAAAAAAACCGGACACCCTCCAAAGGAGTTCGAATGACCCCAGGAGTCATCATTCGCTCAACAACTATACTCGGCATTCGCTACAAGGGGCAGACAGCCTTGGGCGGAGACGGCCAGGTCACAATGGGTAACACGGCCGTAAAACACGGTGCAATAAAAATCCGTCGCCTCGGAAACGGAAATGTCCTAGCTGGGTTTGCTGGCTCCGCCTCAGACGCCATCGCTCTATTTGAGAGGTTCGAGGGAAAGCTTGATGAATTTCACGGCAACCTCATGCGGAGCGCCGTTGAGATGGGTAAGGACTGGCGTACGGACCGTATTCTTCGGCGCCTAGAAGCCCTCCTCGCTGTTGCCGACAAGGATTCGAGTCTTATTCTTTCAGGCACCGGGGACCTCATTGAGCCAGACGACGGTGTGCTCGGAATCGGCAGCGGCGGCCCCATCGCTACAGCTGCGGCAAAAGGGATTCTTAGCCTTGAACCCGAGCTAACAGCAGAAGAAATTGTGCGTGAAGCACTCGGAATTACTTCCAAAATATGCATTTACACCAACGCCCACATCTCGGTCGAAGTACTCTGATGGAACATCTCACCCCCGTTCGAATTGTCAAAGAACTCGACCGCTACGTAATCGGCCAGGGCGACGCAAAGCGGGCCGTCGCCATCGCCCTGCGGAACCGATGGCGGCGACAACAACTTCCCGAAGAGATGCGCGATGAGGTCGCACCCAAAAACATCGTCATGATCGGCCCGACCGGAGTCGGGAAAACCGAAATTGCGCGCCGACTGGCCCGGCTCACCAATAGCCCGTTCATTAAGGTCGAGGCCAGCAAATTCACCGAAGTCGGTTACGTGGGGCGCGATGTCGAGAGCATGATTCGCGACCTTACCGAACTCGCCCGGAATATGGTTCAAGAGGAATACCGCCAGGCCAACACATCCAAGGCAGAAGATTTGGCCGCGGAGCGTCTTTTAGACCTCCTGCTACCTACCCCGCCCGGCTTTGGCGTTATAGACGACCAGGGCCGTTCTAATGATCCGCTCGGTGAAGAGCACTATAGCCGAACGCGCGAAAAATTCCGCCAAATGCTCGTCGAGGGGAAATTAGACGACAGGGAGGTAGAATTCGAGGCCTCGGATAGAGGCCCCGAAATTCACCTCATGGGCGGGATGGACATGGAACAAATGGGGATAAACCTCAAAGACATGCTCGGTGGAATGTTCCCTGCCCAGACACGCACCCGACGGATGAAAGTGCCCGAGGCCTTCAAGCTCCTCACCCAAGAGGAGGGCGAAAAGATTATCGACCCTGAGAAAGTAAATTCTGAGGCCATCGATCGCACCGAGCAGTCAGGCATCGTTTTTCTCGATGAAATTGACAAAATTGCCTCTACCTCGAACGGAAACCACGGCCCGGATGTGTCGAGGGAAGGAGTCCAACGCGACCTCCTTCCAATTGTCGAAGGTTGCACCGTCCAGACCAAACATGGCCCCGTCCGGACTGACCATATCCTTTTCATCTCGGCAGGTGCCTTCCATATGGCAAAACCATCGGACCTCCTTCCCGAACTACAAGGTCGCTTTCCCATTAGAGTCGAGCTCCACTCTTTGGGGCTGGAGGACTTCGTCCGGATACTCCAGGAGCCCGAAAACGCTCTCGTAATTCAATACCCCGCCCTTCTGGAGACTGAAGGCCTGAAGGTCATCTTCACGGACGAGGCGATAGGGGAAGTGGCATCTTTCGCCGCCGACATAAACGATAAAATGGAAAATATCGGTGCCCGACGGCTCTACACTATTATGGAAAGGGTGTTCGAAGAAATTTCCTTTAACGCGCCTGAAATGGCAGGAGAGGAAACCACCATCGACGCCAATTATGTCCGCGAACGCCTCAGGGACGTCGCCGCGGATCTCGATCTCAGCCGCTACATCCTCTAATGGCAAATGCCTCCAATAAAATTTCCTAGGGCGGGATTTTAATATTCATCGGATGCAGCTGTAGAGAGGTCATAATTTTCACGTATAATTATATTATCCTGGCAAGATATCCCCCCCTCAGTGGAATTGAATTCTCATCTAGCCTCCACAGACAGAATTCAAGGCCGTCATTGACCGACAATTTATTGTTTTATAGAAGCATTCCAAGTTCCCCCTCCTTCCCCTGACCCAGAAAAATCATCACCCATTTGATTCTAAAGGGTTATTTGTCTCGCTATCTGCAGACTTTTTTCCCTTGGACATGAAGATCGCCAGGTGTATATTCCCCACTCTTAGCCTAGGGGGACCTCGGCCGCCGTGCGAATGAAGGGATAAATAAATGAACCCCAGGGAACGAGCAGCCACCCTCGTCGAGGCCTTACCATACTTGCGGCGCTTCGCCGGCAAAACCATTGTTATTAAATACGGCGGCGCTGCCCAAGTGCAAAAGGACCTTCAATCGCCCTTCGCCCAGGACATAATCCTGCTCCAATATGTAGGCATCAATGTCGTCGTTGTCCACGGCGGAGGTCCCCAAATTGGCGAGACCCTCCAGAAACTCGGAAAATCCACCGAGTTCGTCGAGGGCCTTCGGGTCACCGACGAGGAAACGGTTGGCGTCGTCGAGATGGTGCTCGCCGGATCTACCAACAAGGGCATCGTTCGCCTTATTAACCAACACGGCGGAAAGGCCGTCGGTCTCTCGGGCTCGGACGCTGGGCTGACTTCCGCCACCAAACTTACCTTGAGCCGAAGAAGCGAGAAAGGCGAAGTAGAGCCCTACGACATCGGCCATGTGGGTCAGGTAAAGCAGATCAATCCTCAAATCATTCATCACCTGGCCGCCGGTGGTTTCATCCCCGTGATTGCCCCGCTCGGAGTCGGAGAAGACGGGAAAATATATAACATCAACGCCGATTCGACAGCAGGGGCTGTAGCGGGCGCCTTGAAGGCAGAAAAATTCATCCTCTTAACCGACGTTTCCGGAATCCTCGATCAGAGAGGAGAACTTAAAAGCACGCTAAACCGGGTCGGCGTCAACACCCTTAAGGGTTCGGGTGTGATCCAAGGCGGGATGATCCCCAAGGTGGATGCCTGCCTCGAAGCGCTTGCTAGCGGAGTTAACAAAGCCCATATCATCGATGGGCGAATTCCCCACGCTGTCTTGCTCGAAATATTCACCGACGAAGGAATTGGCACCGAAATTGTCGTTTGATTCTACCACTAAGAAGAGGAAACGAAATGTCGAACGCAGACTTGATAGCCCTTGCAGAAAAATACGTCGCGCCCACCTATGGCCGCTATCCTGTAGCTCTGGTCCGAGGCGAAGGGTGCCACGTGTGGGATGCCAATGGCAAAGAATATCTAGACTTCGTTTCGGGCATCGCTGTTTGCAACCTCGGCCATTGTCACCCCGCGGTGACCGAAGCCATGAGAAAACAAGTGGGTGAAATCGTCCATGTATCGAACCTCTACCACATCGAACCCCAGATTAGGCTCGCCCAACGGCTTGTTGAAAATTCTTTTGGTGACAAGGTTTTTTTCTGCAATAGCGGAACAGAAGCCACCGAAGCTGCCATCAAGCTGGCCCGGAAGTATTCCTACAAAAAATATGGCGCGGGGCGCCATGAAATTATCACCTTCGACATGAGCTTTCACGGTAGGACTATGGCCTCCCTGTCTGCAACGGCCCAGAAGAAATTCCACGAAGGATTTTCTCCCCTTCTCTCTGGCTTCCGGCATCTACCCTTCAACGATGTCGAATCCGTCGCTTCCGTTATATCGGACAATACCTGCGCAATCCTGATCGAACCCATCCAGGGGGAAGGTGGGATCCTCATTCCCTCGGAAGATTACCTCCGGGGACTGCGGGAGATTTGTGACGCAAATGATTTGCTTTTGATGTTCGATGAGGTCCAAATGGGAATGGGCCGAACTGGAAAACTCTGGGCACACGAGCACTTCGGAGTCGAGCCCGACGTGATGGCTCTGGCCAAGGCACTGGGAGCTGGAACGGCCATTGGGGCAATCGTAGCAACGGACAAGGCCATGGCATTTGAGCCAGGTGATCACGCCGCCACCTTTGGCGGAAACTATCTCGCTACGACGGCGGGGTGCGCCGCGATGGACGCAATCCTGGCTCCTGGATTTTTAGATCATGTTACCGAAATGGGGGAATTTGCGCAGGCCGGCCTTCTGGATTTAGCCAGCCGGCATACAATTGTTAAAGATGTTCGGGGAAAGGGACTCATTGTCGGCTGTGAACTGGACCAGGACGCCGCCCCAATCGTCCCCAAGGCACTTGAGGCGGGCTTTTTGCTAATCGTGGCCGTGGGAAGCGTCATCCGACTGCTCCCGCCCCTCACGGTGGAAAAGGAAATGATCGAAAAACTGCTCGATTTTCTCGACAGCGCCTTCAAGGAATTAGCGGCATGACGAAACGGGATTATCTTTCCGGTCTCGAACTATCCTCCAGAGAAACCCTGAAATTACTCGAAAGAACGGCTGTCCAGAAACAAGAAACTGCGGCCGGGAAGCATCGAAAAAGCCTGGCGGGAAAAAGTTTGGCTCTTCTGTTTGAGAAGAACTCCACCCGGACACGAGTGTCATTCCAGGTGGGTATTGCTCAACTGGGCGGGACCAGCATTTTTCTTTCCCCTAACGACACTCAGATTAGTCGGGGAGAAACAGTCGCTGACAGTGCTAGGGTATTGAGCAAGTATGTGGACGGCCTCATCGTCCGAACTTTCGGACACGAAAGTGTGACCAAGCTAGCAGAAAACGCCTCGATCCCTGTTATCAATGGTCTCACGGACCTTCACCATCCCTGCCAAGCACTGGCCGACTTTTTCACCCTAAGAGAACGCTTCGGAAGAGCCAAGGGCCTCAAGGTCGCCTACTTGGGAGATGGGAATAACGTTCTTCACTCCCTTCTCCTTGTGGGCACACTGATCGGAGTGAACATCAGCGCTGCATGCGCACCGGGATTTGAGCCCGACGAGGGTATCGTCTCGAAATCACGAGAACTTGCGAACGCTTCGGGGGCTTCGGTACACATCACAAGCAAGGTCGAGGAGGCCTGCCTAGACGCCCACGCCGTCTATACGGATGTCTGGGTATCGATGGGCCAAGAAAACGAAGCCAAGAGGAGAAAGATGGCACTCACCCCCTACAGAGTGACCGAGAAAGTATTTCAAAACACAGACCCTGAGGCAGTCTTTATGCACTGTCTTCCGGCCCACCGGGACGAGGAAGTGGAATCCGAAATTATCGACGGACCCAGAAGCATCGTTTTTCAGCAAGCTGAAAACCGTCTTCACGCTCAAAAAATCCTCCTAGAAATGATCCTTGGAGATAACAATGGAGCCTAGCCCAAAAAAAATCGTCGTGGCCTATTCCGGCGGGCTAGATACGTCGGTCATGCTCAAATGGATAAAAGAAAAATATGGGTGTGCCATCGTGGCGTATGCCGCCAATGTCGGCCAGGGGGACGAGGAGCTCGAGGGCCTCGAGAAAAAGGCGCTCTCCACCGGTGCGGATGAGTGTTATGTCCTCGACCTGCAGGATGAATTTGCGTGCGATTATATATTCCCGATGCTCCGGGCGGGGGCCGTCTATGAGGGCAACTATCTTCTCGGAACTTCAATTGCAAGGCCCCTGATTGCTAGGAAACAGATGGACATTGTCCAAAAAACCGGGGCGGATGCCGTCGCTCACGGGGCCACCGGAAAGGGCAACGATCAAGTCCGGTTCGAGCTGGCCTACAAGGCCATCAATCCTGGTATTCGGATCGTCGCGCCCTGGCGTGAGTGGGATTTTGGTGGGCGAAACCAGCTCATCGCCTATGCGGAAGCCCACGGCATCTCGGTTCCGGTGACGGCCGAGAAGCCCTACTCGATGGACCGGAATCTCTTTCATATCAGCTTTGAGGGAGGGGTCCTCGAAGATCCGTGGGTGGAGCCATACGAGGACATGTTCCAATTGACAGTTTCGCCAGAAAGCGCTCCAGATTCCCCCACCTATGTCGATATCGGTTTCGAGACTGGGAACCCCGTATCCCTCCACGGAAAATTCCTCGGGCCCAGGACTCTTATGGAGCATTTGAACGCCATCGCGGGCGGGCATGGGGTGGGGCGCGCCGATCTGGTGGAAAACCGGTTCGTAGGCATGAAGAGCAGGGGCGTGTACGAAACCCCGGCAGGGACCGTTCTCCACTGTGCCCGTCGGGCGGTGGAATCGCTCACACTGGACCGTGAGGTGCTTCATCTGCGTGATTCACTCATCCCCAAATATGCCGAATTGGTCTACAATGGTTTTTGGTTTTCGCCCGAGCGAGAATTTTTGCAGAGCGCGATCGACGAAGCAATGAAGGCGGTGACCGGGGTGGCCCGTGTAAAACTCTACAAAGGCTCCTGTCAGGTAGCGGGCCGGAAGGCTCCTCCTGGAAACAATCTTTATCAGCCCGAACTGGCGACCTTCGAGGAGGATTCTGTTTACTCCCAAAAGGATGCTGAAGGATTTATCCGGCTGAATGCGCTTCGCCTCGGGATGAGGGCCCGGAAATCGGGCAGGGACCGCTAGCCAGGGAGGCAATTAACCTGCCGGTTCGTGGATGGAAATTGCCGGGGCTCATTTGATGCCGCCGCGATTATGGTTATAAGTGTGTGATTTGTCGGGTTTACAATGTCAGCTCATGAAGGTTTGCATGGTATACAAATCTTTAAATATCAATACCATAAAGGCCATTCCTCTCTTTGTTGCTTTAATCATAACTGGGAGCCCTGAGACCACCTCCGCCAAGCACACCGAAGCGCTCAAGACCGCCACCATGGCCTCCCTCATGAGCAACATGCAGATTCAGGTCATTGATCCTGTCTCCCTTCCGGCGTTCACTCTTTCCGACGTTTTCAAACAACCCTTTAAAATCAAGGATCAAATCGGCAAGGTTATACTTATCAATTTCTGGACGACACATTGACCCTATTGCGCACAAGAGCGGGCCGCTCTCGAAAAATTATACAAGAAATACCGCGACAAAGGATTTCTTGTTGTTGCAATCTCGATGAACAAGGATCAATCCTTGGTCAGACCGTTCGTTGAAAGCTACGGCCTGACCTTCCCCAACCTTCTGGATCCTTCTGGCAAGGTCTACCCTATGTTCAATGCCCGCTACACGCCCACCAATTTCCTGGTGAACCGGTTGGGCTACCTCATCGGCGGAAGCCTCGGCTACCGGAACTGGGAGAGCCCCGAAGCCATCCGTCTCATCGAGGCCATGCTCTCCGAGAAAAAGACCGGCCGAAAGGCTAGCCGATAATCCTCTACGTGCGCGGCAATCCCGAAAATAATAGACACCGCCGAATCTTCGTAATCTTCACAGGAAAAAAGATACTATCTGCCGGATCGCCAATGGTGCTGTGGCGATGGTTGGCCTGGGGGATGTTTCGAGAAGGGGGTCACGCCTTGGCCGCAGATTTTTTCCCTTGGGAGGCCTTGCGTGGTGTGGCCTTCCCGCCAGGCCAGACCAAAAGGAGAGGGCTGGCGACGTAGATGGAAGAATAGGTGCCGGCGATGATACCAATCACCAGCGTGAACGCCACGTCGGAGATCACCTCGCCGCCGAGGACGAGAAACGCGATGACAGCCACAAGGGTTGTCCCGGAGGTAAGAACTGTCCGGGAAAGAGTTTGGTTCACGGACTGGTTGATGAGATCGATATATTCGGAACGGCGGGAGAGTCTGGTATTCTCTCGGATCCGGTCGAAAACTACAATGGTGTCATTGAGCGAATATCCGATAATAGTCAGTAGTGCCGCCACGATAGGGAGGGTGAATTCTTTCCCAGACAAGGAAAAAACACCTGCCGTGATGAGGACATCGTGAAGCAATGCAACCACCGAGGCAACAGCCTGGCGAAACTGAAAGCGAATGCTGACGTAAATTAGGATACCAATGAGGGCAAATAGCATGCTGCTCAGCGCCTTTTGACGAAGATCGGCTCCCACCTTAGGGCCCACGCTTTCAGTACGTCGGATTTCGAATGTGTCCTTGCCGAATTCCTTGCTCAAGACTCCGGCAACCTTTTCGCCAACTCCACGCGTTGTGCTCAGACTTTTTTCGACACGAATCAAATACTCGCGGTTCGACCCAAATTCCTGGACCACGGTATCACCGAGCGAGAGCGAAATCACGGCAGAGCGGATCTTGCCGATAGTCTGGGTTTTGTCGAACCGGACCTGGACCAGTGTACCGCCCCTAAAATCAATCCCCATGTTGAGGCCCTTGAACCCGAGCAATAAAACCGACAAAACAGCCGCCAAGACCGACGCACCCGCGAAGATTCTCCATTTCCCGACTATATCGAACCGGGTGTCCGGCGGAAAGATTTCCATTAGATACTCAAGCTCCTGATATCACTCCGAGTGAGCGCAAAGTCATACACAAAACGCGTCACAAAGATGGCAGTGAACATACTGGCCACAATTCCGATACTGAGGGTGATGGCGAAGCCCTTGATGGGGCCCGTCCCGAACTGGAGGAGGACCAGGGCAGCAATCAGGGTGGTTATGTTCGCATCGAGAATCGTCAAAAAGGCCTTGCCGTAGCCGGACTCAATAGCCGAGCGGACTGTCTTACCAAGGCGTAGTTCCTCACGGATGCGCTCGAAGATGAGCACGTTCGCATCCACGGCCATCCCGACAGTTAGAACCACGCCCGCTATACCTGGCAAGGTCAGCGTCGCCTCAAAAAAACCCAGCGCACCGACGAGCAAGAGAAGGTTCAATAACAGCGCCAGGACCGCCACCCCCCCACTCAGTCGGTAGTAGACCGCCATGAACACCATGACCAGGATAAAGCCGACGATGATGCTGATAACGCCCTGGCGTATCGAATCGGCGCCCAACGAGGGCCCCACGTTACGTTCTTCGAGTATCTCAACCGGTGCCGGCAACGCACCAGCACGAAGGGCAATGGCCAAATCGCTTGCCTCGCTCATCGAAAAGCCCCCCGTAATCTGCGCCCGTCCACCCGGGATGCGCTCCTGGATGACGGGTGCGCTGTAAACCACCCCATCTAGAATAATAGCCAGCTGCCGGCCCACGTTGGACGCCGTGAGCCTGTCGAAAATGCCCGCACCCACCGAATCGAAGCTCACCGTGACATAGGGCTGGCTGAAGCGGTCGCCAATTTCAACGCGCGCGTTCGTCAGATTATCGCCCGTCAGGGCAGATTCCTTGTTGACCACGACCGGGTCCCGGCTAACGACCTCGCCCGTCACCTTGTCCCGTTCGATTTGATAGAGAACCTGGAGCCCCTCGGGAGCTCCAGATTTGACCGCCTCAACAGGATTGGCCTTCGGGTCCACCATCTTGAACTCCAAAAGAGCCGTCTTTCCGATCAGCGCTTTGGCACGCGAAGGGTCCTTGACACCCGGAAGCTGAATAATGATCCGCCGCTCCCCCTGGCGCTGGAGGGTCGGCTCACGAACTCCGAACTGGTCGATTCGGTTGCGGATTGTCTCGAGAGATTGAGCAATTGCCTGCTCCATCGTCCGGCGCGCAACCTCAGCCGGATAAGCATAGACGAAGGTTGGGGGTTTTCCCCGGGTGGTTTGAAGTGCAAGGTCTGGGTACTCGGAAATCAGGGTGGTCAGCTTCGCGCGGTCTGATTCTCTGTGTAGGCCAACTGTGAGATACCGGCCCTTTCGGTGAAGGGTGCGGGTACGAATATCGTCTTTTTCCAGGCGGCTTTTTAGCTCACCGAAATAGCGACCAATTTTCGCCTCCACCGCCTTTTCAGCCTGGACCTCCAGAACCAGATGAATTCCCCCCTGGAGATCCAACCCCAGATTAATCCGCTCGCCGGGAGGAATCATAAAATAGGCCGCGACCAGAACAACAGAAGCAATCAGACCTCCGCGCCAATCCAGTCTGTTCATTTACGGCCCCCATTGCAAAACAAAGCCCCCCCCCCGGAAATCTCCCGTGGGGAGAGCTCAAAAGGGGGAGGACCCGGGAATACGATGGTTAATCCGAAGGCTTATCCTTCACTTTTTCCGGAGCAGTTTCTTTAGGAGTCAAACCCGTAATC
>Ga0315336_1001131_pt1 | contig 56725 bp, 54 predicted proteins | sample ASW5metaG_FD_204512 | JGI IMG/M metagenome (GOLD analysis project Ga0315336, IMG submission 204512) | Ammonia-oxidizing marine archaeal communities from Monterey Bay, California, United States - ASW #5 | ecosystem: Environmental > Aquatic > Marine > Intertidal zone | place: USA: California...
CGAGAACCACCCCCAACTGACAGCATCTGCAGCATAGCTTGTACTAAAGCCTGCAGCAACTTGACGATCAACAACCATGGCTTGGTATAGTCGGCTTGTAGAGCCACCGCCAAGATGCTCTGCCAAAATTTGTAGGGCATACACGTCAGTCCGTGGACCAACGTTATGACTGGGTGCGATGTAGATGCGGCTCCATGATGGTTGCAGCACGCGTGGATCGGACATAGTAACCCGCACGTTTGCAGCTGGTGGAAGCACCTCGGACCTCTTCCGAGGCTGCACCTTAGGATTGTGAGGAATAGCACCGTAGTAGGTTTCCGCTAAAGGCCTTAGCTCTTCCAGTGTGATATCACCTGCTACTACCAAAATGGTATTGTTAGGAGCGTACCAGCGCCTATAAAAATCAAAGGCGTCCTTGCGACTTAGTGAACGGATTTCCTCTTCCCATCCGATAACAGGCACCCCGTAATGATTGGTTACCCAAAGCGCAGCTGATAATCGCTCACCAAGCAGCGCCGCCGGACGATTATCGACACGCTGCCGACGCTCTTCCAGAACGACTTCACGTTCCAATGCCACGTCCTCTTCTGACAAGATTAGATTCGTCATTCGGTCTGCTTCAATTTGCATCATCAACGGTAATCTATCGACGGCAATGTTCTGGTAGTAGCCAGTGTAATCGTACGACGTAAAAGCATTCTGCTGTCCACCGTTTCGAGCAACGATATCGGTCATTGAACCTTCCGGATAGCTAGGCGTTCCCTTAAACATCAGGTGTTCGAGAAAGTGCGCTATGCCGGATTTTCCCAGATTTTCATCCGCCGAGCCCACCTTATACCAAACCATATGACTAACCACCGGCACCCGATGATTACTGATCGCAACCACCTGCATACCATTGGCTAATGTGAAAGATTCTGCGCCAAACACTGCCGCCCCAAGTTCTTGGGAGGGGGTAAGACCAATGATTACAGCTAAGGCCTGTGCAGTAAAAGTATAGACTAGAGAGCTTGTGACTGAGGACATGACGGTGCAGCTAACCCCGTTGCATTATGAAGACGTTTGGAGCAAATAAATGGACCGCATCAAGCGTTTGGTCAACCTTTTGACGTTTATCGTTGTCATTGCTAACAAGCACATTAGTACATTTTGTGGAAAGAGTGACTGCATTATTGTTGCGAGTATACTCAAAGAAGCCTATCCGGTTTGCCTTCAGTTGCTACGTCGAAAAAATGGCTTAAAGTAGGGAGAACCCATAATGAGTACATCAGAAAGATCTTCCGATCCCGCGCTGTCATCGGTGATGAAGAGATTGGGCAACGCTGCAGCAGGTCACGATCTTTCTACCCTCCAAGGCATGAGAGACTTTATTGACACATTCGGCTCTTCATATCCAATTCCTGCGGATATCCGATTCGATCTAGTCGATGCCAATTGGGGCAAGGGAGAATGGGTCACGTGTAAGAGTAGTGCCAATAGCCCAACTGTACTTCATCTTCACGGAGGTGGATTTTGTGCTGGTTCGATTGTGTCTTACCGTCGGCTTGCTGCGGACTTGGCCATAGAAACAAATGGCCGTGTCCTAATTATTGATTATCGACGTGGCCCTGAACACCCATTTCCGGCTGCCGTTGAAGACTGCGTAGCAGCGTACCGTTGGCTAGTTTCTGAGGGTATTTCACCCAAGAACATCGTCGTTTCGGGTGATTCCGCTGGTGGCGGCCTCGTATTATCCTTAATGTTATCTCTGAAGGAGAGCGGAGACCCACAACCCGCATGCGGCATCTGCATGTCTCCCTGGGTTGACCTCCAATGCCAAAGCAAAACTATGGATACCAAGGCCGCCGAGGATCCATTGGGAACTCGGGAGTCTCTGCTATTTATGGCGGATCAATACCTAGCTGGGGCAGACCCCAGGAATCCTTTAGCATCTCCGATCTACGGCAATCTTGCGGATTTACCCCCAGTTCTCATTCAGGTTGGCAGCCGCGAAATATTACTAGATGACTCCCGTGCTCTCGCAAAACGCGCGGCGGCCGCAGGCATCGAGGTTACACTGGAAGAATGGGAAGGCATGATTCACGTCTTTCAAATGATGGCGGATGACCTTGAGGATGGACCGAAAGCATTCCAACATATTCACAGTTTTGTTCACGAGCATACGCAAAACATGGGGTGACACAAGATGATAGGTATTGTTGCACCAGAGGGAAGTCCTCTCAGTATTGCGGTTATAGGCGCAAGAAATTTAGACGAGTCGTTAGTTTTTTACCGAGATATCATCGGACTAACTGCTTCCGATCTAGTTATCTGGAAAGGCGATGCTTTTGAGACCTTATGGCACCTGCCCAAAGGGTCAAAGGCAAAGGCAGCTTTTTGTGAACTACCGGGGTGCGAAGCTGGCAGAATCCTATTATTAGAGTTTGACGCCAAGCACCGCAAATCCATACGCCCAGAGAACGCGGCGCGCGCATATGGACTAATGAACGTAAATTTCTATACGGACGACATTCAAGGCGATACGGCAAAGCTCAAAGAAACTGGTTACAATTTTTGGTCGGCACCCACCTTCTACGAAATGTCAGGGGCCGCAGGTTCGCCAACAGAGGTTATTTTTGATGGCCCAGATTCGGTAGCTGTTAATCTTGTTCAGCTATCCACTTCCGACCCTAGCACTACGATCGGACAGATGTATGCTTACACGCGCAAGAACGGAAGAACATCCACCGGATTCACGCCGGTGGTGACTTCTTCTCATGTCGCGCGAAACATTAGTAAAGCAGTAGCCTTTTACGAAAAAGTTCTCAAATGCGGCGTGCTTATCGACGCAATTCTTGAAAGGCCTGAGCAAAACAAATTTCTCAAGATGCCCGAAGGAGCAAGAACTGCTGTCAAATTCATGCAGGGCAACCACATGTTCGGTAAGATCGCATTATCTAGCCCTCTAAATTACGAGTGTGCTGACATGACTCCCGATGCGGTAGCACCAAACATTGGATATATCGCTCAGGCATTTATAGTAAAAAGCCTTAGCGCAGCGCAAATAAACTGCAACCAGGTTGGTGCCAAGGTATATACTCCAAGAATGGACATAGAAGTTCCCGGTGTAGGGCAGTGTTCAACTCTCATCGTCCATAACCCGGGGTCTAATGCCCTCCAGCAAATGCTGCAGTTAACCTGAGCACTGCGGGGCTCTGAGTATTGAACGTATTAACAAAGGAGCTAACCTGATGTCGGACGTAAATGCCCCAGATGGAAGCGCTCTTAGCATTGCTATCATCGGCGTAGAGGACATGGATAAGTCGCTTGCGTTTTATCGTGATGTCATTGGACTGACCGCTAATCGCTGCACAAGCTGGCAAGGAAAGGCTTTTGAAGCGCTCTGGCACCTCCCACCAAAATCTAAGGCCGACGCAGTATTCTGCGAATTACCGACATGTAAGGTTGGCCGGGTATTATTACTTGACTTCAAAGTGAGCAGCCGCAAACAAATCCGCCCAGCCATGGCATCACGCATGGTTGGATTAGTAAATCTTAATTTCTACACAGATAACATAGATAGAGATTCAATTATATTAGAGTCCAAAGGATATACGTTCTGGTCCAAGCCTACTAACTACACCATGTCTGCAAGCGCTGGAGCACCAACAGAAGTGGTTTTTGAGGGGCCAGATGGAGTCCCAGTCAACCTAGTCCAATTAAATGACCCAAACCCGGAAACTAGTGTTGGTAGAATGGCCATTTATGCAAGAGAACATGGCCGCACATCAACAGGTTACACGCCTGTTGTAACAACCAACCACAGCACTAACAATATAGACGCCGCAGCAGAGTTCTATAAACGAGTCCTAAAGTGCGGCGTTCTCATTAATGAAGTTATGGATACTGCCAGTCAGAATCATTTTTTGCAATTGCCTGAAAAGGCGCGGACTGCCGTCCGATTCATGAAAGGCAACCACATGTTCGGTAAGATCGCGTTGTCAGCTCCCCTTAACTATGACTGCGAAGACCTAGTAAAAGATCAACATGCACCCAATATTGGTTATCTCTGTCAGAGCTATATGGTGAGCGATCTTAGCGCTGCAGCTTCGGTCTGCACGGAATTGAATGCTGAAACCTATACATCGGAAATGGACATCACCATGCCGGGAATAGGTTCCTGTCACACTATGATCGTGAAGTGTCCGGGATCCGGTGCTTTACAGCAACTTATAGAAGTACCTTAGTGGCGATTCCTAGAAAATTCCTAGCATTATTGACCCACCCTTGGTGATAACGGGAATAGGCCCGTCGCTGGGCGCTACGCCTAGGGCTTGATTTTCATTGAGACGTCTCTGTTCTGCAACTGGGTCGATGGTAGTGCCGCCGCGCCTGTTACTGCGCCAGAAAACTAGACGCTCCGTGAAATCTTCATCTTCCGATGCAAATGCAGATGTCTCACGGTCTACGCGCCGCCTAACATCGGGCATAATTCTGCCTGCACCAGCCAACTCCAAAAGCACTACCTCGCCGTAACTAAAACCTCTTGCGCGATAAGCATCAAGACGGTTGCGTCCAACCAATGCCGCGCGCGCCTGATCCGCAGTGGTACCCTCCTGAGGACGTTCTGATCCCGGGGCAGGTGGTTGCAAGTTATAGTCTGGTGGCATGACTAACGGGGCGCGCGACACAACGGCAAATTCATCTGGAATAGATTTTTCTATACCAAGCGCTCTGCGCGCGTCAGTACAGCCAGTCAGAATCAGGCCCGCAGATAGAGTAGTTGCGAGCAAAGCAAGGCATTTTCTAACATTCATCTAACCGTCCTTCATAATTGTTTTATCGTTCGTATGTTGCGTCTGTAAAATGAATGCGTCAATAAGCCACATTATCACACCTATACATATGGCCGCATCTGCAAGATTAAAAGTAGGCCAATGGAATCCTGCAATGTGAACGTCAACAAAATCAGCGACTGCGCCATAGCGCATCCGATCAAGAATATTGCCACACGCCCCACCAATAATTAACCCTACCGCCGCGCGCAACCAATTATCCCTTAGCTTCCCTAACCACCACACTAACCAAGAAGTGATACCAATTTGGACGCCAATTAGAAAGATAGTTACCAGCACATTATTCCAGTCAAACAAGCTAAAACTAATGCCGCTATTCCATGCCATTCGAAGATTTAGAATCGGAAATACTTCGACGACTACGGTTGAAAAAAACGGCGTTACGGTCACCCCCTCGGGCCTCATTATCCATTCGATTATAATGTATTTTGAGGCCTGATCAGCGACAAATATTGTGCTAGCTATGACGAGTCCAAAGTACATGGCGGCTACCTAGGGCAGCTTAACGATGAGGTCTACCGCCTCTGAACATCGATCACAAACATTAGGATTAGTGTGGGCTCCAACATCTGGAAGTAGCTTCCAGCATCTTGCACACTTCTCTCCACATGCCTGCTCGATCAACACTCCAACGTCCCGCACTTCCTCTAGGGTGAATGCATCATCCGGGACTGCGCCTGCCGCTAGCGTGATGGCCGACGTAATGCAAATATCCTCCATTGGTAAGTCGTTAACCACCGCCACTAGATCATCAGGCGCAAAGAGCTTGGGATGAGCTTGCAGGCTGGAGCCAATGTCCTTTGAGGCTCGCGCTACCTCGAGTGCCCCGGTCACAACCCTTCGCAAGAGCCGCACCTTCTCCCATTTACTCGCCAGGGCATCATCTCTCCACTCTTCCGGTACTCGAGGAAACTGCTGCATATGGACAGACCCTTTTTCGTCAGGATAGCGAGCCAACCATACTTCTTCTGCTGTAAAACAAATAAACGGCGCAAACCACTTGGCAAGACAATCGTATAAGGAATCAAGAACGGTGCGACAGGCTCGCCGACGCAAGCTGCTTGGAGCGTCACAGTACAAGACGTCTTTACGGATATCGAAGTAAAAAGAGGACAGATCTACCGCACAAAAGTTGTGTAGCTCATTGAACAAACCATGAAAATCGTAAGTGGTGCAAGCCTCGCGGATGCGTTTATCCATGGACCAGAGCCGGTGCAGCACCCAACGCTCTAGTTCAGGCATATCAGAAATCTTAGTTTTTTCATTTTCCTCAAAACCGGTAAGGTTACCCAAGAGATAACGGTACGTGTTGCGCAGGCGGCGATACAAATCTGCCATCTGTTTTATAATGTTTGGCCCGACTCCAAGGTCTTTCGAATAGTCCGAAGCCACAACCCATAAACGTAGGATATCGGCACCGTATTGTGTAACCACGTCCCGGGGTTCAACCGTGTTGCCGAGAGACTTAGACATCTTGCGACCTCGTTCATCTAGCACGAAGCCATGGGTAAGCACGGCCCTATATGGCGCTCTTCCTCGAGTCCCGCAGGATTCCAATAATGATGTTTGAAACCAGCCGCGATGCTGGTCTGAGCCTTCAAGGTAGAGGTCAGCTGGCCATTTTAGATCAGCCCGCTGCTCAAGCACGAAAGCGTGAGTGCATCCAGAATCAAACCAAACTTCGACAATGTCTGTCACCTGCTCCCAATCTTCTGCATCATAAGCACTACCAAGAAAGTTTTTCGGGTCAGAGGTAAGCCATGTATCAGAGCCATCTTTCTCCACCGCTACGGCAATGCGCTCAAATACTCCCGTATCTCTAAGGACCGCACCGGTTTGTTTGTTTACAAACACAGTGATCGGCACACCCCATTGTCTTTGACGAGAGATGCACCAATCGGGACGGCTTTCCAGCATGGTGCGGATACGATTGCGGCCCTGCGCCGGCACAAACGCCGTTTCATCAACAGCTTTCAAAGCTCTGTCCCTCAGGCCGTTCTCGTCCATGGAAATAAACCACTGAGGTGTGTTGCGAAAAATTAATGGAGCTTTGGACCTCCAGGAATGCGGATAACTGTGCACTAACTTTTCTTCAACTAATAAGGCTTCTGTTTCCCGCAAGGCTTCAACAATTTTTGAGTCAGCCTTGAACACATGACAGCCACCAAGAAGCGGTACGTGATCATAAAACAACCCATCACCGCCAACCGTAAAAGGAATCTCAAGACCGACTTCCTGGCCCAACTGAAAATCATCCTCACCATGACCGGGTGCAATGTGCACAAAACCGGTCCCGGTTTCAGCCCTGACAAAGGAGCCAGGATACAGAGCAACCTCAAAGTCATATCCGTGACGATAAAGCGGGTGATGACAAAGGGTTCCGGCCAACTCGGAGTCATGACAGCGCGCAACAATATTGTGGCTAACGATTTGAGCCTTTTCACAGAATTCCGGCAGTAGGGATAGAGCAACTACAAGCCGTTCCCCGACTTGAGCCAGACTAGTTTCCGCAACCTTGGTAACCTCAATTATTCCATACTCCAGATCTGCTCCATAAGCGATCGCTCGATTCCCCGGCAGTGTCCATGGCGTTGTTGTCCAAATGACAACAGAGCATCCCCTAAGAGCTTCAAGGTTTGTTTGAATAATAGGAAAACGCACCCAGACAGTTGTTGAGGTGTGGTCCGCATATTCAACCTCAGCATCAGCCAAGGCAGTCTTTTCAACAACTGACCATAGAACCGGTTTTGCGCCGCGGTAAATACCACCATTAGTAACGAACTTACCAATTTCTCGGACGATCTGCGCTTCGGCTGCATTACTCATAGTAGTGTAAGGATTAGCCCAGTCACCGGTTACACCAAGCCTCTGGAATTCCTCTTTTTGGACCTCGATCCAACTCCTAGCGAATTCCCTGCACTCCTGTCTAAATTCTAGAGCAGACACCTCCTCCTTATTCTTACCCTTCTTACGATATTGCTCTTCTACCTTCCATTCGATGGGCAAACCGTGACAGTCCCACCCCGGAACATAGTTGGCATCGTAGCCCGTCATTTGCTTGGAACGTACGATGACGTCTTTTAGAATTTTGTTCAGTGCATGACCAATGTGCAGGTGTCCATTAGCATATGGAGGGCCGTCATGGAGAACAAACATATCCCTACCTACAGCGTCAGTCCGCAGCTGCTTATAGAGTTCCATTTTCTCCCAGCGTTCAAGCAAACGCGGCTCTAGTGCAGACAAACCAGCCTTCATGGGAAAGCTAGTTCTTGGCAGAAAAATAGTTGATTTATAGTCGATTACATCTGTCATAGCCGGTGAACCGCCACCTTAACAGGCTAAACCAGGGCAAAATGATAAGAATCCCCATTTTCAATACTAATAACCCGGCAAACAAAAACTTTTTGGCCCTCTGCCTTTACATGGTCCCAGGGGACCTATCAGGTCGACCCCCACCAATCAAGCGAATTGCGGGACGCTAGCTCATCACAAAGACGAGATCACTGGGACAAAAGGCGCCGCTGCAGGGAAATCGTAGCGTTCTAATATTTCTCTTGCAGTGTCACAGTCTGTAGCAATTTGGTCCTTTATTGCGCTGACATTCTCAAACTTCATTTCCGGCCTAATATGCTCGATTAGGGCTACACGCAAATGCCGATTATAAAGATCTTCTTCATAGTCAAATACGTGGGTTTCCAAGATAACATCTTTCTTGTCGAATGTTGGGCGATGTCCAAAATTAGCAATTCCATTCCTCCAGGTAGTCTGGCCTCCCTGATCTATACCTGTGCGCACCGCGTAAACACCTTTCTTGGGATGTAGGTAATCTCTGTGAGATAGATTAGCGGTGGGAAACCCCATGAACCGGCCTCTCTGGTCCCCATGCTCGACCCTTCCTTCTATCTCCCAATAGCGCCCGAGCAAAAGCGCCGCTCCCTCACACCGTCCGTCAGCAAGCCTATCACGTATTGTAGTAGATGAGTAACGAGTGCCTCCCTGCCCAGTAAGTTCTGGTACCGGAGTAACCTTGAAACCCAAACGCTTCGCATGTTTTTCAAGAATTTCTAAGTTTCCCGATCGCCCCCGGCCAAAGACATAATCATCCCCGACCACAACGTGCTTAGCTCCGAGTCCCCCCATCAATATATCTTCAATAAAGTTTTCAGCCGACCTTTGTGAGAATTCGCGGTCAAATTTTTGAACGTACAATAGGTCTACATTCATAGTTTCAATAAGACGTACCTTGATCCTAAACGGGCTAAGGCGGAATGGTTCTAAGTCAGCCTGAAAAAACAAACGAGGATGAGGCTCAAATGTCATGAGTCCCACGCTCATTTTTTCTCTCTTTGCTATGCGCTTCGCCTCGCCGATAACAGCCTGATGCCCGAGATGAAGACCATCAAAATTTCCAAGAGCGATGACACCGCCGCGCAGCTCAGATGGGACTTCGTCAAAATGCCGAATAAGCCGCATGAAAAAATCTGGACCCAGACCTGACTTAAAGTAGAAAAACACCATCTAGACCTAGAACATTAAACAATAGGGCGCAATGTACAGATCACGTTACTATCCATACCGTGGCTTAAAATGAACTACAGTTGACCATTTATTGGCGAGATGGCACCCACAGCGTCGCCTGACCATCCAACACTACTGTGCCCCCGACTACACACGTCGTTTCGAACACGGCAAATTTCTTTTTGGGAATCAGCTCCAATACCTCTACCCGCGCACAAACCGTATCACCGATTTTCACAGGAGCCCGAAACTTAAGAGATTGTGAGACATATATAGCACCATGCCCCGGCAAGCGCGTTCCAAACACTGCAGAGATAAGGCTAGCTGTCAGCATACCGTGTGCTATACGCTCCTTGAAAATGGTACCGGCAGCATAACTAGCACTTAGGTGAACGGGGTTAGTGTCTCCCGAAACACTTGCAAAAGCAGCAATATTAGCTTCAGTAATAGTCTTGGAAAATTCTGCCGCCAACCCCGAGGTGAGATCTTCAAAAAAATAGTTTCTAGCAACAACGTCCATAGCCATGCAATTATATTCTCCGAGTGCGTTGGGTCGATGGGATTCGCCTAGTGCAGACACAACCAGTTCACAATATAACGGTCAAGAGAAACCCAGGAAAAGTAATGCATAAAGCGTCATGCGTTGCAGCTATCATCACTTTATTTACTGCCAACGTTTTGGTTGGCTGCTCAGCGCCAACAGGCGGATGGAATCACAGCAATCGAACCACAATAGAGCTCCAAACTGATTACAAGAACTGTACCAATAAGGCGGAGTCAAGGACACTTGCAACGCGCCTTGTAGGTAGAGCGGAATACGGCTTGGAAACTCAGACTGACCCAAGAGACATAAGCGCACGAGCCCCTGCTGCAATGACCCTAAAGCAAACGTCCAACATAAAAAAAAGGTTTAAAAAGTTGCTGCATGCTTGCATGGAATCCCGCGGATATTCGAGAAATGATTAGGGTAGCTGTCTGAATAGCGCTTGCCTATGCAGAGGCTAACAATCGCAAGCTATTTATATTCTCGTCTAACTGGTGTATTCAAAAGCCATATATACAAAAGGTCCTTTGTTTTCTCGCAGATTGGCGAACCCACGCATGGCCATTCGAAGACAAGACTCACTCGGATACCAAATCGGTCGTCTTAGCCGTTTGTTCGACCGCAACCTGGAGGGTCGCCTCAAGAACTTTGGAGTTTTGCCGGGGGAATTCCCAGCCCTTGTTATGCTGTTCGAACAGGATGGACTGACCCAAGCAGAACTTTGCCGCCGTGTCCGGGTTGAACAGCCCACTATGGCCAACACCTTAAATAGAATGGAGCGGGATGGGCTTATTAGCAGGGTGTCCGATTCTAGCGATAAGCGTCGGGCTCACATCCATTTGACTAAGAAGGCGGCAGCCTTCCGTAACGATCTTATGGCAGCGGCGCGTGAGGTGCCCACTGCAGCCCTAGCGGGCCTGTCAGTCGCAGAACAAGACCAGGCATATACAATACTTGTGAAAATGATAGACAATCTTAAATTCTAAACCTAGGACCCCACACATTCTTGCTTTGTTCCAATCAGAAACGTCTGACAGCACCCATGGCCTGTGGATAACTTTTCCTTGCAGTCAAAAAAAGTAGTCAACGCAGCAAGAGTTGGAAACTTTTTTGGAGGCTTGAATATGGAGTCCGGAAAAACTTGAGGCAACATCAAATGCCCTATTGAAAAACAACTCAGTGGTCTGATAGGTTCCGCGCCGAAATTAATTTCGAAAGATTATATCGTGATATAAGGATACGGTGCATACTAAAGGCTGATTCAAGGTTATGCGGTAGCTCAATGGAAATGGGGTTGCGATCAGCGTAGCGGGGACGCCGTAGGGCGAAAATATCGAAAGCGCAGTTCACCAAATCAAGGTGAGCAGTTAAGATGATTAAGTGAAAGGGGACCGCACTAATGCGGATTTTTCAGCAGTATTTGGACAAAAGCCTCAGGTATTACTCAATTCTAGTTGTGTGCATCGCAATTACCGGAATGGGGTATGTGTTTTCCTCAGAACCAGCAATCGCTCAGGCTTTAGAGGCCGGCAAAGCAGAAATTATCACAGCACAGGCCGAAGGGGCAGCCTCCCAAGACCGCATAGATAGCCTCGACGATCAAACGAATCGACTAGAATCAGAGTACAAGGCGGTGCTGCAGCAATTGGAAACTCTGCGAGTATACAACCAGCAGCTTCGTGATCTAATTGCTAACCAGGAAGCTGAGAGGGTCCAGGTCAATATAGATATAGACCGAGTCACCACAATTGATCGGGAGGTAATACCTCTGATGCTCCGGATGGTTGATGCGCTGGATCAGTTTGTTGAGCTCGACGTGCCATTCCTTATCAACGAGCGTCGCGAGCGCGTTACGCGCCTGCGGCAGACCATGCTTCGGTCCGATGCGTCACCCGCAGAAAAATTTCGACGGGTATTGGAGTCTTATCAAATCGAGAATGAATACGGACGAACTATAGAAGGTTATCAAGGGCAAGTAGTTAATAACGCTGGCCAGCAGCTGACCGTTGATTTTCTGCGAATTGGCAGGGTAGCTTTTATATACAAGACTTTGGACGATTCGGAATTAAGCCGCTGGAACCGTCAGACGCGGGCTTGGGAATCCCTTGATAACGATTATCTTGTTGATGTTAAGCGAGGCTTATCCATAGCCCGGCAGCAAGTAGCACCGGATCTTGTTCTCTTACCTATTGAAGCTGCGGAAGGCGGTGCACAATGAGAATTAACGTTAAGATTCTTGTCGCGGCAACAATGATTGCATTTTGTCCCACCGGTTTCATTACATCTTCTGCTAATGCTCAAACGGCAGAAGCTGCAAGCAACCTTGAGCAGCTTCTGGACCGCGTCCGGCAAGGCCGCGCCCAGGACAACGCTGAAAACAGGCAGAGAGAGGCAGAGTTCCGCGCAACCCGAGCTAATCAGCAACGGCTGCTAGATGAAGCCAAAGCTGCAGTTAAGCGGGAAGAACGCCTAAGCGACGAATTGGAAAATACTTTCCAGAAAAATGAATTGGAGCTTGCTGAGCTCGAGAATCTCTTGCAGGACCGTCTTGGTGCCTTTGGCGAACTGTTCGGGGTGGTTCGGCAGGTAGCAGGTGATACCCGCGGGCAATTGCGACAATCGATTATAAGTTCCCAACTGCCAGGAAGAGACACGGCTATAGATAGCCTTGCACAAAGCACTCAATTACCACAGCTCTCCGAACTGGAGACTCTTTGGTATACTTTACTTGAGGAAGCTACTGAGCAGGGCAAGGTAGTGCGATACCAGGCCCCGGTTGTAACTGTTGATGGGAACGAGAACGTTGCATCAGTGGTGCGCATTGGTCCTTTTACTGCACTGGCAGACAACAATTACGTCCAGTACTTGTCCGCAACACAGCAACTTACCGAGTTGGCCCGCCAACCAGCTTCACGTTTCGTCGATGCTGGGCAAAATATCTACAATGCTGACGCTGGGGTAGTGCAAGCTGCCATAGACCCATCCCGGGGAGCGCTTCTAGGACTTTTGGTGCAAACACCAAGCTTACGTGAACGGATAGATCAGGGTGGGCTGGTAGGATATGTGATTATTACCCTATTGGTTCTCGGCATCCTTCTAGCCCTGGAACGAATTATAACTTTGTCCCTGACGTCAGCCCAAGTGAACAACCAAAAGAAATCTAATAAGTCCAGCGGTGATAATCCATTAGGCCGAGTCATGATGGCTTATCAAAACAACAAGGGCTTGGATGTAGAAAATCTTCAGCTCAAACTCGACGATGCCATACTGAAAGAATTGCCCCGCCTAGAGCGAGGCCTAACAACCATAAAGGTGCTTGCTGCCATAGCGCCCATGCTAGGACTCCTGGGAACGGTGACCGGCATGATTGAAACTTTCCAGGCAATTACTCTATTTGGAACAGGCGATCCAAAAATGATGGCAGGTGGCATTTCCCAAGCGCTCATGACAACGGTACTTGGCCTCACTGCAGCAATCCCGCTAATCTTGCTACATTCCATCGCTGCTGGCCGCTCTAAAGCGGTTGTTGAAACTCTGGAAGAACAGAGTGCTGGCATTGTAGCTGGCCATGCCGAGGAGAGCGCCTAATGGAAGTGTTCGAAAGCATCGAACAGTTCCTAGAAAAAGGTGGACCAGTTCTATTTGGTATTATGGTCACCACTTTTATTCTTTGGTCGCTAATTGTCGAGCGCTTCCTCTATTTCAACGTGTTCCACAAAGAAGTTGTTGAAAAGGTGCGGAAGCAATGGGAGCAACGGTCAGATCGAAAGTCTTGGGAAGCGCGCAGAGTGCGAGATCAATTAATTTCGGACGTGCGCCTTAACACGACCTTTGGTCTTGGTATGATAGCAACAATGGTAGCTCTATGTCCTATGCTTGGTTTGCTTGGGACAGTTACAGGAATGGTTGAAGTTTTTGATGTCATGGCTATCACGGGCTCATCAAACCCGCGCGCAATGGCGGGTGGCGTATCCAAGGCTACAATACCGACCATGTCTGGCATGGTCGCTGCACTATCAGGCCTCTATTTCAGTGTTCGTTTACAGCGGCACGCCCACAAAGAGGTCCTCGCGGCGGCTGACCATCTCGAATTGGAGCACTAACGGAGCACGACAGTGAAAGCGAAGCGGCACAGAGCAAAAGGCGACGAAGCTGAAGTCGACATGACTCCAATGCTCGACATTGTTTTTATAATGTTGATCTTCTTCATCGTCACAGCCACATTCGTTAAGGAATCGGGGCTTGATGTTACCCGACCGGACTCAGACGAGCCGCCGCCTCAAACTGAAACGGTCACTATCCTCATTTCCATTACTGACGAGGGTAGAATCTGGATGGAGGGCCGCGAGGTTGATATTCGTGCAGTGCGCGCTAATGTAGAGCGTTTGATTGCTGAGAATCCAGATAGTAACGTTGTGGTGCAAGCCGACCCGGAATCAGAGAGCAACCTCTTAGTTGGGGTCATGGACCAAGCTCGCCTGGCGGGTGCAGCGGGCGTTTCTATAGCTGAATTGAACTGACGGAGATACAGAATGGCGTCTCGTTTGGCTGAGAAAGACCAAGAAGAAGCGGAAGTCAACATGACACCGATGCTGGACATCGTCTTTATCATGTTGATTTTTTTCATCGTAACAGCAACGTTTGTCAAACAATCTGGATTGGAAGTACTCAGGCCAATAGCGGAGACGGATGAACCTCAGCAGCGCGTGTCAATCCTCATCGCAATCGGGCCAAGTGATCAGGTGTGGATGGATAACCAGGAAGTAGATGTTCGTGCCGTTAGGGCTGGTGTAGAGAAGTTGCTAGCGGAGAATCCCCAGGGTTCCGTTGTGATTCAAGCAGATCGGAAATCCAAGAGCGGTGTTCTCATGCAAGTAATGGATCAGGTCCGACAAGCCGGCGCACCCGCCACAGCTATCGCCACGGAAGATAATTAGGGTTACGATAGAACTTAAATAAACTGCATTAACTGTTCTAGTAGAAGTTACCTCTGATAGGGAGGATTTGAATGAACTCAAATGCTATTCGGGCTGGCGTCTCTATACCCGGTGCTATCGTTGTCACCCTCGCCTTGTTTTGGTTGATGAATTACCTCATAACCCATGGTATTCCAGCCATTCAGGAACAAATCCGTGGGGCCGCCATAGACTTTATTCGGGTGGATCGTGACGAGACAGTTCAGGCTAAAGACCGCCAACTTCCGGATCGGCCCGACAAGCCAGAGTCACCGCCACCGCCACCGCCCATGAGTCTCGATGCCGCTACGGCGCCAAACTCTGGCGGTATAGGAATTAATGCTCCGGCCATGAGTGCTAATTTGAACCTAGGTCGGCAGAACCTCACAGCTCCTAACGATGGCGATGCCATACCCCTAGTCCGAGTGCCACCACAATATCCCCAACGAGCAGCGTCTAGAGGTATAGAGGGATGGGTACAGCTCGAATTCATAATTACAGAAACAGGGGCCGTGGAAGAACCAACCATCATTGCTGCAGAACCGCCTAATATTTTTAATAGGTCTGCCATCCGGGCGCTCCAACGCTGGAAATACAAGCCTAGAATCGTTGATGGACGGCCGGTTCGCAGGCACAACAATCAAGTGGTAATCACTTTCGAACTTGAAGATAGTTAGAAGGTATCTGGCTATGAAATACACTGCATTCTTTTCGGGATTGGTTTTTTCTGCTGCTATGATTGGTGGATTAACTGTAGACTATTCGGGGCAACTCTCTCTCGGCCCGTCTATTTCACTAGCCCAGACAGGCGCCCCCCGCCAGGCGCCTACTCCAAGGGCGTCCGACAGGGACAACCTGCGAGATAGGGAGAGAGATGGGCCGATAAAGCCTAAGACCAAAAGAGTCCAGGCTATGAATAAGCCAGCGTACGAGGCTCTTACAGCAGCCCAAGCAGCCATTGAAATAAAAGACTATCTCGAAGCTGATCGAGTTCTCCGCGAGGCGCTAGCCATCAGACGGATCAATGAGTACGAACAAGCTTCAGTGTGGCAAACCTACGCCTATTTATATGCCGAACAAGAAAACTACCTCGGTGCCATTGACGCATTTCGGCGATCAATCGATGTCAGTGATCCAGAGCAAGGTAAAGGGTTGCCCTACGCACAGGTCGTCCAGACCATGTACAATTTAGGTCAGCTCTACATGGTAATTGAGCGCTTTCAAGACGCCGTCAACATGCTGGAACGTTGGAGGCAAGTAGCTGAAAGTGTCACATCACCATCCCTTGCTCTGATAGCAACCGCTTATTTTCAGCTCGAAAATTATGATAGGGCTATTCCTTTAATCATTGAAGCCATAGATATTAGCCCTAATCCACGCGAGCAGTGGTATCAGCTTCTTCTCGCCATGTATTTTGAGAAGGAGGACTATCCGAGAGCGGGTGAACTACTTGAAGTCATGGTTGGGTTGTTTCCAACAGTTAAGACCTACTGGATGCAGCTAGCCGCAATCTACGGCGAACTAGAACGAGAAAAAGAGTCATTCTCGGTCTTTGTTATGGCTCACAAGCAAGGGTTCTTCTTGGAGGATAGAGAGTTCGTCCGTCTAGCACGCCTTTATATGTTTCACGACAACCCCATTAAGGGGGCTGACGTCATGAAGGAGTGCTTCGACAAAAAGATTTGCCCACGAAATTCTGAGAACCTCGAAGTTCTCGCAAACGCTCAGTTTAATTCGCGAGAATACGAGGGGGCCATTGGGCCCCTCAAAGAGGCTGCCCTCAAATCTAAGAAAGGGAAACTATCCCTCCGTTTGGGTCAAGCTTACCTTCAGTCCGAAGAGTGGAAAGAGTCTGAAATCGCCTTCGAACAAGCTCTTAAGAAAACCGGTCTTACTGCCGTTGAGAAGGGCGAACTGTGGATGCTACTGGGAATTGCTGAGCTGGAGCAAAAGAAGTACCAGCAGGCTATTGGCTCCATGCAGCAGGCTACTACCTTCAAAAAGACAAAAGACGACGCCACCAAATGGATCCGCTTTATCCAACAGCAAGTTGCGGCCGAAAACGCAGCGAGCTAGTGTCAACGGTGCGTTCGAGTCGATAGAGTGATAGTTGCTAGCGGGAAAGATTGGCTAGACAGGGATAGCCTATGCTCCTTTCAGGTCGGCAATAGTTCTTCGGAGTTTGGCGCCCTCATCCGTCAACCGCGCAAGCCGCCGCAGCCCCTCCTCCCTGGGCTCCACTACTTTTACCAATCCCCTTCTTCCGACTTGCTGGAGTTCAGTAACCATGCGCATTACCTCGCTTTGGGCAAGATAGAGGCGTCTTGACGGAGACTTTAAAGAAATTCCCTCGTCAGCACATACCTGCAAGAATATCAGTGCCTCCTCATAGATTAATTGAGGATATAGGGCGGTAATGATCAGTGGTGGGGTCGTAAAACATAGGTTGAGTCAGGCGACCCTGTTTTTCTAGATAGTGGCCATCCTGTTTAGCCAACCAAGAAACCGTATGCCGTTCGAAAAATTCAGAAGTCACACGTTTCGATGTTGCCTCCCAAGCTACCGCCTTCACTCCATTTTCACAAAACTCGAAAGACGACGTGTGAAGTGGATCACCCCAAGCACAGCCGGGTCAATCAAAACCCTTCGGTTGATTGACCCGGCTTAGCGTTTTGACCTGAGTCAGGGTATTGCCGGATTTAAGCAATGCTTTAGCGCTTGATATAAGCGCTTGCCAACCCCCGGTTGGTCCCGAAAAGCATCTGATGCGCGGTGATTTCGCCATTATTAGGTTCCTGACTGGAGTTTAGAGTATGACCGCTTTGATGACTAGCCGTTGGAAGGGTTACCGCAAGGAAAAGTGTTCTTGGGCATTATGCTCTCTAACAAGCGAGAACATTCTGGTTTTTCCCAATCCTGTCAAATCCGAGCACATGGTCTACTTAAGATAACTTTGCGCAAAAGATTATCACCGCGCATACTTAGCTATCTAAACTCATCTATAACAAAGGAGAAAAACATGGAAAATCGGGTAGCGTTGGTGGGCTCTGGTCTTATAGGGACAGGATGGGCCGTAGTGTTTGCTCGCGCTGGGTGGCAAGTTGCCCTATACGATATTGAACCTGGGCGCGCCATAAAGGCAGTAGACAATGCTAATAATGCTCTTAAATATCTGCAAGATAGAGGATTAGTGGACTCCTCTAGGACTTACGGTCCTCTATTGCAACCTACCGATAGCTTGGAAGAGGCCCTTAATAACGCTACGTATGTGCAGGAAAACGTATTGGAAACACCACGTGAAAAACTGCAAGTCTTCGAAAAACTCGACAAACTAGTACCACAAGAAATAGTTTTAGGAAGCTCCACCTCGACCATACCTGCTTCCCAATTTAGTGAAAATCTAAAGACAAGAGAGCGCTGCATTGTTGTCCACCCAATGACACCTCCCTATTTGGTACCACTGGTCGAAGTAGTTCCGGCACCTTGGACTTCAGAAAAAACTACTGACTATGCAATGACGTTAATGAAAGACCTGAAAATGTCACCGATACGTCTCAATAAGGAGATTTTTGGTTTCGTACTCAACCGGTTTCAGGTCGGCATAATCAACGAAGCCATGTATCTAGTATCTAAGGGTATAGCTTCCGCGGGCGACATTGAAAAAACGCTTACTCATGGTTTGGGACTGCGCTGGTCGTTTATGGGTATGTTCCAAACTATGGACCTTTTGGCACCCACAGGTTTTGGTGAATATGCGGGCAAATTTGGTCATTCCTATGCCAAACTTGGCGAAGATCTTTGCTATGACGCAAAGTGGAGCGAAGATGCAATAAAGGACGTAGAAAAATATCTTCGAGGCCTTGTGCCATCTGAAGAGCTAAAAAACCGCGCGCGCTGGCGTGACGATAAACTAGTCAATGTAACCACCGCTAATCCACCCGAAGGCTAGGCCATGGACCTCACACTGGGCGGCACGAAGTCATTCAGACGATGGAGTCCACAAAATAGATCGTTGCAACCGAGAAATAGTCGCAACTCCAATTGCTGCTATAACAATTAAAGCGATCATTAGATCGATGGCCGGCAGATAGCTACCGCGCGCCACGCGTATAGCTCCTAACACTTCTATTCCTGTCGCTCCACAGAGTGTATCAATCAATGAAAACACACCGAGAATACGGCCATAAGCTGGGCCTGCGAACAGCTCGGCGATGACCAGCTGGATAGTTGTATAAGTACCGCTAAATCCTATGCCATAGATCAGGGCGTAGGCGTAGACAGTCCACAGAGCACCGCTGTCTACGCCACGCAAAATAACCAATCCAATACCAAGATTAATAGTCGCCACAAGCATTATTCGGATTTTGTCGAAATAGTCGCTAAGCCAACCGAAAAGTAGCTTTCCGATGAACGCAGAAAAGAAGAATGCACTGAAGACAAAAGCCAGATTTGAAGTATCCATGCCCAAATCTTGGGCCAGGTAAATGGACTGGTGAGTGACAACCCCGACAATACAAAACCACATGGCACCTGTTGCCAGGGCCACAAGATAGAAGATCGGCATTCTAACTGCATCATGGATCGACAGCACATCAACACTTCCATGACCCTCCGTTTGAGCGGTGTCGTCACCACCCTCAAACTGCCCGCCATCCTGAGACGTTCCTTTATCTCTGGGGTGATCTTTAACAAGAGCAATAATGGGCAGAACCATAAAAACAAAACCGATTATAGCTAACAGGATCAGCACCTCCCGCCAGCCGTCCTCTACCAGGGTAGTGCGTATAACCAACGGCAGGACAGCACCTCCTAGGCTTGACGACATCAGGAAAATTCCAACTGCAAGTCCTCGGCTACCCTGAAACCATCGCGTCAAGATGACCATACTAGGTAGTACACCACCCAGGGCTAATGCGATTGCAAAAGCGACATAAACGGTCATCATCTGCCAGTACGAAGTAATCGCTGCGTACGCAGCCAAACAGATCACCAATGAGATTAAGCCTACAAGAAGAAGGCGACCTGGAGAAAAACGGTCTGATAGAAACCCTACGAAAAGCACCGCAAAACCACTGACGACAAAGAAAATTGCCGCCGGTCGGGTAACCTCCTTTTCATTCCATCCAAACTCTTGAATTAGATCTGGGTACAGCAGCGGTAAAGTATTAATTAGGATCCCATTAGAGGCTCCATAAGCGAGGAACAGTCCCAGCAAAACCCACCAACCGTAAAAGATCTTGTTCGGCAATACGCTCACCGTCTACTTAACCAACCGCCAAAGCGCTGTCTAAATCCGTGATCAAATCCTCTACCGTTTCCAAACCCACCGAAAGACGAATAACATCGTCTCCAGCTCCGGCGGCCACGCGCTGTTCATCTGTGAGCTGACGGTGGGTAGTGGAGGCTGGATGGAGAATAAGGGAGCGAGCATCTCCGATATTGGCTAGATGGCTCCATAGTCCCACATTCTCAACAACCCGGATACCCGCATCGTATCCACCTTTGACCCCAAAGGTTAAAACCGAGCCCGCCCTACCGCCGAGGTATTTGTCGCACAGCGCCCTATAGGGACTTTCAGCTAATCCAGCATACGAAACCCAGGCTACTTTAGGATGATCGGCTAAAAACATTGCCACTTGTTCTGCGTTGGCACAATGGCGTTCAATACGAAGGGATAGGGTTTCCAACCCCAGCAATGTTAAAAAGGCATTCATTGGGGCGAGCGTCGCCCCAAGGTCGCGTAAGCCTACAGTGTGGCCATAGGTAGTATAGGCAAGATCGCCGAAGGTTTCGTAGAAACTGATGCCGTGATAGGCAGGATCTGGATCCGTTAGGCCTCTAAACTTATCGCTGGCCGACCAATCGACAGTGCCAGAATCGATCACAGCACCGCCCATCGTTGTTCCGTTACCAGAAAGGAATTTTGTTAGGGAATGGACCACTAGGTCCGCGTGCCACTCAAATGGTCGGCAAAGCACGGGCGTTGCAAGAGTATTGTCAACAACTAACAACGCGTTGTTTTCATGAGAGATGGCAGCGAGCACCTCCAAATCAGAAACCACACCACCAGGGTTAGCCAGACTCTCTACGAATAATGCCCGCACATCATTGGTTATTGCCTTCTTAACGGCCTCCAGGTCATCCGTATCAACAAAAATAGTCTCCCAGCCAAATTTCTTGAACGTCTTGCCAAACTGGGTAATAGAACCACCGTACAACCTAGTCGACGCCACCACCTTTGCCCCCGGCTCCATAAAGGGGAACAAGGCCATGATTTGGGCGGCATGCCCGGAAGCGCAACAGGTGGCACCACAGCCACCTTCTAGATTAGCTAGACGCTCTTCAAGAACGGCGACGGTAGGGTTAGTCAACCGAGAATAAATAAACCCGTAAGTCTGCAGATTAAACAGAGATGCCGCATGATCCGAATCCTCGAAGACATAGGAGGTATTCTGAAATATCGGTGTCTGACGGGCCCCAGTAACAGCGTCTGGCTTGGCACCAGCGTGAATCATACGTGTTTCGAAGCCGTAGCTCCTAGATTTCGGGCTATTGCTCATAACATCCTTATCTTGGGGCGTTTTGCACTAATGATACCAGTGTTAAATCCACCCCAAGCTAGTTCGCTATGGTGACGACCATATTCAATCTTAGCACATCTATCCATGACCACGTCCAATCCAGCGGCAATCGCCTTATCTGCCGCCTCTTGGTTGCGTATACCGAGCTGAAACCATACAACCCTGACGCCCTTTTCTTTAGGTAAGGCAATAACCTCGTCCACCACCCGTTCTGCAGCCTCGGGTTTGCGGAAGACATTCACCATTTCGAAGGTATCAACTATCTCACTGAGGCTACCACATACAGTTTCTCCTAACAGAGTTTGGCCAGCTGCCCTAGAGTTAACTGGAATAACTTTATAGCCTCGGGACTGTAGGTACTTCATGACGTAATAGCTGGGCCGCTTCCAGTCGCTACTTGCACCAACCATCCCTACGGTCCGCACACTTTCCAATACACGACGGACACCTGCCACGTCTTCAATAAGCCGCCCTATCACAAACCACCTCCTTAGTTTACCTAGCAATCCTTCCGTTCTACCTCACTGAAATCCAGACGGAAGATCCAAAGCTGGGTTGCGTGCAAAGAAGTTGAAAGGCCGCAGGGTGAAACTGTGCCACTTAGTAGGCATAACCGGCCAGTCCTCGACACGAGTTGCATGATGAAACCCTACCGTATACCACACCACAAGATCTTGATTACGGATAGATTGAGGCTCCACCACCCATTGAGGTAAACCATCACCTCCACGGCTTTGCGTTGGGTAGTCACCTGCCGCGTACCGCTCCTTCGATTTGTATTGTGTTACCCATAACGGTTTGGACGAAAAACCTGCACGACGCTGAGGATAGTCCTCAGCTGAAAGTAGAGAAAGATCTTGATGACCTGGTTCTATTTGAATACCAGGATGATGACCAAGATCTGTCTTTTGGTTTTCATTAATTATGCGCCACACCTGACCAGCCGGTGACTTATCAATAGCTCCCTCCACCTCAACTACGCGCGGCTCCAGACCCCAAATCGAACGGCGGGGATTAGGTTCAACGATGTCCTTGGTAACTATATCTGCAACCTCAAAACTATTGTTAGGTCCGTCCACATCAAGATCGATACGGAAGGACAAGTAATGGTCGTGATATACCGCGAGCAACCCGGGCGCCACTAATTCGCCAGTCAGGAGGTCGTGTACAGCGGATTTCTCATCACTATTTTGGGTAAGAACACCTTTCACCGCGACAATCCCTGTAGCCCCGACTTCTACGCGAAGGTTACCGGATAAGGTAAAAACGTAATCAATTACATAGTCATAGTTACCGATGCTAGGAATGGTTCTAACGACCAGATCTATATCTGGCCTGCTCTCCAGAACCTTTGCGCCGTCGGCAGCATGGCGCCACACTGGACGACCAGTGTTGCGTTCGAAAATACAAATGACGTTTGTCTTAATAGTGCTGCTTCCCATATCATCAGGAATAACAGCATCTTGATATTCGGCGCCCTTTGGACAATCAGCACCTGGCTTCAACGATGATCCCAGCAAGCCGAAACCAAATTCCCCCACGTCCATAAAAGTGCGATAATACCAACCGGGACTTGCATCCATATATGGCACAAACATCTCGGACGCATGAATCTGGTAAGCAATCGGGCGCTTGATATCTCCGTCTTGATAACTGACGAGTGAAATGACAAGGCCGTCGCGGCGTTCTAGGCGCACATGGAATGACCAATTCTGCCACAGTATCTTATTGTCATCGATCTCAAAATTGCCCCCCCGCTGAGCAGAAATAATGACTGGCTTCAGTTTCGACCTTAGGTCGACAAAGGCTTCTTCATAGTCATACCTGCTCTTATTAACCGCAACCACATCGGTATCGATGATCTCTAGAACCTCACCTGTATCTAAGTCGATTAGAGCGTATAGGCCTTCAATAGGATGAGAGAAGGTGTGCGCCTCCCCAAAAGTGGCATCCGAGCAATACACGCGCCCCACCCGTCTTTCACGCTCCGGTTCACTTCCAAAATAACCCGGAGTTGCCGGCACGCACGATACATCTTCAAGATCACCATAGCCGCGCTTTGCAAGAGCCGCCTGCCATTTCTCATCTTGTAACAAAGTTTTACCGGCCATGAACTCGCGCTCAAGCTGATTAGTTTGGACATTGGGGATGCTCTCCCAACGCATGACTGTCTTATTGGTAAGATCCACTTCTGCCTCAAATACCGCTTTGTCCTGGCGAATGTTAAGGAAGGCCATGCGCCGTACCGGATCCCCAGCTACCCAATCAAGCACCTCTTTTTTTGGCATTTCCAGAAGACTAACCATGGGAACTTGTGCATCGTCTTCTATGTAGCCCTCATCCCGCAGAAGCTGGACAGCCTCTTCAATCTCATCGGCTGTCAGAGAGTCCATCGGATGAAAGGGGCCGGATGAATCACCAAAAATCCAAAAAGATAGAATGACACCCGCTAGCATCAGGAGCAGAAGTCTTGGTGCAGTGAGAAAACTGGCCTGATCAAGAGCTCTAGCTTTAGACATTTTCTAAATTCCCAAGAATTCCGCATGATGTTTAAGATGATCATCAATAAATGTTGATATGAAATAATACCCATGGTCATACCCGGCGTGGTAACGACACGTGATAGGATAACCAACTTCCTTACACGCTTGTTCGAACCGGCTAGGATGAAGCTGATCTGCTAAGAAAGGGTCATCCGTACCCTGGTCGATCAGGATAGTTGGCCGTTCGCGAACTTCCTTCAGGTCCAACATCAATTCCGAGGCATCGTAACGGCGCCAAACCGATCGGTCTTCGCCCAGATAATTAGAAAATGCTTTTTCACCCCAGGGACATCGCATTGGTGCGGATATAGGGGCAAATGCAGACACAGATTTGTACTGGGTCGGGTTCTTCAGTGCGAGAGTCAACGCACCATGACCACCCATTGAGTGGCCAAAAATACCCTGACGGTCCATATCAGCGGGAAATTCCTCAGCTATTAAAGCTGGCAATTCCTTCGTGATATATGCATGCATTCGGTAGTTCCTAGCCCAGGGTTTCTGCGTGGCATCAAGATAAAAACCAGCAGCAAGTCCAAAATCCCAATCTTCATTAGGATCATCAGGGACCCCTTCTCCTCGTGGGCTAGTATCAGGTGCCACCAACATCAAGCCTAGCTTCGCCGCTAACCGCTGGGCACCTGCCTTAACCATGAAGGTCTCTTCGCTGCATGTAAGACCAGCTAGAAAAGTCAGCACAGGCACTGGACCTTCTTGGGCCTGCGGTGGAATAAAAACGGAAAACTTCATGGAACAAGCAGTTTCCGCGGCATTGTGACTATAAATGCCCACGCTACCTTCATAGCAAACATTCTGCGAAAGAGTTTTGAGGCCCATTAAGTTTCAATCAAAGGTTACGATGCTGCGGATAGACTTACCGTCATGCATCAGCTCGAAGGCGCTATTGATCTCGGTTAGCGGCATAGTATGGGTAATGAGATCATCTATATTAATCTTACCATCCATATACCAGTCGACGATTTTGGGAACGTCACTGCGCCCCTTCGCACCCCCGAAAGCGGTTCCACGCCACACTCTGCCAGTGACCAGCTGGAAAGGTCGGGTCGAGATCTCCTGCCCTGCGCCGGCAACACCAATGATAATGCTTTCACCCCAGCCCTTATGACAACACTCAAGGGCCTGACGCATGACGTTAACGTTGCCAATACATTCGAAGCTATAATCGACACCACCGCCACTAAGATCGAGGATGGCTGAAACTACATCATCTACGTCATTTGGATTGACGAAATCGGTCATACCAAATTTTCTGGCCAACGACTGCTTACCGGAATTAGTGTCAATGCCGATGATCTTGGTTGCGCTGACCATTTGACAAGCCTGTATAACATTGAGTCCAATACCGCCTAAACCGAACACGGCAACCGTTGCCCCCTCTTCAACTTTGGCAGTATTAATTACGGCACCAATGCCAGTAGTAACGCCGCAGCCGATATAGCAAATCTTATCAAACGGAGCATCCTCTCTCACCTTAGCTACAGCGATCTCTGGCAGCACCGTGAAGTTGGAGAAGGTAGAGGTCCCCATATAATGATGGATCATTTGGCCATTCAATGAAAAGCGAGAAGATCCATCGGGCATCACACCCTTGCCCTGAGTGTCACGGATAGCGCCACAGAGGTTAGTCTTGCCGGAGGTGCAAAACTTGCACTGGCCACATTCGGGTGTATAGAGCGGAATTACGTGGTCGCCAGGCTTAAGTGACACTACACCGGCCCCCACCTCCACAACGACGCCCGCCCCCTCGTGGCCCAATATAGCCGGAAACAAACCCTCAGGATCGTCCCCTGATAAGGTAAAGGCATCAGTATGACAAACACCAGTAGCTTTGATCTCTACCAATACCTCCCCAGCCTTTGGTCCGCCTAGCTGAACCGTCTCGATTGTCAATGGTTCACCAGCCTCAAAGGCCACGGCGGCTCGTACGTCCATGACAAGATCTCCCTCTGCTAATCAGCTATTCTAGAACGATAGACTAGACGAATTCATTTGTCGCGATAGTCATTCTTTATGTGGCTGCAAACTAAAATACCATGTTGAACCACTGTTTAATTAATTACGACGAGTGGCATTGAACGTGGTAGCCAAGAACCAGGCTATTTTTTCGGTCCGGGAACCGATCTGTTGCTTCCGCTCGGTCAATAAATGTGTCTAGTATATACGGAATAGGAGATGTTGGAACATGATGGAAATCGGCGTTTTTCTACCCATCGCTAAAGGCGGATTCATTATTTCCCGAAACGTTCCAGCTACCTGGCCAACCTGGGAACTCAACCGCGACGTCACCTTGAAATGTGAGGCCATGGGATTTGAATTTGCCCTATCTATGGTTAAATTTCGTGGGTTTGGCGGTGAAACAGAATATTGGGACTATGCCCTAGATTCATTTACCTTGACCGCCTCCTTGGCACCATTAACCGAGACTATTCAACTGTTACCGTCGGTAACCAACCTCTCCATCCATCCAGCCGTATCGGCACGTATGGCGGCCACTATTGAAGCAGTAATGCCCGGTCGTTTTGGACTCAACATTGTCAGTGGGTGGTACAAGGATGAGTTTAATCAAATGGGCCTCTGGCCGGGTGACGAGCACTTTGAAACGCGCTACGACTACGCCACCGAATATGTAACCATCCTTACGGACCTTTGGGAGACGGGAAGAAGTAACTTTAAGGGTAAATACTTCCAGATGAATAACGCGGAGATCAAACCGATACCGACCGCAAAAATTCCTCTGGTCTGTGCTGGACAATCAGATCGCGGTATTCGTTTTACCGCAGAAATGGGTGATCGCAATTTCGTGATCGCTGGCGGCAATACGAGCGATATAGAGGCAGACATCAAAGCATTCCGTTCCATCACATCAAAACTCCAGCACCATGCCGGAAAACTAGGCCGAGATGTCGGCACAATCGCTCTGTTTAATGTCTTTGCGGCAGAAACAAACAGGGAAGCGGAAAAACGCTTTGAACATATAGTCGCTGGGGCTGACGAAGTGGCAATTGCAAATCTGGTTGGTCAAGCTGAATTGGATAAGTCCGACGGCATGTCGGAAAGCCTAAAGCGCAAGTCCATGTTTATGGGACTGCCCACTTTGGTGGGATCCTATGATAAAGTTGCTTCCTATCTCGACCGCATCTATGACGAAGCTAACGTGTCGGCTTGTATGTTCGCTTTTCCGGACTTTGAACTTGATCTCGATGTTTTTGGGGAACACATCTTGCCCAAGCTGGAATCGCGCCGATTCAGTACAGACAATGAAATATAATAGTTAATCGGAATTAAGTTTTGGAGAAAATGACTTCGTTCCCACCAACTCTTAAAGAAGTAAAGGAGACTGATGCGACAGGAAAGGTAGCCGAAATATACCATGACCTGCGTCATGCCCTAGGCGTGCCAATGGTTAACCTAATCTTTCGCCATATGGCGACAATTCCCGGCTGCCTCGAATGGACTTGGTCGCAATTGGGTCCACTTTATATTTCCGGCAAGATTGGTCGCGAAAGTAGAAAACTCACCGACGTCCTCCCCCAAGATTTTAAGGCTGTTATTTCAACAACCGATCTATCCGTTGCCGGCCTGGATTGTGACACGATCAGTGTAATCACAGCCACATTGGATGCATACAATCATGCTAACCCCATGAATGTCATTGGTATGAAGCTTCTAAGACGATTTGTTTCAGATGCGTCCCAAGATATATCAACGTGCCGGTTGATAGAAAAATCCCCTCCACGACCAGAGCCCAGGGAATTGACTTATCTTCCTCCCATGGCATCATTAGATTCATTGGATAAAGCAATAATCGCTTTACTGAGGAAAATGGCAGTTCAAGTAAACGATAGGGACGGGCTCATCATTCCTTCCCTATTGCTCCACTTCACACAATGGCCAGGTTTCCTGAAATTATTTTCGGCTTTGGTAGAGGAATTGCGCTTGGATGGAAGACTAGAAAATGAGTCTGCGAAGATTGAAGGTAAGTCAACCAAAATTGCTAATCAGCTTTATAGAGAATGCCCGGATTCCGACCGAGGTCCGCCTTCTAGGAAGACCCTATTGATCCTTGAGGACCTGACTTCGACGTTTCCATCAAATATATGCCGTATGATAGTAGCAGCAACGTACGTAAGACGCGCGCTACCGAGCAATGATAGCTAGTCTTTGATCAAGCAATCCTTCAAAGCTACTGACATAGTAATGTTATACGTTAATTTCAGCGTGAGAGATGGTGTTGAAGCGGTATCTCCAAGTTCCGGCAACTTTTTGCAAAGACGATCCCGTTTAATCTTTCCTGATAACACAAAGTGTGGCATTAGGATTTAGATTGTGGAGTTCCCTGTAAAGCGTTGAAACAACCCATGCTAGGCAACAAGACCCTCAACAATCCTGCCAGACAAGAGTCCTCAGAGTCTCTCTCGAGCATAGCTTTAGGCCCTGCAAGTCGCTTCGCAGTAGCGATAGCAACACTCATCGTTGTTTGGTTTGTAACATCATCGATCTTTGAGAGTATTCCAGCGGGTGGCTACATCATTGCTGCCGCAATCATCGGGGCCTACATGGCCATAAATATCGGCGCCAATGATGTTGCGAATAACGTCGGTCCAGCTGTCGGTGCAAAAGCCATATCAATCGGTGGTGCACTTATTCTTGCAGCTCTTTGCGAAACACTAGGTGCGGTAATAGCTGGCGGCGATGTGGTTAAGACAATATCTAAAGACATAATAGATCCGAGCAAGGTCGCAAATACGCTAGAATTTATTTGGGCTATGATGGCTGCCCTCTTTGCAGCAGCCATCTGGGTCAATGTGGCAACATGGCTTAATGCACCAGTTTCAACCACCCACTCCATCGTCGGCGGGGTAATGGGGGCTGGAGTCGCTTGTTTAGGTTTCGGAACAGTGAATTGGGCTATCTTACTTCAGATTGCAATCAGCTGGGTGATATCTCCCCTTCTAGGTGGCCTAATTGCTGCAGCTTTATTGTGGTTTATCGGGCGGGCTATTCTTGACCAAACGGATCGATTGGCTGCTGCTCGAACCTGGGTACCCGTTCTCGTTGGTATTATGGCGGGCATATTCGCTGCCTATTTGATGATTAAGGGTCTTAAACGTGTTTGGACGCCGACGGGTACAATCGTCATCATGGTTTCTATTTTGGCAATGTTCCTTGTTTATGCTGCCACACGTCCCGTCATCGCCCGCTCATCCAAACTAATTGAGAATAAAACTAACGCAATCAGCAGTTTATTTATTGTGCCACTTGTATTTGCAGCAGCCCTTTTATCCTTTGCTCACGGTGCTAACGACGTTGCCAACGCAATTGGGCCACTCGCGGCTGTTGTGCAAGCAGTCGAGTACCAAAGCGTAGCCATTGAAGCCGAGGTTCCAGTATGGGTCATGATTCTTGGCGGTGTAGGGATAGCGATAGGATTGGGTCTATTTGGATCAAAACTGATTCGTACTGTAGGTAAGAAAATAACTAAGCTAGATCCAATCCGAGCCTATTGTGTTGCCTTATCTGCAGCAATTACTGTCTTAGTCGCGACACAACTAGCACTGCCCGTAAGCTCAACCCATATTGCTATAGGCAGTATATTCGGTGTGGGTTTCCTGCGAGAGTATCTTGCGAACAAGAGAATGGAGAGAGTTGTCGCGACTAAAAAAAGTAATAAGCGTAGCTTGGCCGCTATTAACGCTCTTGATGCAATGAAAAGAATGCCCGGTGAGGATCAACAATATCCAACTAGCACCATTTCAAAGGAAATCTTAGACGCGGCGCAGCTTAAGAAACTAAAAAAGAAGCGCAAAAGGAAATTGGTTAGGCGCAGCCACCTTATTACCATAATTGCTGCTTGGATCGTAACCGTTCCGTGTTCAGCCGTGATAGCAGCCTTGCTTTTCTTCGCTACACGCGGCGCCCTACTGCCTTAGTTGTAGCCTAAGTCTCCTTAACACAAGTACAGGCGTTAAACATTGGAGGGTTAGTCCATTCGCTGCGGCATACTCGGAGCCAAACGTTAGCCATTAAAGACCACCCTAGGAGGCTGCCAAATTAGTCCTAAGCCGTCTAATTTTCCGGTAAAGAAAACTACTTTTTTACCCTTGAGAGCATAGTAATCTCTGTTCCATGTCGACTTACTCAACCTAGATTGTTCAGCTCCGATTCCATATCACCGCAGCTTTTTCTTATCACATCAAGGGTCGTGTTGTTAGCTGTGGCGGCTTGGATCCGTCGCTGTTCCGTCGGACAGCTGTTGTTGTAAAGGGCACGCATGTAGTCCACCAAATTCTGAGGACACTCTGCTTCGCCAATCTGCTTCTTCTCGTAATGGGGCGGCTCTTCGTGACCTGTAATAATTCTTCCACCCAGCAGCATCCCAACCACTAGGCCGCCAGGCATAATTAATTGACCGTTAGCATCAAGCAACACAGCAGATACACAGCCTGCACTTGTCGAATGTGCCCCTGCAAAACTCAAGCCACAAAACACAACGGTTATAATAGCAGAGCGCCAATTCATAAGCAGCCTTGTCAACACTATAGTAATGGTGCGGGTGGAGGGAATCGAACCCCCACTCCCAAAAGGGAACCAGATTTTGAGTCTGGCGCGTCTACCAATTCCGCCACACCCGCGGGACAAAAGTTGGATACACTAACGTCCCAAATCTGTACAGACCTTACATGATGTCAGCAACTCATATGATACCGGAAGCCTGTAAATTCTCATTTTATTTTACCAAAGGCATCAAACTTCTATTAAATATGTCCTATATTACGTCACACACGAACTCACGAAAATATGTTACTTTGGTTGGATGATAGCATATCTAATTAGATTATTGGTTGCCGGCGAAGATAGGCGTATCCGAGCTCAGACCTGGCCGGTATGACGAGCTAGTGATAGAGCGATTATACAATTGGACCATGGCGTTTTCTGGGCACCGGGGGGCTGTCTGGGCTCTCGCTGCAATTTCCTTTGCAGAAAGCTCAGTATTTCCGATCCCCCCTGACATACTTCTCATACCCATGATCTTGGCCACACGAGCGAGTGCTTGGAAACTCGCTACCGTATGCACGGTGGCTAGTGTATGTGGCGGCTTTGCGGGATATGGCATCGGCTATTACCTATATGAAAGTGTCGGCCAAAATCTAATCTCACTTTACGGCCAAATAGAAAAATTCGATAGTTTCCAAGCCGCATACTACGAATGGGGCGCATGGATTGTAGCTGCTGCGGGCGTAACACCTTTTCCATACAAGGTTATCACCATAGCCAGCGGGTTAGTCCAACTAGATCTGCTTACCTTTGGAACGGCATCAGCATTAGGACGCGGTGCGCGATTTTTTGTCGAAGCCGGATTGTTGTGGTGGTTTGGTCCAGCGATTAGGGTCTTCGTGGAGGCTCGCCTAAACCTGATGGCAACGATGTTTCTTATTCTACTTCTCGCTGGGTTTTTGATTTTGAAATAGCCAAGATAATGTAACAAGAAAACATGACATCTAGATACACGAACGGTAGAGCTCCAATAATAACCGGTTTTAGGATCGTTATTGTACTAACGCTAGCAGCTATAGTGGCGTTGGTGGTGGCTGCGTCCTACCAAATTCTTTTCAGGCTAGAACCCTGTATCCTTTGCCACTATCAAAGGATACCCTATGTAGCCATCGTGGTATTGGGCCTACTTAGCCTTTTTCCTGCCGTAGATGGACCATCTAAGAGGTTATCAGTTGCTCTAATGGCAGGCTTTCTAATGATCAATTCTGGAGTTTCTTTCTTTCATGTGGGTGTGGAGAGGCACTTATGGGAGGGCACGGCACAGTGTGGGACGTCACCGCAAACTGGTATAACAATAGACGAGGTCAGAGCTGCTGTGCTTCAGCCCAGCAACACAGCTTGTGATGAACCCGTAATTACAGTCTTGGGCTTTTCAATGGCGGAATACAACCTTGCAGCATGCGTCTTTCTGACGGGCATAGCAATGTATGCAATAGCGAAGAGAAGATGGTGGCTCGAACCCTAAAATCCTCTAACCAGGAAAACAAAAGTACGGCAGTTAGCATTTCTGAGACTCGGGAAAAAGGGAACCCCAAACTCCCCGGTGATCTTGATAGTGATGCGCTTTTGGCACAGATAATAAGAGTTGACCACGCAGGGGAATACGGTGCCAAACGAATCTATGAGGGACAATTAGCGGTCTTGGGTGATACGGAAGCAGCCGCTACTTTAAATCAGATGCTGAGACAAGAGCGCGCACACCTCAAGTACTTCGATGATCTTATAGTTGCCAGGGGTGTGCGCCCAACTGCCCTTCAACCACTTTGGCATGTGGCTGGCTTTGCTCTGGGTGCCGCAACCGGTCTCTTGGGGAAAGAGGCCGCTATGGCTTGTACTGTCGCAGTGGAAGAAGTTATTACTGAGCACTATGACGAACAGCTCACTCTATTGGCCGCGGACGAAACAGACCTTAGGGACATGATCACGGAATTTCGTGACAATGAGCTGGAACATCGCAACCTAGGAATGCAAGAAGGAGCTGAAAAAGCCCCGGCCTATACCTTGCTAAAAGCGGGAATCAAAGCAGGATCAAGAATCGCCATTTGGCTCGCTAAGAGAATTTAGCTACGGAATCTCAAATCACCCTTACCCTGGCTCCAACTCTGTATCCCAATAGAGGAAATCTCGCCAACTCTCATGAAGATAGTTTGGCGGAAATGCTCGCCCGATTTCTTGCAATTGATGGGATGTTGGCCGAAAAGGCTTGCGCAAGATATGAAGCCCTGACTCTTTTGGAGTCCTGTTCCCTTTTTTTAGATTACAGCTTGCGCAAGCAGTAATCACATTTTCCCATTTCGTTTGGCCACCGCGTGAACGAGGCATAATATGATCAAATGTTAGGTCACTAGTATGATGCGGTGTTGCACAATACTGACAGGCGAAGCCGTCTCGCAAGAAAACATTAAATCTGGTAAAGGCCGGTAAACGTCCAGGAGGTGCGTACCTTCTTAGTGATATAACACTCGGTAACCTAGTTTCCCATGACGGGGACCTAACGATGCGGTCGTACTCAGAAACGACTTGAACGCGACCTAAAAATACCGCTTTGATAGCAGCCTGCCATGACCATAATGATAATGGGAAATAGCTTAACGGTCGAAAGTCGGCGTTAAGGACAAGGGCTGGGCTTGACTCAAGAGTCGACAATAACAAACACCCCCAAAAAAAGGTATATTAGTTCTGTCAGATCGTAACTATTTTATCCGACAATGGCAATTTGAGGTATCTCCGCGAATATGTGTAACAAAATTTCAGACGCGCTTCATGAGCTATAGTTCAGCCAGCTCCCATCCCCAAGATATAGTGACTCGCTTTGCCCCAAGCCCCAATGGCGACCTTCACTTAGGCCATGCTTATGCAGCTTTGTACTCAGCCCATCTAGCTAGCCAATCCAAAGGTCGGTTCCTGCTCCGCTTCGAAGACATTGATGCTGGAAGATGTCGGGTGGAGTTTGAGCAATCCATAATCCAGGACCTTAGATGGCTGGGCCTTCGGTGGAATAAAGGTATTCGCCGACAGTCACTACATTTTAAGGTTTATAAGGCAGCAATTGATCGCCTTGATTCTATGGATCTTTTGTATCCATGCTTTTGCACAAGGAGAGACATACAACGCGAGATAGAACGTGCTTCAGAGGCACCGTCTAGTCCGGAAGGTCCCATTTATCCGGGGACTTGCCGAAGACTCAGCAAACGGGACAGGAGAACACGTGTCAAGGAGGGACAACCTTACGCACTTCGCCTAATGACAGACCTGGGAATGGATCGAGTAGGCAGTCTAGTATGGCAGGATAAAAAAAAGGGGGTTGTGGAATGCAAAGCCAACCAATTTGGAGACATAATTCTCGCTCGAAAGGACTTTCCTACTAGTTATCACCTCTCCGTTGCCATCGACGATCATAGTCAAGGAGTTACTTTAGTGACTAGGGGAGAAGACCTTTTCTGTGCAACCCATATCCATCGTTTGCTCCAGGCCTTACTGGACTTATCCGTACCCATTTACGATCATCACACCTTAATACGAGACGAACAAGGAAATAAACTCTCTAAGCGCAATTCACCTATGACATTGAAATCACTTCGAGATACTGGCCATAGCCCAGCTGACGTAGCAACTCTAACAGGCTTCAAGATATCTGTTTAACCTTTGACAAAGGGTGATTGGTCTCAACCAAATTTCTCAGGCGTTCGTCTAGGACATGCGTATAAATCTGAGTAGTGGAAATATCTGCATGACCGAGCATTTGCTGAAGGCTGCGAAGATCTGCACCGTTAGCTAGAAGATGCGATGCAAAGGAGTGCCGCAGCACGTGTGGAGACACCTTCGAAGGCTCAAGGCCCGCTAGAACGGCTAGCTCCTTTAATATCTTCGTAAAACCATCACGCGACAAGTGACCACTTTTACTCCGGGACGGGAAGAGCCAAGCAGAATCTTTGTTTCCTGAGGTAATAAATACAGCTCTTACCTGTATGTATTCGCGCACTGCTGCCCGAGCGGGTTCGCCGATTGGAATCATCCTCTCCCGGCCACCCTTGCCGCTGACAATAACAATAGGTTTATCTCGCCCGACTGCAGCTAAAGGCAGGGAAACCAATTCAGATACACGCAAGCCAGTCGCATAAAGTAATTCTAGTAGTGCTTTGTTGCGCTTCCCTGTTGCCTTACTACTCACGCGAGCAACATGAAGAAGTCGGCGCACCTCTTTTTCGGAAAGAACTTTCGGCAATGACCGGCCCTTGATGGGCATATCCAACTTCACCGTTGGGTCGTCGCTCCTCAGACCTTCACTAACTAGAAATCGAAAATACTGTCGAAGACTAGAGAGCCGCCTAGCAGCCGTGCGTGGTGAAAAATTAGCTGCCTGCATCTGGTTCACGTAGTTGCGAAGATCTTGCGTGGCAGCCTCCTCCAAGCTCCTAGTGCTTATGGCCAGAAAGCTCTCACAATGGTTAAGATCTCTTCTATATGCTTCAACCGTTAATGGGCCAGCCCCCCGTTCCGCGGCCATCATGTCCAAGAAAATATCCAAATAAGAGACCATATTGTCTTGCTTTCGCAGACCTTCTAAAGCCCTCGGCCTAGAGCTGCCTCAATAGCAATTTGACGAGCATCATTTGGTAAGCCTACCATGTCTAAGCTAGCTATCACTTTCTGCAATGTGAGGGGAGAAGCTTCCCTCGGAGCATCTTCGCCCATGGCAATCAAAACCAACAGTATAGTTTCTCCTAATCTTCCAGTTTCGGCAGCTAGAGTTAATCCGTGCCATACATGGGGTGCCGGCTGCTCCAATCTGCGCCGTGTTTCACTTTTCATAAGCGGAAACCAGTCCTCAGACCCGATAGGATCCTTTAACGCGGTGAACAAATTCAATATGAGGGATCGGTGGCCATTTGAGAGACCACCGCGCATTTCTTCCCATTGGCTTAACCGATGTGGAGACCAAGTATTGTGTGGACGGGGGTTAACAATATGATCGATTGGCCATAGTAGCGCAAAAATCTCCGCAGCCTCAGAACTAGACCGTGCGTATGTCCGCGTTAGCTCCAACCATTGTAAAGCGACCTTTGTCTCACCGAGAGCCAGTAGCGCTCTTGTTGCGTGGCCGGCAAACCATAGCATCTCATTCGATGGACTTAGAGCTAGGAGCATAGGTTCATAAACGGAAGCAATTACCGCTAAATCTGGGCCAGCCCTCCTGCGACTGTTCTGAGCCAAATCGATCGCGCGAGCAATAACCTCAGCACGAGCTGCTGGTATGGTTTGGGACTCGGCAATTTGCAATAATCTTGCCCTACCTTCGACATCACCCGCATCAATGTCCTCTACACTCGTGGCTACCTTGCTATTCGCGAAACTAACAGATCGGAATTGTTCCCTTAGAATTTCGGGCTGCAATACTCCCAAGCGCACTGCTCGCTCAGCAGCCAACAACTTCTTCTTTTCTGCTTCTTTAGTGCGATCTCTAATTTCTTCTTCGGAGGCTTCTTCATCTTCGATATAAGCCGCCGGCATCACGGACATCATCCTCAGGAGAGTCGGATCACCGGACCTAACCAGAAACTCTGGTATGGGCCGACGAGCATGACGCAACATGGATAAATGCAATGGCGTTAGGCGCTTTAAGCCGTTTGGCGTAAGCGGACGATTACCGATCATGAGCTCAGACACCCAATAAAAAGCGGGATCGCCCTCGTTCTGCTCGCTTAACAGACTCATTCCTAACTGTGCCGCGTCAACGTTTCCGTCGCGTAATTGACAAAAAATGAAAATCTGTTGCCAATACACTCTACTCGTGCGTTGAATGCCCAAACTAGCCTCCGCACATGCTTCATCCGTGCGTTCCTCAACAAGAAGGGCATCAACGCGGTATTCAAGCAATTCTTCAGTCAACTGATCCGACGGAACCATGTCAATCAGCTCTTGCACATGCTTCCAGTCCCCCATAGATGCAAGCCTACTCAAACGCATCTCTAAAAGACGTCCAGAAACAATCCGTCTTTGAGCTTCCAAGCTATTGACTTCCAATGAAACCATGCCTGGTGATTGATAGACAAACGCCGATTCTGGAAAGACAGATCCGTCCGCTAACGCAGCAGTAGCGTCCTCATCACTGTACTCTGGTGCTCGAGCCAAGCTGAGAAGTAAGCGTTGCATTAGGGAACGCAGACTGGATGATTCAACTTTATCCGGTAATTTGGATAAAAGAGTTTCAACCACCTCTATGCTGGTGCCCTGCCAAACATCTATCGGGAATCCCCCAGAATTCTCGTCTAACAAACCTATTGTATCAGGAGTGAGCTTCGCGAGAGTACTTACGTCAATAGTGTCTTGTTCGCTGCTCAAACTATTCAATGTTTGACGAGATTCCGGCTGCGACTTTGGTATTAGCTCAATAGGCGCAGGGTATTGATTTACATCTTCGTAAACTGCATCTTCTGAATAGATCTGAGCATTAGCCGAAACTATCAGGAATATAAGTTTGATCCCCATACCAAGCGGCAAGAACTTTATCCACCTGGCCAGATGGGACCTCACCTGATCACCCCGCCTATCTTTCACCGATCAAAGCTTTTCTTGGAGATAACTTTTTCCGTGGTAGCCAAGGGAGGGGGCATGTCCCAAGTAGCAAGAAAAACTGCTCCACCGACAACGAGCAGAAACACAGCAATCATTAATAGTCTGCTAACTAGTCTCATCTTTGCAAAGCGCCCAATAGTGTCTGTGAGTTTCTTAAGGGGGCTCTCTGTTAGGCACTAACTATGGCAAAATTCCGGCAGTCAACCCCCCCTGCAGTGCTGACGCTGCTAGTGGGACACTACGTTACGGCTGTGCTAAAGTCCAGTTATGGATAGGAATCATTGCCTTAACTGGTTTAATAAAGGTCTCGGTCGCACAACGAATCTTTAGAACAGTTTCGGTGACCGGAGAAAGGTCAAGAAAAGGGATCTATGACTAAAATCACCAAAGGTCTAGTAACAACTCCATTGGAGATGACGGTAGTGCTCATTGGTTTGATGGGTGCGGGTAAGAGCTGTGTAGGCCGCCACCTTGCGGATAGGCTAGGGCTACCTTTCGTTGACGCCGATGCAGAAATCGAGAAAGCCGCGGGTTGCAGCATTACTGATATATTTGAGTGTTATGGTGAGGATGCTTTTCGTGATGGGGAACGCAAAATCATTAAGCGCTTTCTAACTGGCAACAACTGCATACTTGCCACAGGAGGTGGTGCATTCATGGATTCACAAATTCGCGGATTTATCAAAGCCAACGCTATATCTATATGGTTAAGGGCCGATATTCAAATCCTAATCAGAAGAACAAAAGGCAGAAACCACCGGCCATTACTTAATAATCCCAACCCAAATGAAACTCTGGCGCGCCTAATAGATGAGCGGTATCCTATTTACGAAAAAGCAGACGTAATCGTCGATGCCCATGATGACAGCCCAGACGTTACATGTGAAAACGTCTTAGCGGCATTGGAAACGCATATTGGCTGCAAGTTATCGGTTTCATCGTTGTGAATATGAATATTAAGCAAGATTGCGCTTTGAAGGTAGACTTGGGCGAAAGAAGCTACCCGATTTATGTGGCTTCCGGTCTCCTTCCACGCACGGGTAATCTTATAGCTTCAGTGCTTGCGCAACCACGCGTCTTTATAGTAACGGACGAGAATGTCGCACCGCTATATCTTAACACTCTTACTAGTAGCCTGTCCGCGGAAGGTATAAGTCATAATTCTATTATATTACCTCCGGGTGAGCAGACTAAAGATTTTCGTCATTTACAACACCTCCTGGAAGCTATGCTGGCGGCCAAATTAGAACGACACACAACAATCATAGCTCTTGGAGGAGGAGTAATAGGTGATCTGGCAGGCTTTGCGGCCGCCATACTTTTGCGCGGCGTTGATTTTGTGCAAATTCCAACCACGCTTTTGGCACAGGTAGACAGTTCCGTCGGTGGCAAGACTGGCATAAATACTAAACTTGGGAAGAATCTAGTTGGTAGTTTTAATCAACCGACGATGGTCATCTCCGATATTGATACCCTGACAAGCTTACCTCGTCGCGAATTGCTCTCCGGTTATACCGAAGTATGCAAATACGGCCTCATTGACGATGCTGATTTCTTTGCATGGTTAGAACTTAACAGCGCTACTGCGCTCGGACAAAGCGACGATGCCAAGAAAGCGTTGAGACACTGCATCATTACTAGCTGTTTAGCGAAGTCTAGAATTGTAGCCAAAGATGAGCTGGAACAGGGCCAGCGTGCATTGCTGAATTTGGGACACACCTTTGGACACGCCCTAGAGGCCGAACTAGATTATTCAGAAGACCTTCTGCATGGTGAGGCCGTGGCCATTGGTATCTTAATGGCGTTTGACCTGTCAGTGCGCTTAGGTTTTTGTCCTAGCGACGATGCCACACGGGTACGTTTGCATTTCAAGAGCTTGGGCTTGCCAACAGATCCCTCTAAATTAAGAAAACCTAATGGGCCACCTATGATAGCTAATAATTTATTTGAGCACATGTCACGTGATAAGAAGGTTTACGGCGGTAAAATTACTTTCGTGTTGACCCGCGGTATAGGTAAATCATTTCTTACACAAGATGTCCCGTCAGAAGATATCTTGGAAATTCTTAAAACTGCTATTGCTACCTAAACTTGTTCTTCAACTTCAAATATTGGTTATAAACAAAGGTCCGAACCATGACACTCACGGTCGCCTCAATTCTAGTCTTACTATTGCTGTCGGCTTTTTTTTCAGGGTCAGAAACCGCTCTAACCGCGGCATCTAGATCGCTCATGCATCAAATGGAGAATGACGGAAATAGGCGTGCCAGGACAGTTAATAGGCTGCTTCACCACCGCGAAAAGCTGATCAGCACCATCTTATTAGGTAATAATCTGGTAAACATAATGGCCTCAGCGTTGGCCACTGGTCTAATGATTCAGACCTTCGGAGAAGCCGGGATTGCTTACGCTACTGCTGTCATGACACTTATGGTCCTTATATTTGCTGAAATTCTTCCTAAAACGTATGCACTTATACATCCGAACCGTCTCGCCCGCGCCGTAGCACCAGTCATGGCAATATTGGTGTCCGTGGCCAAACCACTAAATTTCATTATGCTGGGGTTGGTTCATATTATCCTGACGCTTAGGGGTATAGATACCAGTGGTCATCGCACCGCCACCCAAACGCTCGCGGAACTGCGGGGAGCTATAGATCTCCACACTGGAGAAGAAGCAGTTAAGGAAGAAATCAAACACGAACGCGCCATGTTGCGCAGCGTTCTTGACTTATCTGATGTGGACCTGGAAGAGATTATGGTGCATCGAAAACAGCTAGTGACCATAGATGCTGACCAACCGCTTCGAAAAGTGGTTGAACAAGTGGCGTCTAGCCCCTACAGCCGCATCCCTTTGTGGAGAGACAAACCCGATAATATAGTTGGTGTAATCCATGCGAAGGCTCTCCTTCGTACCGTTCGGTCTGAAGATAACTTAGACAATACTCTTGATATCGTGGCGCTAGCCGCTCGGCCCTGGTTTGTGCCAGAGACAACCAACCTCTTGGATCAGCTCAATGCGTTTCGAGAGAGACGTGAACATTTTGCGCTTGTGGTGGATGAGTATGGAACATTGCAAGGTATTGTAACTCTGGAAGATATTCTAGAAGAAATCGTTGGCGATATTGCAGATGAACACGACGTTGCCATGCTTGGCGTCCGGCCACAACCTGACGGCTCATACGTAATCAAAGGTGATATAACTATTCGCGACCTTAACCGTCAATTTGAGTGGAACCTACCAGACGAAGAGGCCGCCACAATTGCTGGACTTGTCATTTCCGAGTCGCGATCAATACCGGATCCAGGACAAGCATTTCTGTTTCATGGCTTTCGTATCAGTGTTCTACGGAGACACCGGAATCAAATCACTTCGCTAAGAATAACGGCTCCGCAGACACTTGCAGAAAATCAGTGGAACTAAACAAGTCCTCATGCTTGACCCTCTTTCTGAAAACCTGCCAAACTGATAGGAATTCGCAGTAGCCCGGTCGGCTGCTGGTGTTATTCAGAGAGGTCGACCATGCACCGTAAGATTATACCGGCCGTTGTCAGCGGCCAGACTGTGTACGCTGTCGCACCAAACGATAACGTTCGCACCGCAGCAAAGATCATGGCTGCCCAAAAAATCGGGGCCGTTATGGTAATGGATGGTGAGTCATTAGTCGGGATCCTAACCGAGCGTGACATGACTGGCAGAGTGATAGCGAAAAACCGAGATCCGGATGAGGTCACGGTGAGGGAAGTTATGACTGCAGATCCGGATACCCTTGCTCCCAATGACACTGCCGTCGATGCTATCAAGTTAATGAAAGAACGTGGATACAGGCACCTACCGGTCAAAGATGGAAAGAAAGTCGTAGGCATGGTTTCCGTGAGAGACTTGTATGCCATTTATAATTTGGAGTTGGAACAAGACGTAAGAGATCGCGATGCATTTATTCACGGTGAAAGCTACGGTTTGGGCTGAACCTAAGCATACACAGTTGTGTGGATCGGGTTGTTTTCAGTACTGGACAAAGTCGAAAGCCTGGCTTTATTTCCATTGTCACACTGCAAGCGTGAGGTGATTCCCATGCCACTACCCGAGTCTGAGGTAAAGCGAGAGCTCCGTCATAGACGTACAATAGAGTGCAAAGGATACGAGCGAGACGATGGACTATGGGACATAGACGGTTGGCTGACAGACATCAAGACCTATGACTTCCCCAATATGGATCGCGGAGAGGTAAAGGCAGGTGAACCACTGCATGGAATGGGCATTCGCGTTACCATTGATGAAAACATGATAATACACAAGGTTATTGCGGTTACAGACTACTCACCTTTCTCCATCTGCGGAAACATTACGCCTAACTTCAATAAGCTAGAGGGCTTGCGCATAGGCCGGGGTTTCAACAAAGCCGTTCGTGAACTTTTGGGCGGTGTTGAAGGATGCACTCATTTAGTCGACCTGCTCGGCCCAATAGCAACCACCGCATTTCAAACGCTTGTGCCACGACTCATGGCAAAGTTAAGGCAGAGTCGAGGGGGCCGGGACCGATCAAAACCGCCGCCGACTCTTAATACCTGTCATGCCTGGGCCAGCGATAGCGCCGTCGTAAGACGTGATTTTCCGGATCATTATAACGGTGAATAGCAGCACAATTCGTAACTCAGCGGGCGTTTAACCACTATTCTTCTGGGGCAAGTACCCTAATTGATAAGGCATGCACCCGCTCATTGAGCTCTTCAGCTAAGGCGGCATAAATCATGCGCTGACTTTCGATTCGTGATCGCCCAGAAAACGCCTCAGCCGCAATTTCAACACTAAAATGAGTTTCACCGCCACCATCCGCGGCAGCTCCACTATGCCCAGCATGGTGGTGAGAGTCATCCGTAACGTTAATGTGGCTAGGAGCGAAGGCCTGGCGAAGCTTCCTCTCAATCCGTTCATGGTATGAACCCACTGCTTGACCCTAATCAGTTCGTACACGAGACTTTACTAGCAAGCACATTCTTGATTTCGTTGCAAGATTGTAGTCTTTTGTCTGTATCTTCATACTTGCTCCGTTATGACAAAATATGGTCGTACTAAAAATCGGTCTAGAGAAATTCTAGATCAACCGGAAACCGGATGGGGCGACTGCCAATGGACCGGTTGCAAAGAAAGGGGCAAGTACCGTGCCCCGGTAAATCGCTACCTTCAGAAATTTTATTGGCTTTGCCTCGAACATGTACGCACTTACAATTCCCAGTGGAATTACCTAGAAGGTATGAGCGAATCAGAGATTGAATTGGAAATCCGCAACAGCACAACCTGGAACCGTCCAACATGGAAGATGGAAAGTCTTGGAAACCAATCATTCGGCTGGCAAGGCGCCAATGACATGTTTGGTGTCTTAGGAACTTCAGCCAACAGAAAAAACACCGACAAGGAGAAAAATAATACGGTCAAAGTGAGAAGACTTGAGGCCGATCACAAGAAGGCCCTGGCAATCCTTAACCTAGACGAGACCCTGTCACTCAAGATTCTTAAATCCCGGTACAAGTTTCTCGTTAAGAAGTATCATCCTGATGCAAACGGTGGTTGCACAAAAGCTGAGCAACGGATGAAATTAATCAACTTCGCTTACACGAAATTGCGTGAGATAGTTGCGCAATGATTTTGGTAGCTTAATGGCTACAAGGGGGACATCATAGATCTCGGACTTAAAGATAAAGTCGCACTCATTGCTGGTGCAAGCAAAGGTTTGGGTGCCGCCACAGCGCATATATTGGCAAAAGAAGGAGCCAAGCTGGTACTGTGTTCGCGTAATGCAGAAGCCCTAGGTTCGCGTGCCGAGAGCATTCGTAAAATTAATAATACAGAAGTCAGCATTGTTGTTACGGATCTCACCGTCCGTTCGGCAGCAGATGACCTCGTCAAATCGACAATTGCCCAATTCGAGCGTATAGACATTCTGATTAACGCGGCAGGCGCATCCCGGGGCGGGCTATTCTGGGAGCTATCAGACGATGTTTGGGAAGAGAGTTTTCGTCTAAAGGTGATGGGTACTATACGAACCATGCGTGCCGCTATTCCTTTCATGATTAAGCAAAATTACGGGCGTATTGTTAACATTGTCGGCAATACGGGATTACAACCAGGACCGCGACTTTTGCCTGGTTCGTCAGCTAACGCCGCATTATTGGCCATTACCCGCGGGCTAGCTGAAGACCTGGCTCCGCATAACGTAGTAGTAAATGCTCTCAACCCTGGGCCCACAAGAACTGAACGTTGGACCATTCTGATGAAGGACCTAGCAGCATCATCCGGGCGCAGCATTGTCGATGTTGAAAGAGATTTTACTGATCAAATTCCATTGGACCGGCTCGCCGAACCCGATGAGATAGCTGGTATGGTTGCCTTCTTAGCCTCAGATAGGGCTGCCAACCTGACGGGTGCGGCCTTAACTCCCGATGGCGGCTGGACACGCGGTATTGGATAAACTTGTGCAAGTGAATTGGTTAAACAAGAGATAAACCTTAGTCAATGGGGGCTCGATCGGCTATTACAGCGACGAACAAACGCAGATTACTAAGTACCGCATCTTGCATTCCCAATCCGCTAGGAGGTTTTTTATGAGCGGTAACGACGGATCGGTGAAAAAGGCACCGAACACCAAAGTGTCCGCTCGTAAAGTGTTCGGGCTAAAAACCGACATGATGATCCCCGCCTTTTCCAATGCGGAAGAGCATGTTCCTGATTTAGACCCGGATTACCGTTTCGATCCAGAGACTACTCTGGCTATAGCCGCTGCCTTTACCCATAACCGCCGTCTAATGATCCAAGGTTATCACGGTACCGGAAAATCGACCCACATTGAGCAGGTTGCCGCACGGCTTAATTGGCCATGTTTGCGCATTAACCTGGATAGTCACATCAGCCGCATTGACCTCATCGGGAAGGATGCAATCGTAATCCGAGATGGAGTGCAAGTAACCGAATTCCGCGAGGGGCTCTTGCCTTGGGCAATACAGAATCCTGTCGCCCTAGTGTTTGACGAATATGACGCAGGACGGCCAGACGTCATGTTCGTTATTCAACGCATCCTCGAGGTTGAAGGTCGCCTTACACTACTTGATCAGAATAAGGTAATTCGTCCTCACTCAGCGTTTCGGCTGTTTTCCACATCTAACACTATCGGACTGGGCGACACTACGGGTTTGTACCACGGCACACAGCAGATAAATCAAGGTCAAATGGACAGGTGGAATATAGTCGCAACATTAAACTACTTGGAGCACAAAGCAGAAACAGAGATAGTGTTGTCCAAGGTCAAGAAATACAAAACGCAAAAAGCTAAGAAGACTATTGCCGCGATGATCGATGTAGCAGCTCTTACCCGCACGGGTTTCATGGCAGGGGACATATCAACCGTTATGTCTCCTCGTACCGTCATTACCTGGGCTGAGAATAACTTGATTTTCAATGACGTATCTTACGCCTTTCGACTTACATTTCTTAATAAATGCGATGAAACAGAAAGACCTATTGTGGCGGAATACTTCCAGCGCTGCTTCGGCGAAGATTTGCCGGAGTCAGTGGTTGAGGCTGTCGCTTAAACATTTGTGACAAAGCCAAACGACCTATGGCCGATAGAAACCCACCTCATAAAACTAAAGACCAGATTATCAACCGTACAGAATTATTCAAGTCGGCCACATCTGCATGCCTGCGCGCTATTTCTAAACAGAAAACTGCAACGGTAACGTTCACGCCAATCGCAACCAGTCAAAAAGCAGGCACAACATCCACTGGGACGGTTCGACTCCCAATGCCACCAAATAAAATGTCACGAGAAAATGTGATCCGGTTGCGCGGAGCAGCCGATGCAATAGCCTTAAGGTTGCTGCATCACAACACCACCTTGCACACCCGGCGGATGCCCGAAACCCGAGATGCCATCGAAGCTTACAACGCGATGGAACAAGCCCGTGTGGAGGTATTGGGAGCCAATAAATTCATTGGAATTGAGGGGAATCTTGCTAAGGCACTAGAACAACGCCTTAGCTTAGAGGGTTACCAAACCGCCCGAAATCCCGACCAAATTCAGTTACCTGATGCCCTCAAAGTCATGCTCCATTATCGCTTCCGGGCCGTTACCTTAGGGCCTGCATGCAAACACGTGCACGATATTGTCAATGCAGAGTATGGAGAAAAGCTAGGGCCCTATCTCGACTCGCTAGCAGACAATCTTTCTGATCAACAGAGCTACCGCAATATCTTGCGCCAAATGATTGAAGTCCTAAATCTAGAGCGGGACGACGGAGGCCGCGAACAGGATGACCCGGAATATGGTGATCAAGCAGACGATCATGATACATCAGGGGAATCTGAAGACGGCGAGCAAAGCCAGGAACAGACTGGTGAAGAGGATAAAGGCCAGGAAAAAAATGAATCAGGAAACTTGGACACAAACGTCGATGACATGGACAATTTATCCGACCTGGATGTACCGGTTTCCCTCGATCAACCGGATGAGTTGAGTGCCAACGGCGAACAGTCAAGACCTCAGTTCCGGCCTAACCAGAGCGATCAGGAAAAACGCTACCGTGCATACATGGTTGATTTCGATCAGATCGAAGATGCCAGCAATTTATGCGACCCTGAGGAATTGGTTGGCTTAAGGCTTCAATTAGACCGGCAACTTGCGCATCTGCAAGGAGTTGTGTCTCGCCTGGCTCATCGGCTGCAGCGCCGCCTAATGGCACAGCAAACACGGTCCTGGGAATTTGATTTGGAAGAGGGCCTCCTAGATTCTAGCCGCCTTGCGCGCATTGTAGCTAATCCTCTGCACTCGCTTTCTTTTAAGAGAGAAAAGGAAGCGGAATTTCGCGACACAGTAGTTACTCTGTTAATTGATAATTCGGGCTCAATGCGTGGGCGTCCCATTACTATTGCCGCTATCAGTGCGGATTTACTGGCACGAACTCTTGAGCGTTGTGGAGTAAAGGTCGAAATACTTGGTTTTACCACCAGCCAATGGAAAGGAGGTAGTTCGCGAAAATCTTGGGTCGAAAACGGAAAGCCCGCGAACCCTGGAAGATTAAATGATATCCGGCACATAATTTACAAAGCAGCCAACACCCCCTGGCGACGTGCCCGAAAGAATCTTGGTTTAATGCTACGCGAAGGTATATTAAAGGAAAATATCGATGGCGAAGCCTTGATATGGGCTCATAACCGCCTTACAGCGCGCGCTGAACAACGACGCATACTTATGGTTGTTTCCGATGGAGCACCTGTAGACGACAGTACACTGTCAGTTAATCCGGGTAATTACCTAGAACAACATTTGCGGAATGTGATTCGCTATATCGAAACCCAATCACCCATTCAACTGCTAGCCATTGGTATTGGCCATGATGTTACGCGCTATTACCGACGCGCGGTTACTTTAATGGACGTAGATGAATTGGGCGGTGCCGTCATGGGGCAGCTAACTGATCTATTCGAAGAAGACTCAGCTTTTAGGTCAGTTCGTGGAGCTCCAGTTGTATTTTAGACCGACTAGCATAGCGTTACCCCCTTAACGAGATACTCATGAATTACAAGCGTGGGGGGCGTTTCCTGCCATATTTAGTGGATTAATCTTATTCTCGTTCTTCACGATTCTGCCATGCCAGAAGTTATGCTTCGTGCGCTACATTGCAGAATAGTGGACAACCCAATAACAATAATAGCTACGATACTTAAGCAGCTTTTTCCTTAATCTTTTTTATACGCCTCTTCACGCGCAAGGCATCCCTGCTCAGATCTTCATCCTTAGCCGAAAGAAGATAAGCATCGATTCCACCCCGTTTTTCAACAGTCCGCAAACCGTATGCGGAAACTTTCAAACGCACCATTGCGTTCAATATTTCACTGTGAAGAGAAATCGGATGAAGGTTAGGTAGGAATCTTCTTCGATTCCTGTTGTGGGCGTGACTAACGTTATTTCCAGTCTGAACACCCCGTCCTGTGACAGCGCAGCGGCGGACCATGTCTATAATCCCTATTCGTGCAGGTATCGTTGAAAGCTCGGTTTTTAACGTTGGAGTAAATGTACGTCAAGGGCTGCGGCAAAATACGAACCTATATCTTATTAATTGGGCATATGACAAAGCCTTATAAGACCCCCCATTCAAGTCACTATCAAGGTCGTAGCATCAATTCCCAGAAGACCTTTTTATTACTTCAATAAGCCCCTCAAGTCTTCGGGCGAGAATCACTCGCCCATAAGATCAAACGCTTATCCTCTCAACAACTCTAACCACTAGAGACCTTAGGTTCTTCATTTGACAAATCGTCGGACCTATCAGCCCCTTTCTTAACGGCACGTCCGAACATATCTAATTGAGGTGTTGCCCTTTCGTTCTTTATCGGGCTATCCACTGCTGCTGCTTCGAGGACGTCCGAGGTTTGGGAAAGGCCAGAGCGTTCAGCCGCATCGAACAGCCGGTAAGCTTGCCCTATAGGACTATCTTCGAGATCCTCGCGACTAAGAACACTGCCACCCTCGACTTCATGCAACCGTAACCTCTCATATCGACGAACATAGCTGCCAAGTGCCGACTGGGCCAGCGGATCTGCTGCTGCCGCCTGCGCAAGACGTTCCAAAAATTGCTTGTCCGCACTCTCCCCAGCCAAGAATGCATTTGCAAACACGCCCTCATCCCCCGCACCGTATCGGGCCCAAGCCGCATCCACGGCATCGCTGCTTAGCAAAGCTAATCGCTCTGCCATGACCGCAGCATAGCCATTAAGATCTCTTAAAATTTGTGAACGACTTTCTAAAAATGACCGACGCTTCGTCTCCGTTATAAGTTCCAATAAGGCATTAGCTTGGGCCTCGAGATTTTCAACAGATCGCTGGATCTCGTTTCCGAGATCAGCTAAGTGGCGGCGAACTGCAGTTTGTTCCCTTTGTTGGGCAAAAACGATAAGTACCAGCCACAGAGCTGCGACCGGCCCCGTAGCCGCTGCTATGAAACTTGCCAAGGCAACTGGCTCTAACTCTGCCAGCGTGCCCCAACCCCATTGACGCACGTACCATACGATAAACACAGCCCAAGCAGTTGTCAGGGCAACGGCGAAAATAAAAAATACTCGATCTCTCAAGGCAGAAAAAAGATTAATCACCGGGACACCACCCAGATTTAGTTTGTTTCATATCGAGTCGTTCAGCTCCACAATTGCTTATACTAGCTACTATAAGGACACGGCCCACAAGCGTCTACCTGCCCAAGATCGGAAGCACTCCATTCGATGCCCTAAAATAAAATGCTGTATCTTCGCTTTTGCATAGATTAGAAAATTTGCGATAATCTTTTGAAACCGTTAACTTATTCTGACATATACAATGTTTGGGGGCAGCCTCAAATATAGCTAGCGATCCTGTATCGCGTGAATTACCCGACATCACTAAAATGGATGTACACGGAGCGGACATGCACTTCCTCGATTTTGAAAAACCCATAGCTGAGTTGGAAGGTAAAATCGCCGAACTACGTCACCTAAGCGATTCAGATGGCATAAGCATCGCCGAGGAAGTCGGCCGGCTTCAGTCCAAGGTGGATAAAGACCTCCGATCGGCATATTCCAAGTTGACTCCGTGGCAAAAAACGCAAGTAGCCCGTCACCCCGATCGTCCACATTGTCTTGATTACATCAGTGAACTAATAGAAGGATTTGTGCCACTAGCTGGTGACCGAACATATGGCGAAGACAAAGCAATTGTTGCCGGCCTCGGACGATTTCGCGGTCGCACTGTTATGTTAATTGGACAGGAAAAGGGTCGTGATACGGAAACTCGTTTAGAACACAACTTTGGCATGGCTCGTCCAGAGGGTTATCGCAAGGCACAACGACTAATGCAAATGGCCGATAAATTTTCTATCCCCGTTATTACCCTCGTCGATACTGCCGGTGCATACCCCGGAGTGGGCGCAGAGGAACGAGGCCAGGCTGAAGCAATTGCGCGCTGTCTGGAAACCTTTCTGAATGTCCGCATACCAATAGTAGCCGTGATTATCGGCGAGGGCGGATCAGGTGGCGCAATTGCACTCGCGGCGGGGAATCGTATTGTAATGCTTGAACACGCAATTTATTCGGTGATCTCACCGGAGGGTTGCGCTTCAATATTATGGCGCGACGGGGAGCAAGCCAAGACTGCTGCCGAAGCTTTAAAGCTGACTGCACAGGACCTAGATGAGCTCGGGGTGATTGACAGTATAGTTAGTGAGCCGATTGGCGGCGCCCATCGCAAGCCGGAAGTAATTTATGAATCAGTTAGCGACACTATTGCACTTCACCTTGATGAACTGATCAAAGTGGATGGTGGGCAATTAAGAGCAAGAAGGCGAGATAAATTCTTGGCTATGGGACGGGGTGGAGTTGATTAAGGCCTGCTAAGCCCACCGCGGAAGCTAACGTAGGGCCTCCAAAGCAGGTAAACTCTTTCCCTCCAACCACTCGAGAAATGCGCCACCCGCTATTGAAACATACGAGAGCCGTTCACCAACCCCTGCTGCATTGAGTGCTGCGACGGTATCGCCACCCCCAGCAACGCTTACCAATTCATTTTTCTCGGTCAAATTAGCAACGGCATGAGCAACCCGAATAGTACCACGGTCAAACGGCTTGGTCTCGAAGGCGCCTACAGGACCATTCCACACCAAGGTCGCACACGAATCAATTTTTTCCTCAATCAGGGCCGCAGTTCTTGGGCCTATATCAAGGATCATCTGGTCTTCAAGGACAGACTTAACTCCAACTTCCGCAGAGTCAACATCGCTTCGGAGTTCCGACGCAACAACTGCATCAACGGGTAGCACAATTTCACAGCCAACCTCATGCGCCCTCACAAGAATAGATTTAGCTATAGCCACTAGGTCTTCTTCGCATAAAGACCGTCCAATTCGGACACCTTCGGCAGAGAGAAAAGTATTTGCCATCCCACCACCAATAATCAAGACGTTCACCTTGTCTAGAAGATTACCAATAACCTGCAACTTGGTAGATACCTTCGATCCACCAACAATCGCAGCAAGGGGCCTTTCTGGGTTTTCCAAAATATTCGTCAGCGCGTTTAATTCTGTTTGCATTTCTCGCCCCGCGTACGCCGGCAACAGGTTTGCTATATAGACTGTCGAGGCATGGGCACGATGAGCGACAGAGAACGCGTCGTTTACATAGATATCAGCAAGACCTGCTAGTGCCTGTGCAAACTGGGGATCATTACTCTCCTCGCCTCTATGAAATCTGACATTTTCTAGAACTGCAATATCACCACTGGCAAGCGCATTAACGACAGCATAAGCAGGCGGACCAATGCAATCTTCGGCAAATGCAATTGGGCGACCGAGAATAGCCTCCAGAGCCCTAACCACTGGAAATAAGGATAATGTTGGATCTGCATTACCATTAGGGCGCCCGAAATGAGATATAACTACACTACGTGCACCTTTACTTGATAATTCGTTCAGTGTGATCATAAGCCGCTCGAGCCGCGTAGTATCGGTCACCCGATTCTCGTCTATGGGAACATTGAGATCTGCACGGACAAGGACGCGCTTGCCACTAACATCTACATCGTCGAGTGTACTTATTACCGCCATAGTAATCAGATATGTTTCGCCAGCTCCGCAGTGGTATCAAGCATACGGTTAGAAAAACCCCACTCATTGTCGTACCACGAGAGAACACGGACGAAGTTACCATCAATGACCGTAGTCTGGGTACAATCGAAGGTCGAACTTGCTGGATTATGATTAAAGTCAATGGAAACGAGAGGTATTTTGCATATGGCTAGGACACCCCTGAGCACACCATCCGCTGCTTCAGCCATTGCATCATTGACGTCCGCGATCGACACGTTTTTTTCAAGAACACACTTAAAGTCTACCAAGGACACGTTGGGAGTGGGTACCCGTATCGCGGACCCATCCAGCTTGCCCTCTAGTTCTGGCAAGACAAGACCAACTGCTCTTGCAGCTCCAGTTGATGTTGGGATCAAGCTAACAGATGATGCGCGCGCCCGACGCAAGTCACTGTGCAAGGTATCCACTGTACGCTGATCTCCTGTGTAGGAGTGGACTGTTGTCATATAACCGTGCTTGATACCAAACTTCTGATTAAGCACATTTGCAACTGGTGCCAAGCAGTTGGTAGTACATGAAGCATTACTCACAACAACATGATCGGCCATAAGTTTGTCATGGTTAACACCGAACACAACAGTTAGGTCTGCACCTTTAGATGGCGCCGAAACCAGAACCCTCTTTGCCCCGGCCTCTACATGCATCGAAGCTTTATCCCTATCTGTAAAAATACCCGTGCACTCGGCAACCACATCTATGTCCATGCTTGCCCAGGGAAGTTTGGTTGGGTCCCTTTCAGCCAAGACTTTAATGCTGTTATTGCCTACGGATAGATAATCACTGCCTGCGCTGACATCGGCAGGTAAAACACCGTGAACCGAATCGTATTTCAGAAGATGGGCATTCGCTTCCGGAGAGCCAAGATCATTGATCGCAATCACTTCTATATCATCTCGTCCCGCTTCAATAAGTGCACGAAAGACCATGCGGCCGATGCGGCCAAATCCATTCATCGCCATACGGACTGCCATTAATCACTCCCTCCCCTTACGCAACCAGCCAGTATATGGGGCAAACCTAACTGTAATTGCCATCTAGCAATGGAAATACAACATGGCCCCTAAGATTCCAAGCAAGCTTAACACTATTGCTGTGGATATAACGCGCAAACTAACAAGAAAGAATAGGTAAAGGCGCGCGAGAGGGTTGTGGACAGCTACCGAATTGTCTAGAAACGCTTTCGGTCGTTGGTATAGGGTCCGTGCAAGCAGTTTGTTCCGACTAAACCTGGCAGGCAACTAAGGCCGGAAACAGGGAGAGATATGAGCGCTTCGCACGACGCAGCCGTCGGAAATAGTACCGGAACGGACCACGGAACATCCGTGGTGACGCTTCTGGCCCCCTTCTTTCCGCTTCTAAGTCAGCTTCAGCGGCTTGCTTTTCTGCTGTTCTTTGTAACGACACTGCTCTTCTTCTTGCTTCGCCTCGCCGGTGATCCGGCGCTCGTGCTTGCTGGAAACGACGCAACCCCGGAACAACTAGCGGCTATTCGTGCCCAGTATGGCCTCGACCGGCCTCTGATCGTGCAATACTTCAGCTACATGGGTAATCTTCTCCAGCTCGACTTTGGAAAGTCTCTGGCGAGCGGTGAACCAGCGATGGGAAAAGTGCTGACGATGTTGCCAGCAACCCTATTGATCGCCGGGCTAGCCATGTTAACTACTGTTTGCATAGCTTTCCCATTGGGATCTTGGCTCGGGTTTAAGCCGGACCGAGCCGAACGTCGCGGCGTTGCCGGGATCATCTTTATTCTGCAGGGAGTGCCTGGTTTTGTAACCGCACTGATAATGATTCAAGTATTTGCGGTTAATCTCCGCTGGCTGCCTTCGCTAGGCATGAGTTATACAGAAATTGACACCTGGATCCTACCAGCCGGTAGTTTGGCGTCTTTTCTTATCCCAAGCCTGACACGTGTGGTTGCTGCCAACGTCGCTGAAGCCATGCGCGAGGATTATATTCGCACGGCACGTGCGAGTGGCGCTCCAGGTTACGTGCTATTATTCCGACACGCTCTGCCTAATGCATTACTTGGCGCTGCAGCGCTAATCGGTACGCAGTTCGCGTTTCTAATGGGTGGTGCTGTCATAACAGAAACTATCTTTGCTTGGCCAGGAATCGGCTGGCTCCTCATTGAGTCCGTGCAAACTTTAGACTTCCCGGTTGTTCAGGCACTTGCATTCTGCATTGCAATTTTAGTCTTTAGCGTAAACGCCGTCACTGACCTGAGCTTCCGGTTTATCGATCCCCGTCTAAGAACAAGGGGGGGGTGAGCATGGCACAGATCGAACCTGATACACCCTTTGGAAAATCCCGACTCTTGCAGCGCTTTGAAAAAAGTAAGCTCAAACAAAATGCGAATCTCGAAATAATTATAGCAGGCACTTTGTTCTTTACGCTCGCCTTCCTAGCCATCTTTGGAACGTTTCTTCAAACAAGTGACCCGATGCAAGGGGACTTATTAGCCAGATTTGTCCCTGTCGGTGAGGGAGGCTATATACTGGGTAGCGATCATCTAGGTCGTGATCTTTGGTCACGAGTGCTCGATGGCCTGCAATGGTCTACGGCCTGCGCTCTTACCGCCAACTGCATTAATCTGACCATCGGCACCACTCTTGGCTTAGTGGCCGCCGAAAAGCCCGGATGGGCACGTACTATTATTAATCAGGTTGTGTACACCTTCCAGTCCTTTCCGCCCCTGATCGTCGCTATCATTGTAGTTGTCATCATTGGACAGGGATTCTTGCCCCTGGTTTTGACCCTGGGGTTCTTGGCTTGGGTCGTGTTCATGCGCGTTACTTATGCTGAGGCTTCGAGCCTTTATCAGCGAGAGTACGTAATCGCTGCTCGTCTAGCAGGCGTCAATCGGTGGGCTATCATGTTTGGGCATGTGTTGCCAGGTATCCGGGCTAGTCTCTTCGTCGTTTTTGCCTTTCACTTCGCCGGACTTCTAATTGCCGAAAGTGCCTTATCCTTTCTTGGAATTGGTGCCCCGCTCGGAGTCCCAACCTGGGGCAATATGTTAGCTGAAAGCAGACAATACCTATTCAAAGCTCCTTGGATGCTTATGGTACCTGCCGGCGCGATAGTCCTCGCCGTGGTTACCATGAACCTGGTTGGAGACGGAATTGCCGGACTTGCTCGTAAGAAGGGTCCCGATATTAATATCTGAACAGAGAGAATAGTTTTAGATCGAATCCATGAACTTACCTCGAAACAAAGTCGTTCAAATCGATAACCTCCGACTCGAGTTTTTGAGCCAGGGACAAGTCAATAAAGCTCTAAGGGGGGTATCCCTAAGTATTGACGAAGGAGAAATTGTAGGTCTTGTCGGGGAGTCTGGTAGCGGAAAATCAGTTACGGCTATGAACATTCTACGACTATTGCCTGCAAGAAAAACCCGCATTCCTACCGGCAGAATAAGGGTTCTCGGCCACGATATACTTACCCTTCAGGAGAAAGAGCTTCGTAAGGTTCGGGGTGCTGAAGTCTCAATGATTTTCCAGGAGCCAATGACTGCCCTTAACCCCGTGCTGCGAATCAGCGAACAAATGGTCGACGTCATACAGCGCCATCAGGAGAGCTCGCAAGAAGAAGCAAAAGAGCTCTCTCTAACTCTTCTCAAGGAGATGAGCATTCCCGATCCGGAGCGAGTCTACAACTCGTTCCCCCACGAACTGTCTGGCGGTATGCGCCAGCGTGTGATGATCGCCATGGCGTTCTCGTGTTCTCCAAGAATGATTATAGCTGACGAACCAACTACTGCACTCGACGTGACAGTCCAGGCCCAAATACTTAATTTGCTAAAGATAAAGGCAGAAAGGACCGGGACGGCCGTACTGATGATCACCCATGATCTCGCCGTCGTTGCTCAACTCTGCAATCGCGTCTACGTGATGTACCGTGGGGAAATTGTCGAAGAGGGCAGAACCAATGATGTCATAGGAAACCCCCAACATGCCTATACACGTGCGTTGCTTAACTCCATTCCCGAGGGCAAGGAGCCAAAAACCAGACTAGCTACTATCGCCGTATCCATGCTGGAAGATGGCCTTTCATCGCATGAACAACCCGAAGTGAAGAAAGTCGTTTCAGAGCCAATTATTCCAAATTCTGAGACCACCAGGCGAGAAATTCTCGAAGTGAGCGCTGGCACAGTTAAGTACCCAAAATCATATGACTTCCTTGGCCGGGCAATGACCTATCATACGGCTGTAGATCATGTGGATATAACTATGATAGAGGGCGAAACGCTCAGCATAGTTGGTGAATCGGGCTGCGGTAAAACGTCCCTCGCCAATGCTATCGTTGGCCTGGTACCCGTCGCAGAGGGTTCTATTCGATACAAGGGAATAGATGTCAACGAGCATGACGCCGCTACGCGCCGCGAAATTCAGATAGTTTTTCAGGACCCACAAGCGTCCCTAGATCCGCGATGGCCGGTCTGGAGAATTATGACTGAGCCCTTGACCGTAAGCCAAAACCCGTCTCGATTGGAACTTCGCGGCAAGGCAATAGAACTATGCGAGATGGTCGGACTCGATCCCGATCAAATAGACCGCCTCCCTCATGAATTTTCGGGCGGCCAACGCCAACGGATTGCTATCGGTAGAGCACTGTCAGTTCGGCCCCGGCTTCTTGTGTTGGATGAACCCACTTCTGCCCTCGATGTTTCCGTTCAAGCACAAATTCTCAATCTTCTGCTGGACCTACAGCAAGATTATAGCCTTTCATATCTGTTTATATCTCATGACGTGGCTGTGGTTCGTCACATCTCTGATAGGGTAGCAGTGATGTATATGGGCAAGATTGTCGAATTCGGTGATGCCCAAAGCATTTTATCAGCCCCTCAGCATGACTACACGCGCACATTGATGGATGCTGTCCCCATGTTAGGAAATGTTCTCCCGTCTTAGTAAGATTTATGTCCCCGCGTTGTTTGAAAACAACCAAACCAAGTGCAAATTTTATGTTTTCTTTATGCTTATTACATGTTGAGCATGGTCGATAAGGGATCGGATCTAAAGCCAGTCAACGCATAAAGAAATAAATAAAACCAATATCTTATACCCTATTTCTGGGACCACCTCTCCTTTCCTTCCTCTTCTCAGAAACGCTAAGACATCTCCGTTCTTCCAATAAGTTTTTTATGGAATCAGGCCCGATTCAGCATGGATCCTTTACGGGGTTTAGGACCACGATTGGCATAGGCAAACGGTGATGGACCGGACTTGCAGATTGAGAAAATTTGGAGCCCATTCCACCGCCAAACAATAGGAGAAAAAAAATGGAACGTTTAGCACTTTATATGGATAAGACAGTCAGAATAGCTACGTTTCTATTCGCAGGCGTTGTCTGTTTAGATTGTTTCTTAGTCCTTTGAATCAAGTCATTAGCAACCGACAGCGCCGGCAACACGTTTGTATAGTGAATCCAGTGCAGTATATTAGCTACGGAGGAAACCATGCTTCCAGAAAACCCCAGTTTTGAGCGCACCGCACTAAATCGTGTGACCTTCGGCGCCCGCGACGTTGAAGTAGCAAACACTAAGACTATCGGCTGGGAAGCTTACGTTGAGGACCAGCTCAATCCGCCTGCTGGAGACGATGACGCTTTAGCAAATCATATTACCGGTCAAACAATGCGTATTCATTATCCGGCAAATGAATCTGAAGAGGCTGATAAAGGCTGGGACGAAGTCGAGGAAGATCGCCCGTTAAACTATCTTAAGGCAGATGCTCCTACGCTTTGGCAAGTACAAAGGGATGCACAGGAAAGTCGTACATCTTTTGAGGAAGTCACCCGCATGATGCAGGAGACCACCGTAGCGACTTGGATGCGCGCCAGCCACGCAGAATATCAGATACGCGAATTCATGGCAGATTTCTGGAATAACCATTTCAATGTTAGTCAAGAAGATGACAAATTCGGCACAGGAA
>Ga0315336_1001132_pt1 | contig 56702 bp, 49 predicted proteins | sample ASW5metaG_FD_204512 | JGI IMG/M metagenome (GOLD analysis project Ga0315336, IMG submission 204512) | Ammonia-oxidizing marine archaeal communities from Monterey Bay, California, United States - ASW #5 | ecosystem: Environmental > Aquatic > Marine > Intertidal zone | place: USA: California...
TATCATGACAAACGAAAACACCAACGGTACTGCGACTGCAACGACGGACGAAGTCTTGTATGAAGTAAGCGGCCATGTGGCGACCATAACGATCAATCGCCCGGAAGTTCAAAATACGATATCGCCCACCATGCTCAGCTTGATTTCCGAGTTGATGTTGAAGGGAGACCAGGACCCGGAGGTGCGCGCTATCGTTATTACGGGAGCGGGAAAATTCTTCTGTGTGGGACTCGATTTACGGGGCAGTAAGATTACGGACAAATTGAGCGAGCCTTCGTCCGGACCCAAGAATATCGATTTACGGAACACACCACCTACTGTTTTACATAATCTGGATACGCCCACGATCGCAGCGTTGAATGGATCGGCGGCTGGATACGGTATGGATCTGGCTTTGGGCTGTGACATTCGAATTATGGCCGAGGGCGCAAAACTCGCGGCCGCATTTACGGCTCGAGGAGTGGTGCCTGAATCGGGCGGGACCTGGATTCTGCCGAGACTGATTGGCTGGTCGCGTGCGGCGGAAATTATTTTTACTGGAAAGACATTAAAGGCTTCGGAGTGTGTGGAGATGGGACTGGTGTCAAGGACAGTTCCGACAGAAGAGTTACACGAAGAGGCAATGAATCTTGCGAAGACGATCGCGAAGAATGCACCGCTAGCTGTACAAGCATCGAAACGAATGATGCGAATGAGTATGAACGAGACGTTCAACGATCACGTCCACCACGTCTATCTGCAACTATTACCGTTGTTCAGCTCAGAAGATTTCAAAGAAGGCATGGCATCGTTTCTCGAGAAACGTCTACCGGAGTTCAAAGGGCGGTAGTCATTCGATGTCAGACCACTATTGTTCGTTAGCCGAGAAAAAACGCAAAATCCTGAAATTGATCGATGACCGAGATTTCCATCCGTTCGAAATCTTCCCTCAGATTCAAGGTGCCCGCGCCGCCTGCGACTACGGGGACTTCCTGAGGCAGCAATTTTCGAAGAATGTTGGCCTCCTGAAGAAATGAGGATGCGCCCTTCGATTCGGTGGCACTGATTGCTACCATACGCGCGGACGTAGATTTTACTGCGGCTGCGATTTCCTGGGGGGGTACCCTAGGTCCGAGGTAGATTGAACGCCAACCTCTTGCGGATGCGATGAGGCACGCCATCAACGCACCGATTTCATGTTCTTCGTCCGAGGGTGTAGCGATTACGACTCTCGGCGCATCTGTCTTCGTTTTCGTGAGGAGCTGAAGATTCCCCAAGAAGTTTCGAATTCCGACGGTCGCTGTGTGTTCCTGCGCGACACGTAATTCACCGGAATGCCACTCCTCGCCGATCCAGTTTAGTAAGGGGCCCAGAAAATCGTCCATCAACCGGGTTTGCGTAAATTCAACGTTGGCGTCCATGAGGGCATTTTCCAACGTTTCACGTTCATAATCCAATATCGCTTTTTTGCACCTGTTCAATAAAATATCGACGGACACGAAACCCCGTCTGGCGCGCGGTGTTGCCGCCGGCGGAGTCGGTCCGGACAATTGATCGAGTAATTCTTCGTCCGAGAGGGTTGCTATGGTGCCGATGGCATGACCTTGGTCGGCCAAGCGTCTGAGAAGAAGTAAACGGTCCACGTCGTGCTGGTTATACAGTCGATGGTTTGTTTCGGTGCGGAAGGGTTCGACCGCCGCGTAGCGGCTTTCCCAGGCGCGAATCACGTGGGTGCTTAGCCCGGTTTGGTCGGACACCACACGGATAGGAAAAAGGCTGGGACTTGTATTCATAATCTTTCCTTGTATAATAATTGTATAGATTATAGATTAAAATTCTATATTTGTCAAATTAATATTTAAACATATATAGATTTGTATAAATTTTATCTTGACAATAGTTATACATCTGGCTAAACTGATCAAATCTTGGTCGATTTTGATCATGTGTCGACATGAAAAATGACTTTGGAAAGGACGGTTCGTTGAGACGTGGAATGAGCACCATTACGAGGTGTATCGCCCGATTTTCGTTGGCGTTGTTATTCGTCACTGCAAGCGACGTGCATGCCGGGGACGTAAGCGAGGAACGAAAAAGATCAGATTTGATCAGAAAAACGTTCAACGGTTTGAGCATGAATACGATGGATATGTTGAACGACTTTTATCACAAAGACGCGCGGTTTATTGATCCCGTGGTGGACACGAAAAATTTGACTGACCTTCGCGCGCACTACGAGCATCAATACAAATTTGTCAAAGAAATCCGTTTTGAGTTCGTTGACGAACATGTCTCGGGTGACACTCACACTTTGGAGTGGCTTATGACGTTGCAGACGAAACGGTTGAACAAGGGAAAAGCATTTACGTTTCCCGGATCCTCGGTGATGACCTTTAAAGGCGACAAAGTCATTTACCATCGAGACTATTTCAATTTGGGCGACATGGTGTACGAACGTCTCCCGATTATTCGAATGATAACCAACAAGATTAAAAAACGATTGGCATACAATCGAAAGTTAAAGGAGGAATAAAATGCGATTGCTAGTTTTTTCTTCAGTTCTACTCTTTGCGGGAACTACTTTTGGTGACGTACCAGAAGGCAATTGGCCCTCATGGCGAGGAGTGGACGGAACCGGTGTCGTCTCGGAGGGGAATCCACCGACTGAGTGGAGCGAAACTAAAAATGTAAAGTGGAAAACGAAATTGCCGGGTGAAGGACAATCGACACCGATCATTTGGGGAGACAAGATTTTTGCACAACAAGCGATTTCCATAGGCGTTGACCGTGGTGAAATCAAATCGGCTTTTGGTGGTGGTGCACCTCCCTCGAAACGAATCACCGTTCCCTATAAATTCGTGGTATTTTGCTTGTCGCGTGAAACCGGAGATATTCTTTGGGAAACGGAGGTGGTTAAAGCGCAACCCCACGAAGGTTATCACCCTTCGGCCAGTCTGGCTCCCTATACTCCCGTGACGGACGGGAAACATGTATGGGCCAGTTTTGGCTCGCGGGGCATCTACTGTTTGGATTTTGACGGTAACGTGGTCTGGCAGCAGGATGCCGATCCGATGAGAATGGCCGGGAAATATGGTGAAGGCAGCTCGCCGGTCCTTGTGGATAATGCGGTAGTGGTATTGGCGGATCACGAAGGACAATCGAAAATTACAGCGTACGAGAAAAACACCGGAAATATTTTGTGGCAGAACGAACGTCGGGAAATCAGTTCTTGGGGTACGCCCATCTCGACGAAAATTAATGGTCGCACGGAAATCATTACGTCGGCTTCAAATGCTATCCGGAGTTATAATCTGGCGGACGGGAGCGTCATCTGGCAGTGTTCGGGGTTGACGAACTGTGCGGCGGCTTCCCCGGTGATAGCGGATGGAATCGCGTATTTCAGCACGGGTTTTCGCGGCATTTCGACCATTGCGATCGAATTGGGTCATGAAGGTGATTTAACGGATACCGATGCAGTACGGTGGAGTTCCCGGAGAGTGGGGACGAATGTGCCGTCTCCTTTGGTTTACGACAACCGTTTGTATGTATTCCGTGGGTACTCTCCGAATTTGAGCAGCTTTGACGCGACGACCGGAGAAGAGATCATGCCTCGTGAACGTCTATCAGGTTTGAAAGAAGTTTATGCGTCGCCTCTGGCGGTGAACGGTAATATTTATATTTGCAGTCGAAATGGGGCTACCGCTGTATTAAAGTCCGGAGATACGATTGATGTAGTCGCGGTCAATCAATTGGATGAAACGTTGGATGGCTCGCCGGTGGTGATTGGGGATACATTGTTTTTACGGGGACGCAGTCACATCTATTGTATTGCCGAAGAATAACCATGCCCGAAGGATCGAATCAGACATTTACTGAAGATGCTGCTGGAGCGGATGTTAAATTCGTTTCAGCAGAGAAGGCCATTGCCGTGATTTTCCGGCGGACTTTGTCTGTTTCGACCGTCACGGTTGCCGGGATTCTTGTCGCGGGGCTGTTCCCGATTCTACTCCCATTGGTTTTTCTAACCGATTTTTTTCGTCGAGTAAATTTTGCTGGAGTTCGTGTGCTGTTTTTCCTCGAAGGCTTTCTGATTATGGAAGTTCTCGGAGTGTTGGTGAGCGCCGTGATTTGGTTGGCGGAACTGCCCGGACGGGACGACGCGCGATTCGAACGGCGCAATTACGCGCTTCAGAATTGGTGGGGCACTTCCATTGCGCGGATGGGGATTTGGCTATTCAATCTAAGGATGGTGGTTGAAGAACCGTTTGAGTATCGATCGAAACCGTTCATCTTGTTTATTCGGCATGCGAGCTTTATCGATACATTCCTATCGATCTACCACATTTCATCGCAGCACAAAACGCGGCTTCGTTATGTGTTGAAGAAAGAATTACTCGCCGATCCGTGTCTGGATATCGTTGGAAATCGGATCCCAAACGTTTTTGTGGATCGTAAATCGGAAGATTCTGTAGCCCAAATCCAAGCAGTACGGCGTTTGGGGGCTCGCCTTGACCCCGACGAAGGCGTGCTCATCTACCCGGAAGGGACGCGCTTTACACGGGCGAAACGGAATCGTATCGTGGAACGGGCCTTAAAGACAGGTTCGGATGAATTGGCCTTTGCTTCGCAATTTGAATCGGTATTACCGCCGCGTCTCGGTGGACCTTTAGCCCTGTTGGAATCGATTCCGGATGTGGATGTCGTATTTTGTGCACATGTTGGTTTCGAATCGACCGTCGATCCCAAGCAGTTGTTGTCGGGAAAATTGATCAATGCAGAAATTCGGGTTCGCTTTGAACGGATATCTGGTGAGGACATCCCAGCATCATATGACGAACGGAAAACCTGGTTCGTTGAGCACTGGTTGGAAATGGACCGGACGATTACTCATTGGAACGATGGCGCGTTAAACGAATAGGAAAATAGAATGAATCGAAGTCGCGCGATCAAGGGTATCGTCATTTCTTTAAGTATTGCCGCGTTGGTCCTATTCTTGGGGAGTTCCGAAAGCGTTACCGTAGGTGGGGTACCATTGTTTTTGCTGTGCGGTGCCGTGATTTTCGCAATCCATTGGGTGGTGTTTGTGCCGTCGTTTATCTTTCGGACGGAACATTATTTCGATGTGACGGGGTCGATCTGTTATGTGTCCACGGTTATTTTCGCGTGGAATATGAACCCGGAACGCGGCGAACGCAGTTTGCTTTTGGGAGCCCTTGTGATCTTGTGGGCAGTACGATTGGGGTCGTTTCTTTTTTGGCGCGTCAAGAAGCGAGGTATGGATGATCGGTTCGAAAGACTAAAAAATGATTTCCTGTCTTTCTTGATGGTTTGGACGTTGAGCGGATTGTGGGTAATGCTTACGGCGGCGACAGTATTCGCGGCTCTAACGACCGGGACTAACCAGGGATTGGATGGTTTCGCTTATGCGGGACTTTTGGTCTGGGGAATCGGAATGTTGATCGAGATTGTGGCTGATTCCCAAAAAACGCGATTCCGTTCCAATCCGTTAAATCGAAACAAATTCATTACGGAAGGATTGTGGTCCTTGTCCCGCCACCCCAATTATTTTGGTGAGATTGTATTGTGGTTCGGCATGGCGTTGATCGCGTTTCCCACATTGCAGGGCCTTCAAATGGCGGTGTTAGTCTCACCCTTTTTTGTTTGGTTTTTATTGACGAAAGTCAGCGGGGTACCATTTCTCGAACGAAAAGCGCAAGAAAAATGGGGCGATGATGAGGATTACGTTGCGTACGAAAAACGAACGCATGCATTGATTCCGTGGCCGAAAAAAAGTACTTGACGGCAGATCCAACTCTTCTCCATTCGGCGCTTTTAACCAAACAGACTTATTAATTGCCCGGCACTATTCTCCCGGAGAGGCCAGCCTTCTTGACGCCGGTCGGGTCGCATATGACACCAACGCAATCGCGAGGATGATGACCGGTGGAATCGTGTTGCCAATTGGGTCTTTGACGGCGATATGGGAAAAGAACGCACCCATAAGGTCGAACGTGATGCCGGCATAAGCCCATTCTTTCAGGCGTGGAAATCTCGGAGCGAGCAAGGCAATAACAGCCATCCATTTTGCGACGCCGAGTATGGTCATCAAATAGAGTGGGTACCCCAGCGTTTCCATGACTTGTTTGAGGTCATCGACGCGAAGTAGGTCGGCTGTTCCGCCTCCAGCCATTACCAGGCAAGTGATTCCCGTTGCGATCCAGTAGCCAAGGTTCATTTTCTTAGAATTGTCTTCCGACATATCTACTCTCCAAAATGATTTTGCACAACCCAATGCGTTCTAGTTTGTAACACAAGAACGAGTCATTACTATTTCCTTAAAGCGCGATTACTCGTGCCAGAGATTCCAGCCTTTCAAGTAGTATTCCATAATAACGGGATGACTAAGCGTATTAATTCGTGTTGGCACCTCGGCGATATCCGGAGAAAATGTCTTGGCCTGTTCGTAAATTTCCGGAGTATAGAACCGTAGCTTCGTGTCCTCGAATGGCTGCGGCGGTTTTGAAGACGGAGGGGATAGTAGAATAAAACCCCATTCTCCGAAACTCGGCACGTTTACATGGTAGGGAGTGACCATTCGCGACCCTCCCAGTGAATCGTTGGCGCTTCGCAGCGTATTCACGGCGCACCAGAACGCTTCGGTTGCAAAGAAAGGACTGCTTGCCTGTGTTACCAAAGCGCCCTGAGGTTTTAATGACTTGAGGGCAAGGCCGAAGAAACTTTTTGAGTACAGTTTGCTGGTACTTACCGTTCCAGGATCAGGTAGATCGATTACGATGAGATCGTAAGGTTCCGCCTCTGCATTTCTCAAATAGGCCATGGCGTCCAGATAGTGAGGGACCAGTCGCGGGTCCGAAAGGCTGTCATCATTTAATTTCGAAAACGCCTCTACATCCCGAAACAACTCGACTACTCGTTGATCCAGATCTACCAAATCGATTTTGGCCACGGGTGCGTTTCGTAGAATGAGTCGAGCTGCCAATCCATCGCCGCCGCCGAGAATGAGAACCCGAAGTTCATCCGATCGAGGATTTTCGTTGTTCACCGCCGAAAGCGCCGGCATGACAAGCGACTCGTGATACCGGTACTCATCCGCTGAAGAGAATTGCAGATGGCCATTGAGGTGGAGGCGAATGTCTTCCTTCCAGCGCGTAATCACGATCCGCTGATAGGGCGTAGTCTCCGCCACGATAATTTCGTCTTGGTACAGTTGGTCTTCCAGAAACGTAGTGGTTCGTTCCGCATACACGAACCCAATCGCTAACGCCGCCAGAACGGCAAGGTTTAGAACGACGAGACCGCCAAATTTTTTGAGGTGATGTTTGAAAAGCGCCGTTCCCAGCAGCGCGATGACGGCGTTGAGGGCTCCGCATGCCAATGCCGCTCTGACGAGGCCCAGCTGGGGAAGCAGGATGAATGGAAACAGAATACTAGCTGCCAGTGCACCGACATAGTCGAAACTCAATACCTGCGCAAGGTTGATGCGGAGGCCATCGTCATTCCGCATGAGGCGAATGAGGATCGGCAATTCCAGTCCGATGAGCACGCCTGTAACACCCGAGAGTCCGAGGACCACGATCGTAACTTCGTCGAGGATAGGAAAGGCTGCAAACAGAATGTAGCCGGAAAAGCCGCCGACCATGGCGATACCGAGTTGAATCCGAATGAAGGCATCGATCAGATTGCGTTTTAGCCATCGCGTGAGTTGGGAACCAACGCCCATTGCGGCTAGGAACACGCCGATGACCAAGGAGTATTGTGTGACAGAATCGCCCATGAGGTAACTGGCGGCGGCACCCGTGACGAGTTCATAAAGCAAGCCGCATGCGCCGAGTACAAAAACGCTGACGAGCAGAAAGATGCGTTCCGAGTCAGACGGGCGGAATTCGTCTTCATTCGAGGAAGACGGTAGAGGTGTTTCGCTCATTGTGAGTTACCTACATCTAAAAAAGGATTGGACGAGCATGGATGTAAGTACGTCTATATAATAGCTGCAGCGATGATAATGGACAGTCCGATAACGACTGACCCCATGAGCACGGCCAAGGCGACGTTTTGGTCTTCTTCAATTTCTTTGATGACCGAGAAGGGGGCACCGCGTACCACCAAGGCAAAGAACGCGACGAATACCAGCATACCCACTCCGCTGTATACGAATGTCAGCACCAATTCGTGTAAATCATTTTGTTCGAACAATTTTCTTCTCCTGTAATCTGTTTATTTCCCGAGCGAATAGCTGCGCACGTAGTGAGTACGTCGCGTTTCAACATCTTTCAGGCTCAGGCCGCCTTTTGCATCTGTTTTGGGGATGAACATTCCTGAAAAGGACAAGAATACGGCCCCCGCCAGCGTGGCCGAAACGACTCCCATGTAAATCCACGTAAAAAGTTTCATATTTCTAGGCTAATTCCCTTCTGCTCTCAATCGTCATCATCGTCCGACGGCCAACGCGCCTTTTCGAACGCACCCTTTCGGGTAATCTGCCAAGCCGGATAGAGGCCCATGAGAACAAACCCTACCAGAAAATACCGTTTCGGGATCACCCCCCGCGTAACCGTGATTTGCGTATCGTTTCCGACGCCGTTACCACTCGCTTCTCCGAATACGTTGAGCCGGTATTCGTGAGGTCCGTCCAGACGCAACAGCGTCCCATCGTCACGAGATCCTTCAGTCCACGCGCCATCGCTATCCCTCCCCGAATAATATTCGGCTTCGGTATCCGCGTCGAGGACGACAGTTTCATTTTCGTCGAGGATGGCGACACTGAACGCGACCCAGGAATTACTGAGACGGCCATTGTAGATTTTTAACTCACAGATATGGCTGCCCTCAGGGACGGTAAAGGGCTTACTGATCCAACCCTGCTCGCTTTTGAACGTATGGGTGATTGTGTCAGTCAGGATTACTTCTTTTCGGGATTCACCGAGGAAATATGACATAAAGCCCACGACAAGCATCGTCAAAGTAGCCACCAATCCAAAAGTGGAACGGAATTTCTGATCTTTAGAAATCTTGAAGGGTTGTGCCGCGCCAACGCCGCTTGATTTCGGGAAACGTTTGATATCCACCTTAAATGCATTCGCGAGTTCTGCTTTTTCAACATAACTGCCGAGAGACCATTCCATTTCCTTATCGGTCCATTCGGCCGAGAGCATCTGCGGTGGTGCGACGGCATCCATGTAGTGTACGACATCATTCTTTCGGGCGACCCACGTCAGTTCGCCTTCCACATAGTTTATGTGGCTCGTCGATTTTTCGAAGACTTTAAACGTCTGCCCTTTGTATTGCACACGTTGTCCGGGTGAAGCGTACCGCGGATCAAACTTTATAGGGGACCGTAACGTGCGCGAAAACATCCAATGACCTTCGGAGCATTCCAAAAACGCATATCCAGAAACGGGGTTGAACAATTGAAGGACATCCCAAAAATACATATCCTCTTTATAGCGTACGCGACCAATGACCGTGTATTCGATTCCGTGCAGTTTTCCTTTATCTCCAACATTGATGGCGCAGAATAGCTTTTTCTGATCGGATTTGTAGAGTAATTGCGGGGTGCCTTCCACGGTTACGTCAATGGCGCTTCCGCAATAGTTGCACATCATCATCACGGACTTATTGGGATCGTTGAGCGTCACGCTTCCCCCGCAACTGGGGCAGGAAAACGGTTTGATTTCAACCGTGTCCGAAGCCATGGCAACATCACCCTTCGTCGCGCCGGGTTGAGTCAGCATCGGTGCACCGTACAAGGGCGGAGGACCTTCGGTGCCGTCTTGGGGAATGGCGATGAGATCGCGCGATTTCAAATATCGACCCTGGAAAAGTTCGATGTCGCCGTCGGCAAAGTATTCGATCGTGCATTTGATGCGGTCATCGGCCAACTCGAGATAGCGCATCACTTCATCGGGACTGGCTTCAAACGGGACTTCTCCCTGAAGCCCCACCATCTTACCGATATCTTTTTCGTTTACCTGAAGTTGACGCTTTCCAATGGGAACTGTATCGCCTGGCTTCACGTCGTCATATTTGGGAAGTTTCTCAGTACTGCCTTTTACCGGTTTTTCGAATACATACGTGCCTTCGTTTTGACTGATCCAGGCCGTGCTCCCGTCATCCTCAAATTCGATCCACCATTCGTCCCAAATGCTGTTGTCATTTTTGTATTGAACGCGGCCGAGCACCTTTGCGTTGCGCTTGAGGCATTTTACGTGCCAACCAACCGCGAGGCAGGAAGGCGTGTCGGTAAGCAATGCCATCTTTCCCAATGCGCGAATGGCGGCTTCATTGACGATGAGGGCACTATCGCAATAGCCACATCGCGCCGTACGTGCGGCAGCAACGGGGATAGGCACTTCACCACCGCAATTGGGGCAATTTTTCGATTCGGCCATCTAGACCCCCTGGCCGGCCGCGTTGGCGGAACAACCGGCTTTTTCGCCTCGGCCTACGCCGGATACTTTTTCTGTTTTCGGCGCTAACTGTTCTCGAAAGTAGTCGACGCCTAATTCTGGTTGTACCGAAGCCCCACAGGTAAAAATGTCAATCGCGACCAGATCGTGTTCGGGCCAGGTGTGCACAGCGATGTGTGATTCTGCAAGTACGGCAACTGCCGTCAGGCCATTGGGAGCGAAGGGTTCGATATGCGTATGGAGGAGAGTCGCGCCGATTTTTTCCGTGGCGACGGTCATCATTTCTAGCCAAAAATCTACATCTTCCGAATAAGAACATCCCCAGAAATCAGCCATCAGGTGCGAACCAATGTTCGATGTCGATGCTTGACTCGGGTTCAAGAGATGGCTCCTGCAAGTTGGTTATGGACCATGCGATATGCTGGAAGTCATAGTACATATTTGGGTAGATTGCTTCAAGGCAACGATCAATGAAAGTGCTTTGAGGGAAACTCCATCCATTGGGAAGAATGTGTCTGGACTAAAATTGACTGATGTCTCTGCCGAAAAGGAAAGTACGTACCCAATCCATCACGACCAGCATCTTGTTCTTCCAACTCATCAATTTGGTCAAGTATGCGGAGCGCCAGAAGAGCCACGTCGTAAAACCTTTACCCTGGACGTTTTTTGTATCTACCAAGGCCTTTCGCTTTCCGACGTACGCCATCATTCCTCGATGCTTGTACTGAAATGGGCCGACTTCCGTCTCATCGAGGGCTTTATTTAAGACTTTCGCCAGGTGTGTGCCCTGTTGTTGAGCAACCTGAGCGGTTGGGGGTAGTGGATTGTCCTCTATGAGGGCACAGTCGCCGGCGGCAAAAATATTTTGAGTACCGGCAACCCTAAAATTGTCATCGACGACGAGCCGCCCTTGAGTAAGAGGAAGACCGGCATTGGCGACGACCGATGCGGGACCATTCCCAGTAGACCACACCAATAGGCCGAACGGGACTTCTTCGTCGTTCTCCAGAACCACGGCTTCCGAGTTGACCTCTTTCACGGCTGCTTTGGTGCGAACGCGTATGTGCTGGCGCGTAAAGTGCCGCGTGGTGTAGGAGCTCAGGCTTTTGTCGAAGGCGCTCAGGATGTCGTCCTGAGCTTCGAGTAGCGTGATCCTCACGTAGGGCATGAGTTCCGGGAACCATTTCTTCAGGTCCTGGCGAAGGAAATCATCCATTTCAGCGGCAAATTCAACGCCCGTCGGACCACCGCCTACTACGACAAAATGCAACAGCCACTCGAAGTCCTGCACTGGCCGGTCCGGTTTGCTGGCGCGTTCGAAGCATTGGATGATCTGATGGCGAATTTGATGTGCGTCGGATATTTCTTTCAAAAATTTTGCGTGTTCTTCCACGCCGGGAATGCCAAACGTGTTGCTGATGGCGCCGACGGCCACGACCAATTTGTCGTACTGAACTTCGAATGGCGTGCCTTTGAATTTTCCTTCACAATAGGCAATCGACTTTTCTGCATCGATGCGAACACAAAACCCCTGATGGAACCGGATGCCTTGTCTCGCCGTACGAATCGGCTCCATAATGCTGCGAAACTCAACTGTTCCAACGGTTGTGCTCGGAAGCAACGGGGTGAAAAGAAAGTGATTTCGCGGGCTCACAATGGTGACGTGATACCGTTCCACGTCGATTTCCTTGATCACACTGAATGCGGCGAAACCCGTTCCGATGATCAATAATTTGGGGCGATTCTCAGTCAAGGTGGTTCTCGCTCGTTGGAATACGAAATAAAGTGTAGCGGGGAATGTGTTACAGATGCTCAAGTGGAGCTCGTAAAGTATACACGCAGAAAGGTTCGCGTTTCATCAACGAGGCTCCCTTTTTTGCAATTTGAGTACGGCATTCAGATAATGGCAACAACGAATAGGAAGAAAGGTAAACCCATGACACCTCAATGGATTCTGTCGGCATGCGCCGCGGCCATCATCGGAAACGGTTTGCTAACTGGAGTGTTTCTCGGCTTTTCCGATTTTATTATGCGTTCGTTTCGAAAATCTTCGCCCGGGGCCGGTATTGAATCGATGCAGGTCATCAATCGCGAGGTGTACCGGTCCATTTTTATCACCGCATTGTTGGGGATGGCGGTCTACTGCATCGGATTGCTCGTTTTGGCCTTTGTTAAATTGGAGGGAGACGCGGCGATTTGGATGATTGCCGGGTCCGCAATCTATCTCGTGGGGGTTGTGTTGGTGACGGCGTTCGGCAATGTGCCGATGAACCAAAAGCTTGATTCGTTGCCTCTCGGATCCGACGAAGCAGAGGGATATTGGACCCATTACGCGAAAGTTTGGACACGTTGGAATCACGTTCGGACGATCTCCAATGCCTGCGCTACAGTTTGTTTCTTGGTGAGTTTTTACTATCTTGCGCGGGTCACCGGAACAGAATAGTCCCCTGATTGTGAGGTTTTTAGCCCTTTCAAAAATTCTGACTTGATCAATCCCGGTTTTCCTTCTAAAATAACGGTGACTCAGACGTTCGAGTCCAAGGGGTAATACTTACGACTACACGTGTCTCCGATGTAATTTTGGAGCATTGGGGGCCTTCATGAGTGAGCCGGATCAGGTGATTCTAATTGTCGACGACGACAAAACTACGTGTCTCACCTTAGGGGCCATACTGAAGCGGATGGGCCACAAAACAGCCGCTGGCGGAACCTGTTCAGAAGCCAGAGAATTGTTCGAAGCGGACCGGCCCAAATTGATTTTTCTCGATATCGAATTGGGCCAAGAAGACGGTACGAAATTCTGTGAATGGGTTCGTGCTCAAGAAGAAGGCAAGGACGTTCCCATTATTATGGGGACCTCCCATAACGAACGCGAGTATATCGTAGGTTCGATAGCAGCAGGTGCCAATGATTTTATTATCAAACCCTACAACCCGCTCCAGATAAAAGAACGGGTCGAAAAGCATTTGGGGAAATAAATCTTAAGCAGGCGATCCCACGGTCAAATTTAAAGTAAGTCTTCAAATAAAACGGGCATGCACAAAGTCGTGCATGCCCGTTTTTTATTGAATTGAAGTCCTGGTTTACATATCGGGTCCCGAAAGACTCTTGAGGAATTCGATAATCGCCGTGCGTTCATCTGTCGTTAGGGAATCTCCAAAGGTGTGTCCCTTGTTACCACGGCCATAGCCGGCGGTGTCGTAAATAAACATTTGGTCGAGGGACGCTTTGCTCTTGTACGGTGCGGCCGCTGCGTTTTTCGCACTTGCATCGTATTCAACCCGCGTCATGGGATCGAAGATCATCCCAACATCTTCCAGATCGTATGCATGTGCACTCTGTTCACGTGACCAAATCTCCGGACGGAGTTTAGAATTCAACACTGCCTGAATCGTCGGTACCGAGCCGTTGTGGAAATACGGAGCTGTTGCCCAAACACCGACCAGTGGGGGAGGGACGTACCCTTTTCCTTCTAAATGATCGAATTTGGGGGTCAAGTCCGGTCGTTCCTGTTTTGCGAAATAATCCGAAATGGTGTTGATATGCTCGGAGATGGGGCGGTATTTCTGCACGATTTCATTGTAGGCACTATCGGTTCTAACTTTTTTCAACTCTTCAGAGCCGCTGTAATCGACATCCCACGAACCCGGTTTGCTGTAGTCTAGGTTGTTTGATTTTTTGGTGTAGGTACCATGACATTCGAAACAGGCCTTGAAATACGTCGCGTCCGTTGGTTCCGTTCGTCCGTGAAAGAGATCGGCCCCTTTCTGTACGAGGTCTCCATTTACATCGCCTGGGAAAATTGGTGATTGAGTTTCACGTGCGAACGCCAACGCTTTCGCGGTAGAAGCTACATGGGATTCGTGATTGTCATTTACGGAATCGTGTGGGCCTGTGAAATTAACCGAAAAATGCGCGGCATCAGTCGGAGCACCATCGCCATACCAGTAATCGCGAACTTTATACTTCATTAACCACCAAGGCATGGCGTTGACCGGCGGGGACATATTGTCTTCAATGAGAGAAGTCAATTCGGTCTTTACATTACTCGTCACCAGGCCCTTGTTAGCGGGATCAGCGAGTTGGGCTCCGTACGCCCACACAGCGAAGGGACCGTAGTTGTCGCCCCGATTAGTCACTTCAGGCACATTGGGTCGAATTCCGCCGCCCATGGATTTCATCAAACTGGACATCACTTTTTTCTCAGCGTCGTTCTCCAGCGCCGACATCAACTTAAACATGTTGGGGCCACCGGCTTCGGCCGCTCCGGGAAGGCGCTGCATAACATTCATGTTCGCGAGTCCCGCGACCACTTGGCCATTCACAACACCCGAGTGACACGAGAAACAGTTTCCGTTCGTGAGGATAGCACCGTCACGTTCAAAGACGGTCGAGCCCAGAGAAATGTCCGAAGCATTTGGACGAGTCGGGGGTGAAGGGACAGTTCCATCCAAAAAGAATCTGCCTTCGTCGGTGGTGAGATCGTAACCAAGTTCGTCGGCACGTGCTTCATCAACGGCCGACATCGCTTTACTCAAGCTGAGCGGGAATGCTGTGTAGAACATTCTTCCAGAAAAAATTTCATTTAAACCATCTTGTCCGGCGGCAGAATAATTCGCAGGGTCAAAACCGTAATAGTCGAATGGCTTTTCCGCCATCGCTGAAAGTGGAAGAATTGCCATCAGTGCGCAGATGGCCGTCGTGTGAAATCGCTCCGTAGCGATTCGTTTCGTGAAAAACATGTGGTTTCCTTTCATGAAAAATATCCAACCGAGATAGTATATAGCATAACTACCTGATAATTAATATTTTTGGCTCCGAGTATTTACTATAGTGATGAACACGAATTGGCGAGAAAAGTTCGATTGGCCCAAAAAGAACCCGATTCGTTTGATCGCTAAGAGAAAAGTTGAATAGTATTCAGCTTTACCTGCATTGAGAAGTTAGCTGGCGGACAGCCAAGTATGCTCTTCGCGGGAGGTGTACACGACCGGCTAATTGGACAAGAACTCTTTGACTTCCATCGCGATTAGTCCGGATGTTTCGTCTGTAAAATGAAAGCCATCGAACATGAATGGCCAACCACGGATTTCTTGAACATAGGACATTTCAAATATGGGAATTCCATACTCCATTGCCAGTTCATCCGCAATAATATTCGCTTCGAAAATATAATCGTTCAGAAATTCCCAATTGGTAAACGTCGTTTCACACCAAATAACGTCTACACCAAAGTCCAAAAGTTCCTGGAAAATCATCTCGATGTTTTGACCATATTCGTCGAGCGGCGTGCGAGGCGTGAGCCCGGGGACGGCGTCCCACATGCCAACGTTGATCCAAACCGTATCAATATCATTTTCAACGATTTGGGTTTTAATTTCCTCAATCCGGCCCAACGCTTCCCCCGAACCGCAACAGGGAGTGGGGACCTCGTAAATTTCGGGGAGATCGATCTGTTTCACGTACCCGATAGTTTGTATTGCGGCTGCGCCGGTCCCTATCGAATCGGTAAGGAATAAATAACGTGTGGAAACTTCTTGAGAATTGTTTTCACACCCCGACAGAGCAGTAAAAACCAAACAAAACCAAAACCCGACAAAAATATTTTTCAACGTCTATATGCCCAACAAATCGCCTGACATTCATTGAGGCATATCGAAATACTACTCTATTCTTGCCATAAGTTCAATATTTACACTCTTTTACTCGGCCTGGTGGAGTCGTAAGCAAGGTTAATTTACTTCGTTTGGGTCGCTTCAAAAAGTTGCCAATCGTCATCTATCCCTTTCAATTTATGAATCCCTTTGTCAGCATAGGTTAGGCCGGAGCCAACCGTTAGCGCCTTCACGGTCGAAGATACGAGTATTTCTCCGGGATTCGCGTGGGACGCGATACGGGCACCAATGTGAACTGCGATTCCGCCTAATTTTTCGCCGATGGCTTCGCATTCACCAGTATGTATGCCGACACGTAATTGAACTCCCAGGGAGGCTGCGGCATCGTGCAACGCCATGCCGCACCGCACCGCCCGCGCAGGTCCATCGAACGACGCGAAGAGTCCGTCGCCGGCCGTATCCAATTTCCTACCGCGGAACCGATTCAAGGCCGTGTCGGCCGCTTCATAATAACGAGCCAACAAGTGTTTCCACTCGCGGTCGCCCATCGCAGCAGCTTTTTCGGTGGAATCGACTATATCGGCGAACAGGATTGTAGCCAATACACGATCTGCTTCGGATTCGACCGATTGGCCCGTGAGAAAGTGCTCGACTTCGGAAAGAAAGATCTCCAAATCACCGATACTGAAAAAATGGTCGTTCCCATCGAGCTCGACAAAGCGTGCGCCCATAATCGTTTCCGATACATATTTACCGAGCTGGACTGGAATGGCGCCGTCGCCGGTTCGGTGCAATACTAGCGTTGGTGCCTGGACGCTAGTCAAAACATCGCGAACATCAGTTTCGAAATTCAGGGATAAAAGTTTGGTGGCAGAACCGGGTCCCATGCTATGCCGTTCGAAACGTCCCCACATCTTTACGAACGCTGGGTCATTCGCCCTCGACGGAGCAAAAATCTGAGCTGCGTTTCCATTACCCCAATTTTTTTCGATGCCTTTGACAAATGTTCGACCTTCTTTATCTCCGATGCCTACATCGTAGCCTTCCGTTTCTACCATACGCGCGAAGGTGCCAAATAGAACCAGCTTTTCAGTTCTTTCAGGAAACGAAGCGGCGAACATCATGGCCATAGGACCACCCTCCGAAATTCCAAAGATGGACGCGGACTCGACTCCTGCGTGATCCATCACGGCTCTGACATCGTCCATCCGTTCTTCCAGCGTGGGCATTTCGGTCACCGAGTCCGACAATCCGGTACCGCGCCGATCGATGATGAGTACGCGCGCAAAACGGGCGATACGCTGCAGGAAATCAGCGGTCTCCGGAAAGTTCCACATTTCTTCGACGTGGGAAGCCCATCCCGGAATCACAACGAGGTCGAGATTTCCAGAGCCGTATTGCTGGTAGGCAATGTGTAATTTTCCGGACCGAGCATAGTGTGTGTCTATTTGAGAGGGATTGATCATCGTGTTTGACTTTAATTGATTTGCCACGCCGGTTCCAGCAATGCTTCACGAATCCCATCCTGTTTATCGTCGCCGATTCCGATACCGCGGAGAAATTCAGCCGGGCCACCGAATTTACTTTCGAGCCCATCGAGAAAGACTCCCATAGCATCGTCGGGAACCCCTGCGTGTTGAAGCATCCATTCTCGATCAATGCCTTCGGGAAAACCGGGACCGTTTTCGATCCAATCGATTTGCCGCATGACGTCGCGATTGGTGAGAATGTAATCTTCTTCGATAATAGTACGATCTACACCAAGGAGCGAGAGCGTAAGCGCGGTGATTACTCCGGTGCGATCTTTCCCGGCAGTACAATGCACGACCACCGGGTAACGATCTGTGTTCGCGAGGCGTTCAAAAATATTGCGTATGGGGGAGGAATCGAACTTGAGATAGCCGAGATACCGTCCTCCAGAAATCGCGACGCCTACGTCCCTGTTAAGTTTTATGGAACCACCTGCCGGAATCACCGGGTGTACTTCGTATCGGGCACCCATAGATTCGAGCGGGCCTCGGCCCGATTCTTGAATTTCTTCTGGTTTTCTCAGATCGATTTGAGTGGCGATTCCGAGTTCCTTGACGCGGGCCAAATCGTTCTCTGTCATCCGGTCCTGACGTCCGGCTCGAAAGTAACGTCCCCAACGGACGGTCCGTCCGTCTACGCCTTCGTAACCGCCGATATCTCTAAAATTAAAACACGCCTCAAACGCGTGGTGCCGTTCTTCAAAATTTATGGCCAACGTGACACTCCCAAATTAGATGTAAAAAGTTCCTCATCATAAACGATCGGAGGCCATCACTTCCTTTTTGAAGCCCTCACGCCAGGAAGGAATGGAAGGCGTCCACGCCAGTTCGCGTTTTGCTTTTTTGTTCGACGCACCCCGTTGTTCGCCCATCACGGACGCAAGCATACCGCCCATTGCTGTTCGAGCTTCTTCTAGTTTCATATGCGAAGGTTCGGGCGCTTCGAGAAGTTCTGCGAAATACGGAAGCCATACGCCTGACTCTGCCGGCTCGTCGTCAACGATGTTATAGATCCCGGGTTCGCCGCCGGTTACTGCCATCGTAGCCGCCGAGGCCGCATCGTCCACGTGAACAAATGAGTATGTGCCGCCCGATTCGCCGACGATGGGCATTCTTCCCTTGCGAATGGCCTTCGGAATGGAGTCGTTCATGTCATAGTTCGTACCGGGGCCATAGAACCATCCGTATCGAAGTACCACGCCATCAATTCCGTTAATGCCGAGCGTCTGTTGTTCCAGACTGGCCACGCTTTCCGCCAACGCACGAACGGCTTCCGGGCCATCAAGATAAAGAGGCGTCTCTTCGTCGGTTAGACCTGTTCCATTCGGAGAGCAAACGAAGGAGATGCTTTGTGTGATGAATCGAGTCGCGCCCGCTGCCCGGGCCGCAGCGATGAGATTGCGCGTTCCTTCGATTCGGATTCGAATGGTTTCCGCCAGCGGGTCGGCACCTTCGGAGCCGAACGCCGTAAGCTGGTGAATGACCACGTCGGGTTTAGAATCGACTACAATCTGTTCCAACGAAGCGGTGTCGAATACGTCCCCTACGACTGGTTCCGCGCCCATCCTCTCCAGCGCGGACGTCCTTTCGGCAGACCGCGTCATCGCAATGACTCGATGACCTTCGGCAACGAGCATCGGGACGAGAGATCGACCGACCGCGCCCGTTCCTCCTGCGATAAAAATGTTCACGAAGCTTCCTTGGACGGTTGAATTTGTTTATACCGCAGTACCAGATATAATGGGAATCCTACCGCCACACCGGGCACGACACCCAACAACAGGCAAATCCACCCGCCACGAACTGCGAGTCTTTTCTGTTCGTAAAAGACCCACACCGCCAAGGTGACCCAACAGAATATGACGTCCGTCGAATACCCCGACGAATAAGGATTCACGAATCCTGCTGCGAACGCGCCGATAATGTCCGGTTCCGCGATGAGCGGCGGTACAACGAGTACGCAGAACACGGCCGTAAACGCACCCGCAATGCCGAACATGGTGACTCTGAAAGTAGCTTCGTTCATAGGGCCCTCCTCCAAACTGGTTGCTACAGGCTATCACAATCGAGGAGGAAGGTGTCTAAGGATGCGTGGAATTTTTCATAACCGTAACAAAAATGTCGAAATCTTTTCCGGTGTTTTTGTCCGTATCGTTTTCCGAATCCCAAATGGCAAGCCAAGTCCCTTTTTCGTCGGTGGCAATTTGGGGGACAAAATCATCCACGGTGTCATCCGCTCCGTTTACGTTGAGTAGTGATGGGGGCGTCCACGAGATTCCGTTGTCCGTCGAGGTAGCCATGAAAATATCGCCATCGTTGCCGGCTTCTCCATTCAGATTTTCGTTTGACGACCACACGGTCATCCAGTGGCCCCTTTGATCTGTGATGATTTGCGGGATTTGGTCTTTCCCCGTATCGGAATTGCCATTGGTATTGAGTAGAGAAGGCGGCGTCCAATTCGCTCCGTTGTCTGTCGACGTGGATACAAATATGTCGCGATCGGTGCCTGCCGTTCCGTTTAAGTCTTCCGACGAGCGCCAAACTACCACCCAGTTTCCCGCGCCGTCAGTAGTCACGCAAGGATAAGCATCATCGCCGGAATCGGAATGCCCGTTCGAGTTCAAAAGCGCAGGTTCCGTCCAGGAGAGGCCGTTGTCCTTTGAGGTCACCACGGCAATGTCCCTATCATCGCGGTCGTAGTTGCATCGCCATACGGCGACCCAATTTCCGTTGTAGTCTGTTGTAAAGCGCGGTTCGGAAGCGAAGCCGAAGTCGCCATCGCCACCGGAGACCAAAGATTTTCTAGGGCTCCATGTTTTTCCATTGTCGGTGGACGTGGATACGAAAATATCCGAATCGATGTTCGCCTGTCCCAATACCCCATCGGCCGACCACCACATCGCGATCCATTTACCAGTACGATCGGTTTGAACCACTGGCCATCCGTCGTCGCCTGAATCCGTGTTGCCGTTCGAATTCAGCAACGCGGGTGCGCTCCATGTTTTTCCATTGTCGCCAGAGCGAGAAAATAAAATATCGAGATCACTACTGGCGAGTCCCTGTAGGTTTTCCCTCGAATACCATACGGCAACCCAATTCCCTTCTAGGTCAGTGGTCACACGCGGTAATTCATCGGATCCCGTGTCGGTGCCCGCATTCGAATTGAGCGCGTGCGGGGATGACCATGTCTTTCCGGAATCCAATGACCGTGCGAAAAAAATGTCTGAGTCCGACCCGACGGTTCCGTTTAAGTCTTCGAAGGAATGCCAAACGGCGAGCCAGGTTCCCGCCTTGTCTGTGGAGAGTTGAGGGTTTACGTCGTTCGCCGAATCAGAGTATCCATTCGAGTTTAGTAAACGCGGAACATCGGCGGGGCCCTGCGCAAGGGCGCTTGTCACTAACAAGAGATAAAGTGGGATAGGGATGGCTTTCAAGGCCCGGAATATTGAGTTTGGAATACCCATTTTCGCGGATCAATGACTGGCTGTCTTGGAATACAATTGAATGACGACCACCCCGGCAATGATGAGCGACATACCGATGACGGTTGCTGCATCGGGAATTTGCTTATATACAAACGCCGCGACCACAGAAATCAACACAATGCCGACTCCCGACCAGATTGCATAAGCGACCCCGACGGGAACCGTCTTCAATACCAGAGACAAAAAATAAAATGAAACGCTGTAGCCAATAATTGTTATTAGGCTAGGAAGCCCCCGAGTGAATCCTTCAGACGCCTTCAAAGCGTTCGTCCCGATTACTTCAGCGATAATCGCAACACTCAGATATAGATACCCCATAGGAGCTCCCTTTTTTCGCCTTGGCCAGAATCCCATGTTGCGATTCGAGTGGCCTAGGCGTTGCGGATCAGGCGTCGCTCAGGCGAAAGTATTCGCCGAAAACACCACTAGTTTTTTCGTTTCAAAAGTACGAACGCTGAAAAATGCGTCATATCCTTTTGTGCAGCGAATTGCCAGTTCTCGATCACAGTGAGTTCTACGTATTTGCCTGGACTTCGGATATTTCAACAGCAGTGTACTCTCAAAAAAGGTCGATTTTTGTTGATATTATCGATTTCTTAGCCTTAAACGTTATTTGCTCCTCATCGCGCCTTCGAGTCTTGTTATGTTTCGTTCAATACATCGAGAACTAATTCTACAACCTCTGGATGATTAAAATAATTATTGTGAACAAGAATATCGAAGACGTCATCATAATTTGCATTTCGCAATGCCGCGATTCCACTAAGCGATGCTTGTGACAAGACAACCCTTCCAATTTCCGCAAGATTTGTATCGGATTTTCGGAGGAATCCTTCTAAATCGATACCTGATTCCTCTATTTCTAAAAAACGGATCTCCGGATCCGGGAATTCTGAGACCCCAGCGCAATACACATCCGCCAAATCCTCCCCAAACATGGTTCGACGGAGTCGTTTTCGTAGCACAAAGTCGACTAGTGGAAGGATACATAGGTCACCAAAAAACCAATATAATCCTCCGGTGATCCAGGCACGGGTTTTCTTCAATTGTAATTGAAATCGAGCTATGGCCCAGTCGTCTGAGAGTTCGCCGAAATTATCCATGATGAACCAGTTTTGAATGCGCGTCTTTTTCGAATCATCAGATCGCGATCGAAACCTTGGGACTAATTTTCCGTCAGCTTTCAGTGTTGCTTTCAGCCCACTTATAGCTTCGTCGCTTTTCGACCAGATTGCTAAATGTCGACCCCCAAATGCGCGAGTAACATCTTTAGCGGCGTTCGCAAAACTTTCACTAAGCTGTCGTTTGATTTCAGCCTTGTTTGTCAAAATTGCAATGAAAAAGATCAAAAAAAGAATAATTGTGCTCGAAACTGGATATGAATTCGCGAGAAATATTGCGGGAATAAATGAAAAAATCCCTAAAAGGAACGGCAGTTTTCGGAAATGCCTTCGTTTTATTCCTAGACTCAAATAGGGAGTCCCGACGGTTATCCACTTAACTAACCCAGGCAGACGTGAGGTTTCAAGATCATTGGACGGCGGCACTGAAAAAGGCAAACCTCTCGGTGCGGGCAGTGAACCCACCATCTCAAGATACTCTCTCACCTCTGCGGGAAAGCCCGGAACTAATTTATTTGTTAGCCCCCGAGATCTAGCTGAACCTTCCCCGTGCCAAATGGTTGAGTATGCGAGGGCGTTCCATACGACCATTCCGCCATGGCTGTGGGCGACGATTGAGTATTTTACCCCAATGTACTCCAACTGACAGAGGAATACCCACAAACGAATACCGGCTTGGCGACGGGCATAGTCCGAGTTCGCACCGGACCAATGGAACGATATGACGTGACGACCCTGCTCCTCAGTTAATTTCTTCGTGAGTGAGCCCTCGGATTGCCACCAGCCTGAACCCTTAATGGATTTAGCTGCGGCAAAGGTCCCGTGTACAAAAACTGTGACTTCTTCGTCGCTATCCAATTTCATTTCGGCTTTTAGAGCGCCTAGAAGGTAAATTGCTTCCCATCCGTCCGACGTCGGTATTTTTTGCCAGGGCGGTAGTTTTCTAGTAATAGAACGATTTTTCCAATCGAGAATGTCGTCTAGGGGTGTCATATTCTTTTCCAAGTGAATCGCCAAAACTGTCGACAAGACTCGTTTCTATGCTTCGGATGAATTCAGAATCGGACCGTTACTGGAACCAAAAAATTGGATACCACAGAAGGGTCTTTTTATTCGCCCGAACTCGCCTGATTTGAGACCTACTTCAAGGCAAACACCCAAATGGCCGGACCGCCGTCGAAGCCGGGGGTGCCAGTCGTTTTACTCCAGCGACGGTAATGCCCGGTGATATCGCGGATGTGGTTGTTGGTTACGCCAACGACGACCGCCAGATACTGTGTCTCGCCAACTTGATAGGTAATCAGGCTGGAAGACGGTGCGTCGTCCAACGGAAAACTCCACAGCTGTTCGCCAGTGGTGTCATCGTAGGCTTTCAAGGCGGGGTCGATATCGCCGGAGAAAATTACGCCGCCCGCAGTGGACAGAATCCCCGTCGATTGAGGCGTGGTCAAATCCGTGTTCCAGGCGATCTCTCGAGTGACGACATCGATGGCCGCAATACGACCCATCATTCCATCGTCCAGAGAAGGGTCTTCTGCGCCTCCAAATTGAATGCCGGACGTCAGCAGGAATCCGCCTTTGTCGGTCTCGCTGATACTCATGCAAGATTCGGTAATTGGGACGTACACCATGTTTGTCTTCGGGCTGAAAGACGTTTGAGGCCAGCTTCGGGCACCGAATGGAATAGGACAAACTACACTTCCCGTCTCCTTGTTGGGCATTTTACGCGGATCAATTGTTTTCTTTCCCGTAACCGGATCGACGGCCGTGATTACGTTTTGCTGGCCGGTATCTACATTGAACAGAAATTCTCCAGTAGCTGCATCCAAAGCATCCAACATCACCATCTTACCAACGTTCATCACTGCCTTGACTGTTCCACCATCGGGAGTCGGAATCGTCGCGATCTGACGTTCAAAACCCCAGTCCAAATCCCATTGATCGTTCTGCATGTGCTGGTAGTACCAGACGAGTTCGCCTGTTTTCGGGTCCAACGCGATTGTGCAGTTCGTATACATAGCGTCGTTGGTGTGCCCTGGTTTTTCCGTGGCATACACAAGAGGTTTCGTGTCGTAGGTTGGCGCGACCCCAAAATACACGAGCCCCAATTCCGGGTCATAGGTCCCTTGCTGCCAAATCGATCCGCCGTTGCGTTGTTGGTTCGGAATATCATTCCAAGTGTTACCGCCCGGCTTGCCTTTGTGGGCGATGGTATTGAAACGCCACAGTTCTTCGCCGGTGTCTTTGTCCATGCCGACCAGGAATGCGCCACCCGGCGTACGGAAACCAATCGTGCCCTGAATGACGACGCCTTCAGCGATTAAAGGAGCTTGACGTGTATGAATCGCGCCGCGTAATCTCGGATTGTCACTCGGGAGCTTAATCTCGCTCTCCCAAACCAACGCACCCGTCTTCGCATTTAATGCCACCATCGTCAGATCGGAGGTGGAGACGTATACCTTATCTTCATGCAACGTCAACCCCATCTTTTTCGAATAAGATCGTTTCGTGTCATGTTGGTACCGCCAAAGTACGTCACCGTTCGTAGCATCCATCGCCAAAACCGATTTCGGAAACGCGGCCATATACATGACGCCGTTATGAACGACCGGCATCGGCATGGTGGGTCCGAACAACAACGGAGCCCGCCAGGAAGGTTTTAAATCTTTAACGGTGTCCTTATTGATTTGTTTCAGCGGACTATGGCTTTGTCCGTCGTAGGTACGACCCCAATGCAGCCAATCTTTCGGATCCGGATTTTGAAGCATTTTGTCCGTGAGCGATGGAAGACTACTCAGGAGAGCCGTTTGTTCGTCGCTCATAGACACCGGGATCAATGGATCGTGATCTTGTCCGGGAAGTTTTGGAATCGTGAATTTGGAAAGAACAGCCGAATCGGACGAAAGCGGTTTGTCGCCGGGTTCCAGATTGTTCATTTGAAGAATATAGGCGAGAGTGTTTGTGAAGTCGTCTTCTGACAGGTTCACCGGAGCATCCAGGTTTTCCGGTGGCATACGATGTATATGGAACGAAAGTGTTGCCGGAGAGTTCCCGCGGAACGTCGCATCGAAGGTGGGGCCGCTGAGTGGGGGAGCTATGTCCAACCCTTCCAGTTTCGCTCCATGACATCCCGCGCAATGGGTGCGATAGACGGTCCGGCCTTTGCCAGCCTGCGCCTTGGTGAATTCAGGGGGAGGACCCACTTTCTTCGGCTTCGGCGGTCCCAGTTGGGCATTGCTGATGGATTGCCAGGAAAGCAAAAGAAGTACTATAAAACCCAAAAAGCCCGTCCGCCGCATGAAATTCATCAATCATCTCCGGTTATCTACGTAAGTGTCTTAGGAAAAACGCCTGCCCCTAGGCGAAAATCACACTTTAAACGTACAGATCGGAATCCGTCAATGTCAAAAGTATTCGACGTATAGGGTGGTCTCATCTGGCAAGATTAACCACGAGGAGCCTCATCGCGGGAGACCATCGGAAACTCAGGTATTTTTTTTCTTGAACAATTGTTGACGACTGCGACTATATTTGGAAAGGGCATCGTCCAGAATCTTCACCAAGCGGTCGTTGGAACGGTCTCCTGCCTGCGATTTCTTTTGAAGATGTAGATGGGTTAGACGTACCAGGTCGGTCTCTTCCTTTGTTACAGAATTCCAGTCTTCTTTTTGGAGCTTGTCAATCGCTGCACGGAGTAGATGTTGGTTGCGTCGTTCGTTATCCGGCGTTTCATTATCAGATTCCGCCGGACGACTTTCCTCCCATGCGTCGAGCAATTGTCGAACGTGACGGGAAAGGACATCCAGGGTGCCGCCTTCTTTTCCCATTGATGCTGATTTTTCCAGAAACATACCGAGGATTCCCACGTCTTCAATCGTAAGAGTGTGGGCCTCATCGACACGTAAATGTCTCACCTTTTCCAAAACTTTTTCTAGATGGCTCTTGTCCATGAAAGTATTTGAGCTCCGAAATGCATTTTAGACACACGTTCAACCGGGATGCGTTAAGGCATCTACGCGCTTGTACGCCGCATTAGAATAGGGGTATTGTGCATTTGTGTCAATAAATACAAAATTCAGTTTCCGGCACGTGATATCGAATTCGACGGATCCGGATTCGTCGTCGTGCGACCATTCGTGAAAGCGGTATTCCAAAGTGGTCCATAGTGCGTGCGCATACAGACCTTCAGTCAAAGGAGGGTGAACTTGCAGATTCGAGAAATGTTGCCGGAAGATACGGCTGAAATGGTGTCGATTATCGCCGCCCATGAAGAGTGGGACAGGTCCTATGCGCAAGAATATTTCGACGGATATTTCCAGCGTGTGAAGGATGGTACAAATTCGTCGGAGTTGAATTTTGTCGCCGTGGTCGATGATGTCGCAGTCGGCACTTGCGGATACGCTCCACCGAAAATGGCATCGGACGATGTCCTTTGGGGTACTTGGCTCTACGTCCACGAAAGTCAACGCGGAACCGGCACTGGCGGGGCCTTATTAAAACACACACTCGAAGCCATGCAAAAAGTAGGCGCACGGAAAGCCTATCTGGAAACGTCGTCAGACGAAAGCTACGCCACGGCCGTCGCGCTCTATCAATCTTTCGGATTCGAAATTGAGGGTACCTTGAAAGATTACTATGAAAAGGGGGAAGATTTACTCATCATGGGTGCGGTTTTGGGCGACAAAGAATAATGGATGGTGAATTGGAAACGAAAAGAGAATTCACCAACGAATATTTTGGCAATCTCGAATCCTTGCGCGGGATAGCGGCGATCGTGGTTGCGTTTGTCCACATTGCTTGGGTATTTCCACTTTATCACGCGCCGTTCGTTCGAAACGGTTATCTCATGGTCGATTTCTTCTTCGTCCTTTCTGGATTCGTGATCTACCATAGCTACAGAAATTACTTCGAAGGCGCGAGGTCGTTGAAAAGTTTCATGTGGTTGCGTTTTTGGCGCCTGTATCCGCTCCACTTCTTTTTTCTCGTTACATTCCTTGGTATCGAGGGCCTCGAATGGCTGCGGGAATGGTGGATTCAAGACGTCGGCGACGCAGGTGCGTTCCAGGCCCAGAATAATTTATCTAGTTTTATCACGAACGTATTTCTCGTTCATTCACTTGGCTTTCACGATCGACTTACTTACAACGCACCCAGTTGGAGTATCAGCACGGAATTCTATGCCTATTTGCTGTTCGGCGTTCTCATGTGTCTTTTTTCCTCCCCGATGGCTCGGCGCATCGCGGCAATCGTCACCATGGCGACAGGATTTTGCGTCCTTTTTTATGTCGGTAAAAGGCATATCGACGTGACTGTTGATTACGGCTTTTTTAGATGCGTCGCAGGTTTCTTTGCGGGAGTGTTGACTTACGACGTGTATCGATATGTTCGGGATAAACGCGACTGGAACTTGCACAGCGACCTAATCGGCATTATTCAAGCTGCGGCGCTGGTCGCTGTTGCGGTGTTCTTGGGCATCAAGAGCAAAGGGTATTCAGATTTCGCAATTATCCCTTTTGTTTCCATCATTGTACTTCTTACGGCTCTCGTACCGAATAGTCCCTCCGGGAAAGTACTTGCCCTGAGACCGCTGCGCTGGGCGGGAAAAGTTTCATACTCCATCTACATGATTCATCCGGCAGTTTTTTGGATGTTTTATCAAACGCTTAAATTTGTATTCAAGGCTCAGCCCGGTGTCGACTCAAGGTTCAATCCAGATCTCCTATATCCTTCAACGACATTGGGTACGGTTTTTTTTGTCATTGCATTAGCATCAGTGTTTATTCTGTCGGAACTCACGTACCGATGGATCGAAAATCCGTTTCGTGTTTGGTCCAAAAAAAGGCTCCTGTCTAACTGATTGAAATTCGAGGGTTACGCCTCTATAGTGAACAAAAAGAAGGAGAGTGGGTAGGCATGGAATTGACGATCGATAGAGTACAGCTCGCCGTAAGTGATCGGGTGGCTGCTGCTGAAGGATGGGTAAATATTCTGGACGCGATTCACCTGCGCGACGATGCCGTTGAATGCCTGAACGCACGTCGTTCGGTGTATCAAGTGGGACGCTCCGAAGTGGAGTTTCTCGAACCGAACGGTGAAGGCGTAATCGCAAATTCATTAAAAACGGTGGGTCGATCTCATTTGTTTGCCGGGGGTGTCGCATCCTCCGACTTAGAAGGTCTCATTTCGAACGTAGAAAGTCAAAACATTGCCTGCATACAGGAGGGCGGTCAAGCCCACGTTATTTACAAAGAAGATGGTCAGAACGATATTCATTTCGTCCTTTCGCAGGCCGCTGACCGGGAATCCGTGGGATTGCTCGACTATCTTTATGAAGCAACCATATTGGTCGATGAATACCAGCCTTTGGGGGACGCGGTCTCTCGAATTTTCGATTCAAACGCAGACGGCTACTGCCCCATTAATTCTTCAAAATTTAAATATGACGGGTATCTGACGCTGTTCAATCCGGACGAACTGCATCGATTCGAAGTGATCAAGCCCACCTCCGACGAAACAACCATGGGTCGTTTCCATGTGAGGCGGGGTCGCGCGTTTTACATGGCCTTTGCCGAAACACCCCATATGCTCGAAATCGAAAAACGTGCCAAAGATGCGAACGCAGGAATCACTGTGGAACGCCCCGAAGGACGCGCTGAATCCGAGATGGCCGATTCCATGTTTCTTCATCCACCCGCCCTCGGTGGAATGATGTTGGGGCTATCACGACCCACCCAAGCGTGGAGCTGGTCCGGAGATCCAGATCGCGTCGTAAAGATCTAAACTACTGCCACCACAGGAGACGCTTATGGCATTTGAAACGCTTTCACGTCGAAAGGCCTTGCGGTTTTGGGGATGGGGGTATGAAGACGAAGGGCTGACTCCTGAAGAAGATGCCGGGATGCGTGCCTCAGCGGCAGCCATGTCGCCGGGTGGCTTAGAGGAAGTTCCCGAGCCGACCGAAGACGAATACGATCTACCTGCACCGCGGTTTAACGCGCCAAATACCTTAAAGAAAATTTTCTCTGCTACTCCTTACGATCGCCTGACGCACGCTTATGGGAAATCGATGCCTGACAAGCTCCGACTTTTGATGCGACAAGTACCGCATGCACCAGACTATGTCGTATTTCCCAAGACCGACAACGATGTTCAATCCATTTTGGATTGGGCCGCTGATGCCAACGTGGCCGTCATTCCGTTCGGCGGTGGAACGAGCGTGTGCGGCGGCGTAGAGACGGACGTGGGGGATGCGTACTCCGGAACCGTCTCGTTGGACATGCAGTACTTCGACCAAATCCTGGAAATCGATCGTACGAGTCGGGCTGCCCGAATTCAGGCGGGACTCAACGGGACCGAGCTAGAAGGGATGCTCAAGCCTCATGGCCTGACCCTTCGTCATTTCCCCCAGAGTTTTCAATTCTCCACGGTCGGCGGATGGATCGCCACGCGAGCCGGCGGACACTACGCTTCCTTATATACTCATATCGATGACTTCGTCGAATCGATTCGTATGGTTACGCCACAAGGCATTCTCGAATCGCGACGACTCCCGGGTTCAGGAGCAGGGCCCTCGGCGGACCGATTGATGATCGGGTCGGAAGGCATGATGGGCGTCATCACCGAGTCGTGGCTTCGCCTCCAAGACCGGCCGACGTATCGCGCATCGGCATCCATTCAATTTGACAAAATGAAAAACGCGACAGAAGGTGTTCGCGCGTTGTCCCAGTCTGCTCTGTTCCCGACCAACTGTCGGCTCCTCGATCCTGAAGAAGCCAAAGCGAATGGAGTGGGCAATGGGAACACATCGTTGTTGGTCCTTGGGTTCGAATCTGCCGATCACCCGCTCGACGCGTGGATGAATCGGGCGCTGGAACTCGTACGCGATCACGGCGGAAAATACGACGAAGAAGCCGTGGCGCGTTCGTTGAACCCGAAGGCAGTCGAAAGCACTGAACATACGAAAGGCGCCGCGGGTGAATGGCGCAACGCGTTTCTCCGCATGCCGTACTACGGGAACGTTTCGGCACGACTGGGCCTCATCGGAGATACCTTCGAAACGGCCATCACTTGGGATAAGTTCGACGGGTTTTACGCCGAGACCAATGAACGCATGCGAAAGGTACTGAAAGAAGTCACTGGTGCCGAAGCAAACCTCTCCTGCCGATTCACCCACATCTACCCCGATGGACCTGCCCCGTACTTTACTTTCCGCGCATTGGGTACCAGCACCGGCGATCTGCAAAGCGTCCTCGACAAATGGAAAGAAATCAAAATCGCGGCCAATGAAACCGTTACGTCTCTCGGTGGCACCGTCACCCATCACCACGCCGTTGGCCGCGACCACCGCCCGGGCTACGAAAACCAGACCAGTTCACTTTTTCGAAAAACCCTTCAAGGCGCGAAGCATATGGTTGACCCATTCGGAATCATGAACCCCGGCGTTCTCATCGACCCGCGGGGGAAAGAAGTAGGAGTCCGCGGTATACTGAAGTGAAGGAAAATGGAATTCGAAAGGAACGGAATGGAACGGCGAGAGTTTTTAACAAATACGTTGGGTGCAGTGGCGGCTACATCAGTTCTGCAAGGACAAGACGCATACGCGAAGGAGCAAGATTGGACCCAGGGAGACGTTAAGCACATTCTTCCGACGGCGAACCACGAGCGGCTCCTTTTCAAAATTTCGTTCAACAATCCCCAACTGAACGTTCCGCGCCTCATGATTGGTGGCAAAGCCCACTCCGGCATCCGTACCGACACGGAAGGAAAATTTTGGGCATTCGACCTTCCCGATTTGGAGTCTGATACCGAATACGAAGTGTCTCTTGTGGACGGCGATTCGCGAAAACTTTGTGATCCCTGGCCGATTCGTACATTTCCCCATCCCGGTGCGTCGCCGGAACGTCTGCGTCTTCTCATTTACACATGTGCAGGTGGACACGACGGTTTGAGGACCTCGGAAACCGGTGGATTCGTGCCCATACCCGATAGAAGAAAGCTTTTGAAACGAGCACTCGCCTACCAGCCGGATGCCGTCGTATCCATTGGCGACCACGTGTATTGGGATCTGCGAGCAGGAAAATCGGCACGCAGCTTGGGGGATTCACCGCGCGCCAGGAGTTTGTCAGGCATTTTTGATCGCACGATTCCCGTTTTAGGAACGGAAAATGAAAAGGTTCTGAAAGCTTCCGTCGGTCCTCAGATCGCTGATCTGTACGGAACATTGTTTAGGTCTACACCCGCGTTTTTTTATCAAGACGACCACGACTATTTCGAAAATGACCATGCGGATGACACGATAGTCACGTTTCCGCCGGATGCGTTTATGTTGGGGTTGGGCCGAGCATCCCAATGGTTGTACTATCCCGAATTCCTGCCCGATGAAAATCGTCCGATTGGACTTGCCGCTTCTTCCGCCGCCGATCGACCGGCCGGCTTGAGCGAATGTTATGGAACTCTTCGATACGGTAAATTGTTCGAAGGCATGTTGTATGACTGCGTACGTTTTCTTTCCTTGAAAGGCCCCAGTGCCACCTTCGTTGAGCCGGATGCGGAAAACTGGCTGCTCTCTCGGATGAAAGAATCCAATGTCCGACATGTGGTCAATATGCCGTCTTCACCAGTGGGATGGACGGCAGGAAAATGGGCCGAGTGGTATCCGGACGTGTTGGAAGAAGACGGGACATTGTCCCGAAAAGAAGAAAAGCCGTATTGGCAGAGTGGGTGGCGAGCGCAACACAATCGCTTGATGTCTGCCGCTTCGGCGATGGACCGTTGTGCCATGTTTATCAGTGGTGATATTCACAGTCTTGGGGAAACCCATGTGATAGGGTACGATGAGGTTAGTTTCGAAAAGAATCCCGTAGTTTCAGTTCTTTCCGGACCTTTGGGTACGAGCAATCGCGGGTGGCCTTCCGTGTTCCGAGGCACAACCGCTCAACCACCTATCGGAATGAAAGTCGACGAAAAACTTCCTGCGCTTGAGGAGAACGGATTTATTATCGCCGACTTCACGTCCGAAGAAATAGTCCTCGAATATTTTGGGTGGCTACCAGAACGCGGGTCCGATGTTATCGATAATCTTCAGCCGTTTCGACGGACCGTAATCCCTGTTTGAGATGTGTTTGAGTGCCTTTTAATAAGTAATAGGAATACGGATTGAATCGAAATAATTAAACGAAGTAGAGCATTGATTTCGTGCGTATGACTCACTAGCATGGATTCTTTCGAAACCTGAAGGGAAATAGACACATTGCTAAGTAGAAACTGTTTAAAAATAATTTCATTCCTGTTTGTTATTTTAATCTTCACAGGTTGCGGGGGCGGTGGCAGCGGCAGTACCACGTTCACGGTAGCTTCGTCCTCGGGAGAAATAATTTTTGCGGGCGAAACTACGGACTTGGCGGTTACGACGGACGCGACGTTTCCCTATACGATTCGTTTGGAAGTCGCCTCCGAAGGCGGAACCGCGAGAATCGTGAATGATTATTCAGACAGGACGGAATTCAAGTGGTCCACGTTGGAAGAAGGTTCGTACGAAATCACGGTGAGCCGACGGAATGTCCTAAATGGATCGGTCACTAATACGGTTTTGAATCTGGAGGTGGTTTCTCCTTCCCCAGGGCTACCGGCCGTAGTCGGGACGGACCATCCTTTGGTCGCTTTATATGTCATTCCTGCGCAGGGGTCTTCCGTACCCGTTTCAGTCCAATTTCGCGAATTAGGTACAGGCATATTTTCGTCTACCCCCGTTAAAGAAGCATCAACGACTAATTCGACTTACTTCTATATTGCTGGACTGAAAGCGTCCACGACCTATGAAGCCCAGCACGTTTTTGCCGATGATCGAGGTGGTCTCACTAGCCGAGGCGCGCTCATGCAATTCAATACCGGCTCCCTCGATATACAGATACCCGATTATTCAGTCATATCGCCGTCCGGAATGGATACCAGTGTGGACGATCCTTTTGTTCTCTTCAATCCAATATTCGGTACAGAAGAAGTTCCACGTTTCTCTTTCGCCACGGATTTGGATGGAAACCTGATTTGGTATCTGCCTTCAGACCCCGGTGTGCCCCAGGCGAGGGTAAATCGAATTGTGACGGGCGGGACGTTTCTCATCGAAGAGAGCGAATACCTTCGAGAAATCGATTTGGTTGGCAATACTGTGCGAGAAACGAATCTGCAACGGGTCAACGAACAACTGAATGGTATGGGGTCTCCTGAGATTCTTGGTTTCCATCACGAATCGCGCCGGCTGCCGAATGGGCATACTCTGGTTCTCGGGTACATTGAAGCAATATACGATAATGTGCCGGGCGAAAAAGGACCAACCAACCTTTTGGCGGATATGGTGATTGTGTTGGACGAAAATCTTCAGGTGGCTTGGGTTTGGAATGCCTTCGAGCACATGGATATCAATCGGCCGGCGATACTTGGCCAAGTCTGCGAAGTAGACGGTCCAGGCTGTCCTTCGAACCTCCAATTGGGGGAAGAAGCAAACGATTGGCTCCATTCGAACGCCGTTGAGTATTGTGCCGCCGACGGGAACTTGATAATTTCAGTACGTCACCAGGATTGGATTATTAAGATTGCCTACGAAAACGGAGCAGGAGACGGCCATGTGATCTGGCGGCTCGGCGAAGGCGGTGATTTCGCGTTAAACTCGAAAGATCCACACCCGTGGTTTTCCCACGCGCACGATCCGAACTACATTGACGACAACGTTATTGCGGTATACGACAATGGGAATACTCGAAGCGAACTGTACGACGAAAATTACAGCCGAGGCCAAGTGTATGAATTAGACGAAAAGAATATGACCGCCACGCTGGTCCACAATTTCGATCTTGGAAATTACTCGCCTGCACTGGGCAGTGCACAGCAATTATCGAACGGTAACTTCTTTTTCAATTCGGGTTTTCATGTGCCGCCTCCGCGTACGACAACGGCCGACGAAGTTCTGCCGGATGGAACATTAGATCATGGAATCTATGTGGATACCGCGGTCTACCGTTCATTTCGACTGAGAGATCTGTACACAGCTCCTCACTACTGGATGGAGTGACAGTGAATCCAACGCGTTTAACGATCGTGTCGTCCCATTGGATTCGCAATTGAAGGAATTTTGATAGACGATTAAGATGAAGGCGAAGAGTTGTGGAATATGGCCTCGACTTGCATAAAAAAATGGTGGGAGAATCGCGTGAGTTATCATAAATGGGTACATTCAACCAAAAAAAACCATACGCTTTGTACTGCTCTTGCTGCTCGACTGGTTATCGGTATGCTTGTTCTCATCGGTATCAACGCCGGAGCCAATGAGCGACCAAATATCGTCATCATGATGGCAGATGACCTGGGTTATGGCGATATCGGTTGTTATGGGTCGAAAATCCGTACACCGAACATCGACCAACTTGCGAAAGATGGGTTGCGGCTCACAGACTATTACAGCGCCGCGCCGAATTGTTCACCGTCGCGTGCGGGGTTGTTGACGGGGCGGACGCCATCGCGTGTAGGAATCTATGACTATATTGACCCCGGTTCGCCGATGCATTTACCAGCGTCGGAAGTGACGATTGCCGAAATGTTGAAACCGTTGGGGTATGCGACATGTCACGTCGGAAAATGGCATTTGAGTTCTTGGGTACGCGATCCCGACGCCCCTTTGGAATCGCCGACGCCCGGCGACCAGGGCTTCGACTATTGGTTCGCGGCGGATAACAACGCGGTACCTTCCCATCACAATCCCCTGAACTTCATTCGAAATGGCGTAAACGTTGGAAAGTTAGACGGGTATTCTTGTCAATTGGTCGCCGATGAAGGGATTCGGTGGTTACGAGAACGTGAGAATAAGGAAAAACCTTTCTTTCTGAATGTCTGGTTCAATGAGCCTCACAAGAAAATCGCATCGCCGCCGGAAATCGTAGAAACGTACGATGGCCTGTCTACCGACGATGCGCTCTACTATGCGAACGTAACGAATATGGACGCCGCAGCAGGTCGTATCTTGGCCACATTGGATGAACTCGGCTTGCGCGAGAATACAATCGTGCTCTTCACGTCTGACAATGGGCCGTGGCGTAAGGGTTCGTCCGGTCCTCTCCGAGCGAAGAAGAGTTCCTTATACGAAGGGGGAATTCGAGTGCCCGGAATCGTGCGTTGGCCCGGTCATGTGGAAGCGGGGAGAGAGTCCAGTGTGCCGGTCGGCGCGGTAGATGTCTTTCCGACTTTGGCGAAAATTGTGGACACGAATCTTCCGCCGGAAACGGTGATCGACGGGCAAAGTGTGTTACCGCTCCTCGAAGGTAATCCATTTGCTCGGAGTACGCCGCTGTTTTGGCTATTCTACAAATCGACTCCCATGTGCGTTTTGCGCGACGGAGACCTGAGCCTTGCGGCGAACCCTGCGGTGACCTACAAGTCCAAGTCGCATCCTTTCGACCAAACGGATTTTGACTACGTCAAAAGTGCGCTCATGGAACGTTACGAAATCTATGACCTGGGGAACGACATCGGCCAAACTCGTAACTTGATCGAAGAATTCCCAGCCGCTGTTAAACGCCTTTCCAAGATGATGAACGAGATCCATCTGGACGTGGTCGCCGAAGGGCCCGTCTGGGAAGGCCTTTGGGAAAAATAGTTTCCAGCCTGTGTATGCGAATAAGGCTTCCAGTCCGTCGGTATTTATTGACATGTTGCGCGGCCGGGTTCTTGAAATCATGCGCAGGTGCCCAGTAAATAGGTGCGATCACGTTAAATAACCCGTATTTTTCGCTTTTTACAACCAAACGCCGTTTCGTGTGTCTTAGCCTACAGAAAAGGTAACCCGTCAGGAATGACCGATTATGAATTGGCAACGAGATATCACAAAGGCGACGCGGAGGCCTTTACGACCTTGTACGATCGGTACAAGGATGGTTTCTATACCTACCTCCGAAACCGTGCGCCCGCTGAGGCCGACGACTTTTTCCAGGAGTCGTTCATGAAATTTGCCGATGCCCTATCGAAACGGGAAATCGAATTCCCGCGCTCGTACCTGTACATGATTGGTTTGAACCTCGTACGCAATCGGGGTCGGCAGAAACCTACGGTGTCGCTCGACGAAGTGGGAGACTTACCCGACGAAGACGCGCCCATGCCGGAAATCGATCGCGAGGTTGAACAAGAAAAACTTCAGCGAGCAATGGAACGTCTGGCGGAAAAAAAGCCCGCGTTTTACGATGTTCTCCATCTTCGAATTTTTGAAGAGTTGAGTTTCGACGACGTAGCCGAATTGCTGAAACGAAATCGTAATACAGTCACTGCCCAATACCGCTACGCCCTCGGACATATGAAGGGCTACATAGAGGAAATCAATGATTGAAAACGAACTAAAAAATAAAGGTCTACGTTCGGCTCCCGCGTCGCTCGACGGCCCCATTCTGGAGCACGCTCGAGGACGAGCGGAGAACCCCATTACGTGGTTCGACGACCCCTGGCTTCGTTTTGCCGCCGGATTCGTACCGTTTCTGGATTGGGCTCTTTTGGCCGCTTCATTTTTTCAGGGTAGACACATTCAAATTACGCCCACGGTACCGGGTCTCGTACTCGTCCAGCAGGGCATCAAATTAGGAGATCTGAAATGAGATACGCAAAAGGTTGTTTGTTTGCACCTGTGATTCTTCCGTTGATTATCATCGGCTTCATGCTCGGCGGCCTCGCAGTGCAATGGTTATGGAATGAAACCGTGACGGAGATTTTCGACACGAACCCCGTCACATTTTGGCAATCCGTGTTTTTATTAGTCCTTTGTAAGATCCTGTTTAGCAACAACTACAACGTTAAACATACTAAAGAGGATAAGAACAAATGGGAATGGAACGAACGATAGAATAACGGCAGGGACTGAGATTGTCTTAAAATTTGCCGTGAAAACTCGCGATGGAAGAAAAACGTATTCGAGCTATTGCGCTTCGACTTGCTTAAGTAGTATTTCGGATGTGCAGATACAAAGACCGCCGCAAATATACCTGGTCGGGTTTGCTACGTCGTCGAATACAAACAGTTCCTCTTTATCGATGCAATTCATGGCTTCGTTAATATCGAACCACCTCAACGCCGAATAACTTGCGGTCGATTCCGGAATGTATTCTCGTCCCTGTCTCAACTCCACCAAAATATTCAACATCCTAATCGCGTCTGGCTGATCGCCGTCAGAGAGGAGGGGAGACGTTCCTTCTTTATACACCGATGGAGTCGCATCGAATTCGACTTGTCCGTATTCGAGAGGGTCAGCCAAACCCAGTTTTCGCGATAACACGGATTCGACCACATCGTTGAGCAGCCTATCGGGAATCTCTTTCGTTTTATTCGTATCCTGGGATGCTTCCCATCGATCGTAGATTGAGTCAAATACAGTATCCGAAACACGAATAGTAGGCACGCTCGCAACATTTTTGTGATTCCCATTGGTCTCGGGTCTGCGTACGCCGATCAAGACATCCAGTCCTTCAGGACCGTCGTCATGAATCATCTTCGGCGCGACGATCGTCAACGCGATTACAGTAGATATTTTGGGCGCCGCTAACGTTTCGTTGAGGGGTTCATACTTCGTTGTCAGCATTGGTTTTGCTCCTTTATAATGCTCGCTACGACCATTCTTTGTCCCACCAATCGAAGAAATATAATGGTCCGATATGTGACTTCAATTTGGAGCGCAGTGCGTTGCCGTCAATCGCGCTAGGATCAAGTTTGAAGCCATAGACGTCATTGAGGATTCCGCAAACGCTACCGACATCGATCGGATCGTCGTCGACAATACCGCTTGCCGCGCATAATAGTTCGGAGGAGGTGTTAATTCCTAATGCTGCTTTGCTCTCAATTAATTCGTCGACGAGCGTCCAGCCCTTTTTTCGCAAGATGGACAGGATGTCCGCGAAAATGAATTCTCCTCTGACATTATTATTTTCCAATTCCAATAATACATCTCGAAATTCTTCGGTGTTGTGAAAAACGTATAACCCGGCATCGCGTTCAAGGTTTGTTTTCGCTATCGGGTCAGTTCGTTCTTGCGAAATCCGAACAATTTTCCCTTGATCGTCCTTAGTGATTTGACCAGCCACAAGCGTTGATGCTGGTGCCGTGAGAATGCCAAAAACCTTTTTCGGATTCTCACCATTTTTAGGCGCTTGAACTTTATTGACGAGAGCGGCGATACTCACGTCTGAAATTAACGGCGTGTCCACGTAGGATAGAACGACCAGTCCTGAATGATTTTGCAGATCATGCAAACACGTGGCCACGCGAAAACCAACTCCTAGTGTCTTATCGTATTCAAGATAGTTGTATTTTGTACCGAATACGCGCCTAATCAAATCACTTCGAAATCCAATCGCGGTGAAGATCTTACTCGTTTCACCTCGTAAACCCGATTCAATTTTTTCGGACATTATGTCCAGCAACAATTTTTTACCAAACGGTAGTGCCGGTTTTGGAATCGTTGAGCCCATTCTCGTAGATCGCCCGCCAGCGAGGACGAGGCCAATCACCGAAACGTCTTCCGTATTTACAACGTTCGGGTGAAATTCTCTCCATTCGTTCGTTTCGCGGATTTTGGCGACTTTAATCGGGCGTGTGTTTTTTAAAATTCTGGATTGAATGTCACGTACGAAGTTGCGTTCGGTCCGGATTCCGTATTGCAGTGCATGATTTGGCATTTCAGCGAGTATTTGGGCACGAAACAATCGTGTGTGTGGTACGTTGCGAAACGTGAAATGGTTTTGCAGTTTCAGATCGTTGGCTACTACGCGCACGGCTTCAGCATAAACGGCGTCCCGATTTATTCCGGAATCGGGACCTTTCAGTGATTCTATCTCTGCAACGATTTCCTCGAACTCATCTCTGTAGTCTCGCCCATCTACGTCTCTGAGCATTTTTCCTACTTGATACAAATAATAACTAGGGCCAGATTTTTTGAGCCGAGACCCATTAAGTATGACGGGATGGCCCCTGTGGCCAGCAGGTCGCCATTGGGCGGCGGGAGCTTTTGTGGTCTGCTCGTATGACTCGCGGACGGCATCCTGCTGTGCTGTACCAAATATATCTCGGTTTCCCTCCCTCGATATTTCATACAACAGCCAATTAAGCTCGTCGTCGTTTCTCCAAACTGATACATCCCATGCTTCGCCCTCGATGTAGTTCAGTATGCCATCTCTGGCTATTCTCTTTTGGGAACAAAATCGTCCGACCTGAGTGTCCGTCCAATCGCGTTCGAACCAGTTCATGACTTCTTTCATCCCATCAAGCAACGTGGCACTTGAATGACAAACATTGCGTTGGCCATTCACTATAGAATTCGGGGGGTCAAGACGAATTAGTCCGCGATAGGCGTCGCTTCTAATCGAACCATATACACAGTTTTTGGGATTGGAGCTACCTCCGGCAATGCTCTCCCGTACCGTCCTCCAACTCCGCGTTGTGGCGACATGAATTGCGATCGTGTGTGCATCGTCGCTCACGAACAGTTTTCGTAAACCCGGAATGAAACCGTTTATAACGAGCCTCACACTTTTACCAGGAAGCCTTATCGGAAAGACCGTTTTTCTGAAGCCAATTTTGTTGAGCCCATTAGGTAATTTGTTCCAAAATAAATCCTCCGCTCTTCCTTTGTTCCATTCAACGGTTAACTCTTCTTCGTCGATATTCATCTCTTCGCAAAATTTTAGTGCCGGAATAACGATTGAATCGTCATAGGGGGCACCGAAAGCGGCTTCGAATCGGGAGTCATCATAAATTTTCCGAACGTTTCGAAAATCATCGGAGTTGAATTGATTTTTCCCATTGGCGATTGCGGCGGGTAATCCGTACTGCTTTTCAAACAATTTTTTTGTCGCCACTTGAATTCCGGAATAGCACCGAATTTGTACAATCCGATCTTTATTCACGATGCGTTTGAAAATCTCAGTCAAACAAGGCTCGAAGAAAGTCCCACCCGGCTTAATCAAAATGACGCCTTCATTCTCATGGGCTTCGACGGGAATTTCTTCATTTACGAGGTCTTTACCCAATTTTCCGTGGTTGTCTGCGGTAAGAACAGAGCGCGCCAGTTCCTCGATAGTTGTAGGGCGATCCAATGTGTGTGGTGCGATGGCGATTTCATTCCCGATTAATTCGGCGAGTACATTAAAGGAATTTTCACCGGTCCTTCTTTCGTCCCGCCAATCAAAATATTTGATTTGCCCCAAAGAATCTTCGGCTTCGCAATCGTCAAGACGAACTGGAATGTAACGACGTTCGGGATAGCTTGGGTTTCGGAACTGAGACGCTTCTTCTTTTACCCATTCGGAGTGTATCGAGTTTTCGCTCAAAAATTGAACTAGAGTGCGTGAACGGTTCAACCCGTCTTCGACGGCCAAGGGAATATTGGAGCCGGCGGGCATCCAAGCATCGAACCAAACTTTTAGTCCGAGTTTTTGCAAATTTTCCGCGACTTTTGAGACGAACGGTTTGTCTTTTGAACTGTGACTCAAGAAAACGTCGTAATCAAATTGTTTGTCCACGATGCACCTTCAAATAGAAGTTCGATTTTTGCTAAAAAAAGATATTACTAGATAAGTGGTACTAAAACAAATCTGTCGTTGAGCGTTTGGCGTGGGGTGCCATTAATGATGAGTTCTTTGAGAAACGACCCTCCCTAAAAGAATAAATGGAGTTCGTGAATAAAACCGCCTACCCATCGGTTTATTCTTGAACAACCTTTTTGGGCTTTCGCGGATCAAATGGATGATTTGCGCTAAAAGTGTTTATACTCACGGTTCCACAATTAGACGGAGGAGAGACCATGGCGACTGAAGAGCAGGAAATGTCAGAACCAAACGAAATTCGAATCCGGATGTTGCCGGCGGTTATCTTCGCGATTATTCATGTCATCGCATTGGCCTATGCGCTATTTTTCGGCGATACGTTGTTGCAGTTCATGGTCGGAGCGATTATTGTTCCACTCTCAGTGTTGATCGCGCTCACATTCTGGTGGATGCTGAACACGTCGATACCGGTCAGGCAACGATACGCGATGGTCGTCGTCGGGGTTCTGTCGCTTGCGTGGATCATTATCACTCATCCGTTGACGTCTGGTGGATTTCCTTTTCTCATTGTCGTTCTTCCCATCATAAATATCGGTTCAGTACTTGTATTGCTTGCTACGGCGAAACAACCCTGGGAACGCCGGAGGAAATCATTGATTACCTTGATGTCCGGTGCGGCAATCTTGTTGACAGCCATTCGAGTCGACGGAAGCCGTGGCGATGAAACACCCATTATGTCGTTCAGGTGGACCGCCACGCCTGAAGAAAAAGTGGCCGCTGAATTAGTAGCTGCGGCCGAAAAAAACGAAATAGCTGTACTGGCGAGCACGATCTCGAACAGCGACTGGCCAAGTTTTCGTGGGGTCGAGATGGATAGCCGTGTAAAAGATGTTACTTTTGCCCCGTGGGGCGAAGAGGGACCCAATGAACTGTGGCGTCAATCGATCGGACTGGGTTGGTCTTCCTTCACAGTCGTCGGCGATTACTTTTTCACTCAGGAACAGCGCGGCGAAAGCGAACTTGTCGTCTGCTACGAAGCGAACACCGGAAAACAGGTTTGGGCCAATAGCCAATCGGTACGATTTGATGAAGCGCACGGGGCGGGACCGCGAGCGACACCCACGTTCCACAAAGGTAAACTGTATGTTCAAGGAGCTATGGGGGCGCTACAGTGTCTCGATGCGTCGAGCGGCGAAGTGATTTGGAAACGGGAGTTAACCGAAGACGCAGAGGTCAAGGTACCCGCTTGGGGTTTCTCGAGTTCACCACTGATCACAAACGACAAGGTCATCTCATTCGCGGGCGGCGCAAACGGCAAGAGCGTTTTGGCCTATTCATTGGATACGGGCGAACCCGCATGGGAAGCAGGGGACGGAACTCACAGTTACAGTTCCGTACATCTGGCCACGATTGACAACGTCCCCCAACTTCTCATACCCAGTAATTTCGGCATTCAATCGTTCGCACCGGACACGGGAGCCCTTCTTTGGGAAGAACAAATAGCGGCGTTTGCCGATAGCGCCCGTTGCGTGCAACCCGTCATGTTGCCGGAAGATGACTTTCTTTTTACCGATGAAATCGGAACTCGACGATTCGAAATCATCCATACAGATGGTGCCTGGATTGTAAAAAAAGCCTGGGAAAACAAGAAATTCCGCCCTTCCTTCAACGACACGGTCGTGCACAATGGTTTCGCATATGGATTCGATGGTCGCGCTTTCGTCTGTGTTGATATCGCCACCGGGGAACGCCAATGGAAATCGGGCCGTTACGGCGGACAGGTGCTCTTACTACCCGACATGGATAACCTTCTAGTCCTCACCGACAAGGGCGTCGTTATTCTGATTGAAGCGACTCCTGAGGAACATCGGGAGATCACCCGTTTCAAAGCCCTCGACGGAAAGACTTGGAACCACCCCGTGATCGCCAACGGAAAACTCTTCGTTCGAAATTCGGAAGAAGTAGCTTGCTTCGAATTGGCCGCTTCGGAGAAATCGCAGCCCTCGCCGTCCTGAGAATCTGCGCCTGAACACATTTTTTGGTTAGTTCTATCAAAGTTGCTTTTGATTTCATGGCTCCCCGTCGTTAGTATGACTCCTTACCGTTGCAATCGTGAAGGCTGAAGGGGAGACCAATGAAAAAAACACTTCGTACACTCGCTCTTACCCTCATGATTTCGTTTTCAGCCGCTTCGGTTGAGGAATTGGAAACAATTTTCAACGAAGTTAACCTGGAGGGATGGCATGTTGTCCCTGAAAATACAGCGAGCGATTGGACGGTGAAAAACGGGCTCATTGTGGGGCAGGGGAGCGCGAACCGGCTTTCGTATCTGGTTTGGGATGACGTCAATCTACAAGATTTTGAACTGGAATTGGATTATCGATTGCCCGGGAAAGGCAATACCGGGATTGAAGTGCACGCCCAGGCCGATCCGAGCGGGAAGCGTCCTTTCCAAGGATATCATGCTGATTTAGGTCACGTGGGGATCGGGGACCACATCCTCGGAGCTTGGGATTTTCACTTTGCTGAACGAAACGAACCGGTTTGTGAAAGGGGCACGGCCCTTCGCATCGACGAAAATGATTCCCCTACGCGGATCGACATTACCGATGCTGTTCAATTGGAGGACATCAATGACCAAGGTTGGAATCACGTCCGAGTTGTTGCAAGGGGAAACCATTTTCGATTCTTCATTAACGGGAAATTGGCTTCTGAATTCTCGGATCAGGTTCACGCTGGAAGATTGACCGCAGGGGCAATCGGTCTCCAGCTTCACGACAAAGGGATGCGCGTGGAATTCAGAAACGTGCAGCTTAAAAGGCTTCCCCCTGAAACGCCTGAGGGGTTTACGCGTCTGTTTAATGAAACCGATTTCACTGGCTGGGAAGGGAATCTGGAATTCTTCCGGTTGGAAGACGGTGCTATCGTTGCGGGCCGTCTCACAGAACGCGTTCCCCAAAATGAATTTCTGTGTACGACCAAAGAGTATGGTGATTTCGAGCTACGCCTCGAAGTAAAAGGGTCGCAGGTTGACGTAAACGGAGGAGTGCAGATTCGGTCGAAACGGATCCCTGATCATCATGAGGTGAGCGGATATCAGGTAGATACGGGAACCATCGGAGCAAACACCTTTCGACGAATGTCGCCGCCGGGTGCTGCGGAAAAAGCCCATGTGGGTACGGATGGACAGTCCATCATCTGGGGGTCGCTATACGACGAATCTCGTCGCAACCGATTTCTCGCGATAGCGGATCAAATAGAGTTGAAAAAGGCTCTCAACCCTGACGGCTGGAACCAATTCGTGATTCGGTGTGAGGGTGACCGAATTCAAGTATGGATCAACGACGCGAAGACCGTAGACTACGTGGAGACTAATCCCGAGATAGCAGATTCGGGCATCATTGGCGTTCAGATCCATAGCGGACCGGCCGTCGAGGTCTCTTATCGAAACATTTTCATTCGGGAACTAGACGAATCTCAAGCCGGCTTTGTGGAATCAGACGGCCTGCAAATCTACTACGAACGGTTTGGGGCTGGCCCACCGATGATTTTGGCTCACGGTTGGGGCGGTGATACCAAAAGCAATTGGGTAGATACCGGTTGGGTCGACGCGTTAAAAGAGCACCGGTCCATCATCTCGATCGATATTCGAGGACACGGAAAGAGCGACAAGCCTCACGAGCTCGACGTCTACAGTTACGCGGGCATGAGCCGCGATGTGTTGGCCGTCATGGATGAACTGGGTATTCCCAAGGCCGACTATATGGGATATTCCATGGGCGCGTTCATGGGTGCCCATTTGCTGGGGCATCACTCCGAACGTTTCACATCGATGGTCCTCGGCGGAATCGGCAACGAAACCGAGGAGAGTGCAGCGGCATGCGTCGAAATCGCGAAAGCCTTACGGGCGCCCGATATGGCCAGCATTAAGAATCCGGTAGGTGTTGGGTACCGAATGTATGCGGAGGCTAACCCGAACAATGACCTGGAATCTTTGGCTTTCTCAGCACTCAAAATGTGGCCGGAAGGGTACCCGCTGAAATTGGCCGGGCCCGGAATCGGCGCGGCGAAGACACGAGTGCTGGTCGTTAACGGTGAGAAAGATCATCCTTATGTCGACAGCGCCGACCTATTCGTGAATGCCATATCTCACGGTCGGCATGTGAAAATTCCCGGACGAGACCACCTGTCTGCTGTTGCCGATCCACGATTCAAGAAGCATGTCTTACAGTTTTTGACGGGACACGAAAACTAGTTCACGATACTTTGAATAACGTCGATTTTCCGTAGGCCGTAATCCGGATTCGGAGGCATCATGTTTGCGCCCACGTCTTCACGCCATTTGTGAAGTTTGTCTCGCAACTCGTCTACGAGTTGCGGTCGCGTGGAAGATAAATCAGTTCGCTCGCCAATATCTTCTCGCAGATTAAATAATTGCACGGTGTTATTTTCGAAATACTCCAACAGCTTGTAATCCCCGGAACGAATCGCCCCGCCCGGGCTCTGATATCCATGATTGCTGTAATGCGGGAAATGCCAATAAATCGCATCACGGGTCAAAGAGTTCTCTCCTTTCACGAGAGGTACGAGACTTGCGCCGTCCGTGTGCTGAGCAGGGCGCAGATCAAGCCCCGCCATTTCCAGCAAGGTTGGAAATATGTCTGTCCCGATCACGGGAACGTCGCAGACTGTTCCTTTGTCGCCATTTTCAGGCCAGTGCACGATCAAGGGCACGCGAATACCTCCTTCATAGAGCCATCCCTTCGCTCCTCTTAATGGTGTATTCGAGGTCGAAAATGCAGTGTCGAGTCGATTCGACGATACGATTCGTTTTGGATTGCCAAAATTCGCGCCCGACATTCCGCCGTTGTCCGAAAAGAACACGATGATCGTGTTCTCCGCAATTTCCAATTCGTCCAATTTCGCCCGGATCCGACCCAGACTTTCGTCCATACTCTCCACCATCCCGGCGAATTGCACGTTATCCTGATGTTGTTTGATTTTGACCATTCGATTGGAGAAATCTCGGTATCCGCGGAAGGCCTCTTCACCGCTCATGATAGCCAGTTCTTCGACGGATGAGCGGTTCTTAACGTCGGGGTTTTCCTCGAGTACATAGTCCGCCTCGAGAATTGGCGGGAGGGCTGTTTTCTTCGCTTCGTATTTGGTGACCAGATCGGCTCGACCCTGGATAGGGTCGTGAACGGTAAAATGAGACATATAGAGAAAGAACGGTTCATCTTCTTTCGACTCGATATATTTCAACGCTTCATCGGTCAACTTATCCGTCAGATAGTCTCCATCTTTACCCTCGACTCCTCCCAATTGAAACGGGGCATGGTATCCCTTTCGAGGCCATCCCTTGTTCCAGTCGTTCGGAATTCGGACATCAAACCCCTGCGAGATCGGTCCATTCGGTTCCTCTCCCAAATGCCATTTCCCAAAAATCGCCGTGTGATAGCCATGACTCTTCAAGGCTTCGGCTAACGTGACCTCTTCGCTCGGAAGCCATTGATGAATATCGGCGCTCAAAAATTGCTGGAACGGAAAATCTTGTCGACCCGGAAGCCAGTCTGTCATGTCGAGGCGTGCCGGATATTTGCCGGTGAGCAAGCTCGCGCGAGAAGGAGAACAGACGTGGCACGTCGCGTACGCGTCGGTAAATCGAACACCATCTTTTGCGAGTGCATCAATGTTTGGCGTATCGTAAAAACTGCTGCCATAACATCCGACGTCTTTCCACCCCAAATCATCGACGAAAAATAGAACGATATTAGGTGGTGTCATGGATGTTTCAGCAGCTACTATTGAACATGGGGTCAGGAGAGCCAACAAGGCCATCATTTTCAAAGTCGTATATCGATTCACTTGTTTTCCCCGAGAAATTGATTGAGAACCGCGAACAATTTCGCCGATTCCAACGGTTTAGCGAGATGGGCATCACACCCCGCTTCGATGCATTGTTCGACACTCTCTCTGTCCACGCTCGCACTTAACACGACGACCGGAATGTCTTTTAGTTCGTCCGTGCTTTTTATGAGTCGAGTGGCTTCAAGACCGTCCATTACGGGCATTTTCATGTCCATGAGGATGAAGTCTGGCCGGAGTTCTTGAGCTAACTCAACTCCTTCCTGGCCGTTTCTGGCCACGGTAACCTCATGATCGTGAATGTGTAGGAATTTTGTAATGACCATAATATTTGTTTCATTATCCTCAACGACCAGAATTCGTCGATTCGTTGGCATGGTTCCATTGTCGCTGATGGCCTGATTCGGAGCCGTGCTCTCATCGCTTTGACCGTCCCATTTGGGAAGTGTGAACCAGAAAGTACTTCCGGTTCCGAGTTCACTTTCCATGCCCATTTCACCGCTGTGAAGCTCGACCAGACGTCGTGACAGGGCGAGCCCAATCCCGCTTCCTCCCAAAGCGGAATCGCGAACGTAATCCGCTTGGTAAAAATCGAAGAAAATATTCTGCTGCTCTTCCGGAGCAACCCCTGGCCCGGTGTCGTTGACGGTTATCAAGACGAAACCATCTTCATAGTCCATTGCACGAAGAGTTATTTTTCCGCCTTTAGGCGTAAATTTTACCGCGTTGGTCAATAAGTTCAAGACTATTTGCCTGCATCGGGAAACGTCTCCGTTCGCATTCAGTAATGGCTCGGACGCAATCGTCAATTCAATGTCTTTCTTTTTGATCGACTCCTGGACCATGGCGCTGGTCGACGTGAGTAGGGATTCCAGAGGCACTTTGTCAATTTCTAATACGACTACACTGGAATCAATCTTGGAAACGTCCAATAAGTCGGTTATCAAGTCCAGAAGATGATTTCCACTCTTATTGATATGTTGAACCAATTCGACTTGCTTGTCGTTCAGGGGGCCATCTTGTTTCCGTTCCAATAGCTCCGCAAAACCATTGATCGCATTGAGCGGGGTGCGGAGTTCGTGGCTCATGGTCGCGAGGAACTGGCTTTTTGCGCGGCTTGCTTCTTCCGCAGTTTCTTTTGCCGTTTTCATCTGTTCTTCTAATTTATTGCGTTCGGTAATGTCTCGAAAGAGTGCAAGCCGACCCGGTTGCCCTTCATAGTCGATCGATGCGGCGGTAACTTCAACCACGATGGTCTCACCATCTAGTTTTTTCCATGAAACTTTTGCTGGTAGCAATAAATCCCCGGTTTCCTCGATTTTCTGCAATTGTTTTTGCGCCTTTTCATGGTCTTTTTCCAAAAGAAAGTCCGTCAATTGCAGGCCAAGGACTTCGTCTTGGGAATTCGCCGAAAAAAGTTCGACTGTCGCCGGATTCGCAAAAACGATTTCGCCATTTCGGTGAATTAAAATAGCGACTGGCGAAAGCGCAACAACCTGTCGGTAACGTTCTTCGCTCGTCCTCAATTCATTTCCAATTTTTTCTTTCTGGTCGATTTCGATTTTCAGTTGTTCATTGGTGCTGTATTGTGCCCTTCGGTTCATTTGCATCGACCAACAGACCACGAGCGAAACGACGTTGGCAAATGTATACGTGAAAACAATTGCGTTTAATTGCGCCCCCTCAACCGGAACACTTTGCGTCATGACAACGACGAAGCTTCCGAACGTATAAACGAGCGCGCTTGCCAGCCGGAAAGTCGGTTTGATCTGAAACGCAATATAAATAGTGAAAATGACCAATATATCCGACAGGCGATAGGTGGTGAAGCCTGCGGGCCGGGTATAGTTGATGAATAGAAAGACGGCGGAAACCGTGACGAGCCACACGAAAATTAATCGGTCGAAAATTGTTGGGGATTGAATTCGCGGAATAATGATGAGGGATCCAAGCGTAAGGGTAATCAACCCTACGCGGAGCCATTCGAGAGTAACAAAATGCGGCGAGTCCCGAAAATAAATGGCATCAGATATTGCGAAAAAAATGGGAGCCAGGATTACGAGCCCCATAATGATTGAGATCAGTCGTTTGTCTAGTTTGAGAAACTTCGTGCGAAATGCTTGTTCCGTTTCCGGATTGGAGAATTCGGCAAACAAATAGCGGAACTGCGATGGCGAATTTTCCAAGATATTCAGTTCTCCTTTTGCCGGTATTTAGGGGATTCGACAATGGGCTTTTAGTATACCCATGCGATTGATGATAACCCAACTTACTCCGAAGGCCTTTTACTATCGCGCCAAGCTGCTTCGGCGATTACGACAAACGCCGCGATGACGGCCAAAACACCCGCCATAAAGAGAACATAGGTGAGGCTATTGAACGTCACCCCGTCGAAAGTCAAGCCCCGTCCGCCGGTCAATGCACTATTGACAGAGGCTAAAATGTTTCCCCAGGCCGTAATGACCAAGCCATAGAATAGGACGTTCTGGCCCCGCGGACCGATCGAGAGATGGGCGGTCACGGAAGCTACGAGCAACAACAATATTCCGTTCAACGCGCCTTCCAAGTGGGCCATCTTCCATGCACGGACCGTTCCGGGAATAGAAGTCGTTGAATCAGGATTCAATTCGGCGACGAGGACCATTGCGAACGGAAATCCCGAGAGCATCCCCAACAAAAATACAATCGCTCCGTGAAAGATGAGTCTACTACGTAATCGTTGTGGCATAAAAAGTCCTTCCTAATCTGGGGCTCAATACGGTGAAGCCCACATGTCGCGATAATAGGTCAATGAATTTCGGAGCATCACAGCCCTTGGGAAATGTTCCATTCCATAGGAGGCGAGTCCGGAAAACGTAGTCATCAATAAGCTCAATTCCCAATTGATCTGGCGGTACCGACACAAAGCTCGATTCACGTCGGCTTCCACATCTCTCCCGGCCAATAACGATTCAGCGGCGACGTAACCCCCGACCGCTGCACGCGTCATGCCGTCTCCCGTAATTATAGGAGCGCCCGCACCGGAAAGTCGACTGATGTCCAATACGTTTTCCTGCAAATTCGCCGTACCTCTCCAAGGGGATAGGGGCACACAAGCCACGCCTTTTGTTTCATCCGGGTCGACCGGATCCATTCCCAATGCGTCGCCGATTCCAACCAACGAATCGTACAAATAAGCTTGCTCGGCGTCTTTATCTACTCCTTTGGGCCCGGGGATAATTCGATAGACGATCCCGTAGAATGTTGCCGTCGGAGACAGATCATCGCGGAATGGATTGAAGACGCCCATGTCCAATGCGCCGTCTCGATGAACCCAGGTAATGAACGAACTTTTACCGTCGATGATGCCGCGCTGTTCAAGGCGTGGCGAAGTGAACGGAACTTGTACGGCAACGACGCATCGAGTGGGGGACATACGGTCACGAACGAGCGGAACATTTTCCAAGGGAAATGGCGTTCCGTTGACGACCAATGGATTTTCACCGTGGCCTTGAGAAAAGAGTGCAGAGGGATCGGGTTTTGAATCGGTGTGGAGGGTGACTCCGTGTTCGACCGCCAATTCCAGTAACACTCTATTTAGGCGCGAGTTTCGAACCCCGAACGCCAACGGCAATCCGCTTGGTCGACCTCTCCGTGCATTTTTTGAATGCATCCAGGAAAAGATCTTGGAGAATTGAAAGCCACTCTCAGGAGTCCCCGTCGCCATCCCGCTGCGTTGTTCGAATGTAGCCGCGTCCTGCGGATTGCCTACGTACATACGGCTCAATATTTCGTCGCGTGGAACTCCAAACGCCGCCGCATAAAAATCGAGTGCTCGAGCGCGAAGCGTTACGCCGTTCGCGAGGCGCCGGCTTTCTTCGACTGGTTTCCCGTAGATGTGCACGTTCCCCGGAAAAGGTTCATTTTGCACGCAACGTGCGGCTAGCGTTAACGCGCTGATCCCCGAACTATTCAACACGATTGAATCGAAGGGATTATCGGCCGGTTTTTCGGAAGGGTGGTGAAACCAACGGGGAAAAGGGCAGTCCCGCCCTCGAATCACTTTATCATGAAAATCGTACGCCACGAGTATTGTTCGCCCCCCGTCGAAACTAACAAGCGCCAAGAATACCAGTTCACGGGGGAAAATTCATAGGGAGCTCGACTTGAAATTCCAAATTCGGGGAAAATTAATTCTCCCCTTTACATTGCGTAAATGAATGGAGAAAGCACGCCGGCATTGCCGCCCACCACAATGATGACGCCGAGAATCATGAGTACGAGGATAATGGGGAGCAAGACGTATTTCTTGCGAACGCGGATGAATTCCCAAAGTTCACTGAAGATTCCCATTCGTCTTTAACTCCTCGCGCGGGCCGCTTAAGGCCTAGAACTGTTTTGTGTAGCTTTCCGGATCGTCGCCGGGCGTTTCAGCTTCTTTCCAGTAGGATGAAGCCTTTGAATCCAACGCCCGATCCAAAGGATCATGTCGAAATAGTCTCATTAGTATACTGATCGGTAGAACCGTAGTAAAAAAAGCGATGGATAAAACCAGATGGGTTACGAGGAAATTCATTACTCCGGCGAATTTTATCCAAACGTCGAACACCGGTTTCAGCAATGTTGGTGCAACCAGCCCGAGTACCAGGAAGACGACGGACACGGCTATATAATATACCGGCCACTCGGGCATCTCGTCGGCGCCGCGCCAATGCAGTCCGAACCGGATAAATCCAAGCACGGATACGGCCACGGCCATTACCAGACCGAAATTGCGTTGTTCCTTTTTATCTGATGTATCGATATCAATCATGTTTTTAGTCCGTTGAGCTGCTCGTCTAATCCAGCTCGAATTCTTCCATCCAATCGTCGTTGATGTCTTCCCAGTTTTCTTGATCTTCCTTGGTCAAGATGCACGTTCCCAGTACGAGGTTGTCCATGCGCGTACGCATGAAACAGGTAAAGGCTTCGTCCGGCGTGGACACAATGGGTTCACCACGTACATTAAATGAAGTGTTGATAATTGTCGGACAGCCGGTCTTTTCGTGAAACGCTTTGATTAAACGGTAGTAGCGCGGGTTGTCTCTTTCTTCTACCGTTTGGATACGCGCCGAATTGTCAACGTGCGTAATTGCCGGTAGATCCGACCGAATCTGTGTTAGTTTGTCGAAGCCTTGAACCTTCGTTTCGTCATCCGACAGGGCCGTTAGCCGATCCTTATTCACGTCGGCTACAACCAACATGTAGGGACTCTCTTCGTTTAAGTCGAAACAGTCGGCCACATGCTCTCGCAAGACGCTCGGTGCAAAAGGGCGAAACGATTCGCGAAATTTAATTTTTAGATTCAGGGTCGTTTGCATATCGCGCGATCGTGCATCACCGATGATGCTGCGTCCGCCCAATGCTCGCGGCCCGAACTCCATCGGCCCCTGAAACCAGCCCGCTACACGTTCGCTGTTCAGAATATCCGCTACGCGGTCGTACAACTCATCTTCCGGAACACGTTCGTAAGGAACGCCTTTTTCTTTCAGATACGTTTCGATTTCATCGTCGGAGTATTCCGCTCCAAGGTAGCTGGCCTTCTGACGGCGTTCATCGACCGTTCGCTCATTGTCGAGCATGTGATGCCAAATAGCCAGCGCGGATCCGAGCGCCGTTCCGGCATCCCCTGCTGCCGGTTGAATCCAGACGTTTTCGAACGGACCCTCCCGCATGAGTCTTCCGTTGGCCACACAATTCAATGCGACGCCGCCAGCGAGACAAAGGTTTTTCATGCCAGTTTCTTTGTGGATGTGTTTTGCTATCAGGAGAATGACATCTTCGGTGACCACTTGAACCGATTTTGCTAAATCCATTTCACGTTGCGTGGTTTTCGATTCCGGTTTCCGCGCAGGGCCATCGAACAATTCGGCGAATTTGTCGTTTGTCATTCGCTGACCCGAACAAAAATCAAAATACTCCATGTTCAAGCGATATGATCCATCTTCTTTGATGTCGATCAGGTGTTCCTTGATGATGTCGACATATTTCGGCTCGCCGTAGGGTGCCAACCCCATTAGTTTGTATTCGCCGCTGTTGACTTTGAAGCCGGTGAAATAAGTAAACGCCGAATACAATAACCCCAACGAATGAGGGAAGTTTATTTCCTTCATCATTTCCAGCTTGTTGCCACGACCGACACCGTAAGTCGTGGATTGCCATTCGCCAACGCCGTCCAGTGTAAGGAAAGCTGCTTCTTCAAAGGGTGACGGGTAAAACGCCGAAGCAGCATGGGCCTCGTGGTGGGTGGTGAACAAAACATCGCCCTCATACCCAAGCTGTTTCCGCACCGTGGTTCTCATGGATAATTTCTCTTTGAGCCAAGGCGGGATTTGATGATAGAACGCCCGGAGCCCTTTCGGTGCTACACCTAGAAACGTCATTAGCAGGCGTTCGAATTTTACGAACGGTTTGTCGTAAAAGGTGACATAGTCACAATCGTTTACGTCGATGCCCGCAGATCGAAGGCACCATAGAGCCGCGTTGATGGGGAAACGGGGATCATGTTTTTTACGAGTGAAGCGTTCTTCCTGTGCAGCCGCAACGATTTCTCCGTCGACGATCAGCGCCGCGGCGCTGTCATGATAAAACCCGGAGATTCCTAAAATAATCAATTCGTTGTGGCTCCTCGTAAAGCGGCGCGGTGCGTAATTTTTCAAGCCAATTTTACGGGTTCGGTGTTTCTATTTCAAACAGATGAGCGTCAATGGGAAGGTTTTCAAAGGGTTTAGAACCGGAAACCAAGGCCGACGTAACTGTCGCCATCACGGACGTCGGCGATTATGCTAACGTTTTCCAATCGGGGGTTCTTGTGAAATTTGGTAACCGTTTTGCCGATAAGGTAACCCTTCACAGCACCAAACAAAACATCGCTTGCCCAGTGGGATTCGTCGTCGATACGGAAAATTCCGACGAGAGTGGCTGCGGTATACCCTGTGTATTTTACCCATCGCTTTTCCTCGTACATTTCAGCCATCACCGTCGCCGCCGTAAAGCTGAACGAGGTGTGACCCGAAGGAAATGATCGGTTCGAAAACGTAAAGGGGTCAAATTCTCTCGAACCGCCGTCGTCCGGTCGATGTCGGCCGATAGCGATTTTCATCGCACCGGTAGAGATTCCATCGACCGCCAGAGCCGTCGTCAGAATTCGAGCGACTTCAGTGGAGCGATCATTGTCTTTCACGTGGCCGTGGGCGTATAGGCCGAGGTTCAGCAAGATCGGTCCGGACACACCCAGTACATTTCCGGCCTTCCCATACGCACTGGAAAAACCCCGATCATCAAACCAGTCTTTGATGTCTTCGTCCGCCTCGGTGTTAATCAATATCAGAGATCCAAGGGCCGTAACGCCCATAATCTTAAGATTTCTCTTGTCCGTAAACGTTTCTTTTGTCATCTCTTTGATGTCCTGGATGACGTCGCTGGCCATTTCTTTTTTACCAGATAGATCGGCGGCAAAGGCTGAGGGGGTGATTGCTATCAGAGCAATAAGAAATCCCAAAATGGAGTTATTGAACACTCCTTTGGTATGAAAGTTGGATCGTGTATTGCTCCGCCGCATTCGTGTGACCTTCCGTGTTAAATTCGATTTCGACGCCTATCGTACCACCTTTTAAACGGCGAACGTGAACGTGCGACTAAGGGACTTCGCTACCTCGAGCCGCTTCCCACAACTGATACCACTGCGTTCGGGTGAGTTCGATAGTATCGCTTTGCGCGGCGTCGCGAATTCGAGATGGTTGGTTAGTTCCGATCACGACCTGCGGTTGCGATGGGAGGGCGGCGACCCACGCCAATGCGACTTGGTCTGGCGTCGCGTCCAATTCTTCGCTGATCGACGTCAGCGCGTTCCGCGTACGAACAGCATCGGCGTCATCGCCCGCCAAAAGTTGACCGCCGGCCAACGGTGACCAGGCCATCGGATGGATACCCTGTTGTTCGCATTGGTTCAGTGTACCGTCGTAAATGCCATCCATGTGAAGAAGGCTCACTTCGATCTGATTGGTCACTGGCGTATCACCCAGATAGCGGGCCAGCAAATCGAATTGTGACGTCGAATAATTGGACACGCCTACCGAGCGTACTTTTCCCTGGTCGACCACACTCCGAAGTCCTTTGGCCGTATCTTCGGCGCGCGTCAGCCAGTCTGGACGGTGAATCAACAACACGTCGATGGTCTCTATGTTCAGTTCGAGCAATGAACGATTCACGCAGGCTTCAATTGTTTCGGCTGTCGCATCGTAGTGTTTCACTTCGGCATCAGGCAATCCGTCGCATGGATATCGAATTCCGCATTTGGTCACGATTTCCATTTGGTCGCGCAACTCCGGCGCCTCGGCCAATGCAGCACCGAATAGGCCCTCGCAGGTGTACAGACCATAAATGTCGGCATGGTCGAAAGTCGTAATGCCATTTTCCAGACACGTGTCGATTTTTTCGCGCACGTTCGAGACTGATGTGCCGTTTGGGTCGTCGCCGAGCCTCCAGACTCCATAGGCAATGGAAGATACTTCGGGACCGTTGGGGGATAGTGGGAATCTACGCATGACTGTTTATTTCCTTGGAAGAGTCGTTAACGGCGTTTCAGGATTAGCAATCCGGCGACCGTAAGCTTCGTTTAATTTACAGGTATTCAGTTTCGGCAACACGTATCGGGCGAATAGGTCGCATTCGTCATGGTGCGGGTACCCTGAAAGGATGAATGCCCGGATCCCCATATCTACATACCGCATCAGTTTCGCATAAACCTGGTCGGGATCTCCTACGATGGCGGATGCACACCCGCTTCTTGCACGACCAATTCCGCTCCATACGAAATCTTCAATATAGTCATCGTCCGATTGTTCGCGTAACGCATCCTGCCGCTGAACTCCCGCACTTTGGTTGTCTTGCGCCCGTGCTTTGATCGCCTCGCCCGCTTCTGCATCGAGACGAGACATCAAATGAGCTGCGGCATCCCGCGCCCCCGCTTCAGTCTCCCGTACGACCACGTGGATGCGCAATCCGTAATCGATCGTTCTATCACTTTTGGCGGCCAGGTCCGCGACACGGTGCATGGATTGACTCAGTAAGTCTTCCGTTTCCGGCCACATGAGAAAAACATCGCAATGATCGGCACACAATTGTACCGCGTCCGGAGAAATACCACCGAAGTAGAGGAGAGGGCCGCCGTTTTGCTGATAGGGCTTCGCGGGTGCAGTCCAATCCAAATCCAGATTGTAGAATTCGCCGCGGTAATGGACGGCATCCTGCGTCCAGCATTGTTTCATGACTTCCAATGCTTCCCGGGCCCGGCGATACCGTGGCGCCGATTCCATTCTCTCACCGGGTAGGTCGGAACTGATGATATTGACAGTTAAACGACCTTCCAGTTGATGGTCCAACGTACTGATATGGCGTGCCAGCATCGGAGGATGAATCTCCGCCATTCGTACCGCGAGTAATTGATTGATTTGTTGTGTTTTTAGGCCGGCTCCCGCAGCGAATGGGATTGGTTCCTGGCCAACCTGCCAGGAAGACGGCAGCAAGATATTTTGAAAACCCAATTCGTCGGCTCGTTGAACCAGACTCCCACAATGGTCAAAGCTCGATCGCAATGTGCCATCGGGGACACCCAGATAACGGTAGTCATCGCTGCACAGTGCCGAAAACCAGGCCACCTCAACAGCGCGGTCGGTAGTACGAATATTCGGGCCTTTTGGCGGGGTATCAGTCATTTGTTTTTTCTTTCTCGACTTCAGCAACCGCGGATTCAATCTTGCGTATCCACTCATCACCAAATTTTTTAATGTACCAATCGTAAACCGGCGCGGCTGCCGAAACAAACATTGCCTTTTCTTCGGGAGTCGGCCAATATATTTTTCCGCCAGCCGATTCAAACGTTTTTATGGCGGCCGCTCGTCGTTCTTTCGGCACGCGCATCGTTTCATCGCGCAATGCAGCGAACCCCTTGTCCACGATGGCTTTCAATTCAGGCGATAGGTTGCCAAAAGTGTCATTGTTCATCAACCAAAGCGCGCTCATGTACGCGTGGCCGTCCATTGTGACATATTTGAGGTACTCCTGAAACCCCATGCCGACGATGTCGGTGAGTCCAT